>OKTW01000025.1_pt1 | contig 146212 bp, 128 predicted proteins | sample 1606371 | NCBI WGS metagenome assembly OKTW01 (sample SAMEA3879568, study PRJEB24766) | human gut metagenome | biome: human-associated habitat; feature: feces | place: USA | collected 1985/1987
AGAATACTTCTTACAAGTTCAGGATCAGAGCTTACAAGACGATCGGCAAGGCTACGCAGTACAGCTCGTGGAGCGGTACTCTGACAGTCAGGACGAAAAAGTAAAAGCATTATAAATTAATAGCAAAGGGCATCGGTCGGAAACGGTCGGTGTCCTTTTTTGAATCAAATTTACAAGAAAAACAGTGTAGGGGATGAAATGAATATTGCGTAATAAGCAAAAAAATCCACCGCCCGAAAGCAGTGGATTTCTTTATATTCGGTTTTGCCAAATCGCACAAATTCTGAATTTGCATTATCATATTGCTACCGCCGGTAACGGATATTACGCAAATTGCCGATTTTCGGAACGGCGGAATTTGAAGCGGCACATTGCCGTCCGCTATTTCGCTATCCTACGGATTGCTCAGACGATTCCAAAGGCGGAATCTGAAGCGGCTCACAGCCACCCACATTATATTGATTATTGCTTTGTTTAATCCCGCCGTTCTGCTAATCTTAGCTGACCGCCGACAATTCCAAAGGCGGAATCTGAAGCGGCTCACAGCCGCCCGCCCGCTCAGGCTCTGGATTTTATTATGTCGACCATTTCGCCGACGTTCTTCATCGAAGAAACCTCGCCCATCTTGAAACGGATGCCGAATTCGTCTTCTACAGCGGAGATGAGGTTGATATGCTCAAGGCTGTCCCAGTCCTCTATATCATCTGCTGTTGTGCCTGCTTCGACCTCGATATCGTCATCGTCGAATACGTTTCTGAAAACCTCGTTTAATCTTTCGTAAATTTCCTGCTCGCTCATTTTACTTGTTCCTTTCTACAGTAATATACTTGTTTTTAGGCTCGTAGCCCGAAAGCGAAAGCTCCCATACGGTGTTGCCGTCTGCGTCCTCGCTGACCTTCGTAAAGCCGAAGTCGCCGTACAGCTCTTTCACCATTTTATTCTTTGCGGTGGGATAATAATATCCCTTTACCGTCTTAAGTCCACGCTGTTTTGCTCTGTTGCAAAGATTGTCGAGCATTGCGTATTCCATATCACGCTTAAGCACACGGCAACTCATCAGCCATAAATCTATGTCGAGCGTATCGCCGTTCACCTTTCCGATAACTACCGATACTATACCGTTGTCGCCGAACTTATCGGCAAGCCTGCCGTACAGCCTGATATAGCTGTCATCTGCGAATACCTGCTCCATTTCTGCGGTCGTAAAACGCTTTGTGGTGAGGTTGAACTGGTTGCTCTTGTTTGTAAGCTGTGTTATGCGGGGGAGATAGACAGGCAGGAAGTCATCTATCACAGCCACCATCTCAAGACTGTGAAGATACTCGCCGTAGTCGGTGAACTGTGCCTGCTGTGCGGCTCTTACCGCATTCTCCTTGTACATTTCGTTACGCTTTAAATCATCGCTTGAAAAAGCGGTTATCTCAAAGAAGCGTGAGCGGTCGACCACTCTTATATAATCCTCCGGACGCTCCATTTCGGGAACGGCTACTGTAGGCAACTGTGCGGAAACTATCGCACGCTCGGCAGGGTTATCATCAAGGAATACAAGCGCATCCTGTCCGATGTTGAGTCCTGTCGCTATTGCCTCGATGTTTCTGTCCTTGTTATCCCAGTTTGCCTTTATCATTATGAAATCATCGGGTTTTAAACTGCCCTCGGGGTGATTAAGGCCTGCAAGGGCGTTTTCTTCGTCGTTCTTCGAGCAGACGGTCAGCATTACGCCTGTATCCTTCACAAGTCCGAGATACTTCTGAAATTCGGCATAGACCTGTCCCATATGGGTTTCCTGTCCGATTTCGATACCGTCAACACCGTCATCTCCGACAACTCCGCCCCATAATGTATTATCAAGGTCGAGTACAAGCGCTTTCTTATTCTTGCCGAATACCGACTTTATTATTGCCGCTAAGTTGAAAGCAAAGTCGGGAATCGCAGGAACGCACATTGCGTACTTGTACAGGTGCCAGTAGGACGGCTCGCTCCACTTGTCAAGACCGTAGCAGGCGCTGACATAGTTTATATCATTGATATAAAAACTCTCGTGCGATGCGGCATAATCGGCAAATGCCGTGTTCAGCCTGTTTATGAAGTTCACTCTGCCTCGGCAGTCAAACGCATCACGGTTGCCCATAAGTCTGAAATACGGCTGTTCAAAATTATTCTGTATAACGGGGCAGTGATAGCGCTCGGCTATCTTTTCCCACATTGTTTCAAAATATCTCATCTGCTCGGCAAAAAGAGCGTCTGTCTGCTCCTTGCTGTCGGTTATCGCAGGATATTTCAGAATATTGCGGTTGGACGTGTGAACGAAAATAAGGTCGGGTGAGAAACTGTCAAGCTCCTCATTTCCGAATACCGCATCCTGCCAGTAGCGGTTGTACTCCGACTCGTAGAAGGTCGGCTCGATGCCGTAGTTCAGCAGGAATAATTCGAGCATATTAATTATATCATTCGTGGTTGAGCCGCCGAGAACGGCGATTTTTTTCTTTATACGCACACTGCCGTCTGACAGGAGCTGTCTTTTTATAGAGCGTTTCTTTTTCAGCAGATAACCGCTGTCGAAGGGGTATTCAAGTTCTTTCATAGGTGTGTCCTTATTTCAAGCAATTAAATCATATTATCAATTATCTCATTGAAGTGCTTTTTATATCCCTATCCCCCTGACCCCCTTTCCCCCGTGAAAGGCTGTGTATGCTCGGTTGGCTTTGCGTCCTTGCAAAGCCCTTGGGCATACACGCCCGGCATCCGTGCCGGGGATAAGTCGGGGGCTGACGCCCCTGCGACCCTTTCCGGCTTCACAGAAGCCGGGATTACAATCGTTGAAATAGTGAATATAAAAACACTTTTTAAATGTTTCTTATATATGAGAAATAGTCGCAGTTGCCGCCTGCAACGGTATAGGCGCAGTTTGCAAACAGCAGATCGGTCGCATCGACCTGCTTGCAGAATTTTATTGCGTTTACCTCGCAGTATCGCAGGTCAAGCACATAGATATTATCAAAGCTCTCGGTGAAGAACGGGATAAGTCCGTTGCCGTAGCTTTCCTTTATCACAACTAAGTTTCTGCCTGTCTTTGCGTTGGTCTTTATATGGGCGATGAGATCGTCGCTGCCTAAAAACGACAGGTAGTAATAACTTGCGTTGTCGCAAAGGAAAAGGTTGCTGTCATAGCCGTTGCTGAAATAGCGGTCATAATATGTGGTTTTCAGCTTATCCTCGTTCGGAGAATAGTAGACCGCATAGGTTTCGGGGTCATTGTTAAGGTGTTCGTCGGAAGAGTAATAATACATCGAGCCGACATAACCGCCGCAGGTTTCCTTGCGGTATTTTTTTATATCGGGTACTTTTACTCCTGCAGTTTTGCAGAATACCTGTGCGGCATAATATGCGCCGAGCGGCATCCAGTGGTGGTCCGTCCTCGAGTATATCTCCTCTGAGGTGTGCTTTGACAGGGTATCGTACACGCTGACGTTTGTAACGCCTGTGCTTTTAAGTCCGCTTTCGATATAATCTATCTTGTCCTTCTGAAGCTCGGTGTAGCCCTTGTATTCGGTCGGATTGTAGAAATCGACAGATGTCGGTATTACCATAGAATATACCGTCACTTCGGGAAGTGCCGACTGGAACGCCTTTACATCGGTCATATATTGGTCGCAGTAGCCGTATGTACCGCCATAGAACATAATTCCACGGTAATGATTATCCATTCCTGCGACTAATATGCCGTTGTCGCCTATCGCCCTGTAGCTGTTTATATCGCTGTTTTCCTCAGGCGCAGAGCTTTCGGGCGATGATGTTGCATCTGAGGGAGCGGCGGTGGTTTCGATATTTAAAGCGGAGGTTTCTTCGGCAGAAGTATCCGGCGGTAACGTTTCGGGAGCGGAGGTATCGGGCTGTCCGGTTTCTTCGCTTTCGGTGTCCGAAGGAGGTTCCGATGATACGGGGTCGGGTGGTAGGGTGTATGCCGATGTGTCCTTGCCGCTTGCGTTGCTGTCGGGGAAAACCTCCGAGCATCCGCAGGCGAGCGATAATGTCAATATAAGTGCTGTTATCTTCGGGAGCTTTTTCATATTGCTCCTCCTTTCAGAAAACCTGTCAGAGATTTACTTTGAAAGCAGGTTGTTCTTTATACCCTCTGCATTTTCACCGACAGCGGAGAATGTACACATTGTGAACAGAACGTCGGTAATGCCGTTATCCTTAATAAAGTCAGGTGCGTAAAGGTCAAAGTAGCGGATGTCGCAAACGTAGATTTCCTCAAAGGAATCTATAAAGAAGGGAACTTCGGCATTGCCGTAGCTGTCCTTGAAGATGCAGAGCTTTCTGCCGTTCTTGTTTGCGGTTTCTATCTTTACTATCTTCTGATCGCCGCCCATAAAGGTCGAATATGCGCCGCTTGCGGGCTGATCTACAAATATGCTGTGGAACTGTGTGAACTGCTCGTCAGCCTTGAAGTCAGTGGTATAATAGGTGGCGGTGTACTCTGTAGAGGGGATATAGTAGGTGAAGGTATCGGGGTCGTTTTTGATACGCTCGTTATACTCGGTAAATGCGTACATTGTTCCGACAAAGCCTTCTATCGTTTCCGTCTTGTAGGTCGAAAGCTCCTTTACGGGTACCTGTGCCATTTCACAAAAAGCCTTTGCCGCATAATATGCGCCGAGAGGTTCCCAGTGGTGATCGGTACGGGTATAGATGTACTCGTTTGTGTGCGCCTCAAGTGCGGCATATCCGTCAACGTTTATCACGTTCACCAGCTTGTTTGCAATGCTGTTTATCGAATCCCTGTGACTTGCGTTGTATTTTTCGTAGCCTTCGGGGAGGTAGTATGCACCTGCTGTAGGCACTACCATATTGAATACATTTACCGATGAGCCTACCTTTTCCTTGAACTCGTTGAGATATGACGCATAGTTTGCGCCGTCGCCGCCACCGTAAAGGGAGATGCCCCATGTATGACCGTCTATGTCAACGACAAGCTGGCCGTTTGTCTGAACGCCGTCAACGCCGACAGGCTTCTTGTTTTCGGACGATGATTCATCGGAAGAAGCTGTGCTTTCTGAAGTTGCGGATGAATTATCGCTTGTCGTATCGCTTTTTGTATTATCCTTGCTTTCTGTAGTGGAGCTTTCCGTTATACTGCTTTCGTTTTTGCTGTCCGTAGCGGAGCTTGTATTCTGTGATGAGCAGGCGGAAGCCGACGTCAGAATTGACGCACAGGCAAGTATTGCCGCTGTTAACCTGATATTTAGCTTCATAGTATGTCCTTTCTTTATGCGGGGGGTATTTTTATATTGCCCGTAAATGTAAATTCTTGTCCTATTGTAGTATATCACACTATCGTGTCAAGTTCAAGGATTTTCACTTAAGTTTCAGCCGGCGAAACATTATATTTACTGTAAATGTCACGGGTTATGACTATTCCGCCGGGCAGGGCATATTCGCTCTGCATATAGTCGTAATAGTCGCCGGGGGTTATTATGCCTGCGGTCTTTACTATGTCAGTTCCTGCCTTGCTGAGTATATAATCCGCAAGGAAAACGCAGTTTGTACTCATAACGAAATAGGTCTTGAATCTGCCGCTTTTAAACTTATAGAACCGTGCGTGTGTACCATTCCACAGCGAACTGCAATAATCATCAAAATCCGCAATATCGGCGGTGGGGCTGTTTTCGGTTGCAAGCTGATAAGGCGGTTTCCAGCGTGTGATGTTTCGTTCGAGCTTTGCTATGCCTTTTCTGACTTTTGCAAGCTGTTTTTCCGACAGCTTTATGCCGAAATCAAACACCATCTGCAGATCGTGATAAACGCAGAAATTTATATACTTGTCAAAATCCGCTTTGAAAAGTACGCCGTCACCGATACCGCCGAACAGGCGTTCCGACGCTTTATCATAATTTCCGTAGGATATTACCGTGCCGTTCAGCACAAGGTCGCAATGTCCTATAGAGCCTACTCCGTCGGCGCTGACGTGGATAAGAACGTGTATATCGGGGGTGTCGGCGCTTTTTTCGTAACGCTCCTCGTTTTGCAGTTTTTCAATGTCTATCTCACGGGAATCAAGCCGCTCGGTATAGCTACGCAAGGTTTTCAGCGGTATGAACGTGGTTATGACCTGCGGAAGCGAAAAGCGTATCCTGCGGCGGATAATGCCTTTGGCTCTGTTCGGGACAGCCTCGCGGATAAACAGCCTCAGCTCGCCTACGCCGTAAATTATGCAATATAGTCCGATGACAACAAGCATACCCTGACTTCCCATAAGGGTGCCGAAAAGCATAATAATGCCGAAAACGGTGAAGAATATTCCCGAAAAGAAATCATAGAACGCATCGGGAACGGCATTTTTTAGGGCTGTGCCGAAGTCGATGAATTTTACAAGGGCATTAAGAAAAACGTAAAGTGAGAATATAAACGACAGAAGCGCAAGAGTAGCGGCAGGAAAGAAAACGGATATAAGTCCTATAATAATGTTTCCGACACCGCTGAACACGGGCAGTCGCTGATGTCTTGCGTAGGCACGGATAAGGCGGTGGATACCGTTTGCAACGATAAAGATACCGCCAAGCCTTGCGGCAGGCTCTACCACTATTCTTCCGTTTACAAGTACAAGTATACCGACAGTGATAAGTCCTGCACCGTACAGGAGCAGCCACGTTATATTGAAGTTCTTTTTTATATTCGGCTTTACGGTCATAATATGCTTTTACTCCTTGAAATAAGGCAATAATCGGGGGGTTGTATTGACAAATGCAACACAAAATGATACAATAACAATCGCAACTTTACTGTGCGGTCGCGGGGTGAAAACCGTGAGGAAAGTCCGAGCATCACAGAGCAGGGTAGCTGTTAACGGCAGCCGGAGGCGACTCCAGGGCGAGTGCAACAGAAATATACCGCATTGTTTTTACAGTGTAAGGGTGGAAAGGCGAGGTAAGAGCTCACCACGGGGCAGGCGACTGTTCCTGTCTGTAAACCCTATCCGATGCAACACCGATTGGTTTCGGGGGTGAACCGTCTGCTCGGCGGTCCCGATTTAAGGTGGCTTGAGGTCTGCGGCGACGCAGGGCGTAGATAGATGATCGCACACGACAAAACTCGGCTTACAGGTAAAGTTGCTATATGGATATTATGCCGGCCTTTTATATAAGGTCGGTTTTTTGTTTACATAAAGCCGCTCGGCTATCGGGCGGCTTTAATCGTATTTACTTGCTGATTATCTTTTCGGCGGCGGAGGCAAGGTATAACGAGCCTGTTATCATCGCTATATCCTTTGTTCCTGCCTTGAGCGTTGCCTGCGATATTGCGCTGTCAAGGTCGGCGCACGATGTACAGCGTACTCCCTGCTCAATTGCAAAGCGTGTAAGCTGAGAAGCGGGAACACAGCCCGGCATAAAGCCGTCAACAAATATGGCGTCTTCAAAGCGGGGAAGAATTATTTTAAGGGCGGTCTGCCAGTCCTTGTTTGCCATCATTCCGACTACGGCGTGTATCTTTCTTTTGTCGCAGCTTAGCAGCTTTTCGGCGGCTCTCATTGCGGAAGGGTTGTGCGAACCGTCTATAATGCAGGTAGCGCCGTTCACGCTTACCTCCTCCATTCTTGCTCTGAGGGCGGATCTTTCAAGCCCTGTGAACACACTGCTGTACTCTATATTCAGTATACGGCAGGCCTCTATGGCGCACAGAGCGTTCTTTATCTGATGTTCGCCGGACATAACGAGGTGATAATTCATACCCTTGTACGAAAAGAACACATCGGTGATATCCATATGGAGCGTCTGTACTCTTGACATATCGGGGATAATTTCTTCACAGTTATACTCACGGCATTTGTCGTCAATGACACGCATTACCTCGTTTTCCTGTCCGGGAGCTACAACACACGGAATTGACGGTTTTATTATACCTGCCTTGTGACGAGCGATATCAGTAAGCGTTTCACCGAGAATATCGGTATGGTCGTAATCTACCGTTGTGATCACACTTACAACGGGATTTACGATATTTGTGCAGTCGAGAAGTCCGCCTATACCTGTTTCTATAACGGCAACGTTTACCTGCTCTTTGTAGAAATAAAGCAGAGCGATAGCGCACAGTATCTCAAACTGTGAAAAGCCGTCAAAGCCTGTCTGTTCGACTGCCTTTTTCACCTGCTCGCACAACAGTGCAAATGCCGGACGGGAAATATATTTGCCGTTCACCTGTATGCGTTCCTCGATGCAATCAATATAGGGCGATGTGAATTTTCCTACGCTCTTGTTGTCGGCTTTTACAGCGTTGCTTATATATTCGCATACGCTACCTTTTCCGTTTGTGCCTGCAACGTGAACTATTTTAAGTTCGTTTTGCGGATTGCCGAGAAGCCTCATAAGAATAACAAATCTTATAAGGTCCTTTACAGGCGTACCGGATTTTGTGAAAGAACCGACGTATTCAAATGCCTGTTCGTATGTCATATGGGTTTCCTTTCGTATTTTCTTCTTTTACTCAAAACACAATTTCTTCATTTCATAAGTGCGATAAAGCTCTTTGCCTTATTGACTATCAATTTATCATTATCATAGACAAGCAGGTTATGCGCCTGTCCTATACCTACCCAGCGGATATCCGAAATTTCTTCAAGCTGAGGGGTGTAATCATAATTTCTTGCACGAGCGACAAAATATACAACTTCCTTTTTTGCGTCCTTGCGTGGCGAATATGTAACTGTTTCTCTGAAGCCAGAGTCAATATAAACGTCTATGCCGGTTTCCTCTTTGATTTCACGTTTTGCGGTTTCTTCTTCGGTTTCGCCGTTTTCAACGTGTCCTTTCGGGAATGACCAGTAGCCTGATTTAACGTGCTTTATCAGCAATATTTCGGTATTGCCGTGAAATTTTCTGTAAACTATTCCTCCGCAGGACTTTTCATAAGTCATCTGCTACGGACACCTCCTTGTGTCTGCCCTTCGTTTATATGGCGCAGTTATTTATAATTGTTTATATTATAGCACATTTTTCACTAAAAGTCTATAGCGGAGGAGTGTAAATGATTGTGGGGCTGGAAAAAAGAGGTGGTTTTTAGATGGTGGGTGTGGGAAAAAGCCACGGCAGTTGCCGTGGCTTCAGCTTGTAGAAAAAGTATGTTTTTTCAAAAGAAGTGCTTGTTCTCAATCCCTATCCCCAAACCCCTTTCCCCGGGAAAGGGGCTATATTACTGGGGCTACCGCCCCTAGACCAAGCAAGGATGCTTGCAGTCAGCCACACAAAGCCACTATGCAAGGACGCATAATGACAGCAGCACAAAGCCGTTGCACGATGCAACGGCACAAATGGCTGTCAATGCACAGATGCAGTGGCACAAATGGCTGACGACCTGTACGGGGGCTTCGCCCCAAAGCAAGGATGCTTTGGTTGCTTGCCAAAAGTTTTGCACGATGCAAAACCAACAGAGCAAGCAATAAGCGACACCCCATTTTTATATAATTAAGAGGTTTATCAACAGTCTGAAGCCACGGCAGTTGCCGTGGCTTTAGTTTAATCTTCGGTTTTTGTGAATCTGAACGATTTCATATCGAACTGTGTGCCGGGCAGGAATACGAATGCTATGTTGTTCTTGCCTGCGATATGCTCGATGTCAAACGTTACCGGCGTGTACTCGTCTGCGTGGGGGAATTCGAGCAGGCGGGTGGTCTGGCTGCCGTTCTCATCATTTACTCTGAGCTGAATCGTGCAGTTATCGAGCGGTGTTCTGCCTGTAACGGTTATCTTATCCGTACCGCCTGCGAAGTCAAGATCGTTAAATTCGATAACAACGTTGTTGCCTATTTCCTCAACGCACGAGCCGTTTACCTTGTAATCATCGCCGTACAGATTATCGTTGTCTGCCGCAGAGTTTTCCGCATAGGTACGGTCGTATTTTGCAAACTCAAAGCCGCCGAATATGCAGGAATTATTGATGACAAAGCTGATGTCGTGTATTCCGCTTATTCTGTGCGGCAGGTCAAATTCCTGAGGATACGCCCTGTCCCAGCCGCTGTTATTCTTTATATTGAATGTGCCGATGTATTCTCCGGCGTTATCAGCATCACCAAGGTAGAGTTCTACCGGGTAATCCTCACCGCCGCCGCAGTTTCCGACGCTTAACGTCATACGTTTAGTGCCGCCGCCGAAATCCATAGAACTGAATCCGACAACGGTTCTGCCGTTGAATCCGCCGAGCGAACCTCTGTCTATCGTTGTAACGGGTACATTTGAGAAATCGCAAAGGCAGGCTGCAGTAAAGATATACGGATCCTTTTCCGCCTTACCGAGCCCTTCAACTGTATATTCAAGCTCTGAAATTATCTTCGGGATATCGGTACCGTTCTTTGAATATGCACGCAGGCGGAAATTTCCGTCGCCGAAAGCTTTAAGAGTTGCTGTCTTTCCGTCAAACGAAACTACCTTGGCAAAGCTTATCTCAACTCCGTTATCGGCGCAGCATCTGAACTCTATATCACGGAACGTTGCATTTTCGGGATATATCTTAACGCTTATTTCTGTAGTATCGCTGTCCTTGCTAAGCTTATGTGAGCTGTTATCCTCAAGCCCGATCCTGCGGACGGGTATTTCGTTTGTATACGGCGTTGTGACTGCCGGGAATGCATTTTCCGTCACTATGCTTACGCCTTCCGGCGCAGTCTTCGGGACAACAGAATTGAGAATGATCGTTTCCGGTTGTAAGCCCTCACTTTCGGCAGTTATCGTTATATTGCCCGTTTCAAATGTAGAGCCGATAATTGCAAGAAGCTTACCCGAGAACAGCTTGCGATGGCTGCCCTTGTAGCTGTCATAATCGGTGCTGTCGCCATTATCAAGACCCAGCAGTCTGCCGGCGCCGCTTACGGTGAATTTAATTCTGTTGACAGCATTCTGCACTTCCTGACCGGATCTGTCCTCAACCGTAACCGTTACGAACGCAAGCGATCTGCCGTCTGCGGTTATCTCGCTCCTGTCGCTGTGCATACGGATCTTATACGGATCGAGAGAGGTAAAGAGTACTTTTTCGACCGCATAATCGTTGATTGTACAGTTTTCGTTATAATATCCTCTTACCGCTACAGGCGAATTTTTATGATAAGGCACACGGAAATGTGCACAGAGCTTATCCTCGCTCTTATGATCAAGCGTTTCGCTGTCATATATTTTTCCGCAATAGCGGAGTTTCAGAACAGGCAGATTTGAATATGCTATGATATCTATCATCTGTCCCTCATTGAAATCCCAGTAGCAGGGCGATATGTGGATAAAGGGCTTTTCGCAGGCAATATCCCATACCGATTTATAGAACCAGAACGAATCCTTTTCAAATCCTGCGGTGTCCACTATGCCGAAATATGAGTTCTTGGTGCTGTAGGGGGTCGGCTCGCCGATATAGTCAAAGCCTGTCCATACAAACTGTCCCATAGAATAGTCTGCGGCTGTATCCATAGCGTAGGATCTGAGCGGAGAAGCGCCCCAGTTTACAACGCTGTTGCCAAGATCCGAGCACTGCAGATCGTCATAGACAAGAAGCGAGGTATCGTAAGGGAAATGATAAATTCCTCTTGATCGTACAGTAGACGCTGTTTCACTGCCGTATATGACCCAGTCGGGATGCTTTTCGTGGTGTTCGTCATACAGTTTTTCGGCATAGTTGTAGCCGGCAAGCTTAAGAAAGTCCGCTACATTCTGCGCATTTTCCCACTGCATATAGTTTGACGCAATAGTAGGCAGAGCGTTGTGCATAGGATCGTTCTTTTCGACCTCGGCGCTCAGCATCTGTGCTACCTCAAGTCCTCTCGGGCTTTTATGCGTATCGTATATCTCATTGCCTATGCTCCACATAATAACCGATGGGCGGTTGCGGTCACGGCGTATCCAGGCGGCAACATCTGTCTTGTACCATTCGGGAAAGAAACGGTGATAGTCGTTCTCGTTCTTTGCAAGCTCCCACATATCAAATATTTCGCTGTCGACCAAAAGGCCCATTTCATCGCATATATCCATAAGCTCTCTTGAAGGCGGGTTATGGCTTGTGCGGATAGCGTTGACGCCCATTTCTTTCATCTTTGAAAGCTGGCGGTATGTAGCATCGTAATTGACAGCCGCACCAAGCGCACCGAGATCGTGGTGCATACAAACTCCGTTGAGTTTCAGACGTATGCCGTTGAGCAGAAAACCTTCGTCCGGGCTGAACCTTGTAGTTCTGAAGCCGAATTTTGTCTGAACATAGTCATACTGTGTTCCGTCCTCGCCGCAGAGCTTTACAGACAGAGAATAAAGATTCGGTGTAATAGTATCCCACAGCTTCGGACAGTCTGTATAGAACACCAGTTTGTCGCTTTTTCCGCACACTCTGCGCTCACAGCTGTAGGTTTCACGCCCTATAGGATCGATCACATCAAACGAAAGCGTTCCGCAGGTCTGCACCGACAGCTCTGTCTGTACAGTCACTTTCCACTTGCCCTGCTCTCTGCGGTCGCTGTCGTTGGGTCTTGCGCTTATATATATTCCGTCCTGTATGATATGATTACGCGAGGTCTTTCTCAGCCATACGTTGCGGTATATGCCGGCACCGCTGTACCAACGGGTATTTGGCGCCTTGTGATTTACTCTTACCAGGATGCGGTTGTCACCCTCGACAAGGCTGTCTGTTATGTCAAAGCTGAATGAGGTATAACCGTATTTCCACTCTCCGACAGTTTTTCCGTTGACATAAACGGTCGTATCCATATACACACCGTCAAATATCAGGATATAGCAGTCCCGCTCGTCAAGCTTGTCTATGCGGAAATGCTTTTCATACCAGCCGCAACCCGATTTGTAAAGGTTTGCGGTATCTCCGATAAGCCAGTCGTGCGGAATTTCAACATTATACCAATGTATATTCTGAAGAGCCGTTTCATCGCTGTCGGGCTCGGTAAGTGCAAATTTCCAGTTGTCATTAAATAAAACTGTACGTTTTTCCATTTGATTTTTTCCTTTCGGCTTTATAGCTGAATATGTACAATTATATTGTAACAGTTTGAATGATGAAAATCAAGATAAATCCGACTATCAAAAAAAGATTTTGCCCCTCCGCAAAAGCGGAGGGGCAAATATATAAGAGAGGAGAATTGCTGCAATGCAGCGGAAATTAAGAATTATGTTGAAACGATGCGAAAATGCTGTGTAAATATTTGCAGGTGTTATAAAAATGCTGTCTGAATGTTACTGCGATGTAGTCTGAAAAGCTGTTGCGATGTTGTAAAACATTATGAAGTTATTGCGAGGTGTTACAAGGCACTGAAAAAACTTTGTGATGATTGTGCAATAAAAGCGTTAACCCACTCTTACAGCCTTAAGGAAGTTGTCGATATAGTATATCGACTTGAGATTTGCGGTGCGTACCGTCTGTCCCGGATACGGGCTGAACACCATTGTGTCATCGCCTGTATATATACCTCCGAAGAAAGAGTCGCCGTCTTTTATGAATACAATGTCACCTTTCTGAAGGTCAGAAAGCTGAACCTCTTTGCCCATATCTTTCTGCGCGGTAAGTCCTCTCGGACACTCAAGACCGGCATTTGTCAGCGCATAGTAGATAAGGCCTGAATTGTCAAAACCCGTTTCGGGCTTGTATCCGCCGTCCGTAAACGGCTTGTCAAGCATATCATATGCCGCCTTGGCGATAACATCGCCTTTTTGGGAAGGTGCGACAGGTTCTGTATCGTTTGAAGTGTTGTCGTTCGAGCTGTCGTCTGACGATTTATCATCGGTCGAGCTGTCGTCTGACGATGTATCATCGGTCGAGCTGTTGTCTGACGATGTATCATCGGTCGAACTGTTGTCTGACGATGTATCATCGGTCGAGCTGTTGTCTGACGATGTATTATCGGTCGAACTGTCCTGTGATGAATTATCCTCATAAGACGTTTCTGAGCTGTCAGAACTGCCGGTAGTTGAGCTTTCAGATGTGCTCTGAGATGATCCATCGCTTTGTGCGGTTTGAGAATTACCGGAACAAGCCGTAAGTGATGCTATGGCAACAACGGTCAATATTGCTGATATCAATGATAATTTCTTTTTCATATTATCACCAACCTTTTATCTGACATTTCCCTGTCCTTGCCTTAAGTATATCACAAAATAAGCAAAATGCAATTAAAATTCGGTTACAATACGGTAACAATTCGGTTACAAATGGTTACAAAACGGTAACAACGGTTACAATTCGGTAACAAGTGTTGCAAATACAAAAACACCGCCTGCATAACGCAGACGGTATTCTTGTAGTTTTATATGAAGGACAATGTCATAATCGGAATTTAAGCAACACTTATCGCAACACTGAAACTGTTTTGCCAATAAGCACTGTTGATATCGGCGAACTTTACTTTTTCACCGGGATAGGGACTGTATATCAGTTTTCCGTTGCCGATGTAAATACCGCCGAAATCAATCTTTTCGCCTGTTTCGCTGTCGGTGTCGGTAAAGAAGAGCAGGTCACCCTCCCTGATATCATCAAAATCAATCGATGTACCCATTTCTTTTTGTGCGGCTGTACCTCTCGGACAATTTATAAATCCGTTTTCGCGGAGAACATAATAGATAAGTCCTGAATTGTCAAAGCCCTGTTCGGGAGAAGCCATACCGCTGACATAATCGATGCCTACGAGCGCTTCAGCGGTAGCAACTATCTGCCTGCGCAGGTCTGTCGCCGTATTATCGCTGTTATCACTGCTACCGGTATCGCTTGAGCTGTCAGGAACGGATATAATATCCGATACCGTTGTCTGCTGCGACGAAGGATCTGAATCTTTGCTCTCTTGAGTCGTTGGTGGCGTGTCAGGGGTCGTGTTGTCCGAAGATGTTGTATCTGAGCCGCATCCGCTCATCAAGGCGGCCGTAGTAACAGCCAACGCCGCAATAAGCAATGTGACTAAGCTTTTTTTCATTTTTCCCTCCGTGCGACAGTCGTTATATGCCTCTTACTGTCGTCTGAGATGTACAATCTGATATTTTCCTGTACATTAATAGTATATCCCATCAGGTCCGAAAAGTCAAGTGAATTTTTACCATTTTATGCTGTTGAACAGTAAAATATAGTGTATCTTTGCTGAAAGATTGTGGTGATAATGTGAAAATGAAAAAGAAGCCCCGCGTGGGCGGGGCTTCCAGCTTGTAGAAAAAGTCTGTTTTTTTCAAAATGTGCTTGTTCTCAATCCCTAACCCCAAACCCCTTCCCACGGGGAAGGGGCTGAATGTGGGGCTGCCGCCCTCACCCCGCTTGGGGCTACGCCCCAAACCCCATTTTTAAGCTATGTAGGTTTTTCGACAGACTAAGAAGCCCCGCGTGGGCGGGGCTTCAGTGATAATTACTTGTTATCGCCGTTCTTTTTCTTCTTGCTTACAACAGCTGTGATAACGCCGACTGCAACTACAACTGCAAGAGCTACTACGCAGATGATGATGGCAGTCATATCGAATGTAACGCCTGTGTTTGTGTTACCGCTGCTTGCGCCTACTGTAGTTTCGGCAAAGCAGGTTATACCGAGTAATATCGACATTGCTGCGGCTGTCAGCGCAGAAGTAATTTTTTTCATCATAAAATATCATTCCTTTCTGTAAGGATTAATATACTACATTTCCACCGAAAAAGCAAGTGGAAAAATATACAAAGTTATTGCACCGAATGCGGTTTTATTCCGTAGGCGCTTTCGGGGCTTTGGTAGCCTTTGCGCCGTTTATAATACCCTTGATTATCTCGGGCTGTGTTACTGTGCACTTTGTGCGGTCGAATAATCCGAAGCCGTGTTTACCGTTATAGCCGTTATCCCAGTAAACAGTAACTATATTTCTCTGATGAGCGGCATAATTCACATACTCCGCGAAATAAGCACGATATATTGTATTGCTCTTATCCTTTGAGGTCCTGTCAATTGAGCCGTACTCGCCTATTACAACGCCGTAACCGTTCTTGATAAATGCGTTGTAGAGCTTATCGAACTGTCTGTTTACAAGCGATTCACTCTGTCTGGGCTTTACGAATTTCTTGACCGAGTCGCCCCATTTATAGAAGGTATCATAGCCTTCTTCTCCGCAGAATTCCCACGGACTGTAATAGTGTACGGAAATCATTATCCTGCTGTCATTCGGGATAACGAACTTTGCTTCCATTGTATATGTATCGCAGTCGCCGGTTGTAAAGTTTATATCGGTGTTCCAGCCCGGGATAAGCAGATAACGGCTGTTGTTCTTGCCGCCTGCTTTTCTTACCGCATCAACGAAAATCTGATTGTATGCATTTATGTTGTTGTAGTATTCGGGATTGGGATTGCCATATGATCCGTCAAATTCTTCGTTCATTGACTCGAACACGAGATGTTCGTCATAGTTCTTGAAGCGCTTTGCTATCTGCTCCCAGACCTTTTCATACTTTGCTTTTATAGTCTTCTGCTCGGAAGCGGATTCGCCGCAGAGAAGCCAGCCGCCATTTACGCTATAGTAGCCGTCGCCGTGAATGTTGATTATAGCGTAAAGTCCGTTGTCAATGCACATATCTACTACTTTCTGTACTCTGTCGAGCCACTTTGAGTCGATTGTGTAGTTGGGACCTGCACCTATCTTAGAAAGATATGATACAGGGATACGGATAGACTTGAAGCCCTGTGCCTTTACTTTTTTTATAAGCTTTTCGGTTATAGTCGGGTTGCCCCATGCGGTTTCGCTCGGAGTGCCGCCTGAATTTGCTTCCAGCTGGTTGCCGAGGTTCCAGCCCGGCATAAGATTCTGTGAAAATGCTACAGAATCACCTTTAGTTTCGGCAGGTGCGGGTTCTGCTTTTTTTGTTGTGGTTGTTGCCTTTGTTGCAGTCGTTTCCTGCTTTTTTGCGGTTGTTGTGGTCATAGTGGTTGTGGTTGTTTGTGCAGTAGTGGCTACTGTCGTGGTTTCTGGCTTGGTTGTAGTTACGGTCGTGGTTTCTGCCTTAGTTGTAGTTACAGTCGTGGTTTCTGCCTTGGTTGTGGCTGACACGGAGGTCGTTGTAGTTGCAGTACTGCTGTCAACAGACGAGTTTGCCCCGCCTGAGCACGCAGAAATACCGGTAACAACCATTATGCCGCTGATAAGAGCGGCAAGTATTCTCTTCTTCATAGATACCTTTCTTTCCTCAGCTTTTTCGTTTTTGGGGAAACAAAAAGCTGTTTTTTGTTGTTTTAATCATATTGTAATGGTTTTCACAAGAAAAGTCAATAGCATTTTGGGACTGTCACGAAATTTTGTTAAAACGATTACACAGCTATTTCAAAGATAGAGCGGCATATTAAAAACCGCCTTCCGGAACTGTCGCTCCTGAAGGCGGTATACTATTTAAATATATAAAGAGATTATTCCTGAGGGTTTGTTGAATCTCCGGGCGCAGGCGTTACTGTGTTGTCGCCTGTGCTGTAATCGGGATAGTAGTCGTAATCGCTACTTGTATCGATAGCAGAGAAATCATTTTCCTTGAATGTGTCTTCTGTTTCCACAAGGTAAACACCGTCAAGTGCGGTAAGACGTTTCAGAAAGTTTCCGGGGCAGTAAACCTTTACGGCTGTTATGCTTTTCTCATTGGCGTCAAAAAGAGAAGCAATGTTTTCACTTCCGCTCACTGCCGAGCCGTCAAAAAGGTAAACTTTCGTAACACGGATATTACCCTTGTTATCAGCCTTTGCAAGTATCTTCTGCATATCCTCAGGCGTTTTGTTTTCCTTGAATGTAACATAGAGGAAAACGTCCTCGGTATTTTTATCAGCCTTGTTATAAGCTTCCATTGCCATTTTAAAGCGATCTTCCGCACTGATCGAGGTCGTGGGAGCAACGCTCACAGGACTACCTGTATTGAGAAGCGCAACACTGCCGAATGTAATGGCAATTGCCGCAGCGGCACCTGCCGCCGAAATCCATGCCGCCTTAAGTCTGCTTGTTTTTCTGCTTACCGACTTACCCATAGCGGCTTTTTTTATTTTATCATGGTCAAAAGAATACTCGCTCATAAGCTCTTTATAGAACTCGTTTGTATTCATTTGAAAGCCCCCTTCCGTAAGTCACAGTTTAAATTTTTTCTTTTGTTTTTCTATTGTGCGGTAAAGCTTGTTCTTGACTGTTGAAAGCTTTACATCAAGCGCCTTAGCAACATCTTCAAGCTTCATATCGCACGCAAAATGAAGATAGAATATCTGACCTGTCAGTTCATCGGTCTTCATTATGTCATCAAATATCTGTTTTGCAACTATCTTGTTGCTTATAACGTCCTCAAGCCTTGGCTGAGGCTTTGACATTTCGCTCTCTATTGCCACCATCTCTTCTTCGGTATAATCGGAAAAAGATGAAACCTTATCATTTTTCTTTCTGCCGGAGAAGTATGTGCGGCATTCAAACTTTGCAATATTTATAAGGAAAGCCTCCGGGCTTTCGATATCTTCGTGACCCTTCTCGCTTATACGCTTGAAGAAGCGGGTGTATACATTCTGAATAATATCTTCCGCATCGTCCATATTTCCGCATTTGCTGACTACGAACCTTGAAACCGACTTGCAGGTTTCGTCATATATACGGTTGAAATATTCTTCGTGACCGCTGTTGCCCATTGGCTCACCTCGCTTACGTCACCTACTTTGTAGTAGGCAGATTTTCCGAAAAAGTTTCACTCCTGATGAAAATTCTGTGTATCGGATAAGTAAAATTTTTCATACGGTTTTTGTGCAGTATCACAACATATCGGATATGTACGCAAAATGGTGCTTACATATAGATGTGTGTATAGCTGTCAGCATATTTATTCAATTATATTGTACCTTATCCCACGCAGTTAGTCAAGCAAAACAATGCCGGATATATGCAAAAAACCGGTCGGATACTGCTATTCCGCTTTGTAACATTATTCACAAAATGTAATTAATTTAACAGTTTTATCGTTATGGTGGATAAAATCTACAAAACGGCTTGCAATTTTTGTGCAATTTGCCAATTGAAAAGCTTGCAGGGATATAGTATGATAAATACTAGCTAAACAGCTAAAATATTTTTATGGAGGACAAAACCAATGAAGTTTACAAGAACTTTAGCAAGTGTTGCTGCAGCTGCAGTTGCAGTTTCTTCACTTGCAGTAAGCGCATTCGCAGCTTGGGACGGTGCTGACAGCAACGGTAACCTCATACTTAACGTAGCCGACATCCTTCCCGAAGGCGTAGACATCAACGATGTATACGGTGTAAGAATCAACTTTACAGACGCATCAGCTGATGTATTATCACAGGGTGCAGGCGGAGGATTCATCTTCAGCACAGCATCTAACAACTGGAACCAGCTCCAGTGGTGCAACGGCTGTGACACATCCGAGAAGCCTGAGGCGCACGACATTCTGTTGGATACTAAAACAAACTCTATCACAAGAATGGAAGAAAAGCCTTTCTTCACAGCTGAGGATATCTCAGGTGCTGAGGGCACATACGGTCAGATCGCTCTTTCAGAGTGGTGGGGCGGCGATATCGCTTACTCAAGCGTCGACTTCCTCAACAAGGATGGCGAAAAGCTTCCCGTTGCTTCTGATGATGTAACACCCGGTACATCTGAAGATGTAGAAGAAACAGTTGACGTTGCTATCAAGAACGCAGGTCGTACAGTAGTAGACAGCGGTCTTGTTCGTACAAACATCATCAATGCATGGACAGGCGACGACGCTGACGTAATCGCTGAAAAGGCTGATTTCGCTAACGCTGTTAAGGTTAAGGTACAGTTCACAGTTTCTAACTTTACAACTCCTTTCAAGGCTTGGATCTCATTTGCAGATAAGGACTGGGGCGTTCAGTACTGGGGCGAAGGCAATGAAAAGAACGCTAACGCAGAAGGTACAGTTGTTGACGTAACAGGCAACGGCACATACGAAGTTGAACTTACTTTTGCTAACAAGATCGCTGCAGCTGAATTCGTCGCAGTTTGCACAGACCTCGCTGCTGAAGAAGATGCAACAGACATTCCTACAATCGCTATCGACAGCGTTAAGATCGTTGTAGATAACAGCACTCCTAACGAGCCCGAAGAGCCCGTTAACCCCGGTGAATCTTCAGGCGACGTTCCTGAGCCCGTTAAGCCCGGTGAGTCTTCAGGCAAAACACCTGAAGACCCTGACAAGCCTGTAAGCCCTGAGACAGGTGTTGCAGTTGCAGTTGTTCCTGCAGCTCTCGCAGCAGCAGCAGTTGCTACAGCAGGCGTTGTTCTTAAGAAGAGAAGCAAGTAATCTGACTGATTAATGCTTTGAATTAAAGAGCATATCGACCCCTCCGCCACAGCGGAGGGGTTTTTGCATTATAAAGCACTGAATATAAAATAATAAAATAACAGCCACAGCAATTTGCTGTGGCTGTTAAACTATCAGTTATGGAACGGTTTACGTTTATTTGCAAGCACTACTTTTACTATTGCAGAATAAATATCCTTTCTGGCATAACTGCAATAGCTGTCGACTACGGACTGTTCTTCGTCCTGCGTTACCGTTACTATTTTTACGGGAACCTGCTCAAGTACCTTTTCGGTAATTATCTTCTTACATTTCTCACAATGGCAGGTATTGAAACGCATAAGCGCATCATCGAGAATTTCATCTATTATGATTCGGTTGATGTCAATGGTAATCTGCCCTGTGCGATGCGCTACAGCCTTTACGGACGTTTTATCCTGCGTCTGCGATAACTCTTCCCATTCTTCCGGAATGTGCAACATAGGGTTATGCCTGGTCGTGTGCGGCTGTTTCGGCGCGGAAGCGCCTCGCTTTGACTGCGTATATTTAAGCAGCTTATCCTCTACCGTGGTTTCTGTCCTTGCTTTCTTCTCTTTTTCCTGCTCAGCAGGCGGTAAGAACGGATTGACGCCGGACGGTTTTGCGTTTATCAGATTCATTACCTGTTTTGTCTTGCTTGACTTATATTCTTCTGCCATCAGGCGATGCTCCTTTCGTTATTTTTTAACGGGACGTCTTGCGGGTCGTTTAGCGTCTTTTTTATGCGTATTTTTCATTGGTACACCGGTCGCTTCGTTAATTAGTTTTCTGTACTCGGCTGTAGCTTTGGAACGGGGAGCATACTCCATTATTGATATTCCGTGTGCAGGAGCTTCTGCAAGGGAAACGTTTGTGCTTATCCTTGAGCTGAGTATCTTCGTGCCGAGCTGTTCGGCTATCATTCCTGCAAGCTCTTCGACTTCCTTTGTCAGAACAAGGCGGGGATTGTATTTATTAAGTAATATTCCGGTAATCTCAAGGTCTTTGTTGTAATATTTCTTTACCGCAAAAATCGTTTCTTTAAGCTGAGCTATACCCTGCAGGCTCAGAATTTCCGCTATCATCGGAATAATAAGCTTGTCAGCCGCCGTATATGCGTTTATAGTAAGGATAGACAGCGCAGGAGGGGTGTCTATCATTATGTAATCATAGTCATCCATTACATCTGTCAGAGCCTCTCTGAGAATGTATTCACGCCCTACACCGGTAAGTTCCAGTTCACAGCCCGACAGCAGAATATTCGCAGGTATAACATCGCAGTTGTCGGTACTCTGTATTGCTTCCTTAACGGTACAGTTGCCCTTGAAAACATCATACATGGTATAACTTTCCTCTGAGTCGGCACCTAAGCTGAAGCTCAGGTTCCCCTGCGGGTCAAGGTCTATTGCAAGAACGTTTTTCCCGCTTTCGGTAAGACCTCCGCAGAATGCGGAACAGGTCGTAGTCTTGCCAACTCCGCCTTTCTGATTTGTTATAGCTATAACGACTGCCATACGGTATATCCTCTCTTTGATTTATCCGGTTAAATTTTTGTATTTCAAATTATTTACATATAAAAACAGTCATACCCGCCAAAAAAGCGGGTATGAATATTTGATTTAATTACAGAGTGTGCTGAAGATCCGCAATCTGTGAATCTTCGGGCTGATAAATGTGGTAGTTTGCCTTACCGTTCTTCTTTACGAAGTACATAGCTTCATCGGCAGCCGCAACGATCTTGTCGCTGTCATCGCCATGTTCGGGGAAGAATGCAATACCGATACTTGCCTTGACATTTATCGAAACATTGGCAAGCTCTGAATGATAGCCTTCATAAAGCTCATCAATAAGGTCAAGCGACAGGCTTTCGATTTCTTCTATCTGCTTGGGATCGGTAATACAGAGTACAAACTCATCGCCACCGAAACGTCCGGCAAATCCGCTACCCTTTACACGCTGTTTGATACAGCCGGCAACATACTTGATAACTTCGTCGCCTACCGAGTGTCCGAAACGGTCGTTGATAAACTTGAAGTCGTCTACATCTATAAAGAGTACCGCAACCTTTGCGTGTGCGCTACGCTCAATCTCACTCTTGAGTTCACGCTCAAATGTACTTCTGTTGTAAAGCTGTGACAAGAAATCATAACTTGCACGCTCGGAAAGCTGAAGTTCAAGCTTCTTTTCGCTGTCTATATCAGTTACGACACCGATAACACGGAGCGGTTCGCCAAGACGATCGGTAACGCAGAGCGCACGCACCGAGAACCACAGCAGACTGCCGTTCTTGGTGGTGATCTGGTATTCACCGCTGTGACCTGTTCTGTTCTTGAGCAGGACGCTGATATCACGCTTGTAAATCTCTGCGTACTCCTCGCTCATAAGCTTATCAAGGAACTTACCGTTTGCAAGCTGTGCTTCCTTCGGGTCGATATCGAACTTCTCCCTGAAGTTATCTGAGATATACATCGACTCCTTGTGGAAATCCCACTCAAACAGCATATTGTCCGAAATGTCTGATATTGTTCTGTGTAATTCTTCCGACATACTTACGTCATCAAGCATATTATTGAACAGCTCGGAAATATCCTTGAACTCGTTGTGAGCCTTAATTTCAAGACGCTTTTCACGGTCGCCTTCCTGAATTTCACGCGCAACGGCAACCATCTTGTTCATCGGGTTTACTATAGACTTGGTAATGAGTATACCGAGCAAAGCGCATATAATGGCAAGTAACGCCATCGAACCTACAGATATCGCAACCGGTACCATTATCTGCGACATTGACATATTACCGGGATATACACTGACCCACTTCCAGCCGGCAGTTGTCGGACCTGAGAAATAGTTATAGCAGCCAAGCGACGAACCTGCATTGTAATCAATGTTTTCGTCCTTCTTTACGGGCTTGATCATTGATCTGTAGATATCACACATACCGCTGTCTGAAATATCGTCGATTTTCTGTACTGTGGTTCCGTTGTAATTAAGTACACAGCCGTTACTGTCGGATACTGTAAGATATCCCTTTCCTTCGCCGTATGTGGAATGTGAAAGTATTTCAGTCAGGTGGCTCAAGTCAATGACTTCAATGGCATAACCGTCTTTGATATTAAGACCGTCCTTGTCTATACTTTTTGCAACAAAAAACACGTCTGTACCGTAATCTTCGTTGTTCATATAGATATTGGATATTTTTACATTTCCCTCCGGAAGATCCTCAATCTCTTCAAAACCGAAGAAGCTTTCCTTCATGCCCTGTACGTCGTCATATTCATACACTATATTACCGGAAGTATCTGTGATGACTACGTTCTTGAAACCGCTGTTTCTGGTTTCGATATTCTCCGAAAGCAACGACAGATTTGACTTTGCGTCGTCTCCCTGGCCGCTCTGTGCAAGAGTGCCCGCCGAATTGCTGAACGAAAGGTAAACAACATCGGATATACATTCGTTGAGATACTGGTTTATTATCTCCTTTTGCGCTGCGCCTGCCGCTATTGCAAACTGGCTAACCGAATTTGCGGCAAAGCCCGTCATGCTGAAATATCCGACAATGCCGACTATCAGCATCGGTATAACCGCAAATGCGGTAGTAAGTATGCGTAAAGTCGTTTTGATTTTAAATGACTGCATATTGTGTAACCTCCGAAGCCCTTATTTAAAACATATCACGTTTTTCACGCGATTTCTGCAGCATTTCAAACTGCAATTTGTAAATATATCTGGAAATAATTTCTTCCTGCGAATGGGAAACACCGATAAACCGGCAACCGTAACCCGTATCCGCTTCCTGAGATCCTATCGCCTGTTCTCTCAGCACCTCTGCGTTAAGCTCAAGGCGTGTGCCGGACAGATTGACCAGCAACAGCAGTTTATCGCCCTTTGCAAAACGTCTGCGTATATCGGTGCAGATGAAGAACACTCCTCCGACATTGATATCCTTGATATAAATCTCGGCAGGCGGCTCAAGCGGAGTAGGCTTATCATCGCCCTCCTGAGTTCTCAGTGTGATAAATGCTCTCTCGTTTGTCTTTATCTTGAAATAGCGTCTGCGTTCTTCAAGCAGTTCTGCCTTATCCGGTCTTAATACAACGTTCATCTGTCTGTCTGTCGACACAGAGATGTTGGTCTTATATCTGTATCTGTCGCCATCGCGCATACGGGCAATGACATAGACATACTCCGATGTATCTATTTCCGGGAGCCGGCGTCCTTTTATCATAAGCATATTGTCGATAATATTATCGTTCATATCGTACATTATGGGAAAGTCAAAGTTGTTTTCCGTATAGAACAGCCTTTCGCCGTCAAGCGAAGTTATCTCAAATGAAGTGAACTCTTCTTTCTTGTAGCTCAAAAACACAACTCCCCCTTTCAAAGACACACGGGGAAATTGGCATAAACTGCCGTACCCAACACGCCTATAATATCATTTAACATTAAGTATACAATAAAATAGCCAATAAATCAAGTTAAATCATCGGTTTTTTCGTCGACTTTTAAAAATTCTGCGAATTGTTTAAAAAATGCGGGTCGTTTTTATACATTTTAATTAAGAAAAGTTCGTTGACTTTTGTAAGGCGGCTATAATATAATTAGTATAAGCAGAAGTTTGTCTTAAGGGAGGTGCGGGTACGCAGAATTTTTTTCACGCCGATACAAAAGGATACCGCGAAGCGTGCAGAAAAGCCAGCACGGCAATAGGAGCGGTACTCGCCCTACCGGCACTTCTCAGCCTTATGTCGCTGATTCTTCAGACAAGAAACTGGCGCACAGAAAATTTTGTCACTGTAAGACTTCTGATACCTGCGGTATGCGTTACAGTATGGCTTTTTCTGAGCCTTATAATATTTCTCGTATGCGAAACGAGAGCGCGCCATATAACCCGCAGCACCTACTTTGAAATTCAGAAAAGCGCAGCTGTATACAGCAGGTACGCAGGCCGTATATTTGCCGACACCGGCGGCGTTGAACGCAAGCTCTGGGTCATACCCTATGACGGATTGAAACTTTTCGTAAAAAACGGAAGACTTACTTTTACGGGGAAGATAAGATATTATGAGGGCAGCAGTGACAGGCTCACATATCATATAAGACGCGGAGCGCCGGAATTTGACAACTGGTGGTTCAACGATAACGGGTTTACCGAGGTAAAGTCAGTTACGCTACCGTCGTGCTTTACCGCACAGAAAACAATATTCAGGCACTGCCGTATAGCGGCGCAGAGATATATTAAGTGCCGTGACAGGAAAAAGCAGATGCAAAACCGTCCCGTACCACGTCCTAAAATGATTTACAGGCAAAGGAAAAGAAGTTCATACGGCGAGCTTCCGACATTCGACAGGAAGTGGTAAAAAGGGTGCCATTGTGCAGTCTGACGAAAAAATACAGCTGTTACATATCAAACACCCACGCTTTTATTAAATAAGTACAAAAAATCAACAGAATTTTCCTTTTAGCCTTGCAAAAAATCTTAAAATGTTGTATAATATACAATTGAGTTGGTGGCATCAAAGCTAAAAAATGTTAAAATAGTGCCAAAACTCGTGTAATTTTTACATAGTTAAAATTACTTTTCTATATATTGTAACGGTGCTACTGAAACGCACAAAATACAGAACCTGTTAAAGTCATTAACAGTCAGGAAAGACCTCAGCCTGAAAAGGAGGATATATGGCACTTTTCAACACAAACGCTTTCCGCATAACCGAGCAGGGACTTTCGGTAATGTGGCAGAAGCAGCAGATAATTGCACAGAACATAGCCAATCAGGATACCCCCGGTTATAACTGTAAGTATCTTGACTTTTATGCTGTTCTCAAAGACAGAATGGAAAACACCAGCGTTATCGGCGGTAAGGCTAAGGATGGCTCAAAGCAGGTAGAGCTTGCAACGAGAGTGTACGAGGACGACGACACAAACACTCAGCCGGACGGTAATAACGTAGATGTTGACTCACAGTCAAACGAACTTGCAAAGGTACAGTTACAGTATCAGGCGCTCAAAAACCAGATGAACGGAGAGTTCACCAGACTGCGCTCGGCAATGAAAACGTAATTTTAGGCAATACCGCACAATTAACGGCTATTGCCTTAAAGCAGACGCTTTAAAATAATGGATTATATACAGTGAAACGGATTTCAACGCTTTTTTGACATACAGAAAGGAGTTTTTTGCATGGCGTTTTTAAGCTCGCTTAATATAGCCGCATCGGGAATGGCAGCGGAAAGACTGCGTCTTGATGTAATTTCGCAGAATGTTGCGAACGCAAAAACCACCAGAACGGAGGACGGTACGCCGTACAGAAGGCAGGTCGTACTGTTCAGCGAAAACAAGGGTTTCAACTCGGTGCTTGAGGAAACAATAGCAAAGAGGAAAGAAAAAATAGCAGGGGGAGTGCCTGCGAATACTGTTTCTGCGACTAAAAACAAGGGTGTGCTTGTAACTGAGATAGTCAAGGACGAAACACCGCTTACACCCGTGTACGACCCGACCCACCCCGACGCAGACGAAAACGGATATTACTATCTGCCAAACGTTGACGTAGCGGAAGAGGAAATGGACGCTATGGCGGCTACACGTTCGTATGAAGCCAACCTCGCTGTGCTGAACGCCGTCAAATCAATGGCGCAGACAGCACTCAGCATAGGAAATAACTAAGACAACCGAAAGGAACTGATATAGATGTTTATAGTACCGCTTACAAGCAATATCGCCCCTATGGAAACGATAAGTCAGAAAAAGCAGACTGAAGATAAAACCGAAAGCGACGCTACATTCTTTGATATCTTCGAGTCGCTTGTAAATAACGTCAAGGAAACCGACGCACAGGTTCAGCAGGATTCGATCGACCTTATGCTCGGCGATGTCGACGACCTTGCTCAGATACAGGTCAATCTCGAAAAGGCGGCTACCGCTGTGGATCTGCTTGTTACTGTCAAGAACAAGGCTGTCGACGCATACAACGAGATAATGCGTATGACTGTTTAATCCGATTATCAGGGAAGGATACATATATAGATGAAGGATAAGCTTTCCGCATTCTGGAACGGGTTCAAGGATAAATGGAGCTCGCTAGCGAAAAATCTGCGGATATTCATAATAACGGCAATATCGGTAGTCATAGTTGCCGCAATAGTACTTGCAATAGTACTCAATCAAAAAGGTTACACAGCAATTTATACGGGACTTGACAGCGAAGAAAGCTCGCAGGTCGTTTCGGCAATAAACGAACTTGGAATAACAGACGTAAAAATGGGTACGGACGGCAGTATCTCTGTACCGAGCGACCAGGCGGATAATGTCAGAATGCAGCTGAGCATTCAGGGTTACCCGAAATCCACATTCAACTTTGACGTATGGAACAGCGGCATAGGTATATGGTCGACCGACACCGAAAAGAAGGTACTCCAGATACAGCAGTTACAGACGCACATAATGAAGGCTATCAATACGATAAGTGCAGTCAAGGATTCGTATGTAATTATAACGATGCCCGAAAACAACAATTACGTCATTTCGACAAACAGCGAAGAGCCCAGAGTAAGCGTCAAACTCGATCTGAAGAAGGACACACAGCTTACAAGCGATCAGGTTGAGGGTATCTATGCACTGGTTCTCAATTCACTGCCCGGACTTGAACGTGACAATATTTCGATACTTGATACAGACGGCAAGCTTCTGACAGGCGAAAACACGACCGTTGAGGAAGACGTGCTGTACCAGTCACGGCTGAACTTCCAGGAGCAGATGCAGAACCTGCTGAAAAGTCAGCTCAACGACACGCTCAAAAAGCTGTACAAGGACTATACGATAAACGTAAACGTAACGCTCAATTACGATAACTCAAAGTCGGAATACACAATCTACACCCCGTCAATAGCAGAGGACGGTACATCGGGCGGTATGATAGAAAGCTCCACAAAGAACGAGGGCTGGGGCGGTATCGGCTCGCTGTCGGGCGTTGTAGGCACAACAAGCAACAGCGACATCTCACCGAACTATCCGACTATCACGGGCGACGACGATAACCAATATTACTATCAGAACAGCATTACCGTAAAGCGTCTTGTAAACACCGAGATAAGACAGCTTGAAAAGAACGGCTATTCGGTAGATAAAATAACGGCGGCTGTAACTGTAGATCAGATCAATATGCTTGAAGCGGACAAGGAACAGCTCCGTGAAGTAATCGCATTCGCAATCGGCGCAGACGTTGCAAATGTCACGGTTGCAAACTACCCGTTCGTTATAAACGGAAACAACGGCACAAACGGCAACGGCAATACGATAAACAAAGGCGGAAGCGTTGACTGGACAGTTTACATTATCATTCTGCTCGGACTTCTGGTTGTTGCGCTTCTCATTGTCGCTATACTTACAAGCAACGCAAAGAAGAAAAAGCGTGCAAGAGCTAAGGCAAAAGCGGCTGCGGCACAGGCAGCGGCGGCACAGGCGGCTCAGGAATCGGCGGCGCTCAGCTTCGAGCCTCAGCCACAGCCGGACGAAGAATTCAATATTCAGCACCTTGACGACTATGACGACGAGTCAAAGAGTGCAGTTCTCAAGAAGGAAATCAAAGATTTCTCACGCACAAATCCCGATGTCGTTGCCCAGCTCATACGCTCTATGATGAAAAGCGGCGAATGATATCGACAGCATAAAGGAAGGATATATATGGAGGCACTTACCAGCGCACAAAAGGCGGCGATAATTATAAGCTCTATCGGTACGGAAAATGCGTCCGAGGTATTCAAGCACTTTTCCGACGAGGAAGTAGAACAGATAACGCTTGAAATAGCAAGAATGAACTACTACCCCATGGAAGTAGTAGACAGCGTTCTCAATGAGTTCTATGAGCTTTGCCTTACTCAGAAGGTAATATCCGAGGGCGGTGTGGAATATGCCCGTGACATACTTGAAAAGGCATTCGGTCCGCAGACGGCACAGGCGCTGTTTGAAAAGATAACAAAGCAGTTCCAGACAAAAGCGTTCGCATTTGTCCGCAAGGCAGACTATAAGAATCTGCTGGCAATGGTGCAGAACGAGCATCCGCAGACTATAGCACTGATACTTTCTTATGCAAGGAGTGATCAGGCATCGGCAATTTTAAGCGAGCTGCCCAAAAAAACAAGGATAGATGTAGTCGAGCGTATGGCTAAGATGGACAGGGCATCGCCCGATGTCGTAAAGTCTATAGAGCGCACGCTTGAAAAGAAGTTTGATAACCTTGTTACAGCCGACAGCACAGAGGTCGGCGGTATAGATTATGTTGCGGAGGTCATGAACAACGTAGACCGTGCAACGGAGAAGTACATATTCGACGAGCTGACGCTCAGAGATCCGAAGCTTGCAGACGATATACGTTCAAAGATGTTCGTATTCGAGGATATAGTTACCCTCGACAATATGGCAATACAGGCGTTCATTCCTGAGGTCGATTCAAAGGATCTTGCCGTTGCAATCAAGGGTTCGACACCCGAAGTTGCGGAGTGCATCTATGCAAATATGTCTACCCGTATGCGTGAAAGCGTACAGACAGACGTTGAATATCTTCACAATGTCCGTATGCGTGATGTTGAAGATGCTCAACAGAGAATCGTGTCTATCATACGCAGACTTGAGGACGAGGGCACGCTCATCATCTCCAAGGGCGGCAAGGAAGACGAAATTATCGCATAATACGAAAGCGAGGAATATATTTTGGCAGGCGTATTCAAAGCAGGAAGGGGTTATTATTACCCTGTTCAGCCAACAACCGATACTGTCGTAATTGACAACTCAATAAAGGTTAAGCCTGTCGCACCGCAGATCTCGCAGATCTCGCAGATCCCGCAGGGCGCCGCAGAGCCTGATGCCGATGCGGACAACACAGAAATCATCGATCAGATCTCGGAGAGGCACCGGCAGGAACTGGAGCAGGAAAAAGAAAAGATAACAGGTTTTTATCGTGCCGAGGGTGAAAGGGCGCTTGCCGAAGCCCGTGAAAAGGCACAGAAAATACTAAGCGATACCGAAAAGCAGGCGCAGGACTATGCGGCTAAGGCAAAGGCGCAGGCGGAGGCTATATTTGAACAGAGTAAGGCTGACGGTTTTGCAAAAGGTCACGAGGACGGTTATGCCGCAGGGCTTGACAAATGCCGAGATATGCTTGCAGAGCTCAAAAGGCTCAGCGAACAGATGGTAAGCGACAAGGCAGAACTTTTTGACAGCTACGAGGTCGAGATATTCGACACGGTAATGGAAATAGTAAACCGCATAACGCTGAACTCACTCGGTCAGAAGGACAAGGCGGTTATCAAAAAGACCATAAAAGAAGCGGGAAAGAGTTTCCGTGGCAGTGAATATGTAAAGCTGACCTTATCAAAGACCGATGTCAGCGAAGAAATGGCGGCAGATACCGACTATTTCAAAAAGCTGTTCAACAATGTGAAGAATGTAGAAGTAGAGGTGCTTAAAGACGCACCGAGCGGTACAGTTATTATAGATAACGGCAGTGAAATTACCGATGCAGGCATACAGACGCAACTCAAAATGATCGAGGAGCTTGGCAGAGGAAAATACCGCAGAGCGCCGTCAAGGAAAAAGGCTGAGAAGCAGGAGGAACCTGCGGCGCAGGCAGAACCCGACGATAACGGCGGCGAAGAACAAAGCGAATAACTCCCTTATTTGAAAGGACTTTAACATGGATCTCGGCGGATTTCTGACAGAACTCAGAGCTACCGATACATATAAGTATCTGGGTAAAATTGAAAAGATAGTCGGAATGACGATCGAGGCAAGCGGTCCGCTGTGCAGTATAGGCGATGTGTGCCGTATCTACACAAAGGATATGAAGTCGCATATCCCTGCCGAAGTGGTGGGATTCAACGAGCATAAGGTACTGCTTATGCCGTATACCGACCTTGAGGGCATAGGACCCGGCAGTATAGTTGACAATACCGGCGACAAGCTGAATGTAAGGGTCAGCAACAAGCTTGTTGGAAGAATAATAGACGCACTGGGAAATCCGCTTGACGGCGGCGACCCGGTGGAATATACAGATTCGATGCCGATAGCGGGCGTACCGGTAAATCCGCTGACACGCCCGAAAATACACGAGCCGATAGAGCTTGGCGTAAAGGCGATCGACGGACTTCTTACAATGGGTAAGGGGCAAAGAATGGGTATCTTTGCAGGCTCAGGCGTAGGCAAGTCAACTCTTATGGGTATGATTGCCCGAAAAGTTAAGGCTGACCTCAATGTCATAGCGCTTGTAGGCGAGCGTGGCAGAGAGGTAAGAGAATTTATAGAAAACGACCTCGGAGAAGAGGGCATGGCAAGGTCGGTCGTTGTTGTCGCAACATCTGATCAGCCTGCGATGATGAGAAATAAATGTCCTATGACGGCTACAGCCATAGCGGAATATTTCTGCTCGCAGGGAAAGGACGTACTGCTGATGATGGATAATCTTACACGTTTTGCGATGGCACAGCGTGAGATAGGTCTTTCAACAGGCGAGCCTCCCGTTGCAAGAGGCTATACCCCGTCAATATACGCCGCAATGCCGAAACTGCTCGAAAGGGCAGGCAACTTTGAAAAGGGAAGTATAACCGGAATTTATGCGGTTCTTGTTGAGGGCGACGATACAAACGAGCCTATATCGGATACCGTAAGAGGTATAATTGACGGACATATAGTTCTGAGCCGTAAGATAGCGGCGCAGAACCATTATCCTGCAATTGACATACTGCCGAGCATCTCACGTCTTATGTCGGCGATAGCTGATCCGGAGCATAAAAAGGCGGCAGGAAAGCTGAGAAATCTGCTTGCGCTTTACAACAACAACGCAGACCTTATCTCGATAGGAGCGTACAAAAAAGGTACAAACCCGGCTCTTGACGAGGCAATAAAGAAGATAGACAAGATAAACGATTTTCTGATGCAGAGAATGTATGAATCGTTCTCAATGGAGGATACCATAAAGCTGTTAAAGGCGGCAGTTTCCTGATATTAATGCGATATGAAGAAGTTTAATTTTACATTGCAGTCGCTGAAAAAGTACAACGATCAGGTGCTTGACAGCGAGAAATCAATACTCGGCAGACTAAGGGCGGAGCTTGCAGAAATGCAAAGCGAGCTTGACGCAAAGACGGCTGAGTACGAACAAAGCATTGACAAGCTGAAAGAGCTTGTGCGGGGCGGCACTACCGCTATGAGATTGTCGCTGCATAAGAAATATGTTTCCTCTCTGCAACAGGATATATATCGTATAAAAGCGCATATGGCGCAAAAACGAAAAGAAATTGAGAATCAGTTGCAGAAAGTGATTGACGCTACAAAAGAGGTTTCAAAGCTAGAAAAGCTGGAAGAAAAACAGCTCGAAGAGTACAGATATGCCGCTAAGAAAGAGCAGGAGCAGATCATCGAGGAGTTCGTTACAAACGGCTCTTCAAACGGCGGCACAACTCAGTAAATTGTTGACATATCTCTTGAAATGTGTTACAATACAAGGTGGAAAGCTGTGCAATTTTCATAAAATTTAACGGTTTAAACCTGTTAAATATATAAAAGTTGTTAAAAAGCATATATTGTTTTTGACAATGAATAGCACTGAAAGGGGGTGAGATATGATGAATGGAACAGCAGTATTGCCTGCAAACGTCGTTATGGCGCTTGCAGGCAATGCCGCCACAATCTCAACAGGTAATGTACAAAACGGCTCAGCAAACGGTACTGCCGGAGGTTTCTCCGATACGCTTGGTGCTATGGTAACAAGCGGTCAGCAAATCAATATGAACTCGGCGACCCGTATGAGCGCCGAGAATACAGCAATCATGACCGGCGATTTACTGGGCGAACTTGCCGAACTTGAACAGAGTGCCGAGGAGCTAAAAGAACTTCTGAAAACAGCCGAGCTTGCAGGATATCTGCAAGGCGGTACGATGCAGTTTTATGCTGATGCAATGCAGACGGACAACAGCGAGCTTATGCAGATTATGCCCGGTCTTGAGGTTAGCGATCCGATAGGCGATGTATTATCGGAAGAAGGCGCTTTCAGCGGAATTTCAGCCGGAAATGACGTTAATACGGCTCTCGGTTTACAAAACGGAGAGATTTCCGCCGTAAATGATTTTGCGAGCGAAATTCAGATGAATAACGACGAATCTGCGGATACTGTAAACCGGACGAACGTCGATGCTAAAATCGCTTCAGACAGCATTGACAGCGAAAATGCTGTGACTGTAACAGCTGACAAATCAGACGCTTTTGCAAGCGTGGCTGTCGGAAATGCCGGAAAGTCTTCAGATGCGGATAATATACGTTCTGAGGCGGATACGACTTTTACCGAAAAGACCGATTTTGTCGAGAAGATGGACTTTATCGGGAAAACAGATATTACCGGGAAAACAGGCAGGCAGGAAACATCCGGTATAAAAGCGGACAGTCCTGAAACTGTAAAGGCTGAATTTACGGTAACGTCATACGAAAAATACGGTGACAACAGCGTAAAGCAGGATATGCAGACACAGGATGACAATGCTCCGAGAATTGCATTTACCAAGCGAAGCATCGAAAGCAAGAGCGATGAGCTTAGAGCGATAACCAAGGGAAACGAGGTCACAAAGTCTGACAGCGACCTTGAAGCAGAGCAGAAGGTTACCGACAAGAATGCGGTAAGCGATATGCTTGCAAAGGGCAGTGATGTATTTGCAAGAACAGAAAGCCGTTATGACGAAAACAGACAGGAAATCCGCACGGTCAGAGTACCAATAAGCGATATGGCTGAGTTTGTGAGCGAACACGCACCTAAAGCAAACGGCAGAAGTACGCTTACAGTTGTGCTTACGCCTGAAACTTTGGGTAAAATAACGGTTCGTATGGCAAACGAAAGCGGAAAGCTCACAGTTGAGATACTGACGGAAACTCAGGCGGCGAAGGAGCTTTTACAGGCAAAGTCCGAGCAGCTTGCGTATGCGCTGAAGAATGACGATGTGGAGCTTACCTCGTACAAGGTGGAAACCTCGCAGGCGGAATTATTCCAAAGAGATTTTGACGGCAGCAGTAAGAACCCTTACAGACAGCAGTCGCACGGTCAGCAGAAGAATGACACGGACGATTTTGAGGAGCTGTTGGGGGAGATTCAGGCGATGGGCTGATAGAAATATCGGCAGGACTTACACGAAAGGATAACAGATGGCAGATTTATCAAGTCTTCAGAGTGTACAGTCAAATCACGAAAAGTACAAGGACCTTTTCAAGAATTCGGGCAAGAACGATACGATAAGCACAGATACGTTCTTCAGTCTGCTTATGGCGGAAATGAGCAACCAGGATCCGCTTGAGCCTACTTCAAATACCGAGTTCGTGTCGCAGATGGCACAGTTCACGGCATTACAGGCACAGCAGGACAATCTGAAGTACAGTATGTCAAACTATGCGGCAGGTCTTGTAGGAAAGACGCTTACAATGAATGCGCAGAGCGACGACGGAACGCTTTTATCGGGCGTATGCACCGGAGTGAACATCAGCGGAAGCGATGTTAAGGTAGTAGTTGACGGTAAGCAGTACGATTTATCGGCGGTAAAGGCGATAAGCGATACGGTAAGCAAGAGTACATTACACACGATGACCGAGGCACTGGGATATGTGGGCAAGGAAGTAACGGTAAAGGTACTCGGCGACGACGGCAAATTCTACTATGCAAAGGGCAAGGTCGAGTCGGCAGAAATGCAGGACGGCGACGCTAAGATCGTGATAGACAATTATCTCTACTCTATTGACGAGATAGTACACGTCAGCGAGGGTACGGGAAGTACAGCTGACAAAAACACGGAAGCTCCGGCAGGAAACGCCGAGGGCAACAAGTAAATATAAAGGCGGCAGTGTTATGTTGATAAATGAACTCAAGCTGCGGAATCTGCAGATTTCGACAGGCAACGTTAACACCGCAAAAGCAGGGAATGCTGAAAAGGCCGCACAACAGTCGGGAGGAACATTTGCGCAGGCTCTACAAAGCGAGCTTGATGCAAGAAACTCGGCGGTAGGCTTTTCAAAACACGCAATGAAGCGTATAGAAAGCAGAAATATCGAGATACTTGACTCGGATATGCTGCAAAGACTTAATGACGGCATTGAGATAGCCGCAGAAAAGGGCAGTAACGAAACACTGGTACTCGTAGACAAGACTGCTTTTGTGGTGAGTGTGAAAAACCGCACGGTAATCACAACTATGTCACAGGAAGATTTAAAAGGAAATATTTTTACGAACATCGACTCGACCGTAATTATGTAATACCGGACCGAAAGGAAGTATTCCTTACCCCGAATGACAGACGGGTAAGAACGGTCGGCACGATGGAGAAAGGAACAGATCATGGTTAGATCTTTATTCTCGGGCGTGTCAGGATTAAAGACACATCAGCAGAAGATGGACGTTATAGGTAACAACATCGCAAACGTCAACACTACAGGCTTCAAGACAAGCGTAACTACCTTCCAGGAGGTATATTACCAGACTAAGAAGAACGGCTCGGCAGGTTCTAACCTCCAGGGTGGTGTAAACCCCTCTCAGGTAGGTTACGGCACTAAGCTTGGCGCTATCGGACAGGTAATGGGACAGTCAGGCTTCACTTATTCCGACAGCGTTTATGACTGTGCTTTATCGGGCGACGGATTTTTCCAGGTAATGGACGAAGCCGGCAACATCTTCTATTCAAGAGCAGGCGTTTTCAACGTTGATAACGCAGGAAACCTCGTTGACTCAAACGGTAATATGGTACTCGGCGTAAGCGGTGACGCAACAGGCGTTGACGCATCATCCAACAGAATTACATTCGTAGTTCCCGAAGTGCTTGACAACGAAGCCAGCTACTCAAAGACAATTACATACAAGGGCGGTACATATCCGCTTACAGTATCGGCAGATACAGCGACTCCGGACGGCAACATATCGGTAGGCTTTACGGTAGGCAACAGCGATTACGCTTATATGAGCGGAAACAAGCTGGTTGTACAGCTTAACGAAAAGAATGATTATACAAACCTCAACGATCTTGAGGACGCTGTGACCCGTGCTTGCGAAAACGGCGGTGTAAGCATCGAGGGCGTACTTCCGCTCCACTTTGAGCTTGATACTATACCTCCTACGGCAGATATTCCTGCAACGACAGCTACAAACACAATGAAGCTGGACGACGGAACAACAAAGGCTTCTCTTACATTTACGACAGTAAACGCAGGGGAATACGCAAACAACTACACGATAAACTTAAGATATTCCAAGAATGCCGCAGAAACTACCGCAAAGTGGTCTGACAACGGTCTTACGATAAGCGTTCATCCCGGAGCAACGGTTGCTGACATACAGGCGGCTGTAGACAAGGCGGCAGGCGGTAACGAAAAATATCAGATGAAGGTTACAAGCGCTGACTGGGACGCTGCAAACGGCGCACTTGAAACGCTTCTTGCAACAGACGGCAAGGTTGGTCTTGCAGGCGGCTCGAACAACTTCTTCTCTGATATGGTCGAGCTTCTGGGCAATATCAAGATGACAGACGGACGTGTTGCGGCTACGCAGACGGTCAAGGATCTTGACAGTGTATATATCAACGAGGACGGCACTATCTACGGTGTACACAGCGTACACGGTATCATAATGCTCGGCAGAATTGATATTGTTACATTCGATAACCCCAACGGTCTTGAGCAGGTGGGAAGCTCCTACTGGAGAGAAACTCTTTCATCGGGTCAGCCTCAGGTAAACATTGCAGGCGAGAACGGTTCTGCTTCTGTAGTATCGGGTGCGCTCGAAATGTCAAACGTTGACTTGTCGCAGGAATTCTCCGATATGATCATCACGCAGAGAGGCTTCCAGGCGAACTCAAGAATCATCACCACTTCGGACACGATGCTCGAAGAAATAGTAAACCTCAAGCGCTAACGGCGGCGTGCCGCCGCAGGCAATTCCGCCGTTCTAAAGGTTTGACAGCGGCGTAACTTTCGTTACCTGCGGAGCGGCAATGTGACGTTGCGGCTGTGAGCCGCAGCAAATTCCGCCTTTGCGGCTGTGAGCCGCAGCAAATTCCGCCTTTGAAAATGTTGCGGTTTGGCGGCGGATAGCAAAACGGCGGGGTTCCGTTGTTGATGTAAATTACGACTTTGGCTTCATTGCAAAGCTAACAGAGCGTTCATCAAAAGCCAAGAGTTTGGCGGAAATTGCAGGTTTCTGTGATATAAATTCAAGTTTATAAGGGCAGGCGGAGCGTCAGCTCCGCCGGAATGCCCGTTATATTGTGCTTGAACGGTTATGATAAACGGCTGTTTCCGGACATTCGACAGGTGGAATCAATTACAATGCGGACGATACCGCAAAGGAAGGAAATATATGATAATACTTACAAAGCTCAACGGGGAAAAGTTTATGCTTAATCCCGATCTTATCGAAATAGTAACGGAAAACCCCGACACGGTAATTACCACGAGTACGGGTCATTCATACATAGTTGAGCAGTCGATGAACGAAATACTTTCTCTCATCAAGGAATACAGGCTGTCTGTAAGACGTCAGCGTCTCGAGAGAGGGATATAAATTGTGAATATTACAGCCACCGGCTGTGTTATATAAACCTTTACAGGAGGAAATTGTTTTGAATATTACGATCATCATAGGCTGGATAGCATCATTCGGTCTGGTTATATTCGGTATATTTAACGGCGGTCAGCTTGACTGGTTCATAGATGTACCTTCGCTTGCTATCACAGTCGGCGGTGCTATCGGCTGTCTTATCGGTTCATTCCCGCTCTCATACCTTAAAAATCTGCCGAAATATCTGAAGCTGGCGTTGTTCCCGAAGAAATTCAATCCGCATAGCTACATAGATCAGATTGTTGAATTTGCAAAGATCGCCAGAACAAAGGGTCTTATCTCCCTTGAAGACAGTGCAAACAAGTGCGACGATCCTTTCCTCAAGGAAAGTCTTATGCTGATAGTTGACGCAAACGACCTTGATAAAGTAAGAAGTATGCTTGACGACGCAATAGACTTTATGTGCGAGCGTCACGAAAGAGGCAGACTTTTCTTTGAAAAAGGTATGTCGGTATTCCCCGCATTCGGAATGCTCGGTACTCTTGTCGGACTTGTAAATATGCTTAAAGGTATGGGTGAAGACTCAAGCAACCTGTCAAGCGGTATGGCGGTTGCGCTTATCACAACGTTCTACGGCTCACTATTCTCAAACGTACTGTTTGCGCCGATTGCATCATCGCTGAAAAACAGCCATGAGCAGGAGCTTTTATGTATGCAGATAATAGAAGAAGGCGTACTTTCGATTGCGGCAGGCTCCAACCCAAGACTTATTCAGGAAAAGCTCGAATTCATGCTTGCCCAGACAGATATAAAAAAGAAGGAAAGCAAGTAAATTAACTGTTGAAAAATAACCGTAAATATGTTAAAATATATTGGTTACGCTAATTGCAGAAAGGCGGTGGAGAAATGGCAAAAAGAAGATCCGGAGGCGGAGGAGAAGAAAAGGGCAACTGGCTTGACACCTATGCCGATATGGTTACGCTTCTGCTGTGCTTTTTCGTATTGCTGTATTCTGCATCATCGGTAGATGAAACAAAGTGGCAGTACATATATCAGTCGTTTACTTCAAGCGGTACTTATGTAAACCCGTTTGTAATGGACGAACAGCCTAAAAATAATGCCGCAGATACAAACGGCAACGCCGAATCGCCTCCGAACACTCAGAACGGCGGCACTACAAGCGAACAGACAGAGGGCCTTCCCTCCGATTTCAACCAGCTTTACAGCTTTTTAAAGACAACAACGGAAAAGAACGATCTTGGTCAGTATGTCTATATTGAACAGACACCGACAAGAATCTTTATCCGATTCAACAACACGATAATGTTTGACGGCAACAGCGCCGTACTGAAAGAAGAAGGCAAACAGGTACTCAACAAGTTCATGCCCGGTATAAAGGCAGTGAACAAGTACATAAAATCCTGCGAAGTATCCGGTCATACTGCAAAGGCAGTATCCGATGTGAACGACTGGGATCTTTCAGCCGCAAGAGCGTCAAGCGTTGTAAAGTATATGGATTACAACCGCTGTGTCGACAGTGAAAAGTTTACCGTAGAAGGAAAAGCGTGCTATACGCCTATTGCCGACAACTCAACGGCTGAAGGCAGAGCAGCGAACAGGCGTGTTGAGATTATGATAGTAAGAGCACAGCTCGACACAACTTCGCAGGCTGTAATTGACGATATTCTGAAATATGAATACAGACTTAACGGTGCGAATACCGATCCGTATGAGCGCAACGATGATAACAGCTCAGACGTCAACAGCGATGTTGTAAATGAAATTATCGACAATATGGAAAGCAGATACGACGGCAACTCCGATGACGGCAACACAAGCACAAATGTTGCAGGACCCAAGTATGAACCTGCATATACAGGTATTCCTACAGATATACTTACATCTGCACCTGCGGAAACATCAGAAGAATAACCGAGAAAGGAGGGCGATTTTTTGGCTGATACCCTCACACAAGAACAGATAGACGCCATGCTGTCAAGCGTGCTTGCGGGTGACTCCGCTCCGCTTGATACGCACGAAGAAAAGGAAGAAATAAAGGAGTACGACTTCCGTACGCCGAAGAAGTTCACAAAGGAACAGATAAAGATACTCGAAAGAATATTCGAGAATTATTCAAGACACCTTTCTTCCTACATAACGGGACTGCTGAGATTATACTGTAAAGTTTCGCTTGCAAGCATAGAGGAGCAGAAATATTTCGAGTTCAGCAACGCTCTTCCGGATTATACGATAATGGGCATAGTTGACCTGGGTATCGAAGATGACGATATTGAGGAAAGCAATGCAGTGTTACAGCTTTCAAACTCTCTCACCTTTACGATGATAGACCGTATGCTCGGCGGTAAGGGCACGTATGAAGACGCCGACCGCGACTTTACAGAGATAGAGATAAATGTAATGCGCAGTATAGTTGAACGTTTCACCTCGCTTATGACAGAGGCGTGGGACGGCTATGTCGAAACAAAACCGAAGCTGGAATCAATAGAAACAAACTCGCGTGTTATCTCTGCCGCAGACGCCGACGAAACAATGATAATCGTCGCAATGGAAGTTACCATAAACGATTCTAAATCCGTAGTATCGTTCTGTATGTCCGCTATTACTATGGATCAGATAATGAAGAAATTCTCGGCTAAGTTCAGCTCAGGAAAAAGAGCGGGCAGTCCGACAAAGGAAACTGAGCGCAAGGAAAACCTTATGTCTACTCTTTCCCAGTCGGAACTTACCGTCACGGCGGTGCTTGACGATACAATGCTGACGCTCCGTGATGTCCTGAACTTACAGGTAAATGATATAATACCGCTGAACAAGCCGATAACCGAAAACGTACAGCTGAAAGTGGGAAGTACCTGCTGGTTTGACGGAAAACTCGGTACACTGAATGGTAAAAAAGCGTTCAGGATTGACAATATACTAAAGAATTGAGGTAAGGCAAATGGGAAAACTGACCACTCTGTCGGAGATGCAGCTTGACGCTATCGGCGAGATAATGAATATCAGTATGGGAAGCGCGGCTACCGCAGTTTCCGAGCTGCTCAACGCAAAAGTGTGGATCACTACGCCGAAAGTAAGCGTTGTGAAGGCATCACAGCTGAACTACGACCGTTTAGAGCCGGCTATATGTGTAAAAATCGAATATATCAAGGGTCTTTCGGGCTCTAATCTGATGATATTAAAACAAGACGATGTACAGTTGATACTCAATCAGCTTATGGGCAAACCGCCTGTTATATCGCCTGATTTTGAGTTTGATGAGCTGAATATCAGTGCAGTAAGCGAAGTAATGAACCAGATGATGGGCGCATCATCAACGGCTCTGTCTGACTTTCTTGGAATGAGCATAGATATTTCAACGCCTACACCGTTTATACTGAGCGAGATAAACATAGCAGACCTTCAGAACTATGAGCAGACCGATATGGTTGCCGCTATCAATTTCGACCTTACCATTGACGGCGTTATAAAATCCGAATTCATATCGGTTCTTGATATCAACCTTGCGGCTATGCTTGCAGACAAAGTTCTGGGCGGTGCGGCGGCTCCTGAGCCTGTTGCAGTCGAACCTGCACCTGCTCCTGCACCTGCTCCTGCACCTGCTCCTGCACCTGCTCCTGCACCTGCTCCTGCTCCTGCTCCTGCACCTGCTCCTGCTCCTGCACCTGCTCCTGCTCCTCAACCCGCAATGCAGACAGCTCCTGTTCAGCCAACGGCACCTGTACAACAGGCAATCCCGCAGGCGGCACAACCTGCGCCTCAACCGATACCCGATATGTATGCACAGCAGGGATATTACGGTTATCCTAATCCTGCACAGGGAATGTACGGTCAGCCGGTACAGCCTGTTATGCAGCCTCAGCCGGCAGTAAACTACCGTAATGCCCAGCTCGCACAGTTTGAGAGCTTTGAAGCTCCGCTCGGCACAGAGCAGAAAGAAAACTTACAGCTCCTTATGGATGTACCGCTTCAGATCTCGGTTGAGATAGGCTCGACTAAGAAGAAAATCAAGGATATACTTGAGTTCTCACAGGGTACTATAATCGAGCTCGAAAGACAGGCAGGCGCACCTGTTGATGTTATGGTAAACGGAAACCTTATTGCAAGAGGCGACGTTGTGGTTATCGATGATAACTTTGCAGTAAGAATAACTGAAATTGTAAAATCGAAATTTATGGATAGCCTTGGTAAAGGCGAATAACATTAAAATATAAACAGGTATACGAAAGGAAACCTTACACTTATGGATAAGAAGATATTACTTGTAGACGATGCGGCATTCATGCGTATGCTTATCCGCAACACACTGACAACAAACGGCTATACAAACATTCTTGAGGCGTCTGACGGCGAGATCGCAGTATCTACATACGCAGCCGAAAAGCCCGACCTTGTTATCATGGATATAACAATGCCGAACAAGACAGGTATTGAGGCGCTCAAGGAAATCAAGGAAATGGATCCCGGCGCTAAGGTCGTAATGTGCAGTGCTATGGGTCAGGAAGCTATGGTTGTCGAGGCTATCAAGCTCGGCGCTCTGGACTTCATCGTAAAGCCTTTCAAAGCTGAGAGAATACTCCAGACTGTTAAGAAGATACTTGACTGATGCCTCCGGTAGTACAGCTTGTATGTGCGCTTGTCGGCGTAATTGCGCTGATTTTTCTGTTCTTCTGGGTACTGAGAAAGGTAAACAAAGGGATACTGACAACAGGTGGTAAGCGGCTTAAAGTTCTTGACCGTGCATCGCTTGGCGGTGAAAAATCGGTAGTGGTCGTAAGCGTTGCAGGAAAGTGTATGGTGCTTGGAGTTACGGCGGGCAGGATAGATAAGATCGACGATCTTTCTCTTACGGAGGAGGAGTATTTATCCGAGCTTTACCCTGATGGACAGGAAAAGCAGGATAGCTTCTTTGCCGCTTTCAGTGACGCACTTGCAAAAAACGTGAAGAATATGGGAAGAAAGAAAGATGGTCATAACGATGACCAATCAAGTCTTCCCGATGTTCATAAAACAGGTAACAGCAAAAATTCTGACGAGAGGAACACTGAGTCGAAATGACAAAAGCTTTTGGTCTTGCGATTAGAAAAATGTTTATCGACAACAAGCGGATTTTTATCCGCTTTATCGTGTCTTTAACGGTATGTGTTGCGCTTATCGGAGTGCTGTGCAGTGTTACCGCATTTGCGGCGGATAACAATGCGTCAGGCAACGCAGGTACAACATCCGCAATTACCGATACAACATCTGGCAATACATCAGGCGGTACGGAATCTGCAAGCTCATCGGTAATGAAAGACCTTATCGGTGTTGACGGTTCTCAGTCGCTTGAGGTAATACTGCTTGTGACCGTGCTTTCGCTTGCGCCGTCACTGCTTGTGATGATGACCTCGTTTGCGAGAATCATTATCTGCTTCAGCTTTCTGAGAACGGCAATGCAGACGCAGTCCACGCCGCCTAATATGGTGCTTACGGGGTTGTCGCTTTTCCTTACGATATTCATAATGTGGCCTGTTTTCTCGGAGATAAACGAAACGGCATATCAGCCGTATGCGGCAGGCGAGATGACAATGGAACAGGCTATTGACGCCGCAGGAAAGCCGCTCAAGACTTTTATGCTCAAGCAGACCACTAATGACGATATGAAGTTTTTCCTGGATTTAAAGGGTCAGAGCATGAGCGATGTCACAGGCGGAGCGACAGACAATATAACACTTGAAAACTACAGCGAGAAGCTGGGCTTTGAAACAGTGATTCCCGCTTTTATAGTAAGCGAGCTGAAACGTGCGTTCCAGATGGGCTTTCTGATATTCATACCGTTCCTTGTTATCGACCTTGTAGTATCGTCGACGCTTATGGCAATGGGTATGATGATGCTGCCGCCGGCGATGATCTCACTGCCGTTCAAGATAATACTTTTCGTGCTTGTAGACGGCTGGCAGCTGATGGTCGGAACGATCGTAAACTCGTATAATTTGTAGCATAACAGATCCTGAAGGGAGGGCTTGATTTGACACAGGATATAGCAATGGAGGTCTTTACCGCCGCACTTGTTCTTGCGCTTAAATTAGGCCTCCCTGTTTTAATAGCCGCAGTTGTGATAGGTCTTATTATAGCGATATTACAGGCGGCAACGCAGGTACACGAGCAGACGCTGTCGTTTGCTCCCAAAGCCATAGTGGTGGCAATCGTACTGCTGTTGTTCGGTCCGTGGATGATGAACAGCTGTATAGAGTTCTTCAACTACATATTCGGTCTTATGGCAACGGTTGGTGCAACATGACGCTAAGCGATGTGTGGGATATGGTCCTGAATAATTTTCTCGGTTTTCTGCTGATAATGTGCAGGGTATCGGGAATATTCAGCTTTAACCCTATATTCAGCCGTTCAAATTTTCCCGTAAGACTGAGAGCAGGCACGACGTTAGCGCTCGCCGTGCTTTTTGCCGCATCTATGGGGGATATAAAATATGAGCCGACCGGCATTTTCATGATGCTGTTCGATATGATGAAAGAGATAGGGCTGGGACTTATACTCGGCTTTATGGTAAACCTCGTACTGACAGTAACGATCTCCGCAGGTGAGCTTATCGACTATCAGACAGGTCTTTCAATGGCGAGGGCGATGGATCCTGCAACGGGAGTGTCAATGCCGCTTTTTGCGAATGTTTATTACTATATGTTCATTCTGTATTTCTTTCTGACGAATGGACACTTGTCATATATAAAGCTGTTTCATATATCGTATGAAACACTGCCGATAGGATTTTCGGGATTTACGGCGGACGTGCCGTGGGCGCTTGTAACGTACTTTTCAACGGTACTGACGCTTGCGGTAAAGCTTGCCGCACCGATCATCGCTATCGAGTTTATCACCGAAATATGTCTCGGCGTACTGATGAAAGCCGTACCGACTATACACATATTTGCGCTTAACATTCAGCTCAAGGTGCTTATCGGTCTTGCGGCGGTGCTGATAATGGCACAGCCTATGTCGGATTTCATCGAAAAGCTGATGGGCATTATGTGGCAGAACCTTTACGGTCTGCTAGGTATGATGGGCGCTTAAGGAGGGTAAATGGCAGGCGAAGAAAAAACCGAAAAAGCCACCCCGAAAAAGCGTAAGGATACCAGAAAAAAAGGTGAGGTACTGCAAAGCAAGGAAGTTGCGGTTGCGGTTTTCGTGGTGGGAATATTCGCATTTCTTGCGATATTCGGAAACTATATGTTCCAGATGCTGCTTAACTTCATGGAACAGTCGATGACGTCCATAGACAAGACAGGCAACACGGTTGAGTTTGCGATGAGCGTATTCTGGAAGGTGGCTATAATCTGCGTTTGTACCGTAGGTCCGATACTGGCGGTGGGGGTCGTACTGAGCGTACTGCCCGTAATCGTTCAGACAAAAGGACTTTTCAGTATGGAGGCGATGAAGCCGAAATTCAGCAGATTGAATCCGTTTACCGGTATCAAGCGGTTGTTTTCGATGCAGGCGCTTGTGGGACTTGTAAAGGGACTTATCGAGATAATCGTAGTAGTCGCTATCCTGTACTTTCAGGTAATGGACAGGATAAACGAGTTCAAAAAACTAATAGATACAGATGTAATAAAGATAGTTGCGTATATAAGCGAAACGGCGATGAGCCTTATTGTAACGATATTCGTTATGCTTGTATTCGTGGCGGCGGCTGACTACGTATTTCAGTGGTGGTCGTTTGAGAAAAAGCTCAAGATGTCAAAGCAGGAGGTCAAGGACGAGTACAAACAGCTCGAAGGTGACCCACAGATAAAGGGCAAGATAAAGCGTAAACAGCAGGAAATGGCACAACAGCGTATGATGCAGGAAGTGCCGTCCGCAGATGTGGTTGTCCGTAACCCTACTCACTATGCGGTTGCTCTTAAATATGACCGCAAGACAGCCTACAGAGCGCCTGTTGTCGTGGCAAAGGGTACAGATGCACTGGCGCTGAGGATAGTTGCAGTGGCGCAGGAGCATAATGTATATATCACCGAAAACCGTCCGCTCGCAAGAGGACTTTACGAGGCGGTAGACATAGGTCAGGAGATACCGAGAGAGTTTTACACTGCGGTTGCAGAAGTGCTGGCGATGGTATATGAAGAGCAACATCGGACGTTGCCACCGAGACAGTAGGCAAGTTTTAATGAATGATGAATAATTATGGTTCGCCTGCGGCGGTTATTTGAAAAGGTCGGTTGTGGTGAGTTCTGCCAATCATACAACCATAAGGGAAAATAATATCGTAGAAAAATTTTTGTAGGGGAGGGGCTGTGTGTGCTTATATGGTTTTGCATCCTTGCGAAACTCTGTGCGCACACAGAGCCTCACCCTACGAAAAGCGGAAAATGTGGTGCGGAATTTCGCATTGAATATAAATAATTATAAAATACGGACAAGCGATGTCCGGACAGAGAAAGAGAAAGAAAGGAGCGGTGCGAATGGTTAAAAAGATGATGACGAATGTTTTTGCGGTATTTGTTATTTTTATCGTGCTTGCTATTATCATTCCTCTGCCGACTCCGATACTGGACTTTCTTCTGATAATAAATATAGGACTTTCTCTCGTCATACTCCTTATGACGATGTACATAAAAAAAGCGCTTGAATTTTCGATATTCCCGACTATACTTCTTCTGACAACGGTTTTCCGACTGTCGCTGAACGTATCGACTACACGAGGAATACTTTCAAACGGCTATGCCGGCGAGGTCGTAAAGACATTCGGTGAATTCGTAATGGGCGGTGACGCTATTGTCGGATTTATCATATTCGTAATCATAGTAATAGTAAACTTCCTTGTTATCACCAAGGGTTCTGAGCGTGTATCTGAAGTAGCGGCAAGATTTACCCTTGACGCTATGCCCGGTAAGCAGATGGCTATTGACGCAGACCTTAACACAGGCGCAATAACCGACGAGGAGGCAAAGATACGCCGTGCGGAAGTACAGCGTGAAAGCGACTTCTTCGGCGCAATGGACGGTGCTACGAAGTTTGTAAAGGGCGATGCGATAATTTCTATAATCACGGCGCTCATAAACCTTATCGGCGGTGCGGTACTGGGTATTATGCACGGACAGGATATAAACTCTGTGCTTTCCACCTACTCGCTGGCAACGGTCGGTGACGGTCTTTGCTCGCAGATTCCTGCACTTATGATCTCTGTTGCTACAGGTATGGTAGTTACCCGTGCGGCAAGCACGGACAGCTTCAATGCCGATATCAAAAGGCAGTTCACCTCTCAGCCTAACGTAATGATGATAGCCGGCATTGTTATTGCCGCTCTTATGGTTATCCCAGGCTTCCCGAAGCTGATACTTCTCGGTGTCGGTGCGGCACTGTTTATATTCGGCTGGAGATTGTCAAAATCGAAGGCGAAGAAAGAGGCGGCTCTTGCCGCTCAGGCTGAACGTGAAACGCTTGCAAAGATGCAGGATCAGCCAACCTCAGACAATGACTACTACAGGGATATTGACAATGTATTCAAGCTGTTGAATGTTGAACAGATAGAGATGGAGTTCGGCTACAGCCTTCTGCATCTTGTAGACGAAAAGAGCGGCGGTCATTTTATCGACCGTGTGGTAATGTTCCGTAAGCAGTTTGCGATGGATATGGGTATGGTAATACCGTCGGTACGAATGACGGACAACCCCGAAATAAACCCGAACCAGTATGTTATAAAGATAAAGGGCGAGGAGGTCGCAAGAGGAGAAATTCTTTCCGACCACTATTTAGCGCTTGACAACGGCGATGTGGTAAACCCTGTTGACGGCATAGACACCGTTGAGCCTGCGTTCGGCATCCCTGCAAAGTGGATAAGCGCAGACAAGAAGGTAATGGCTGACGTTGCGGGATATACGCTTATTGACCCCGTTTCCGTAATGATAACTCATCTGTCAGAGGTCATCAAACAGCACTGCAGTGAGCTTTTGTCACGTCAGGACGTAAAGACGATGGTGGACAACATAAAGCAGACCAATCCAACTCTTATCGACGACCTTATACCCGGCACTATCTCTCTCGGTTATCTCGAAAAGGTGCTTTGCCTGCTTCTGCGTGAGGGCGTACCCATAAGGGATATGGAAACCATACTCGAAACGCTTGGCGACCACGCAGGTGCGCTTAAGGATATTGACATTGTAACGGAATATGTAAGACAGGCGCTCAAGCGTACCATAACAAGACGCTTTGCAGAGGCAAACTCGCTGAGAGTAATTACCGTTGACCCGAAGGTCGAGGATACTATTGTTGCAAGCGTAAAGAAATCCGACGCAGGAAGCTATCTTGCGATGGATCCCGACCTGATACAGAAGATCGTAAATATTACAAGCGGAGAGATAGATAAGGTGAAAGATGTTATACCTAACGTTATCATACTGACCTCTCCGATAGTAAGAATATACTTCAAGAAACTGATTGACCAGTTTATACCGAACATAACGGTGCTGTCCTACAGCGAAATTGACAACACGGCACAGATACAGGCTATAGGCAATATAGCGATGTAATCCGCAGATCGGAAATATCAGGGAAAGGAGCGTTTTATGGCGGTATCGGTACAAAGCAAAGAGCGGCTTCCCGAACTTATCGAAAAATACAGGCTGACAGGCGATGTGAATGTCAGGAACGAAATCGTGCTGATGTACATGGACCTTGTTAAAGTGATAGCCGTATCAATGCGGAATATCTATACGGGATATGCGGAAAGCGACGATATCATAAACGAGGGCGTTATTGCGCTTATGGCGGCCATAGACGGCTTCGATCCCGATAAGAACGTTAAATTTGAAACCTACGCAGGTATCCGGATAAAGGGCGCTGTCATCGACTATATGAGAAAGCTAGACAGAGTGCCGAGAACGCTCCGCAAGCTGTCAAAGCAACTGGACGACAACTTTGCAAGGCTTAATTCCGAGCTGTGCCGTACTCCGACAGACGAGGAGCTTGCGGAGAGTATGAATATGACTACCACCCAGCTGTCAAAGCTTATGGCAAACACGGCAGGAATGATAACACTGTCATTTGAGGAGCTTTTATACGAGGATAATCTTGACGAAAGTATTTCGGCATCAAGCGAAACCGCCGACGCAAAAATATATGAGCGGGAGAAAAAACAGGTAATAGCAGAAGCTGTTGCCGCTCTTCCGGAAAAGGAAAAACAGGTAGTCACCATGTACTACTACGAAAAACTGAAATACTCGGAAATCGCCAAGGTTATGAGCATTACGCAGTCAAGAGTATGCCAGATACATTCAAAGGCTATGCTGACGCTCAAAAACAAGCTGGAAAGCTATATAAACAGCTGAAAGACTTGCATATTTATGTGAAAACTGATATGATATAATCAAGGGTCGGAGTTTACCGGCTCGCTTATAATACGGAAAATCACGCTTTAAGAAAGGAGGTGAAAAAACTTGCAGAGAGCATTTTACAATCTGGCGCAATCCATGATAAACCATCAGAGGTCGCTGGACGCTATCTCAAATAATCTTACTAATATCAACACGGCAGGCTACAAGAAGGACGAGATAAGAATGAACACCTTTCAGGAGGAGCTTATACTTGTCAGCAACCGCAGAAAGACAAGCGGTAAATTTGTACAAACGTATGTTGATACAAGCAAGAGCAACCTTGAGCAGAGCAGTTTTGAGTTTACCGAAAGCCCGTTTGATATAGGCATACAGGGTAATGTGTATTTCAATATACAGGACGCAAAGGGCAACGTATATCAGACAAGGAACGGTCAGTTTGAGCTTGACGGAGAGGGTTATCTGTGCCTTAACGACAGCGGACGAGTACTCGGTCAGAATGGTGAAATATTTATCGGAAACGATGATTTCATTGTTGACAACGAGGGCAATATCTTGAACGAAAACGGAGAGGTCATAGAAAAGCTGAGGCTCAGCTACATACCCGAAAACGCCGATGTCACAAAGGTCGGTAACGATCTGTTCTCATATGACGGGGATATGACAATTCCCGCAGGTGAGAAGTATGATATTATCCAGGGCTGTTTTGAAAAGTCAAACGTTGACGCTAACAAGGAGATCACTTCTCTTATGGAAACACAGAGATTATTCGAGGCAAGCAGTGCCGTGCTGAAGTATATGGATACTATCAACGGCAGAGCGGCAAGCGAGATAATCAAGCTGTAAAATGACTGAATGTGAGGATATGTTATGAACATAGCGTTCTACACGGGTAAGACGGGTCTGATTGCACAGCAGGAAGGACTTAACGTTTACTCTAACAACATTGCAAACGTGAATACGGTGGGCTTCAAGGCTTCCCGTCCGAGCTTTGCGGACTGTATCTATACGGTACAGAGAAATACAGAGCCTGACTGGCAGACGGGTCACGGTGAATATGTGCATAGCACTCAGCTTATGTACAGTGAGGGCGTGTTTACATATACCGATAACGACCTTGACTTTGCCATACCGACAGAAGAAGGCTTCTTTGCTGTAATGGATAAGTACGGCGATGTAAACTACACAAGAGCGGGCGATTTCCAGATGTCACAGATAGGCGACCACTGGGAGCTTGTAAGCGCAAACGGAGAATTTGTGCTTGATTATGAGGGAAATCACATTACAGTTCCCTTTATAGATGGTACGAGCAAACCGGACTATGAGGCACTTACAAAAATGATAGGTGTGTACACATTCGACAACAACTTTGGACTCGAACTTCTGGGCAGTAACAAGATGACTGCTACCGAGAGGTCGGGAGAGGCGGTTGCCGACAGGAGTATCGACAAGATAAGAATGGCACTCGAACGCAGCAATACGGACATTGCGGGCGATATGGTACGCATTATCGAAACACAGCGCTCTTATCAGATGAGCGCAAGGGTCGTACAGACAGCAGATGAGCTGGAGCGTATAACCAACAACCTGAGGCAGTAAAGCACAATGGTGCATTTCTGAGTTTTAACCGTGGGTCTGTCGGTAGATATACCGGCAGGCTGTGCGGTTATATACAGCTATAAGATTAATAATTTCAGAGGTCTATTATGATAAACAGTTACGACGATTTAAGCCCGGTACAGCTTGATGTGCTTAAGGAAATAGGAAATATCGGCTCGGGAAATGCCGCAACAGCGTTGTCACAGCTCCTTAACAGGAGTATTGATATGCAGGTGCCGCAGGTAAGGCTTATGGACGTGGCTGACGCAATAGAGTCGCTCGGTTCGCCGGACAAGCTGGTGGTAGGAATACTGATACGACTTAAAGGGGACGCAGACGGAATGATAATGTTCCTGCTGGAAGAGGCATTTGCGAAAACTATCGTAACGGGTCTTACGGGCGAACGCTCATTTTCACTGTATGAGCTGAATGCCGATGATATATCGGTGCTGAGCGAAATAGGAAACATAATGGGCGGAAGTTATGTCAACGCCATAGCGGATTTAAGCGGTATGACAATCGATATGTCTGTGCCTGCGCTGACGACCGATATGCTCGGAGCTATAATGACAGTTCCCGCAACGGAGCTTTCCGAGGCGTATGAAAGGGTACTAATGATAAGCGAACAATTTCTGATAGATTCAGTTGAGATACAGTCCGATATGCTTCTTATACCCACTGTTGAGTCGCTGAGGACGTTGCTCGGAAAACTGGGGGTAGCAGACCAGTGAACAAGATAATTGTGGGGATATCCGACCAGAAGCTGTGCAAGTCACCCGACGTACTGGTGACATATGCGCTTGGCAGCTGCGTCGGGATATGTATGATAGATAAAACACTTGGTATAGCGGGACTTGCGCATATAATGCTCCCGGACAGCAGTGCTATACCGAATGACCATAACAAGTTAAAATTTGCCGACACGGGCATAAAACTGCTGTATGACAGTATGATAAAGAGCGGTGCGGCGGCATCGAGAATAACCGCAAAAATAGCAGGCGGAGCAAATATGTTTGCTACCACGTCACCTGCAATGTCGATAGGCGACCGTAATGTTGAGGCAACGAAAAAAACGCTTGCAAAGCTCGGCGTGCCGATAATCGCATCGGACACGGGACTTAACTACGGAAGGACAGTATCATTCAATGCGACAGACGGCTCGCTTGAGATAATGTCAAGTCTTAAAGGAAACAAGACAATATAAAACAGAAATTTTCATAGGAATGTATATAAATCATCACACAGGGAGGTGCGCTGATGGAAAAATCCGAAAGACAGAAGATGGCTGACGCTTCAATGTCAGAGCTCATTGAACTTGAAAAAACATCCAACACATCGCTAGATGGCATAGAGCTGAACAACAGAGGTACAATGCAACGTCCGCAGGAAACAAATCCGCTGCTTAATGTGGATGCGTCCGCAAAGGTCGTTGTAAGCGACAATAAGCTTGAAGCCAATATGTGCGTTTTTTCACCTCAGTTTTCGGGTAAGGATATTACTGTAGAAGCTATGCGTCAGGCGCTCAAGGACGAGCACGTCGTATACGGAATAGACGAAGAACTGCTCCGGGAGATAGCCGAGAACAGGCTGTATGACAAGATATTTACGGTTGCAAACGGCTATGCGGCTATAGACGGCGAAAACGGACGAGTAGACAACCTGTTTGACACGGATAAGAAGCTTGTTCCGAGAAAGCTGGAGGACGGCAGTGTCGATTACCGTGACTTAGGATTAATAGTAAATGTCAAGGTAAACGACCTGATATGCAATATAATCCCCGAAACACAGGGTGAAGAGGGGATAAACGTATACGGACAGGTAATAGCACCACGTCCCGGCAGACCTCCGCTCATACCGCAGGGCGCAAACACGGTACTTTCCGCAGACGGCACGAAACTGTTTGCCGCTGACAGCGGTAACCTCATATACAAGGGCGGAAGATTCAACGTTGAAACCACATTCCAGATTTCATCAGATATAGATGTAAAGACGGGTAATATAAACTTCCTTGGTGATGTTGTCATCAAGGGCAGTGTACAGGAGGGCTTTTCCGTAACAGCGGGCAAATCCATAACCATATCCGGTATGGTAACAGGCGCTACGCTGACAGCTCAGGGTGATATAACCGTCAAGAACGGAGTTTTTGCAAGTACGGTACAGGCGCAGTATGGTAATATAAACATAGCTTTCGGCGAAAACGATACTATCACGACAAGAGGCAATCTGACAAGCACATCACTTGTAGGCTGTCGTATAAAGATAGAGGGCGACCTTGACTGTACAAAGAGCCCCGGCGCTCTTGTCGGCGGCGATTGCAGTGTAATGGGCAAGTTTGCGGTAGCGCAGCTCGGACACAAGAGCTATACGCCTACTGTGATTTCGGTAGGAAGTACCACAAATCTTCTGCTCGAAATGGATTCGCTTGAAAAGCAGTGTACGGCGATTGATGAATACATAGAGAAGATAAACACATCTATAGAATTCCTGCAGGAGAAAAAGAGAAACGGCGAACATCTTGACGCAGAAAAAGAGGCGTACATCTCTTCGGCGATAAGGCTGAAAGTACAAAAAAGTATGGATAAAAAGCCGCTCAGAGCAAGAATAGAAGAAATACAACGGATAATAAACGCCAAGGAAACCCTGTCGGTAAGAGTTACAAAGTGCATTTATCCCAATGTAAAGATAAATCTCAACAGCTTTGCAACGACAACATCGACGGAGTATGGCAAATGCAACATAGTCTGCGGTCCGAACGATATCGAATTCAAATAAAATTCAATTTTCCGGATAACAGGCACAGAGAAAGGCAAATATCATGACGGCAACGGTAAAAAGCAGATATATAACGGCTGTAAAGTGGCTTACGGCTTTAGTATGCGCTCTGCTTTGTGCGGCTGCCGTTTGCTGTTTTACGGGAAGCAGGGCGGAAGCGGCAGCGGTAAAGGGCTGTACTGTATCGGGACTGACGACAAAAACCTACACCGGTAAAGCGCAAACGCAGTCGATAACGGTAAAGTACGGAAGAAAAACGCTCAAAAACGGCACAGATTACACGATAAGTTATCAGAACAACATAAACGCAGGCACGGCTTATGTAGTCATCAAGGGCAAGGGCAGTTACAGCGGAACGGTTAAAAAATCCTTTAAAATACAGCCTGCGCTTATCTATAAAAAGTGCACGTTCTACAAGATTGCAACACAGTACTATACCGGCTCACAGATAAAGCCTGTTCCGACTATCAGAAACGGTTCGACCGCACTGAAAAACGGAACTGATTTTACGCTTACATATCGGAATAATACTAACAAAGGCACCGCCAAGGTGTATATCAAGGGTAAGGGAAACTATACGGGAAGCTGTTCGCAGTCTTTCACTATAGCGGCAAGACCTGTTCAATCACTGAAAATTACAGTGCCGTCCGTAACTTATAACGGCAAAGCACAGAAACCAAAGGTTACAGTTAAATATAATAACTATACGTTTAAAAACGGCACTGATTATACTTTAAGTTATAAAAATAACACGAAAATCGGTACAGCTACCGTTACGGTTAAGGGCAAAGGAAAGCTTACCGGCACAAGAAGCGTTACTTTCAAGATAAACGCAAAACCGATAAAGAACGCTGTTATTTCATACAACAGCTCGCTTACATATAACGGCTCGGCACTCAGCCCCGCAGTCACAGTAAAATACGGAAGTGCAAAGCTTAAAAAGAATACCGATTATACCGTCACTTACTCGAACAACGTAAACGCAGGTACGGGAACAATTACGGTAACAGGAAAAGGTAGATACGGCGGAAGCGTTAAAAAGACTTTCACTATAAATAAGCACAGCTTACCGGCGTCTGCCGTGTCCGAGGTAAAAGCACAGACATACACGGGTAATGCCATAAAGCCGGTACCCACTGTAAAAGTCGGCGGCAAGACGCTTAAAAGCGGAACTGATTTCACAGTTTCATACAAGAATAATACAGAACTTGGTACAGCGACGCTGACAGTAAGCGGCAAAGGCAATTATTCGGGCAATGTATCAAAGACTTTCACTATAAGCGTAAGGGCTATCTCCGATGTAACGATCATTGTTAAAGACGCTGTTTTCACAGGTGCGCAAATAACGCCGGCTGTTACCGTAAGCTACGGAAATCATCAGTTTTCGGGCAACTCCGACTATACGTTGTCGTATAAGGATAACACAAACGCCGGAACTGCAAGCGTAACAGTCACAGGCAAGAATCACCTCAGCGGAAGTCAGACTGTAACGTTCCCTATATCGAAAGCCGATATTTCAAGTACCGCTGTGAACGTAAAAGATGTAACATTTACAGGAAGCGCAGTCAAGCCTGCCGTTACCGTAAAGCTCGGAGGTGTTACCCTTAAAGAAAACACAGATTATACTTTAGATTTTAAAAACAATATTAATGCCGGAACGGCACAGGTCATCGTTACAGCAAAGGGCAGTCTTGAAGGTTCTGTAACAAAGAATTTTACAATAACCGAGGCAGATATTTCAAAGGCTGCGATTACAGCAAACGGCATCTATTCACCAAACGGAGTAAAAGTAAACATAAGTGCAAAGTTCGGCAATTATACGCTGACCGACAGCGACTTCAGCATTTCATCGCCTGCGTCCGCAGCGGCAGGAACTTATAACCTTACCGTAAACGGCAACGGAAACTTCAGCGGTAAGGCTACGGTAAAATGTGATGTGGCAAAAGCTGACATAAAAAATGCCAGCTCTTCCTTATCGCTGTCAACCGACGGCAAGGGATATACCGTAACGGTTACTTATGACAATGTGCTGTTGACGCAGAGCAAAGATTATAATGTAACTGTAACCGAAACAAGCACAAGCGTCAGCGCAGTAATTACAGGTACAGGCAACTACAGCGGCACAGTAACTCTGAACGGTATCAGCAATCAGCTTGAAGCATTTGAAAATGCGACCGTAACGATAGCCGATCTGACCTATACCGGCAGTGCTCAGCTTCCCTCGGTAACAGTAAAGATAGGCTCTGTTAGACTTAAAAACGGAACGGATTATATCCTGAGCGTGTACAATAACACAAATGCCGGAACTGCAACCGCTGTCATAACAGGCAAGGGCAAGTACGCAGGTGCGGAAAAGAAAGCTCAGTTCAAAATCAAACCGGCGCCTGTTTCATCGGCAAAAATCACCTGTGCCGACCAGACTTACACGGGACAGGGAATTGCGGCAAAGCCTACCATTACTTTCGGCGGCAAAACCCTTACAGCCGGTACGGATTACATAGTATCAAGTTATAACAACATAGTGAATGTCGGAACTGCCACATTCACCGTAACCGGCAAAGGAAACTTTACCGGCACGGCAAAGGGTACTTTCAGAATCGTCAAGTCGAACAGCATGGAAAAGCTGATTCAGAAACGCCTTGATGAAATGATGGAAGGTAAATGGGACAGAAAGATAAACGACTATTGGCACAGTTACCAGCTCGGCAAGTATTACAATACTATGCTTACCTCTCCGTGTACCTGTCACTCTTTCTGTGAAACGGGAAACGAAGCAGGCTGTACCTGCCTTATCGGAAGAAGCAACGTACTCGGCAATTCGGGTATACAGTGTGCAGGATTTACGATAGAAGTATTTGAATATCTGTTCGGCAAGACAAACGGCTACAAGGAAAATACGCTTACTATAAAGAACCGTTCGGACGGAAACTGGACAGAGGCAGCGCTGAAAAAATGGATGACGAACACATTCCGTCCCGGTGATTATCTTGCGTATGACAACATAATGTACGGATATCCGCACTATGTGACGATATACTCAGTAGATACGGACGGTATCTGGGTATATGAAGCCAATTACGGCGGAAGATGCAAGATAAACTTCCGCAAATTCACGTTCAAGGAAATATACGAGCAGACAGACGGTCTGTGGCACAGAACCCCAAATAATTACGAGCTGTCGGATTATTGATGTATAACTGCAAGACCGACAAATACAGAGATAAAATACCCCTCAACGTATTTTTAGTACGTAGAGGGGTAAATTTATATATCACTGTGCATAACGTTTTCCGGGCTATATAACAGTTCTGGTTATATCCCTTATAATTCGGAGCTGTTGCCGGTATAACGGTCACAGGGCATATAGATAAAATGCAGTCTGTTCCTTTCAGCCGTAACTATAACCGATGGGTAAAGGCACATTCTGATATTTTGTGTTATAAGCGGAATACAGAGATAAAAAACGGAGCGCCAAAGCGCTCCGTTTGCAGTCTGTCGAAATACCTCTATCGTTATCAAAAAATGGGTGTTTAGCGTTGCTTGCTATGTTGGTTTTGCATCGTCCAAAACTTTTGGCAAGCAACCAAAGTTTTCTACAAGCTGAAACGGAGCGCCGAAGCGCTCCGTTTTATCATTATTTCTTTGTCTTATGCGACGCCGCCTGAGATGCCGGACCGCATCCGTGGCACTGGGCACAGTGTCCGCTGCAACCGCCTACACAGCCGCCGCAGGTGAACTTACCCTTTTTCTTGTCGCTTACCAGCTTGTGAATAATCAGTATGATCACCGCAAGTAAAATTACCGCTACGATTATTGAACCTACAACAGGATCCATAAAGATCACTCCTTTTTATTTCTGAAATAAGACCTTACTTTGTAACCTTGACCTTAACGCCGAGCTTCTTGCTTTCCTTGTAAGGACGAACGAGAAGGTAGATAAGAGCGGCAAGGATAAGAACTGCAACGATAAGACCGATTATGTCGCCTGCACCTGCAAGTGCGCCTGTGAACAGCTTACCGAAGTAGTTTATCATAAGAGCGATTACATAAGCAAAACCACACTCATAACCGATCGCAAACCAGAACCACTTAGCGTTGTTCATTTCACGTTTGATAGCACCCATAGCAGCGAAGCAAGGAGCGCAGAGAAGGTTGAATACGAGGAACGACATACCGGTTACGGCTGTGAAGCTGCTTGCAAGCGTCTGCCATACAGTTGCGTCGCCGCTTCCGTAGAGGATACCCATTGTCGCAACGATATTTTCCTTTGCAACAAGACCGGTAACAGCCGCAACAGTTGCCTGCCAGTCGCCCCAGCCGAGAGGAGCGAATATCCAGCAGATAGCCTTACCGATATTAGCTAAGATACTGCAATCCATCTGTGATTCATCGAGCATTGTGAATGCACCGTCTACCCAGCCGAAGAATGATGTGAACCAGACTACGATAGTTGAAAGGAGGATGATAGTACCCGCCTTCTTGATGAATGACCAGCCACGCTCCCACATTGAACGAAGTACGTTGCCGACAGTAGGAATGTGGTATGCGGGAAGCTCCATTACGAACGGAGCGGGATCTCCTGCGAACATCTTTGTTTTCTTAAGAATGATACCCGAAACGATGATAGCCGCCATACCAAGGAAGTATGCGCCCGTTGCAATCCACGGAGAACCGCCGAAGATAGCGCCTGCTATCATTGCTATGAACGGCTGCTTAGCGCCGCAGGGGATAAATGTTGTTGTCATGATCGTCATACGGCGGTCACGCTCGTTTTCAATTGTTCTTGATGCCATGATACCGGGGATACCGCAGCCTGTGCCGACAAGTATCGGTATGAATGATTTACCGGAAAGACCGAACTTTCTGAAGATACGGTCAAGCACGAATGCGATACGTGCCATATAACCGCAAGCCTCAAGAATAGCAAGCAGAATGAACAGTACAAGCATCTGGGGAACGAAGCCGAGTACAGCGCCTACACCGGCAACAATACCGTCAAGGATAAGACCCTTTAACCAGTCTACGCAGTTAACAGCGTCAAGACCCTGCTCGATAAGTACGGGGATACCGGGTACCCATACGCCGTAGCTTGCGGGATCGGGTTCTTCAAATGCGCTTTCGCCGCCTTCTTCAAAGTACTTAACAGCGTCAAGATATGTGATGCCGAGTGTCGTGTCTTCATCTGCGTTTGCAGGGATCTCCTTGTAGTAAACTGTGAGCTGGCTTACTTCAAGTGTTTCCTCGTCCTCTACATCTATCTGCACTGAAGGATTCTCGCCTTCGGGCTTGTATGACTTGAGCGTTTCAAGAGCAGTCCCTGGCTCAAAATCCTCACTGTCAGGCTCTATTGTAACAAAACCGTTAACAGCCTCCAAAGCGTCAGAGTAAGCGCCCGATGCGTCCTCATAATCTGCCGAGCCTATTCCGAACAAATGCCAGCCGTCACCGAACAGTCCGTCATTAGCCCAGTCTGTTGCGGCTGTACCTACCGTTACCATTGAGATATAGTAAACGAGGAACATTATTACAGCAAATATCGGAAGAGCGGCAAAACGGTTTGTAACGACCTTATCGATCTTATCCGAGGTTGTCAGCTGACCAGCCGATTTCTTCTTATAGCAACCCTTGATGATCTCTGCTATGTAAACGTATCTTTCGTTTGTTATAATGCTTTCTGCGTCGTCGTCAAGCTCTTTTTCGACGTTCTTTATATCCTCGTCAATGTGAGCCATAACCGCACTGTCAAGATTCAGCTTTTCGATAACCTTGTCGTCACGCTCGAACAGCTTTATAGCGTACCATCTCTGCTGTTCTTCGGGCATATTGTGTACTGCGGCTTCCTCTATGTGAGCTATCGTATGCTCAACAGGACCTGAGAATGTATGCATAGGAACTGTCTTGCCGTTCTTTGCCGCCTCAACCGCAGCGTCTGCGGCTTCCTTGATACCCGTACCCTTAAGAGCAGATATCTCAACTACTTTACATCCGAGTTCTCTTGAAAGCTCCTCAATGTTTATCTTGTCACCGTTCTTCTTTACTATATCCATCATATTGATGGCGATTACAACAGGAATGCCAAGCTCTGTGAGCTGTGTTGTAAGGTAAAGGTTTCTTTCAAGGTTAGTACCGTCAATGATATTGAGTATAGCGTCGGGACGCTCCTCGATAAGATAGTTTCTTGCAACTACTTCTTCAAGTGTGTAGGGCGACAGTGAATAGATACCGGGTAAGTCGGTAATTACTACGCCATCGCTCTTCTTGAGCTTACCCTCTTTCTTTTCAACGGTAACGCCTGGCCAGTTACCGACAAACTGGTTTGAGCCCGTCAGAGCGTTGAACAATGTGGTTTTGCCGCAGTTAGGGTTACCTGCGAGCGCAATCTTTAAACTCATCGGAATAATTCCTCTCTTTCATAAAGCCATAAAAGTCTTAGCTTTCACTAACCTTTTAAGTTTATTACCTGATCAAATTGTTGAAACGCAGAGATTATTCAACCTCTACCATTTCGGCGTCAGCTTTTCTGAGCGAAAGCTCATAGCCTCTTACAGTTACTTCAACGGGGTCGCCTAAGGGGGCTACCTTACGGACATATACTTCTACGCCCTTTGTAAGTCCCATATCCATAATTCTGCGCTTGATTGCGCCCTCACCGTGCAGCTTGACCACCTTGACGGTTTCGCCGACAGTTGCCTGTCTTAATGTCTTCATCAGTTTTCCTCCTCTATCATAAGAATCATATCATGATCCTTTGTGCCATTTCCCTGCTTATCGCAACCCTTGCTTCTTTTACGTTTACGATAAGGTTTCCGTTTACGGTCGTAACAACCTTTACGTTACCGCCGACAACAAAGCCTAAGTTTTCAAGATGCTTCTTTACCTCAGCGCTTCCGCCGATTTTCTTTATAATGTTTTCTTCGCCTTCAGATGCGAGTACGAGCGGCATCATAAAACGTCATCCTCTCTTTTGTTCTCCATAGTCTACACTAACCATATTAGCAACCGCTAATCGAATTAGAAGATGCTAACCTAACTATTAAATAAAAGGTTAGCACTTGCTAACAAAAAACATTTTACTCAACAGCAGGCGGTTTGTCAAGCAAAATCGAATATGCTGACGCAGTTTGCAAAAAGTTTGTTTATTCTAACTCAATTTGTTAGGTAAATCTAACTCTCGATTTGTGTATTTTCCCGAAATGCAATTTACAGGTGTTGTAATTACAGTGAGAGGAAACCAATGAAGATAAAGGAAAAGCCGCGGTGATTCCGCGGCTCGTTCTTATTGTTCTGCTTTCAGTTTATCAGCGTATTCCCGTATAACTTTTCTGTCTGAACTGTTTACTATCTTATATGTAGTCCTCGAATAGAAGTGACTGTTGGTGTCCCATATAACGGGAACGATTCCGAGGTCTGTGAGTTTTCCCAGCACGATTGAAAGGCACTCGGAAGAATCAGTGTATTCTGCGTCCTTTGCAAAGTTGCTTTCGGAATAAGTCGATGTTGTTTCGCCCATAAAAACGGGGATATCATTATCGAGGAAAGCGTCCTTGAGCTCAGCGCACTGGCTGTCGATATATTTCAGCCATTCCTCACCGCCTATCTTGTTCGCCCAGTACATTGAATTATCAACATAGTGAACGGATACCATAAGGCGGTCGTTTACAAGGTCCTCCGGCATAGTAAATCTTGCCGAGGTCGTCTTGTCGATATTTGTCCAGTAACCCGAAACTATAAGCACACGCTGAGCGTTATATCCGCCTGTGCTTCTTACTGCGTCTACAAAAGCCTGATTGAGCGTGTTTGTCATTTTGTATGCGTTGGTTTCGGACTGTGCCTTGAGATTACCGTTTGAATCAAACTGATCGCCGCCGAGATATTCGTTATATCCCTCAAAAACAAGCGTATAAGGATAATCCGCAAAGTATTCTGCTATCTGCGTCCACAGATGAGTGAATATCTCCTTGCACTTGTCTAGGTCGTTTCTTCTTATGATGAACTCGTCAAAGTGGTGGATATTGATAACGGAATATACGCCTGCCTTTTCGCAGTAATCAACAATCTCCTTAACTCTTTTAAGGTATTCCTTGTTTATCGTATATGTACCGTCATTTTCCATCATATTGCCCCAGAACACAGGAATACGAACCGTGTTGAAGCCTTCCGCCTTCATACCGTCTATTATTTCCTGCGTTGTTACATCCGCTCCCCAGCAGGTTTCATAGTCCTGCGGTTCGTTCCCGCCGACAACGGGAATCCATTCGTAAGACATCTTCTCGCAATCGGTAGACTCATACGCTTCCATAGTGTTGCCGAGGCTTATGCCTAGCCCCATTTTTTCAGCCATTTCTGTTGCTGTGATTATCTCATAGCGTGAAGCGTCGTTTTCGGGTACAGACGCAGTGTCACTGCTTTCGTTATCCGAAATACCGCTCTGAACGTCCGACGCCGGCTGACTTTCCGTTCCCGACGTGACATTTCCCGCACAGCCTGTCAGCATAAGCGCCACTGCCGTAAGTATTGCCGTTAATCTCTTTTTCATAAGAATACCTCTTTGTACAAAAGGAGCTGTCACATAAATCTATGCAACAGCTCCTGTAGGTTTATGACTTATTTTGCGTAATCTATAGCTCTGCTTTCTCTTATAAGATGTACCTTTATCTGACCGGGATATTCCATCTCGTTTTCGATACGCTGAGAAATCTCTCTTGCCAGAACTACCATCTTATCATCATTTACCTGTTCGGGCTTGATCATGATTCTTACCTCACGACCTGCCTGGATAGCAAATGACTTTTCAACGCCGTTATAAGAACTGCATATCTCTTCAAGCTTCTGTAAGCGCTTGATGTAGTTCTCATAGTTCTCGCTTCTTGCAGCGGGACGAGCGGCGCTTATGGCGTCGGCTGCCTGTACAAGAGCGGCAATAACAGAGTGTATCTCAACATCGCCGTGGTGAGCCTCAATAGCGTGGATAACTTCGGGACTTTCCTTATACTTACGGCAGACATCAACACCTATCTGAACGTGTGAGCCTTCGATCTCATGGTTAAGAGCCTTACCGATGTCGTGCAGAAGACCTGCTCTTCTTGCAAGTGTTGCGTCAACGCCAAGCTCGCTTGCCATAATACCTGCGAGGTGTGCAACCTCGATCGAATGGTTAAGTACATTCTGACGGTAAGAAGTACGGTAGTAAAGACGACCGATAAGTCTTACAAGCTCATGGTGCAAGCCGTTGACATTGGTTTCCATAACGGCACGCTCTCCCTCCTGCTTGATCTTGAGCTCAACCTCACGTCTTGCCTTTTCAACCGTTTCTTCAATTCTTGTAGGATGGATACGTCCGTCCTGAATAAGCTTTTCAAGCGCTATTCTTGCTATCTCACGTCTTACATGGTCATGGCATGAGAGCGTGATAGCCTCGGGGGTATCGTCAATGATAAGGTCAACACCCGTGAGCTGTTCAAGTGCACGGATATTACGACCTTCACGTCCGATGATCCTGCCCTTCATTTCATCGTTCGGCAGAGGTACTACAGATACCGCAACTTCAGATACCGTATCTGCGGCAAGTCTTGAAATTGCAAGCGAAATATACTGTCTTGCTTTTTCGTCACATTCGTCCTTAAGACGCTGTTCATAAGCTGTAATCTTTACAGCCTTTTCGTGAGTAAGCTCACTGTCAAGCATACTCAACAGATGTTCCTTAGCCTGGTCTATAGTAAAGCCGGATATCTTTTCAAGTATATCCATCTGGCTCTTCTTTATAGCCTCGGCTTCTGCCAGCTTTTCTTCAGCCTTTTTGTTCTTGTTCTGGAGCTGTTCTTCAAGTCGTTCGATCTTATCGTTCTTCTTGTCGAGATTCTCCTCTTTCTGCTGAAGTCTTCTTTCAGAGCGTGTTACCTCCGCTCTGCGTTCCTTGAGTTCCCTGTCGGTTTCATTTTTCAGTCTCTGGATTTCTTTTTCGTTGTTCTCTTTGAGTTTAAAGATCTCGTCTTTAGCCTCAACCAGTGCGGTTTTCTTTGTCGCCTGAGCTTTTTCGTTAGCTTCGGATACTATCCTGCTTGCTTCTTTTTCGGCAGATTCTATCTGCGCTTCTGCCGTCTTTTTTCTATGCTCGATACCCATTTTGTACATTACAAAACCGAATATCGCTGCTCCGACTACGAATGCCGCCGCACAGAGTGTAACTGCAAGCCACACATCCATGGGTTAGCGTTCCTCCTTTTCTGAATTGCCGCGTCATGCCGCCGCAAAATTGCATAAGCGCCTGCACGGCTGATTTTACATTTCAACATTTAATTGTATATATGTAAAATAAGCGGATTTCCGACTGTCTTTCCTTTAAGATTTACTGTTGACAGACAGATTTCCTGAGTTATAATAGATATTTACTCAATAATAATTTTAAGGCATTTTCAACAAATTGTCAAGTGCTTTTTATAAAAAAACACTAAACTATTTTAAAAAATGGTGAAAATCTATTGACAATATTTTTCTGCTATGATATAATAATCGAACTGTGAAATCGTTATTATTGTGATATAGTGCGCTTTAACAAAGACAATATAAGCCGATGTGATGGAATTGGCAGACGTGACGGACTCAAAATCCGTTGGTAGCAATACCGTGCGGGTTCGACCCCCGCCATCGGCACCAAAAAAGCAGGGCTATGCCTAAACAGGCATAGCCCTGCTTTTTTGTGCTGGGGGGGCGAACTCGCACTGTGCGGGTCGTGCAAGGATGTACGATAGCGGTCGCACAGAGTCGGCGCAAGGACGCGCCGACCCCAACGACCGCAAACGCAAGGATGCGTGATAGTGCTTGCCCAAAGTTTCGCACGATGCGAAACCAACAGAGCAAGCACGATTCGACAACCCCGCCACACTTTCGCCCGCTCAACGAGTGGGGTGCTATTTTTTGGTGAGGCGGGAGGGAGAACACGCAACTTGCGGGTAAGGCACGGATGCCTTATAAAATGAACGCCCAAAGTTTTAAGCAAGGATGCTTAAAGCCAACCGCACTTAGTTGCCACACGATGTGGCAACCCAAACGGCTGACGAGGCACGGATGCTTACAAGCAACAACTTATACAATTTTTATCCAACGTGTTGACAAATTGCAACAATATATTGCAAAATCCGTTTAAATTTGTTATACTATACCAAAAGAGCCGAAGGAACAATAATAATCATAAAGGATCGGGTTGCCGCTTTTAAGAGGAGGACGTATATGAGCATAAAATACATACTGTACAATCCGCTGTCCGGCAACGGGAAAGGCGAAGAGCTTTCAAAAAAGCTTACTGATATATATAAAGATAAAGAATTGAAATACTGCAATATGACGCATATAACAAGCTACGGCAAATTCTTTGACAGCATATCTCCAAAAAGCGATATTATAATCTGCGGCGGTGACGGCACGCTCAACCGTTTTATAAACGACAGTGATGGTTATCCGTATGAAAATCCGTTGTATTTTTATGCCACAGGCAGTGGAAATGACTTTATGCGCGACCTCGGCAAAGAGCCGGGTTGTAAACCGATAAGGATAAACGAATATGTCAGAGAACTGCCGATCGTTACGGTAAACGGCAAAAGTTCACGGTTTATCAATGCTGTCGGATACGGTATTGACGGCTATTGTTGCGAGGTCGGGGACGAGCTTCGCACTAAATCCGACAAACCGATAAATTATACCTCTATAGCAATTAAAGGTCTGCTGTTCCGCTTCAGACCGGCGAATGCGGTGATCACCGTTGACGGCAGGGAATACAGCTATAAGAAAGTATGGCTTGCACCGACAATGCACGGCAGATTTTACGGCGGCGGTATGATGAATGCACCGAATCAGGTAAGAAACAATCCCGACGGCACTTTATCGGTAGTTATAATGTACGGAAGCGGAAAGCTTAAAACCCTTATGGTATTCCCGTCGATTTTCAAAGGCGAACACATAAGTCATACCGAAATGGTGGAGGTTTTAACGGGTAGGGATATTACCGTACATTTTGACGCACCGACAGCATTGCAGATCGATGGCGAAACGATAAAGAATGTTACGGAATATTCGGTAAAGGCTTACGATCAATCGGATATTGCCATACATAAAGCAGAAAAAGAGCCGGAAACGGTATAATGGAAAATGAAGAATTGTTGCGTCTTGCGGTCGCACAAAGCCGCTGCAAGCGTCCGTGCTTTGACTGTGGCAACGGATTTAAATTGTGATGGTATGACGTGAAGGGCCGAGCTGAGTTGGCGAGGTTTTATGATAGGTATAATACAAGCCCTACAGAATATTCAATCTGTAGGGCTTGACTTTTATTAGGTTTTGTTTTTAAGCTCAGAAAGATAGGTTATTGCGCTGTGCAGGGCGGTGTTACCCTCGCCTACAGCCTTTGCTATCTGATACGGCTTTCCTGTGCAATCGCCGCAGGCAAAGCAACCTTTGATATTGGTCGACATATCATGATTTACCGCAATACTGCCGTCGTTCATTTCAAGACCGCCTAGCAATACATCGGCAGAAACCGACTGTTTTAAGAAAAATACGCCGTCAACGGCAAACTGTGTGCCGTCCGCAAGAGTTATACCGCCTGCGTGGCGTTCTCCGTCAACGCTTTTTACTGGAGAGGTCAGCCGCTCAACGTTTTCCTTTGAATAATCGGTCTTGTAGGACAGGTAGAAGTACACCTTATCTGCAATATCCGCAAGAAAATCTACTTCCTCTTCGCTTTCCTTGTTATCACTGATAACCGCTATTGTTTTACCCATGTAAAAGTTGCCGTCACAGGTTGCGCAATAGCTTACGCCTTTACCGAGAAGCTCACGTTCTCCGTTTATCTCTTTTACGGTCTGTGCGCCCGTTGCTAAAATCACAGCGTCCGCCTTATATTCCTTTTGGTCGGCAAGCAGCATAAAATACTTTCCCATATTGTATACGCCTGTTATGCGCTCGTTTGTTATCGCTATATCCATCTGTTTCAGATGAGAAGCAAGTTTTTCGTTAAGCTCCTTGCCGCTGATTTCAGGCAGGGCAGGGTAATTTGAAATAAGGTGTGAACACTCAACCTTTGCGCTGAGCTTATCACTGCCGAAAAGGATAAACTTCTTATTTCGTATCTTTGCATTTATCGCCGCAGAGATTCCGGCAGGTCCTGTGCCGATTATTGCTATATCATATGAAGGTGTTTCACTCATCCGGTACTCCTTTATGTCGATTGCCCGTAAGCCGTTTTTTCTCGCTACACTGTAAAGTATACCATAAAACGTGAATTATGCAAGCCGGTCATGACATTAATTCTCCGGTTATTCCTCTGTTTGCGTATTGCGGCTTACCGGAAATCTTCTTTTCAGTATCTTCACAGAGTGGAAGAACGCAGGGAAGAGGAACAGATCGGCAAGCACCCATGCCGCAGGGCTGGCAAGACATACAGCGACATATCCGAAAGCGGGAACAAGTCCCAGTGCCACACCGCCTCTTGCTATCATCTCGAATACTCCGGCAAAAACGGCAAGCTGGCTGTTGCCCAGTCCCTGTATCGAAAAGCGGATAATGTTTACAAATGCAAGCGGAATGTAGAATGCCACGTTTATCAACAGAAACTGCTTTGCAAGGTCGAGTATCTCGGTCTGTGCACCGTCTATAAACAGCTTTGAAAATTCGCCGCCGAACGGTATTATCACGATAAGGGCGATTATCGCATAGGCTATGCCGAGTATCGAGCATTTCTTAACGCCGCTTTCGATACGGTCGACCCTGCCTGCGCCTACGTTCTGACCGCAGTAGGTGGCCATTGTAGAACCCATTGCGTCAAACGGACAGCACAGGAACTGTGTTACCTTGCTTCCTGCGGTGACAGCCGCCATATAGGTTTCACCGAGCGAATTTACCGCCGACTGTAAAAGAATACTTCCGATAGCGGTAATGGAATACTGAAGTCCCATAGGCACGCCCATAGCGCAAAGCCTGCTCATTGAATAAGCGTCGGGTTTTAAATCTTTCCTTGATAAGTGCAGGATATCAAAGCGCTTTATCATATATACAAGGCAGGCAATACCGGATATAAGCTGTGCAAGGACGGTAGCCCAGCCTGCACCGGCTACGCCCATATCAAACACCAGAATGAACAGCAGATCAAGGCCGACATTGAGTATGCTTGAAATAATCAGAATGACAACGGGGGATTTTGAATCGCCGAGCGAGCGGATAAATCCCGAAAGGATATTGTAGAGGAACGTTACGGGGATGCCTAAGAAAATCACGAAGATATAGTCATACGCCTCTTTAAAAACCGTGTCGGGCGTATTCATCCAGTGGAGGATATTTCCGCAAAGCAGGCAGGTCGCTGTTGTCATTACTGCGGCGAAGCCTATGCCGAGCCATATCGTATTGCCGACAAACTTACGCAGACCGTCAAAATCTTTCTCTCCGAATTTCTGCGCAACGGGTATTGCAAAGCCTGCGCATACACCCATGCAGAAGCCGAGAACAAGGAAGTTCACCGAGCCTGTCGAGCCTACTCCTGCGAGTGCGTTTACACCGAGGAACTGTCCGACAACTATCGTATCGACCATATTGTAAAACTGCTGAAAGAGAAGTCCTAACAGCATAGGGAGCATAAATCCGAGTATGAGCTTCATAGGTGAGCCTTTTGTAAGGTCTTTTACTGCTGACATATAAACATTTTCCTCCTTTTACCGACTTAGTTTTAAGGGAATCGTTTGCGTAACGGCGGGCGGCAATGTGCCGCTTCATATTCCGCCTTTAATCAACTTTCTGCTGTGTGAATCGTTTGCGTAACGGCGGGAATAAAAGAATAAAAGATAGTGTGCCTTGTATGTTATAGCTATAATTTTATGCGATACCGCCGCATCTCTGAATGTGACTTCTTATTAATTTATTGCTAAGCAATTATACTATATTGCCCATCCTGTTTCAATCGGTAAAATGCACAACGTATTTAAAGTTATCAAGGCGGTTTAGTCTATTGTGCAACGCTATATTGCTTTATTTCATATCGGGCTATTCAACATAGTAATATCGGAAGATTTGAAACAATTTACGGAAATTTCAAAAAAACACTTGACAAACAGTTTTACAGCGGATATAATGAACACAGAATATGTTAAACCTATGAGTGAGAGTAGTAGCACCCGTCACTGTATGACAGAGAGTTGCCGGTCGGTGTAAAGGCAATGATACATACGCTTGTGAATGGACTCACGAGGGCAAACCGAGAGTATCAGTTTATGATATTTTAGGGGAGACGGACACCTCCGTTACAGGTCGCACATATGATAGTATGTGTAGCGAGTGACCGTGTTTTATTATACGGTAATTTGGGTGGTACCGCAGGTAAACTATACTCCTGTCCCAACTGGGACGGGAGTTTTTTGTTTTCCCGGACATTCAATCTCTACGTTGAAGCTATCATCATGGCATATGGCATGACAGCAGGGCAGTGCCGACATAATGCGTTGCTGAATAAGATACAGGCTGTCGGACAGTGGAATGTTCCACGAAGAACTTAAGCACTCCGCCAAAACAGCTTTCGGGAAGGCTAAACGACACGGTAAAGCATCACGCTTAAAGTACACAATGTTTTGTTATCCTCGTTATGCGGATTATTTCATAACAACAAAACAAAACGTTCAAAACACACCATGTTTTATCCCCGCCGTTACGCTAACAGTCCCATTAACAGAAAGCAAATCAAAGGCGGAATTTGGAGCGGCTCACAGCCGCCCGCCTCGTAGAAAGGAAAATTATTATGGCAAACAGAGAGATCCCGTACAAAATTTATCTTGAAGAAAACGAACTTCCACGTCAGTGGTACAACGTAAGAGCGGATATGAAGAACAAGCCTGCTCCGCTGTTAAATCCTGCAACACATCAGCCCTGTACGCTCGAGGAGCTGAGCCACGTATTCTGTACAGAGCTTGCAAAGCAGGAGCTTGACGATACAACTCCCTACATCGACATTCCCCAGGAGATAATCGACTTCTACAAGATGTACAGACCTGCTCCCTTAGTAAGAGCATATTGTCTTGAAAAGGCACTCGGTACACCTGCCAAGATATACTACAAATTCGAGGGTAACAACACAAGCGGTTCGCACAAGCTGAACAGTGCGATAGCTCAGGCTTATTACGCCAAGAAGCAGGGCCTGAAGGGTGTTACAACAGAAACAGGTGCAGGTCAGTGGGGCACAGCGCTTTCAATGGCTTGTGCATATCTCGGACTTGACTGCAAGGTATTTATGGTTAAATGCTCATACGAGCAGAAGCCTTTCAGACGTGAGGTTATGAGAACCTACGGCGCAAACGTTACTCCCTCCCCCTCAATGGAAACAGAGGTAGGAAAGAAGATAAACGCAGAATTCCCCGGCACGACAGGCTCGCTCGGCTGTGCAATTTCCGAAGCCGTTGAATGTGCAACAACGCACGAGGGCTACAGATATGTTCTCGGCTCGGTGCTGTCGCAGGTACTTCTGCACCAGACTGTCATCGGTCTTGAAACAAAGACAGCCTGCGAAAAGTACGGCATAAAGCCCGATATGATTATCGGCTGTGCAGGCGGCGGATCTAACCTCGGCGGTCTTATCTCTCCCTTTATGGGCGAAAAGCTCCGTGGCGAAGCAGACTATGAGTTCATCGCCGTTGAACCTGCGTCCTGCCCCTCGCTCACAAGAGGCGTTTATGCTTACGACTTCTGCGACACAGGTGCTGTTTGCCCGCTCGCTAAGATGTACACGCTCGGCAGTACGTTCATTCCCTCCGCAAACCATGCAGGCGGTCTGCGCTACCACGGCATGAGCAGTGTTCTTTCACAGCTCTACCACGATGGATATATCACAGCACGCTCAGTTGAGCAGACAAGCGTATTCGCCGCCGCCGAACAGTTCGCAAGAACAGAGGGTATCCTCCCCGCTCCCGAGAGCAGCCACGCAATCAGAGTTGCGATAGACGAGGCTATGAAGTGCAAGGAAACCGGCGAAGAAAAGACTATCCTCTTCGGCCTTACAGGCACAGGCTACTTTGATATGGTCGCATACCAGAAGTTCAACGATCACGAAATGAGCGACTACATTCCCACAGACGAGGAGCTTAAAGTCAGCATAGATCGTATGCCTAAGGTTGACTGAGCATATAATACTATTGTCCTTCATAAAACTTGATATATGAAAATACCGCCGGGGTGTGATGACCTCGGCGGTAATTTTATATCAAACATAACTCTTTTTCTTGCTCGCAATTATTTTGACTAATTTGAGTAAGTACATTTTTAAAAATATCGTGGCAGTTTTCGCTATCTATATTTATAACAATGAACTGCTCCTTTGCGTCTGAAATTTTAAATAAATTATCTTGACAGAGTGATACAATTTTAATTCCGTCCAACCAGCCATATTGCTCAATGCTTTCGGTTTTGGCATCTGAATCTACACTTTTGTCACTGATATAATTCAGATATATCACTTTATGCTTTTCATTTTCTCTTAACCAACTTGAAATAATAGAATTTATATGGTTATCTTCACTATTTAAATTATAGCCGACTATCACCAGATAGTCGCTTTTATCCAGGTTGTCTGAGAATTTTTTAAATTCATTGATCTGTTTCTTACATATCAGCGGCTTTACTCCGCTTGGAATCATTATAAAAGGAATCAACCGTGTTTGTTTGCTTTTTCTTTGAGTTTCCGCTATCTCTAAAAGTTTGTCGTATTCATAATCATCGTCACAGTCAAACACCTGTAATGTTTTCAAATCCTCAAACCACTTTAATTTTCCGTGCAGATAAGCGGTGTTAGTAGTACCGAAAATATCAGAAACATAATCGGTATAATTTGTTGTAGTAATGAAATATCTACAATTGTTCTCTTCACTAGAATCAAGAAATTTTTTCAAAATATCATAATATTTTTCATCATTATTTTTTAAGTATTCATCAGATTTCTTCACGCATTTGAGAAAATTGAGCAAATCTTTTATGCTGTTTACACTATCCTTAACATCTTCATCATATATATTTTCAATCATATAGAAAAACACAGTATAATATGCGTTGATTACTCTTTTTGCGTTTGCACTCCATTTGCCACCATTATAACGTAAAGAATTGAATTTTTCGTCCAACGAACTAAAAAAAACGGCATTTTTTAAAAAGAAATTCTGAATTTTTTCTTCAGATTTATCTTCAGGGAAATTTTCTAACTTTAATAATTCATACCAATCTTCGCAAGCTACAGTCAATTTTTCATTTTTATATTTGTATTCTTCTTGTTTTTCTTCAGAGTTTTTAAATGGATACTCTTTACAAATATCAATAATTTCTGGTTCTATTCCTGCTTCATTTGCTTTTTCCTCATTTTCGAGTATCGTCTGAATATAAACTTTTTTGCTTTGTCTATATATCAAAGAATATTTGCTGGAATTTCCCGTAACTTTTTTGCATTTATCTTTATAACTGTTCTGTAATAGTGCTTTAGAAAAGCTTGCGCCGGATCCCAGATTGGCATTATAATTCGTATCTGCACCTGAGCCGAATAAAATTGAAACGACATTTTCTTTTCCCATATTATTCTCTCCCAATCTGACTATAATGGTTTATATAATATATACCATACATTCCACTCTTTGTCAAGCGCAACTAATCCACATTGCAGGGCGGACGCAATTTCCATCATAGTTTACAGAGTTTCTTTTTTCCGATAACACCATCACTATTGAAACAATATGATTTGAATAACCCCCTTGTCACCTTATCCACCCAATGATGTCAAATGTGACATTGCTGCCGAACACAAAAAATTCACCCTTACACCTTCTAATTGTCCTGTTGCCGCTAGTATCATGAATCCGATCCAGCCTATTCCAAATATAATAGCGATAAGTATAAAAATATGTCTTGTTCGGTCTTTTCTTCTATTATATGATTGTATTTTTTTCTCACACGCTTCAAATCTACTGCCTGATTCTTTATAATCAAGCATATTCTGATACATATTAAACGCTTCTTTCCAATCTGCATAATTTTTCGAATTTTGCTTTTCATTTGCTATGCAATAATAATATTCTTTTATATTATTAAAGCACATTGCCATCTTTTCTTGCGAATCTTTATAATCTCGTATCGAATTGAGCATATCGTTAATCTTTAAATAATCATCGGGCACCTCTGCAAACCGCAATTGATACATAGCCTGCTGGTATATTTTTTCTGATTTTTCTAAATTAGCTTTTTCATTTCTGTCATTTATGAATTTGATATAACCATTAAGTTTATTTTTAAGGCCTTCATCAGCAAATCGTATAACCTTTTGATACGTTTCTTCTTCATCAAAAGGTTTAGCTTTATCTTTAAGCTTTTCTACTTTTTCAACCTCCATCTTCGCCATAAGCTTATACAGATAAGCCTGTGCGTTCTCGGGGTCGCTGTCAAGCACACGCTCGCAGTATTCGTCCGCTTCCTGCCAGTTTCCGTCCTCTAAGAAAAGTGAAATACGCTTGAGTAACGGAGCAACGGCTGAATTTGCCGCCTGAACTGCCGCAGCGGTTTCCTTTACGGCAGACTTCGGCTCGTCCTTATTTATAACTTTCTTTATGCCACGCACTATATCGTTGATAAAGCCTATCTTGCCCATATCCTGCGCCTGTAAATGTGCAAATTCTTCCGGCAGTTCATAAGCGTCCATATCCTTGTAGCAGGGGATAAGCAGTTTTGAGCGGTCGGCTTTCATAAGCTTAAGATAACGTGACCACTCGTTCTTTACCCATACCGCCGTGAAATATTCCGGCTTTGAGCCGATGACAAGCATAACCTTTGCGCTGTTCAGTGCGGCGAATATGTAAGGCTCATATTCCTGTCCGAGCTTGTCCTCAAGCGTTATCGCCGCATAGAATACCTTAAAGCCCTCCTGCGTCAGCTGGTGATATATGTCGTTCGCAAGCACGCTGTCCTGTGTGCGCTTTCCGCTTTCATCGGTTTCCTTATAGCAGATAAATACATCGTAGGGCTTTTCGTTCTGCGAGATAGTGAGAATGCCTTTCTGTATCTCGTCTATCGCCTTTGCCTCCGCCTCATAGATAATTTTCTGACTTATATCGGCATACTGAATAGCGAGCTTGTAGTCCTCATCTGCGGTGATAGCGTCATAGGACGTTCTGTGACAGGTAGGCACACGCTTATAGGTCGTGGGGTCTTCAACGTATTCAATGCCGTACTTACACAGAATTATGCCCCAGTAAGCCTCAGACTGTGTGTTGTCAAGTCCGACAATTTTATTATATATCTCCTCCGCTTTGTCAAACTCGGACTTTAAACGAAGCGTATTAGCACGGTTGAAAAGATTTCCGATTAAATCATCGGTTATCTTCGGTATTGTCTGCTCCGTACCGCAGTATTCGCAGGTTGCGGTCGTTTCGTTTTCGTTTATTTCCAGTGTGCCTCCGCACATTTTGCATTTCAATGTTGACATTTTAATTTTTCCCTTCATTTTTGCCGTAGCTGTACGGCTATTTTTACTTCAATGCCTTTACCTTTGCGTTTCTCTAGGCATCCGTTGCAAGTGAAATAACCGTTTTATTTGAAATTTGAATGATCCCAATTGCCTTTCGCAACAATCTGATCGATATACATTACCTCCTTGCGTGCGGTGAGTTCGGCATTATAAACATTTTCATCGACTGAAGGTAATGTGTTCGTATAACGTAATATCCTGTCCCTGTAGTAACAAACCAACCTCTCTTTTTCAGAATTATTCATAGCCTTTGTTAAATAATTCTTAGAATACCGGAGTTTTTGTGCATGAGCACTGATTTCAACGGTTTTATTTTCGTACTCTTTATCTTTTTTTAATTTATCAGTGTCAAGTTCATTTATTTTATTTTTAGTTTCAATTATAGAATTTTTAACGACATCTTCTCTATCCGAATACGGTGCTTTTTTAGCCTTAACGGATATTTTATCGCCTATCACAAACGCAATTATCGAAACAATTATAGCCAAAATCATGATTGGATATATAATGTTCGCAACTTTATAATCTACATCGTGAGAATTCACTCCACAAACGAAAATTAAAACTGCAATACCTGCCGATATCCCACCGATGATATTAGCGCATTTTATATTTTGTTTTGTCTGATTAATTTTTGCTAATTTCGCTTTATATTTATCAATATTTCCCAATTGGTAATTTCTAGCCTTTTTATAATCCTCATTATATCTTTTTTTATTATCCGCTATTTGGGTTGAAGAAGATTCAATTTCTTTTTCTAATCTTTCGATGGTATTTATATACTCTTTATAAGTTGTATCGATCTTCATCATATCATCCGTTGCGATCAAATGCATATATTCCAAAAATGACAATTGTATCTGCTCAAATTCCTCACCCTTAGCGGTTTGACAAACATAACCGTACAGTTCGGATATTTTTTCTATATCAACATTGAAACAATCATTCAGGCATTTGGTTTCAACAAGTAGAAGCCCCCACCACCCGATATAGCTTTCCGGAAAGTTAGTGGATATTTCTTTATATACCACACCTGCCGCTGAAAAATTACCGAGATCAAGCAGATTTTTAGCATTTTCAGCTTTTCTTTCCAACGTATTATACAGCACCGAATTATCAGCCATGCCATACTTCGCCGATATTTTTCCGATATCGGATGCTTTTTTACTTCCGACAATTTTCTGCACGCCTCTTACAAGATCCTGCATAGCGCCTATCTTACCCATATCCTGCGCCTGTAAATGTACAAATTCACCGGGCAGATCATTCGCATCCATATCCTTATAGCAAGGAATAATCATACGGTTTCTGTCCGTTTTCATAAAATCTATGTATCTTGCCCATTCATTCTTCACCCAGACCGCATTGAAATGTTCGCGATTTGTGCCGACAACAAGCATTACTTTTGCGCTGTTCAGAGCGGCGAATATATAAGGCTCATATGCAGTTCCAAGCTTATCTTCAAGCGAAATTCTTGAAAAAAATACTCTTAGTCCCTTTTCGGTAAGATTATCATATATGTCCTGTGCAAGAACGCTGTCAACAGTCCGCTGTCCATATTCTTTATCCTTGTAACTGATAAATACATCATAAGGTTTTTCTTTTCTGACCGTCGATAATATATCTTTTTGTAAACTGTCGATAGCAGTAGCTTCGTCACGATATATAAGTTGAGAGTAAAAATCTGCATTTTCTATTGCATGTTTATAATCTTCATCATCGAAAATACTTCCAAAAGAGGTTCTGTGACAAGTCGGAATTTTCTTTACAGTTGTCGGGTCGTCAACATATTCTATGCCATATCTGCACAAACAGATGCCCCAATACGCTTCCGCCTCTTCCGGAAACTCGGCTACTATATTTTCATATATTACTTCCGCCTTATCAAACTCATTGTTTAATCTGAGTCTGTTTGCGCTATTATAAAGATTCACGCGCTTTTCATCATCTGCACCGGAAACAGTCTGATGAGTGCCGCAATACTCGCACTCCGCTACGGTCTTGCCTTCTTCAACAGAAAGGTCTCCACCGCACATTTTACATTTGTATACTGACATATTTTCACCCTTACCTATCACTCACCTACACTCCAACCTCATACGCCCTGTGGCTATCGTGCATTGTTGTGTGTCCCTCGATTCTATTCGCCGTAGCTATACGGTGTATTTTACTTCAGCATCTTTACCTTAGCGTTCCTCTCCGAAATCAGCCTGCAAAGCTCCTCCGCCAGCTGCCGAGAATTATCCGCTTTGTTTTTCACGCTGTCGGAAAACGCACTGAATTTTACCGAAATTTCGCTTTCAATACCGCTCAGTAACGGATTGCTCACAGGGTCGGAATAGCGTACAGTCTCATACACCTTTTCACAGGCTTGTCTTGCGTTATCGTCCGCCGCATAACCTTTCAGGCTCTCAGCGTCCGCTGTCAGCAGGCGGATAAACTGCGTCTGCGTCTTGATTTTAGCGTCTGTATGCTCAACTGCTTCGATTGCAAGCTTCGCCTTTGCAACAGTGATAATATACGCTCCGAGAACAACTGCGCAGGCTATTATTCCGACAAAAGAAAACGTGTCGGGGATAAGCATTGTAAGCGAGCCGAGTACAAGCATAGCAACAAGTCCGCCGTAGCTGAGCGAAATCAGAGAAACATTATAGAAGAATTTTTTAAGCGAATCAGCCCTGAACGCAAAATAAGCGCATAAAAGCTGACCTATGAAAGCCGCCGTTACTGCACCGTATCCTATAAAGAATGATGCGTTCAGCTCTTTTCCTGTATTCAGCACAACTGTGAATGAAACCACATTGAATACAACGAGTGCGACCGCCCAGATTACCGCATATATACCGAATTTCTTTTTCATTTAAATATCCCCCTTAGATTTTTTCGCCGCACTCAAGACAGAACTTTGCTCCCGCGGGAAGCTCGTTTCCGCACTTCGGGCATACCGTTACAAATTTGTGACCGCATTCGGGACAGAATCTGCCTTTTACCACCGTCTTGTTGCACTCAGGACACACTACCATTCCGTCGGGAACAGCAGGCTTTACCTTTTCTCCGCATTCAAGGCAGAACTTAGCGTTTTGCGGTAAATCTGCGCCGCATTTTTCGCATTTGATTACCGTTTCTTTTTTCTCGGGTGCAGGTGATGACTGCTGAACCGTCTGACCGATGTTGCCGGTCATATTGTCAAGCTGTCCCATCATAGCGCCCGCCATTTTCATTCCTGCCACCATGCTGACCATATCCGAGGCTACTCCGCCGCCTGCCGAGCCGCCGTTAGAACCCATATTTCCTATGCCCTCGGCATAAGCCTTCTGAACTTCAGCCTGCAATACGTCTTTCTGATTATAGCCCTTCGCCTGCATAATCTCGGCTTCCGCAAAGCCTGTGGCTTTCATTGCTGTTGCTTCTGCCTGCGCCGCTATAACGGCTCGTTCGGCTTCACGCTTTGCTATCTCGGTCTGTGTCGTCTGCTTTTCAAGCTCGGTCTGACGCTTTGCCGCTGTTATCTCCGCTTCGGCTTTAGCCTGTGCAGTGCCGTATCTGGCTTCCGCCTCAGCCTTTGCGGTGCGGATATCAGCCTCCGCTTCAAACATTCTCTTTTGCAAAGCTATAGTATGTAATTCCCGTATTCTCTTGAAGTTCGGGTCGTTATCGGGCAGAACTACAGTAGTCAGATAAAACTGAGGAATTGTCAGACCGTACTCCTCAAATCCGGGCATTATTACCGATTTCAACACCTCTGACAGTTCCGCAAGATGCTCGTCTATTTCAAGAAGATAGATATTCTTCGACTTGATAGCAGTAGAAAGGTTTGATTTTACCGCTGTGGAAATAAGCGGACGGAAACAATCCTGCAACGATTTTGAAAAGGCGATGTTGTTATCGTCCCACGCTATTCCGTTCATTGTGCCGACAAGCTTTATCAGCAGCTTTCTGCTGTCGCTTACCATAAGATTCATATTGCCGCACGCACCGAGTTCAACAGGTATTCCCGAATCGGGGTCGATATAACGAACCTTTGTATCCGTTCCCCATTTGAGCGACATCTGAACCGTTTTATTGATAAAATATACTTCACAGTGGAACGGCGTCTGATCGCCTGTTGCCCTGTTCAGCAGTTTGCCGAGTTTTGGTATGTTCTGCGTTTCAAGTGTATATCTGCCCGGTCCGAACAGATCGAGCGCCTGACCGTTCATAAAGAAAACGGCTTCCTGGCTTTCGTGGACTATAAGCTCGGTAAGGCTGTTGAAATCTTCGTTAGGGTGCTTCCACACAAATGTGGAATTATCCCCTTCGTATTTGATTATCTGTGCTATCTGTCCCATAAATCACACCTCATCGTCTTTCATTTTGTCAACTAATCTTTTTAGACTTCTTCGCATTAAAAAGTGCCTAATATGACTAATTATACTTAAATTATAGTCATATCAGACACTTTTGTCAACATTTTTCAATCTGATATGATAAAATCTGTACAGGAGGGGTGAGTATGGCACATTATCAAAGATTACGCGATCTGCGCGAGGACGCGGACAAGACACAGCAAGAGATAGCCGACTATCTCGGCACATCTGCACAACACTACGGGAAATACGAATCGGGTAAAGCGGAAATACCGCTTGAGCGTGCAGTCCTGCTTGCTAAATATTATAATGTCAGCCTTGATTATATCGCAGGAATTTCCTCAAGCCGCCACCCTCTGACATCTGACAGCTCCCTTTCGCCTATCGGGATACTTTCTGACAAAATAACACAGCTTTCCGATAATGAAAAGCAGGCTGTAAAAGATACACTCAGTTCTGTTATAGATATGATCAAATAAAGATACCGCCGCAGAGTTACTGCTCCACGGCGGTGTCTTTTATTCAATTTACGATATAAGTAAAAGCAAGGGCGATTTTACATCTCCTACCTAATTTTTTGCAACTTTTGCCCTAAATTTTCAATACAACGCAAAAAACCGCCACAGATTTTAAAAACCTGCGGCGGTTATCCTGTTCGGACGGTTATTATCTTATCACGCTCAACCTGCCCTTATCCATTTCACATACGGTGTCGCACAGCACCTCAATATCTTCCGCACTGTGCGAGGCAATGATTATAGTCTTGCCCCTTGCCTTGAGATCAAGCAGATAGCGGCGCATATCCGCAACGCCGTCCTTGTCAAGCCCATTCATCGGCTCGTCAAGGATGAGCAGGTCTGGATCTTCCATTATAGCCTGTGCAAGACCGAGCCTCTGACGCATACCGAGCGAATATTTTTTCACATGGCGTTTAAGCTCGGGGGAAAGACCCACCGTGCGCATAGAATTGCATATATCCTCTTTATCTGCTTTTGCGCCGAGGTCGGCAAGAATCTTCAGATTCTTATACCCTGAATAATACGGGATAAAGCCGGGCGTTTCTATTATAACTCCCGTACTTTCGGGAAAATCGCAATCCTTGCCTATCTCCTTGCCCGCTACCGTTACCTTGCCTGAGGTTGCACGGACAAATCCGCATATACATTTCATCAGCATAGTCTTGCCGCTTCCGTTGCGCCCTATAAGCCCGTGTATTTTCCCTTTATCAAAAGATATTGTTATATCACGGAGTATCTCCGTTTTGTTTATCGTCAGTGAAAGATTTTCTGTATTGATCATCAGCTTTCCTCCGGAAGAAGTGATACGCTCAATCGCCTTGCTCTCAATGTGCTCATAAATATAAGCAACAGAGCCATAACGGCGAAATAAACGTAGGAATACCATATCGGCTTTATCGGTTCACGGATTATCTCCGTGTAGTGCATCCATATTATGGAATTGCCCATAGGAAACAGCCACATCAGATCACTGCGCAGTGCGCAGGTAGCCACTCCGAGGGCTATGACCGCGGTACATATGAACATACCTGTCATTTTACCTGATGATATCCTGCAAATAAGGAGCACAAGCGACAAAAGAAAAAGGTATAATATGATGAGTACCAACGTGTGTACAATAGTACATATGGGGTCAAGCTGATTATACAGATTTTCAGGCAACAGCAGAGTAGCGAAAGTATTCATTTCATCGGGAAACTTTGCCGCATAAAATCTTGCAGCTTCACTCCACGATGAACCGAGCACCGTGTTCCCGGCAGACATTCCCACAACTGCAAGAAATACAACAGCTATATAGCTTATTACCGCCATAAGAGCAAATAACATCTGACCGTACAGCCAGTTCAGCTTTCCGCTCCTGCAGATAACGAAAAGCGAGTTGCCGTCAAACTTCGGGAAATCGCTCATAAGAACAAGGAACACCGACGGCAGTAAAAGCACCGCTACCCACGAGTTGCCGACCGCTATAAACGGCTCAAGCACATTCATCGGACTGCCGTACCTGTCTGCACGCTGTGCAAGCGTATCGATGAAAAGCGTCTTTATAAATATAAGCAGTACTATTACAACTATATTTCTGGGATTGGTTATCCACTTTATGTATTCGCACCTTGCGACCGACCACATCTTTGAAAGGCTGATCTGTTTATGCACCTTTATCCGCACCGCCCTTTCCGAAAAATACATATACCGCAAACGAAATCAGTATAAGCACTCCGTAATAGCAGACAAGTGTAACGCCGCTTGCGCCCGAAACTATACCGTTCGCCGCAAGCGGAGAAGCAGTATTGCCTATTGTTAAGAGCACTTCGTCTGTGTTACCGGGATCCTGCACGGCAAGTCCTATAAGCCATGAGCCGAGCTGTGTCAGGCAATAAGCGACCATAAACGGGATACAGCATATAAGATACTTGTTTTCGGTGTACGCCGTCACTATCAACGAGAATAGTGACATTACTATCCCATAGATAAACATATCGAGCATATTGACAAGATATACTCCTGCTATCCCCACGCTGTCAAAAAGGCTCATCTGAATACCGGTCAGTACGTAAGAAAGGCTTTCGGCATCATAGGATCCTATATGCGGGAACCTTATCAGCACGACAAGCACATAAAGGCAATACCCGATAAGACAGCATATGCCGCTTGCGAGCACAGCCGAAACATACTTTGCGCTTTTAAGTCTGCGATAGCCTGTTCGTATAACTTCATAGCGGATAAAGCCCGAGCTTTTGTCATCGCACAGCGCATTTACAAAGCACAAGGGCAGAAGCAACGGAAGAAACATATTCAGCCAGCTGCCGCCTTTAAGCCCGGACACTACACAGGCGCTAAAGCTGATATCGCCCGTATATATCCGCTGTGTGTCGATAATCAGATCCCAGACCGACAAGGACTGATTTTTGTCGATGTCATAGTCGGCAGAAGCCGTAAAGCATATTGCAAATATCAGCAACAGGCATATATAAAACGACTTATCTCCTAGTATGCGTTTAAGGTAAGAAAGTGTTGCTCTGAACATATCAGCCCTCTGCCTCTTTCTCTGCCTCTTCATCTGCTGTATAGAACGCCGCCTTGTTATAACGGAAATTCTCTCCGGTATCGGCATCTATATAGCAGGTGTACACGAGATCATTGTTCTTGTTCTGAATAACGACCTTCCATGCGGGGGTCGTTGTACTCTTCTGCTCCTCAAGCGGAATATCATAAGATCCGTAATATTTGAGCGGTGTGTATACAAGGTCGGCACTGAGCACCTCAAACGATACCTGCTCTGTCAGTGACTGTTCTATTTTGCTTATCACTTTATCAAACGGAAATAACTCTTCCGTTACCTTTTCATCGGTGATCGAACCGGTTCTTCTGTAGCCGTAAAAGCTGTCAATATCATCGGTCGTGACCATACTGCCGTCGCACAGAGTGGTTTCATACATACTGTCGCTGCTGAGATAGAAACGATCCCAGTCAAAAGGTATTCCCCCGTATGTCGGAGTTGTTGTAAAAGAATAGAAATATTTATCCTTATCGTACTGCTGTACAATAACAGACATAACCCTCATATCATATACGGGTGACTTCGGGCATGGAGCATTTTTAAGATAGTTTTCAAAAAAAGTTACCGCATCGGCAACGCTTATCTCTTTACCGTCCAGCAATCTGAACTTCTCGGTGCTGTCACGGTCGTACCGCCCGATCACCTTATAATGCCCTCTGATCTCAGCGTCCCAGTTCTCAAGGAAAAGATCGTTTTTTTTGCCGTTATCTTTGCAGTACTGCTTAACCAGAACACCCTTGCAGACATTGGACAGATAGTTTCCGATAGGCGGGCCGAACTCAAGGAAAATATTGCGATCGGTAATATCCGAGCTAATCTTTTCGATCCGATAAGCATATTCCGAACCATCTTTTTCAACAAAATGAGAATAAGGAGAATAGAAATAAAGTGATATTATGTTTTTCTCGGAAACCGCATCATCATAATACTTCTTGAAATTCTTTATCGGATATTCCTCTTCCTTCATATTGCTCTCTTCTTCATCATCGGGAATATAGTAGTAGAAGAAATAGTCGTCATTGAATTTTTCATTCGGGAAAAGGTATGCGAACATCTCTTTGAAGTCATCATAAAATTCTGCCGGAGCCTGTCTGTTTACTGCCGCCTTGTCAAAAGAACAGATGTATGAAACGCTCTTTGGTACAAGACTCACAAAATCCTCGGATATATCGAACTTTGTGTTCTCCCGGATCATCTTTTTTACTTCGTCGTCGGTATAATAGTTTATTTCATTCTGACGTTTTAAAGCTTCCGGAATATCATCGTCAGTATTGTCAGAGCTGTTGCTTGAACTTTCGATATTGCTGTCGATACCGCCGCCACTGCAGCCTGTGCAGGCGCAAAGCATGAATGTTGCAAGTATTATTGTTAAAAAGCGTTTCATATACTGTATCTCCTTTTTGTAATGGTTTTATTAAAGTTATTGCAATAGCTTTGACTATATATTATCAAATATTAATGTTATTTTCAACAGCGATTTTACTTATTTGTATGATCTAACAACATTTCTTATCATTTTTTGTTCATATATCACAAAACATTATACTACACATAATATAATGCTCCCGCGGCTGTCTTTCTTATTCTTCCGTGCCTATCTGCGCCGTACTATCCTCACCAACGCTCATAAGCTGTTTGTTTATCGCTCTGGTTCTTACTCCGACAAGCGTTTCAAGATCGCTGTCAACCTGCTGTAAACGCTTCTTAGTCTTTGTCAGCACATCTTCAAAAGTTTCAAATTCTTTCTTTACACTGCTCAGTATCTTCCATACCTCACTGCTTCGCTTCTGCACGGCAAGAGTGCGGAAGCCCATATACAGCGAGTTCAGCAATGCGGACATTGTGGTAGGGCCTGCTATGCTCACCCCGTAGTTACGCTGTAACTCCTCCACCAGCCCGAGCTTTACGACCTCGGCATACAATCCCTCAAACGGCAGGAACATTACCGCAAAGTTGGTCGTGTACGGAGGACAGATATATTTATCGTGAATATCCTTCGCACATTTCTTTATCGCCACAACAAGTGCCTTTGACGCTTCTTCGATCATTACCTTATCTCCGCTGTCATAAGCGTTGCAAAGGGTTGTGTAGGTGTCGCCCGGGAATTTCGAGTCGATCGGCAGGTACACCGTGTCATCATTCTTGCCCGGCAGCTTTACCGCAAACTCAACGTGATTACGGCTGTCGGGAACTACAGCGACCTCGGTATCATACTGTTCGGGAGCGAGAATATCCGCAAGAATCGCTCCAAGCTGCATCTCTCCGAGTATACCTCTGTTCTTTACGTTGGACAGGACTTTTTTAAGGTCGCCTACCCCTGCGGCAAGGCTCTGCATTTCGCCCAGTCCGCTGTATACCTTGTTAAGCTGTTCGCTGACGGTCGCAAATGAACGGCTTATCTTATCGTCAAGCGTGGTCTGCAGCTTTTCTCCTACCATTCCACGCATTTCTTCAAGCTGATTTTTTGTATTCGCATTTATGTTTCCGAGCTGTACCGCCATTTCGTTACGCATATTCTGCATATCAGCGGCGTTCCTCTGCTCAATGCTCTGAAGCCGCTGTTCAAACTGCGACAGCAGCCTTGCTGTTCCGTCGGAGTTCTGCTTTTGTGTGTCGGTAAGCGTGTTTCCGAGATTTGTCACAAGGTTCACAAGCTCGGTTCTTAGCACCGATTCGCCGCTTACACGGTTTGCCTGCGCCGTATCGAATTTTGCCGAAAGCTGTGCTGTACGCTCTGCAAGCATTTCAAGCTGTTTTGCGGTCTGCTCGTCTGTTATCTTGTTCACACCGATATTTTCGGCAAGCCTTTTCTGCGTCAGAAGCGTTATTACCGATATTATCACCGACACTACGCACGCAACAAGCGTTATTATAATAAGTATTTCCATATTCCTTGCTCCTTTTAAAGTAATCTAATGATATTATAGTAGATTTTCCGCCTTAGGTCAATGCTTTAAAAGCAAGCTGTACTGTTTATAGGACAAAAAATACGGTCACCCGAAGGTGACCGTACGATCTGTATAAACCCATCTGATATAGCTTTTGACAAATGCGCTGTACCGCACCGATATCAGCAGTCATATACGACAGTATAATAAAACTTTTGACGGCAAATATCTAAGAAACAAATCAGATATGCAGTTTATCGACCTGCTCCTTAAGCAGCCTTGCCTGCGCAGAAAGCTCCTCACAAGAAGCGGCAGACTCTTCGGCGGTCGCAGAGTTGGTCGCAATAACGCGGGATATCTGATCCACTCCTACTGTCACCTGACGGACTGCATCTGCCTGCTCCACCGCCGCGGCTGAAATATCCGCAACAAGTTTTGCGCTTTCCTGAGAAAGTGCCGTTACCTGACGAAGTGTATCGGCAGTCTGATTTGCTATATCAGAGCCGTTATGTACCGCCTCGATAGTTGATGCTATAAGATCGCGGGTGTTGTTTGCAAATTCTGCCGACTTAGACGCAAGATTTCGTACCTCGTCCGCAACTACCGCAAAGCCCTTGCCCGCTTCTCCTGCTCTGGCTGCCTCAATAGCCGCATTGAGTGCGAGTATGTTGGTCTGGAATGCAATATCCTCGATGGACTTGATAACCTGCGAGATCGCTTCGGACTGTTGCTGTATCTTATCCATCGCTTCAAGAAGATGCTCCATCTCATCGCTTTGGCGTATCATCTGCTGTGCACAGTTGTCTGAAAGCCCGCTCGCCTTGCCTGAGTTTTCCGCAGTCTTGCTGATATTGTCGGATATATCCGATATAGTGGAAGAAAGCTGGTCGACCGCTGTTGCCTGACGTGTAGTTCCGTCTGCGAGAACCTGCGAACCGTCAGCCATCTGTTGCGAGCCTGCCGTAACATTACTTGCAGAAGAATTCATACTGAGAATAACGTTGCTCAGCGTTTCCTTTATACTGCGGAACGAGCGGTTTATCTCCTCAAAGCTGCCGACATATTCCATTGAAGGCTGTGCAGAAAAGTCGCCTGTACCCATCTGTGACAGCACTCGTGAAATATCGTCAACATAGCTGCTCAGCGTATGCTTTGCTTCAGTAAGATTTTCGGCAATATCACCCATTTCATCGCCGCTGAATCTGAAAGCGGAATCCGGAGCGTTAAGCTTGCCTGAGCGGAGCTGTCCGCAGATATTTACGACTTCCGCTACAGGCTTACGCACCAGCTTCTTCATTACTCCGAACAACAGCGCTGCTATACCGCCGCATACAATAATAAGCACTCCCAGCGAAACCAGTATAGACTTTATCAGCTCTCCGTCCGCCTCGGCTGTGGTATAGCCTGCAAAATAAGCACCTACCACCTCGCCGCTGTAATCAACCATCGGCGTATAGTTGACATAATAGTTCATGCCGCCGATAACCGTTTTTCCGATATATATATTATTGCCCTGTACCTGCTGCCAGATACCGCCGTCCATCTGAGTTCCGATGTTGCGTTCGCCCGAAGAGTTCATCAGCGTTGTATTGTAACGTGTATCGCCGCAGAACAGCGTAAGCTCTGCACCGGTCTTTGCCTTGACGGAATCGACATATTCCGAGCCGTTCAGATCTATGCAGACAACCAGTGCGCCGTTCTCTACCTTAAGCCCGTATACCGTATACAGCTTGTCGCCGTCAGCCATAATACCCTTTATTTCACCGTTCGTAATGCGCTCTACAGCGCTTTCGCCGAGCGGAAAGCCCTCACTGCTCCACGCCGCAGCTCCGCCTTTTATATAAGCCGCATAGCTGTTGGCATTAGGCTTGTTGGCAGCCCAGAAGCTGTCATAGTCCGTATTGCTTGTCTGACTGTCAGAGCTTGCAACGAACAGCTCAGCCACATCGCCCATTTCGTCAATGTCGCCCTCAACCTCGGCGGCAAGAACATTTATGCCTGTCGCAGTTTCGTCCTCCTGTATGGTTCTGACAAATGACATAAACACGATTATAGTGACAAGCGCCATTGATATTGCTGCCATAACGGCGGCAATACACGAAATAACCGTTATTTTTTTTCCGATTCTCATTGATCTTTTCACTGTAAAAAGCATCCTTTCATAATATATAATAATATCAAGTCTGCGGTACGCCGCCGACCGTGCTTTTGCACGGTAAGATCCGCTATCGGTGGATCTTATGTCTGAGGTTATTATAACATAAAAAAGATCACTTTGCTACCTTTTTTCTCAGGAAATATACCGTCTTTTCTCAAAAATGTTTTCACTGCACCTGCAAATTTCCCCTGAAAAAACCATAATTCACTGTTTTTTGTAACAGAAGCGTCTTATTTCAAACCGAAACGGTCACCCGAAGATGACCGTTTAAGTATTATTGTTTATTAACGACTGTATTCTTGCAACTTATAGTTATATGACATATTGCAAACACGACCGACAGGACAATAAGCAGGATATTCAGCGTCAATATGCCGCTTTCAAGGAAAAGCACAGACGGCAGGATTGACAGTGTCAGCGCCTTTGCAATGCTGTTCCCCTTGCGGAATACTATCCAGCCGCCGCAATAAAGCACCAGCAAAGCCACACCGAATATAAAATACAGTGTCTGCGCGCCATCATATATATACCCGAGCGTTACAAACGGGAGCTGTATGAACATCAATATAAAACAGCCGAAGCGACCTATCTGCTCACCTGTTTCGATAAACTTGTTGTGATAGTTATCCGCAAAGCCGTCATTGTTTGTTACAGCATAAATTATATTCGGTATCAGCAGGACAACGACAAATATAAGTCCCGTGAGATTAAACCAATCCACCTTGCCGTACTCTTATGCAACACCGAAGCCGAGAATTTCGACATATGTTGTCTTGTCGTCACCGCTCTGCGTAACAGGCTTTATGCTGACCTTGTGCGTACCCTCCGCACCGGAATATGCAAGAGTTGCAACGGGATTGCTCCAGCCGTCGGTTGCGCTTGTTGCGACCGTTGTATAAACCTCTCCGTCAACTGTAAACTGCAGCGAACCGAACACGGCGCTGTTGTTGCATTTATAGACAAGCATAAGATTCTTACCCGTAAATTCAAACTCCATAGGCTCACAGCCGGAAGGCTTGCCCTTGTAGCTCCAGCCATCGGGGAAGCTCGTCAGCGTTTCCTTTTCAGTGTCAAACGTACCTGTCGAAGATATTTTCAGCTTGTCGGACGAATGAGTTCTGTCGATGAATGTCATATCCGCAAATCTGTCGGAATATACCCATGTATCGGGCAGAGGAGTGATAGTTACGTCGCCCATTGTCTTTATCTTCTCGGTCGCCTTGTCAAACATATTCATGATAAGGTCGGCGGTCATCTTGTGACCCCACTCGTTCGGGTGGGATTCGTCATCGGAATAATCCTCCCACTTCATTCTGCCCGTTTCAAACTCGTGGGAAAGGACGTTGTTCAGCGATATCATAGGCAGACCGTAAGCCTTTCCGACCTGCGACATATATTCCTCGCAGGTGTGGCCGCTCTTTATAACGGTGAAGTACAACGCAACGGCGGGCTGTTTTTCCTGTGAGAGAATCTTTCTCACCATAGCGTCATAGCTGTCCTTGTATATCTGATCGTTTCCGTCATTTACCGCAAACTCAACAAATACCATATCGGGAGCATAATCCAGCACATCACGCTGAAGGCGGATATTTCCGAGTACGCTCGGCGTGCCGCTGAGTCCGGCATTGACATAGTTTATCTTTGTATCGGGATACTTTTCGCAAAGGCGGTCATACGTCAGCTTTGCCCAGCACTTTTCGGGTCCTGCCGTAAGGCCCTCGGTGATGCTTCCGCCGATGAAGGCTATAGTTACCTCCTGCTTATTCTCAAGCTTTTCTATAAACTTTGACATTCTTTCAAGGTTGCCGAGATCCATAAGCGACCTTTCGACCATATTGTCATATATCTGCTCCTCGGTGAGCTTGCTTTCATCTATACTGCTTGTTTCAGATGATGTATCCGAACTGCTGTCGGTCGATTCCGATACAGATGATGTTGTCTGTGTATCTGACGAGCTGTCCGATGATACGGCAGAACCGCCGCTTGCGCTGTTATCCGCACAGCCTGCAAGCATTGACGCACACAGCACCGCACACAGTGTTATCTTGATTTTTTTATTCATATTTACCTCCGTCAGAAAAAATATGTCTATACTATTATACATTAACGCCGACCGATAATCAACCGTTATTTACCCGAAAACGAGCAATTTCACCAAAATCCGACTGTAATAATATACTATATAAACCGACCGCCTTACAAACGGTCAGTTGCTGTATAATTCCGTGCAGACGGTTAAAAATAACCGTGTACATCAGATACGTTCAAAGCATCGCATACGAACAGAAAGGAAGAAAACCATGTTTGTAAAAAGAGGAGAGATATATTACGCAGATCTGAGCCCCGTGGTCGGAAGCGAACAAGGCGGTATGCGCCCCGTACTTATCGTCCAGAACGACGTGGGCAACCGTCACAGCCCGACTGTCATTGCCGCCGCCATAACAAGTCAGAAAGACAAATCACGGCTTCCTACCCACATTTCGATAAACGCCGACCGTTGCGGTCTTGCAAAGGATTCTATCGTACTGCTTGAGCAGGTAAGAACGCTCGACAAACAGCGGCTCAAGGAGCGGATGGGCGAGCTTGACGAGGGAGCAATGAACAAGGTCGATAATGCACTGTCGGTCAGCTTCGGGCTTTCGGGAAACAATTAATGAATATTACCTTAACATTATGTAACGCCGTTACACAGCATCTCATATTTCGGACTATGTAAAGGTTATCATTGACAGCCGCTTTAGCTAAAGCTACAAAAATAAATCCGTTTATGAATTTTAGGTTGTAAAATCATCTTTATAATGGTACAATAATCACGCAGTAAAGCAAAAATTGACGGAACGGAGAAAAACCATGAATATAGCTATTGCGCAGTCGGGCGGACCTACAGCGGCGATAAATTCATCGCTGTGCGGAGTATTTGACGAGGCTGAAAAGTATAATGAGATTGACAGAATATACGGCTCGATAAACGGTATCGAGGGCATACTGAACGATAAACTTATCGACCTCAAGGAAGTGCTTATTACAGAAAACGACAAACAGTTACTGAAGCGTACACCATCGACGGTGCTTGGCTCATGCCGTTTCAAGCTGAAAAACAGCAGCGATGACGACAGCGACTACAAACGTATCACCGAAACATTCACAAAGCACGGCATAAAGGCGTTCTTCTATATCGGCGGTAACGATTCTATGGATACAGTAATGAAGCTTGATGCTTATTTCAAGGAAAATCACATTGATATTAAGGTAGTCGGCGTACCGAAAACAATAGACAACGACTTACCTCTTACCGACCACACGCCCGGTTTCGGCTCTGCGGCAAAATATGTTGCGACAACATTACAGGAAATAATCCGTGACAGCAGGGTATACTCCATTCCGTCCGTTACGATAGTAGAAATAATGGGGCGTGACGCAGGATGGCTCACTGCGTCGTCCTGCGTACTGCGTGCTAACGGTGAACCCGCTCCCCACCTTATATATCTTCCCGAAAGCGACTTTTCGGAAGAGCGCTATCTTAAAGACGTGAAAAACGCATCAAAAAGATACAAGGCTGTTATAGTTGCAGTATCCGAGGGTATAGACTGTCTTGCAAGCCGTTCGGAAGCCACCGACGCATTCGGTCATAAGTATCTGTCGGGTGTCGGAAAATATCTTGAAGAGCTTACCCGCGACCACTTAGGCTGCAAGGTACGCTCGATAGAGCTTAACGTAATGCAGAGGTGCGGCTCGCATATAGCCTCTCTAACCGACCTTGACGAAGCGTGGAGAATAGGTGCTGCGGCAGTAAACGAGGCGCTCAAATACGGCGGCAGCGGCGTAATGATGGGTTTTAAACGAATCAGCAACAATCCTTACCGTGTAGGGATTGCTCCGCTTGACGTAAGAGAATGTGCAAACAAAGCGAAATACTTCCCGAAAGAGTGGATAACGCCAGAGGGAAACAACGTTACGATAGACGCACTGAATTACTTCCTGCCTCTTATACAGGGCGAGCCGAAGATAGATTATCTCAACGGTATACCCGTACATTTCAGGCTTGACCAGTAGGATTTCAGTCATATTGACAAATATCTGCATATATGCTATACTGTCTGCGGAAAGAAAAGTTTAATAACGAAAGCTTTTGTCAGGGGAACAGTATGAAAACGACAGATATTTTCGCATTAAGCTTAAAATTGTATATTTTTGTCACATTGGCATAGTTCTGCGGAGAACTATGCCTTTTTGTATATAAACCATAAAACTAAACGGGAAAGAAGGAATTACAGATGAAATTTGTAAAATGCCTCACTGTAGCGTTAACTATACTTGCGCTCAGCGTTATATGCGCAGTATGCGCCGCAGCGTCAGACGGCATCATCGCATCGGACGGTTACTATGAGTATAAGCTCGAAGATGACGGAACCGCAACTATCGTAAGATATGTCGGTAATGATATCAGAGCCGACGTCCCTGCAAAAATCGGAGGCAGAAATGTAGGCAGGGTAGAAAACATTTTCAACGGCAACGAAAAAATCATATCCGTCACAATTGCAGACGGCATACCTGAACTGGCAGATAATATATTCAGTTCGTGCAGTTCTCTGACATCGGTAAAGCTTCCGTCGACACTGAAAACTGTGCCGAACGGTGCATTTGCATACTGCCCTAAGCTTACATCAATTACAATTCCCACCGGAATAACAGGTATAGGCGAAAAGGCGTTCTACTGGTGTGATGCACTGAGTACGGTAAATATGCCGACGAAGCTTGACTATATCGGAAAGCAAGCCTTCTATGCCTGCAAGTCGCTCAAAAGCATAAGCATACCGACAGGCGTCAAAACGATTGATATACAAACCTTTGCAAGCTGTATGCTTCTTCAGAAGGTCACTCTGCCATCTACTGTAACAACTATCGATCAGGGCGCATTTGAAATGTGTCTTTCGCTCAACAGTGTAAACCTACCGGAAAATCTTGAAGAAATCTCAGATAACGCTTTCAACTTCTGCGATGTTCTTGATAATATAACCATACCGTCGAAAGTAAAATTTATCGGCAGCAACGCTTTTGCAGACTGTGCATCGCTCAGTAAAATCAATATCCCCGCAAACGTTAAATTGATCGGAAACAATGCTTTCAGCAAATGCGGAAAGCTCGCATCCGCAACTGTTGAGGCAGGCAGTAAGTCTTTCTGCAACGAAAACGGCGCATTATACACAAAGGACCTGAGTAAGCTGATCCTTTATCCCGCAAAGAGAGCGGGGACATCTTTTAAGGTTTCAGACAAGACCTATGATATCAAGCCTTATGCTTTCTATAAGGCGGAAAATCTGACAAGCGTCACACTTCCTTCCAAGCTTTCCTCTATAGACGAGTGCGCATTTTACGGCTGCACGGGTATAAAGACAATCACCGTTCCGCAGTTTGTAACATACATAGGAAAAAGAGCCTTCGGTTTTTACCACAAGATCAATGTAACTGCGGATCAGAAGATCGACGGGTTCAGAATCCGAGGATACAAAAACTCAATCGCACAGCTCTATGCAAGCGAAAATGATATAAAATTTGAAATTATAGCTGCCGCCCCTGCGGCTGTAACCGGTTTAAAAGCAACCGCAACAACAAGCACGTCGGTTACTCTCGGATGGCATTTCACCGTTAATGCAGACGGTTATGAAGTTCAGCAGTATAAAAACGGCAAGTGGACGGATATATTCACTTCGTCAAAAGCTACCGATACAAGCTATACTGTAAAGGGCTTAAAGGCAGGCACGGCAGGTTACAGATTCCGCATAAGAGCATACAAGACCTATGGCAGTTCAAAGCAGTACGGCTCGTGGAGCAGTGAGCTTAAGGTCAATACAAACCCCTACGGCGTGGGCGGCTTCAAGGTAAAATCAAAATCAAGCACAAGCGTTACTTTACAGTGGAACAAGGGTACTACCGCAAGCGGTTATCAGCTACAGCAGTATAAAAACGGCAAGTGGACGGATATATTCACTCCGTCAAGGGCTACCGATACAAGCTATACCGTAAAGGGCTTAAAGGCAGGCACGGCAGGTTACAGATTCCGCATAAGAGCATACAAGACCTATGGCAGTTCAAAGCAGTACGGCTCGTGGAGCAGTGAGCTTAAGGTCAATACAAACCCCTACGGCGTGGGCGGCTTCAAGGTAAAATCAAAATCAAGCACAAGCGTTACTTTACAGTGGAACAAGGGTACTACCGCAAGCGGTTATCAGCTACAGCAGTATAAAAACGGCAAGTGGACGAATATATTCACTCCGTCAAAGGCTACCAAAACAAGCTATACGGTCAAGCGCCTGAAAGCTAACACAAGCTATAAATTCAGGATCAGAGCATACAAGACTTACGGAAACACAAAACAGTACGGCTCATGGAGTAAAGAGCTTACAGCAAAAACAAGCAGATAAAGCTAACGGGTATCGGACTTCCGATACCCGTTTTGCATAACCGCTTATATCAATCAAACTTCGTTATCTGCGGATTTCTGCAATGCTGAAGAAGATAGAGCACTTCTTCACTCTTTACAAAGTACGACTGTGAATAAGTATCATCAACATAGAAATCAAGCAGGAATTTATCCTCCCATTCATGAAGCGACACTTTGAGCTTTTCCTTTATTCCGTCGTACTTGTCACCGAACAAAGCTCTCAACCCTTTTCCTCTGCGTAAAAAGCCGTAAACGAACATAGCTCCTCGAAAGCACGGCAGAAGCTGTGAGTAGATCGGCGAATCACGGCGAAACTCGATAACTACCTTCTGCTCAGTAAGCCCTCCGGGTGCGTCCCTGTCCTCAGGGAGCACAGTCCTGAACTTTTCGGGCGGCATTATCGTGCCGAGCTCGATGAATTCTGCATTTTCATAGGGTGCTGTCATAATATATCCTTCCTTTCGTCTTCATATAAAACTATCGATGTCTTTATTATATATGCGCCGTTTTGTCAGTTCAACGAGCGGACGCACAATATACTTAAACCATAGCACAGCAAACCGGCTTAAAGGAATTCCTTTATAAAGAATGAAAGCATAAGCCTCAGCTTGTCCTCATAATTCAGCTCACAGCCGAGAATTTCCTTTATACGTCTGAGCTTGTAGTTTACTGTATTGCGGTGAACAAATGTAATCTTTGCGACCTCCTGTACACTGCTGTCGTTTTCAAGATAGCACTTGAGCGTTTCCATATAATCCGTGCCGTTGGCGCTGTCGAATTCCTCAAGTGTACCCAGCGTTTCATCGTATATCTCGTGCAGTACCGATGTATCTTTTATATGTACAAGCAGCTTGTATATGCCCATATCGCTGTAGCCTACGCACTTGTCGCCATGGAGCAGCGCTACCCTGAGAGCCATTACCGCCTTGCGGTAACCGTCGGATATTGCGGTGTACCCCTGCTTTGACGGGCTTATGCCGCAGGTGAGCTTTGCTCCGTATTTGCCGGAATTGAAGATAGAATCGAATGTGGAAAAAATCTTCCGCACATCTTCTTCCTTACAGTCCGGACAGACAACAACAAGATTTTTATCCTGGAAGAAAAAGTTGAACTGTTTTCCGCTTGTATTCAGCACCTTCTGCATATCGCCCGTGACCGCTTTCTTAAGCTCATCATCGCCAAGGCCTGTATCGGAAAAAGCACATACGCCGACGCAGTATTCCGACGTCGGAAAATAACTGCGCCGTTCAAGCGTGGATTTATATCCCGCCTCATTTTCGGGGGAAAATATCAGATTGCGTAAAGCGGTGGCGAGCGCTGTTTCTATTTCTTCGCCAGTTACTATCCTGTGACAGAAGTCATAGGTGATATCTATAAGCTTTACCTCCCACGGTACACTAAACAGCGGAAGTGAATTGAGGTCACAGCAGTCCTTTACGCTCTGCGGTATACTCTTTATATATTTACCGGTGTTGATAACAAGCGCACTGCAACGTTTTTCGACAAGCTCTTCAACAAAGCTGAGCAGGTGACCTTCATCGTTTATTCCGACCCCTGTCATAAAGACTATTTCGTTTCCGTGAAGAAAAGGTGACACATCAGCGTTTTCAACCAGATGCACCCAGCGGACGTAGTTCCCCAGTCCCTCTTTTCCCGCAACAAGCTTCATAACGTAATTTGCCTGTGCATTTGCACATAGCTTTGATACTGTAATTGACACATTCTCACCCCTTTTTCTTTTAATATAGCAAAAACCGCCAAAGCTCCCTTGTTGCCCGACAGCCTTGGCGGTGTTCATCTCGTTTATTGATATAGAGTATAACACGGTTTTGCATAATTGTCAAGCAAATATTGCAAAATTCAACTACAGCACAAACAAATCGTCTTTCTTTAAGCGCTCTGCACAATTCAGCACAAATGCTATTGCAATGCGCTTTTAAGCGTGATATAATGCAGTTAAACCGAAAGGAAACAGTGAAATAAAACAAAAAGAAACTTGCAACGGCGCAGAAAATGATTTCTGCGCCGTTTTGTTTTGCAGGAATAAAAAGATAAGACTTGCAAAACAGGAAAGAAAGGAGTGCTTAGAAATGAGTGAAAAGGTAAACGCACCGGAGATCTCGGTAAAAAACGTCAGCATGGTGTTCTCCGACAGCAAAGGCAACCCGGTACAGGCACTTAAGAACGTAAGTATTGATATTCAGAAAGGTGAATTCATATCGCTCCTCGGTCCTTCCGGCTGCGGTAAATCCACACTTCTTCGTATAGTATCGGATCTGCTGACCCCCACCTCAGGCGAGGTTACGGTCTGCGGCAAGACGCCGAGAGAAACAAGACTTGAGCAGAAGTTCGGTATCGTGTTCCAGAACCCCGTGCTTCTCGACTGGAGAACAGTAAGAAAGAACATAAGACTTCCGCTTGAGATGATGAAGGTTCCGAAAGAGGAACAGGCGAGCCGTATCGAACAGGTACTGGAGCTTGTCGGACTCAAGGAATTCGGAAACAGCTACCCCGGACAGCTTTCGGGCGGTATGCAGCAGAGAGTAGGCATAGCAAGAGCACTTGCGATACAGCCCGATATACTGCTGATGGACGAACCGTTCTCAGCGCTTGACGAGTTCACAAGAGAAAAGCTCAACGACGATGTACTTTCAATATGGAGAAAGACAAACAAGACGGTGCTTTTCGTAACTCACAACATATCCGAATCGGTATATATGTCCGACAGGATCTGCGTTTTATCACCGCATCCCGGCAGACTTTCGGCAATAGTTGATGTAAATCTTCCCAGACCGAGAGTTCCGGATATGAGAGGTACTCCCGAATTTGCCGCTCTTGTTGAGAAGGTAAGAAACAGCTTCGAGGGTATATAAAGCCGAAAGGAGCGTTAAGAAATGATAAAAAGGATAACTTCCTCCAAAGGCATAGTAACTGCCGTATGGGTGCTGGGTCTTGTAGTGATATGGGAGATATGCGCATTCATAGTAGGAGCGACACAGCGTACACCCGTAAACGTTCTTCCGCATCTGTACCAGATAATCGGCTCGTTCTTTGATACAAAGTCGATAACCGGTTCGGGCGATACGATAGCAACACTGGTTTTCTCCAGTGCCGCAGAAACGCTTTCAAGAGCGCTTATCGGTTTTATAATCGGTATGGTGCTGGGCTACCTACTGGCTTTGCTGATGCACCTGTCGCACATAGTCGAAAAGATAGCGTTCCCGTATCTTATGATAATCCAGATGATACCTATTCTTGGTATGGCGCCTATCGTACTTTCGATAACGGGCGATATATCAAGCGCACGAATCATAATCGCCGCAATTCTCACATTCTACCCCGTTTCGACAAATACGCTGGCAGGCTTCAAGTCGGTCGGACGTGAAAGACACGAGCTGATGAGATCCTACGGCGCAAGCAAGTTCCAGCTTTACACAAAGATGCTTATTCCGTCGGCAATGTCCTACTTCTTCACGGGTCTTAAGATCTCGGCACCTATGGCGATAACGGCATCTATCCTTGTAGATACGCTTCAGGGCGGCAACGGTCTTGGCTGTATGCTCTCCCAGTCACTGAAAGGCTCGATGACAAGATTCGTATTCTGGGATATAGTAATATTCAGCGCCGTTATAGGCGTGCTCAGCTTCTATCTTATGGGCGTTATCGAAAGAGCGATAACACCGGCGAAAAGAAAGGCAAAGAAAAAAGCACAGTAAGGAAAGGACTGATCGCACTTGAAAGGCAAGGCAATCAAAAACATAATAACAACAGTCGGTCTGCCCGTACTGTTCGGAGCATTGATATTCACACTGTGGCAGGCAAAGGTTCTGCACGCACTGTTCAAAACGGATGAGATAATCCTTCCGCTCCCGACAAGAATAGGCTCAATCATAGGCGATAACTTCACGAATATGCTACCGCAGATAGCATCAACTCTTATAGTGGCGCTCGGAGGACTTGTACTCGGCTCGATACTCGGCTACTTCATCGGCGTTGCCGGTGCGGTATTCAAGAAGTGGGGCATGGGCGGTCTGACCATAGTATCCGCATTCAATGCAATCCCGCTCGTAGCACTCGCTCCGGTTATCAACAACTGGACAAGGGATCTGTCGAGCGTGGTAGATATAAGAAGTACGGTGGCTAAGATAATCACTGTTACGATATTCTGCACAGCTTCGATGAGCGTAAACGCATACAGAGGTCTGACGGAGGTAAAACCGTTCTCGGAGGATCTGTTCGCATCATACGGCTCAGGCAAGTTGAAAATATTCTTCAAGCTGAGGCTCCCGAACTCACTGCCCTATGTATTCACGGCTTTAAGAGTAAGCGTACCGTCCTGTATAATCGGTGCGGTAGTAAGCGAATACTTTGCAGAGCAGGTAATCGGCGTCGGCAGGCAGATAAGAGAGAACATAGTCAAGGGTCAGTTCCCGACAGCGTGGGCATATATAACGATAGCCTGCGTAATGGGCATACTGATGTACATCATACTCCTCACAGTTGAGGCAATCGTGCTGAAAAACCGCCGTGCAAGATAAGCAAAAGAGCGGTTTCAGATATAAGGCGTATCGGCACTATCATTCAACGCCCATCCGATGCCATAATTTCCGTATTACTTCGTTGCTTTTTCTTGACATACAAAACAGTATGCCTACAAAAAAGCGCCTCGTTCTACGAAAATTCGGCTATCGCCTGAACGTTTCAGATAGCACCGACACACCTAAACTAAAACCAGTTTTAAAGACGAGAAAGGATGAAACATTATGAAAAACAAAAGAGTGTTAGCAGCATTACTCGCAGCAAGCTGTCTTGCAACATCGTTCACCGCTTGTTCCGGTGACGCCTCATCGAGCAGCACAGCAGAAAGCTCAGCCGCATCGGCAGACGCTTCTTCAAGCGCCGCAGAAGGTTCTTCGGAAAGCACAGGTCTTATGAGCGATGAAGAGATCATCAAGAAGGCTTCAAGCGAAAACAAGGTCGGCAACTGGGGTCTCGGCAACGAGTACGAAATTCAGGCTCTGCTTTCAAAATACGGTCTGCCCACAGATTATATCACAATGGACTTCACAATGGATCAGATAGATAAGGATACTATTACGCTGGCATCGGCAATGACATTCAACGAGCTTGGTCTTATCAAGAACAACTATGACGGCGGTTATAACTACGGCGATGAGATCGGTGTCATCGATATGAACGATGAGGGTGTTGCAATGCTTGAGGATAACCTGTTCTGCACAAAGGAATTCGCAAAGAACAACCCCAACACAGTAAAGGCATTCGTTGCCGCATCAATGAAGGGCTGGACATATGCGTGCGAGCATCCCGATGAAGCCGCAGAAATCGTATTCAAGTACGGCTCATCGGTATCGGCTGACCACCAGAAGTATATGGCTTCAGAGGTTGCAAAGCTTGTAACGACAGATACAAAGGGCAATGCGGTTTCCGCTTCGGATGTAGGTAAGATGGACGAAGATGCAATGCAGCAGACACTTGACCTTGCTAAGCAGTACATCAAGCTTGATGATGCTACAGCGGCAGACAAGCTCGCTAAGCTTACACTTGATGACATCCGTTCTTCCGACTATCTGACATATGACGGCGGAGCAGTTGAGAAGTCTGACCTCAAGGTTCAGCTTAAATGGTTACCGCAGGCTCAGTTCATGGGCTATTATGTAGCACTTGACAAGGGCTACTACAAGGATAACGGCCTTAACGTAGAGATTGTAAGCGGCGGCGGTGACGTCTCTGAAACAGTTGCAGTAAGCAACGGTACTGTTGACTTCGGTGTAACGTGGGTTTCTAACCTTATCAACGCCAACGCAGGCGGTATGGAGCTTCTCGAAGTAGCCCAGGTATATCAGAGATCGGGTCTTGTACTTTGCTACAAGAAGAGCCAGTTCACTAAGTAATTCACGGTTTCGGATCACTCCGGAAGCTGAAAGGCGGTATATATGAGCGAAAAGAAAATACTTGTAAGCGGTTGCCTTTTCGGCTGGCATTGCCGCTATGATGACGGCGATACGCCGTGTCTGCACCCACAGTTCCTTAAATGGAAAGAAGAGGGCAGGCTGATACCGGTATGTCCCGAAGTGTTCGGCGGTCTTCCGACCCCACGTCCCGATTGTCAGCGTACAGGCGATAAGGTGATGAGCTGCGCAGGCGACGACTGCACCGAGCAGTACACAAAAGGCGCAAACGAGGCATTAAGACTTGCAAAGGAAAACGATGTTGCACTTTGCATAATGAAAGAAGACAGCCCCTCCTGCGGAAGTACCCACATATATGACGGCACCTTCACGGATACTATCATCGAGGGACAGGGACTTGCGGTCGAATATCTCAGAAACGCAGGCTACAAGGTATTCAGTGAGAATATGATCGAAGAAGTCATAAAGACACTTGCAAAGTAAGCACTACAGCAACTTATACAGTAAGCTCAGTATCGCACGAGCAGTTAAATACCGTTCGTGCGATCGGGAAAGGCGTCAGGGCGGACGTTTCACGGCATAGCAGTCGTTTTGCTCCGACGTTTTTCCCGATAAAAATACAAACTTTATCAAGAGCAGAAGGAAAGAGGGTATAACAGTGGTATTCAGATCACCACCAACGATTATTTACGGCAAGGGTACAGTTACCTCAGTCGGAGAGCAGGCGGCTCGCTTCGGAAAAAAGGCGATGCTTGTCTGCGGAAAAGGCTCGCTGAGAAAAAGCGGAGTGCTTGATATTATAGTATCGAGCCTCGAAAAAGCAGGCGTTTCCTGTGCGGTATATGACCGTGTAGGCTCAGACCCGACAACATCGGACGTTGACGAGGGTGCGGCTTTTGCAAAGGAAAACGGTTGCGATGTGATAGTAGCGGCAGGCGGAGGAAGTCCTCTTGATGCGGCAAAGGGAATCGGAATGCTGCTCACAAACGGCGGCAAGGTGACCGATTACGAAAAGATCGCTCCCGAAAAGGAGTCGCTCCCCATTATCGCAATACCGACCACAGCCGGCACAGGCAGTGAGGCGACAAGATACTCGGTTATAACAGATACCGACAGAAATATAAAGATGCTGTTATCGACCGACGGTATCATTCCGAAGGTAGCGATCCTTGACTTTGCGATAACAAAATCATTGCCGTCATTTATGACAGCGGCAACCGGAATGGACGCTCTGACGCACGCAATAGAGAGCTACATAAACGTCAACGCATCGCCTATGACTAAGATGTATTCGCTTGAAGCGATAAGGCTGATTTCAAAGTGCTTAATCCCGGCTGTCCTTGACGGCAGGAACGAGCAGGCAAGAGAGGATATGCTCCTTGCCGCCTTATATGCCGGAATCGCAATATGCAGTGCGCCGACAGCGCTTGTTCACTCAATGTCAAGACCGCTCGGAGCGTGGTTCCATATTCCGCACGGCCTCGCAAACGCAATGCTTCTAAGCACAGTTATGGAATATAACCGCCCGTCCTGCCCCGAAAAATTCCGTGACATCGCAATAGCGATAGGCGAGAATGTCGAGGGCTTATCGGTAAGAGAGGCAAGTATAGCAGCAGTTGAAGCTATCGCCGCAATAGCGGACGAAACAGGCCTTCCGAAGCTGCTTTCTTCACAGGGAGTTACAGAGGACAAGATACCGACTCTTGCAAAGGACGCATTCGCCGCAGGAAGTACGGCGAACAACCCCAGAGTTCCCACAGTAGAAGAAATCGAAACGATATATAAAAGTATTTTCTGATAAAAGAAAGGAAGAAACAGTATGAGATACGGATTCAAAAACGCAGAAGAGGTAAAGGAAACCTCACTTAAGTACAACCTTCATTCGTGGAGCGTTCAGGGCAAGCTGAACCCCGCAGTAGTAGAAAAGGCGGAGGGTATTTATTACTACACCGCAGACGGCAAGAAGATGGCAGATATGTCAAGCCAGCTTGTAAACCTGAATGTCGGCTACGGCAACAAGGATATTATCGACGCTATCAAGGAGCAGGCTGAAAAGCTCGCATACATCAGCCCGGCTTATGCTATCGACTGCCGTTCAAAGCTTGCAGAGATGGTCGTAAAGGTAGCTCCGAAGAATATGGGCAAGGTATTCTTCACCTTAGGCGGCGCAGACGCTAACGAGAATGCAATAAAGATTGCAAAGCTGGTTACAGGCAGATACAAGATATTCTCAAGATACCGTGCATATCACGGAAGCTCATTCGGCGCAGGTAATCTGACAGGCGAACCCAGAAGATATACTCTTGAACCCGGTATCCCCGGCTTCGTAAAGTTTACAGATCCTTATCTGTATCACGCTCCGTTCCCCTTTGAGAGCGAAGAACAGGCTACAGAGTATTATCTCGGACAGCTCCGTGACCAGATCATATACGAAAATCCCGATGCGGTTGCCGCTATCGTAATGGAATCGGTAACAGGCTCAAACGGTATCATCATTCCGCCCAAAGGCTACTTACAGGGTGTACGCAAGATATGCGACGAGTTCGGCATTATGATGGTCTGCGATGAGGTAATGGCAGGCTGGGGCAGAACAGGCGAATACTTTGCTTGCGAAAACTGGGGCATCGAGCCTGATATGATAACCTTCGCAAAGGGCGTTACCTGCGGATACGCTCCTCTCGGCGGCGTAATCGTAAGCAAGAAGATTGCAGAATTCTTCGATACGCACAAGCTCGACTGCGGTCTTACATATTCAGCTCATCCTCTGGGCTGTGCCGCAGGTGTTGCATGCCTTAACTTCTATGAAAAAGAACACATTATGGATAAGGTAAAGGAGCGTGGCAAGCAGTTAGGCACACTCCTTGAGGATATAAAGGCAAAGCACAAGAGCGTCGGCGATGTACGTTATATCGGACTGTTCTCCTGCGTAGAGCTCACAAAGGATAAGGCAACACACGAGCCTCTTGTTCCTTTCGGCAAGGATCCTGATGGCATTATGGGCAAGATAGTCGGAATGTTAAAGGCAAAGGGCTTCAACACATATTCACACGAGGCTTGCATATTCGTCTGCCCGCCTCTCATCATCACAGAGGAAGATCTTGCGGAGAATATGGCAATACTGGACGAAGTTCTGACAGAAGTAGACAAGATGGTCTGATAAGCAACAGTTATTACGGGAAAGGACGGTAAGTTATGGATCTCATAATCAAAAACGGTACGATAGTTTCACCAACGGCTACATTCAAAGCCGATGTGTGCGTGGATAACGGCAAGATAGTTGCGATAACAGCAGACGCCGGCACAGATGCCGACAAGGTGGTAGACGCAAGCGGCAAGATGGTGCTCCCCGGTGCCATTGACGCACATACCCACCTTGCAATGCCCTTCGGCGGCACAATTTCATCCGATGACTACTACGCAGGCACAAGAGCAGCTGCCTGCGGCGGTACGACAACGGTATTCGACTTCATTTTACAGGATTTCGGTGAAACAATGGTCGACGCCATCAAGCGCCGTGACGCATTGTGTGCTCCCGATGCGGCTGTCGATTACGCATTCCACGTTGCCGTAAAGGACGTTTCAAACGGACTTATCGACACTATAGAGGATGCTGTAAACTACGGTGTATCTTCGTTCAAGGTATTTATGGTTTACGATTTCGGCGTAACAGACGGCGTATTCTACAAGGTACTTGAAAAGGCAAAATCCTGCGGCGCTATGATCTCGGTACACGCTGAGAACAAGCAGCTCATAGACGTTCTGACAGAACGTTATCTGTCAGAGGGCAAGACAAGCGCTTGGTATCACTATATGAGCCGTCCGGAATTTGTCGAGGGCGAGGCTGATATAAGAGCTATTCAGCTTGCAAAGAGCCTTGACTCCAAGCTGTACATCGTACACCTTGCAAATAAGGAAGGTGTGCAGGCGGTTGAAAGAGCAAGGAACGAGGGCTATCAGATATACGCTGAAACCTGTCCGCAGTACCTTGAATTTACCTCCGAGGTATACAAGAGAGCAGACGGCAGAAACTTTGTATGCTCACCTCCGATGAAGGGTGAGGAAAGCAGACTTGCTCTGTGGGAGGCTATAAAGAAAGGTCTTATCACAACAATAGCTACCGACCACTGCCCGTTCCAGTCATACGAAAAGGACTGGGGCAAGGACGATTTCACAAAGATTCCCAACGGCTGTGCAGGTATCGAGAATATGTACCCCTATATGCTGTCAGCCGCTAACGAGGGCAAGATAACATTCAACAAGGCAGTTGAGCTTTGCTCCTACAATCCCGCCAAGATTTTCGGCTGTGACGCAAAGGGCGCTATCGAAGTCGGCAAGGACGCAGATATTGTTATCTACGATCCCACGAAGGACTTCACTATTACAAATGACAAGATGCACAGCGACTGCGACCACACGATTTGGGAAGGCATCAAGGTCAAGGGCTATCCCGAGGCTACCTACTCAAGAGGCAAGCTCGTATTCAAGGACGGCGAGTTCTTGGGCGAGCGTGGCTGGGGCAAATTCATAAAGAGAAGCTCAAGCGGTAACTTATAATAAATAAAAGCCGATACATGACAGGGGAGAGCAATATCTCCATTAAATGCTGAAAAGGGTTTGGGGCGTAGCCCCAAGCGGGTTGTGGGCGGCAGCCCCACTGTTACCCCTCCCACGGGAGGGGCAGGGGTGGGCTTGATTACAGCCGAAATCCATCTTTTTCACAGGCAATGGAGAAAAAACTCCCCTGTATTTTATATAACAAGGAAAAGGAGAGATACTTATGCCATTCGTAAAAAATACAGCTATAGAAGAAAGCGCCCGCTGCCTTTTATGCCTCGACGCTCCCTGTACAAAAGCCTGTCCTTGCGGCGCACAGCCCGACAGATTTATCCGCTCACTGCGTTTTGATAATTTAAACGGTGCAAAAGCCTTTGTGAAAAACTGTGCCGAATGCTCCGCTCCCTGTATGACCGCCTGCACAAGAGCAAAAATAGACAGACCCGTTGAAATAAGACAGACAGCGGAGTATATTGCTTCTGCCGCAAAGGACATTGAGCCGAAAGCAGATTTATCAATGACCTTCTGCGGTCTTAAGTGCGAAAACCCGTTCTTCTTATCCTCATCCGTAGTAGCAAGCGGCTACGATATGTGCGCAAAGGCGCTCGATATGGGCTGGGCAGGTATCGTATACAAGACGATAGGCTTCGCAAAAATGAACGAGGTATCTCCCCGTTTCGATATTCTGAACAAGGAAACGACACCCTATATAGGCTTCAAGAACCTTGAACAGATCTCCGACCACCCTCTTGAAGAAAACCTTGCTATACTCAAAAAGCTGAAGGAAAACTATCCCACAAAGATAATCGTTTCTTCCATAATGGGCGAAAGCGAGGACGAGTGGACAGCACTTGCAAGACTGTCTGAGGAAGCCGGTGTCGATATGATAGAGTGCAACTTCTCCTGCCCGCAGATGACAAGTCACAGTATGGGCAGTGACGTGGGTACAAATCCTGAGCTTGTCGCAAAGTATACCGCCGCAGTAAGACGTGGCACAAAACTCCCTGTGCTTGCAAAAATGACGCCCAATATAACCAATATGGAAATACCGGCTATTGCGGCTGTAAACGCAGGTGCGGACGGTATTGCGGCAATAAACACCGTAAAGAGTATCACAAACGTCGATCTTGACAGCTTCGTTCCGACCCCCAATATTAACGGCAAGTCAGCTGTCGGCGGATATTCGGGCAAGGCGGTAAAGCCTATCGCTCTGCGTTTCATCTCGGATATGAAAAGAAACGAAACGCTTGAAAATGTCGAGATCAGCGGTATGGGCGGCATAGAAACGTGGCGTGACGGTCTGGAGTTTATCCTTATGGGCTGTACGAATCTACAAGTAACGACCTCGGTAATGCAGTACGGCTACAGAATAATAGACGATATGCTTGACGGATTATCACGTTGGCTCACTGCCGCAGGCTACAGCAGTGTGTCGGAGGTAGTCAGCCTTGCAAACAAAAATATGACCGATGCCGGCAGTCTTGACCGTGACACCGTTACATATCCTATATTCGACAAAAACAAGTGCATAGGCTGCGGCAGATGCTACATTGCCTGCTATGACGCAGGACATCAGGCGCTTGACTTTGACAGCAAAACAAGAAAGCCCGTTTTCCTCGGCTCAAAGTGCGTAGGCTGTCATCTCTGCGCTACCGTCTGCCCCGTAAATTGCATTTCAAAGGCTAAAAGGGTTGCAAAAAAGCACTGATTTTTCGATAAGAATCTTTATGAAATACGGCTGTTTCACAAGACAGCCGTATTTTTTATGCTATGTAAACCCGCATAAACACTCGATTTACCTCACTTTTCAAAAACTTTTTAAAATTTTTTTAAAATTTCTGAAACTTTTTCACCCCTGCCGCCGACTACCGAAATGTAAGCAGTTGATAAAGAGATATTCAAAAAAACTTTTGAATTTTTTAAAAAACTTGAAACTTTTCGAGAAAACCTCGTGACTGCATAATTGAAAAAACTAAAACGTGCTTAACAAGCACAGAATACATGGAGGACAAAGAAATGAAAAAGATTTTAGCAACAGTAGCATCTATCGCAATGGTAGCAGCTTGCTCAACAGCAGCTTTCGCAGCAGGTGACATCGGTAAGTCAGAGACAGTTACTCCCGGTGCTTCATCAGGCAACACAAACACAGGTGTTGTACTTACAGTAGTTCCCGTAGCTCTCGCTGCAGGCGCTCTCACAGTAAGCGGTATCGTTTTAAAGAAGAAGAACAAGTAATTTAATTACCTGATAGATTCGATACTAACCACACTCGGTGGTTAAGAAGGACAATGTTCGAATTTATGACCCCGTTATCTTCGGATAACGGGGTTTTCATTTTATATAACTGTTTTGTCTGCCTTTTTATCCGCATATAAAAAATCTGCAATTTTTCATATAAAATCCCCCATAAAAATAAACTTTAACACAAATCTGCCGATAGAATATATGTAGAAGAATTTTATAGGCAAAGTTTGCCCGAAGGGAGCTGAAAATAAATGGAAATAAAGAATATCAGCGGTATTGTAAATGTCTACAGCAAGATGAAACTGAACAGCGGTAAAACAAAGGTCGCTCCCGCAGAGAAGAAGACAGACAAGATAGAGTTCAATTTTGCACGCAGTGTAGAGGCTGCAAAGGCTGACCTTGCCGCAGCGGTAAACGAAAATGCGTCGGCAGAGCGTATTGAGGCGCTTACAGACAGTGTTGCAAACAACGCTTATGATGTAAGTCCCGAAGCTATCGCAGACTCGATACTGATGTTCTGATGAACACGGCAGAAAGGAACGGTACCGATGACTATAGAAACAGCCGATAGAATTATCGGATTTCTTGAAAAATACAACAGTGCATATCGTGATATGGTAGCATTCCTTACCGAAAAGCAGGCGAAGGTCATGGCGGACGATCTGCTCTGGCTGCTCGATTCTGTTGAGGACGAACAGGCACTGGTTATGAAGATACAGTCGGAAGAAAACGCAAGGTCGGCTCTTTTTGAGGAGCTTGGACTCGGTGAAATAAAAGCAAGACAGCTTATAGAAGCCGCCCCCGACGAAAGAAAATCAAAGCTTACTCTGCTTTACGACGAGCTTACCGGATATGTGGCAAGGATAAAGCAGTTAAACAACATTATCGTTGAAACGGTAGAAAAGAAACTGTCAGTTCAGGAGGAACTGATGCGGAAGACAGGGATGACACTCACAGAAACCTATAACGGCTATGGTGCTAAGATAAAGCACACCTCAGCGCCGAAGGGTTTTATCGGTAACATATAATTTCGGAGGATAAATGAGAGCTTCATTTTTAGGATTAGAGATCCAGAAAAGATCGGTACAGATGGCGCAAAAGGCGCTCGATGTGACCGGCAACAACCTGTCGAACCGTGACACAGTAGGCTATACAAGACAGCGCCTTGACGTATATTCCAGCTATATGAACATGAGCGGGGTATACACCACAAAGCTCGCCCGTCTGGGACTTTCGAGCCAGGGCGTATTTGCAAGCGGCGTAAGTCAGACCAGAGATGATTATCTTGACAAGCGTTACAGGGACAACAGCTGTTATGTTGCGGAATACAATCAGCAGGCATCTATAATGAGCGAGATCGAAACGGCGCTGACAAACTTCTCCGATACATACGAGAATGTCGGTATGGCATATCAGTTCGACCAGTTCAAATCCGCTCTGCGTAAATACGCAGAGGACAGTGCCGACAGAGAGGAGCTTGCGAGCGTTGTAAGAAACCAGGCATACAATATATGCAAGCTGTTCACGCAGCAGAGTATGGATCTTAAAAACCTTGAAAATCAGACCTTATACGATCTGCACTCAACGCTTGAGGACGCAAACCGTATAATTGACGAGATAGTCGAATATAACAAGCAGATAGTAAACGAATATGCGATAACAGGCGCAGACCTTATATATAACGGCTTATCCGTTACAGGCGGATACGGTCCCAACGAAATGCTTGACGCAAGGAACAATCTTATCGACCAGCTAAGCGAGTTCGGCGATATTCACGTTGACGATAACTTTGACGGCTCGGTAAAGATAACAATGGGCGGTCTTACGATTATAGACGGCAAAAAGAGCAACCTTTTTGTTACCGGCAAGGATTTTGACGCATACAACGCAAAGTACGAGGAAAACGGCGCAGTTGTGCTGAAGCTGACCGACGGTAACAATATGGTGCTTGAAAGCGGCTCGATAAAGGCCTACACCGATATGATAAACGGCAATGGCTCTTATGCATCGGGCAAGCAGACTACCGACTACGGCATAAAATATTATCAGTCGGCAGTGGACGAATTTGCAAAGCAGTTTGCAGGGCTTATGAACAAGCTCAACGGCGGCAACGAGTCCGACGACAGACTTATGTTCACAAGTGCGGACGGCTCACCGATAAACGCAGGAAACATAAGAATATCGGATGCGTGGCTTAAGGACGCTACGATGATAGCGAAGATATACAACGAAAAGACAGGCACTTACGATTATCCCGTAAACCTTGACGGCAATGCGGTAAACAAGTTGCTTCTCGGTATGGATGACAGCGTTCAGATAGGCAAGGGCGACTATGAAGGCTCAAGCTATGACTTCATTCTCTTCCTCAACAACCGCCTTGCACAGAATATCGAATTTGCCGAAAAGCAGTGCGATATGTATACCGATACGGCAACCTCATTACTTGACAGCAGAGATGCGATAATGGGCGTTTCCGAAACGGAGGAGGGCGTTAATATGCTGAACTATTCCAAGTGGTTCAACGCTTCTTCAAGAATGCTCACAACGCTCGACGAGGCGCTTGATACTATAATAGAAAAAATGGGACTTGTCGGCAGATAAGCGGAAAGGATAGATTAACATGAGAATAACACAGAGCATGACCAACAGACGCTATATGTCACAGCTTAATGCCGCTCTCGAAAGAAAGAATGCCTCCGAGCGAAAGATAAATTCGAAAAAGAGATACAACAGAGCGAGCGAGGATCCGATAAGCGCCGCAAAAGCGCTGAGAACAAGGAAGGCTATTTCAAATACAAACGATTATCTGGGCAACCTTGAAACCGCAGAGCAGATATATAACGGCGCAGACAGCGTTCTGATGAACGTAAACGACATCCTCGACAATATAATCGAAAAGGTTACATACGCCGCAAACGGCACGCAGCATGACGAAGACGAAGAAATACTCGCCCAGACTGTTGAAACTTTCGCAGACGAGATAGTAAGACTTTTCAACACCGATATAGCCGAAAGAAGAATTTTCGGCGGTGTAAACAATGACACCACCGTATTCAAGATTGAAAACGTCGGCGGCAAAAAGACGATTACCTACAACGGAGTTGATATAAACTCCATTGACGATCCAGATAAATTCCCCTACTCTGAGTCGAGCTTTACCGACATCGGTACAGGAATGGTGATAGATCCCGCAACAGGCAGGGTAGATCCCCAGTCGGCACTGCCCGTAACCTTCAACGGTGCAAAGATAACAGGCTGCGGCAAGGATGATGAAGGCGACTCCAAGAATATAATCCAGATAACCCTTGATGCCGCACAGGCGGTAAGAGAAGGCGACAAGATAAAGGCTATGGACTATATTGACAAGCTGAGAGCGGCTCAGACAAGCGTCAGCGTTGCTCACGCCGACATAGGTAACAAGCAGGAATATATCGAATATAACACAAACCGTCTCACAAACAATATGGAAACTCTGCTTGAACAGCAGAACAACCTTGAAGGTACGGATATGGGTGCGGAAACAACCAACTGGAAAACGCTTGAAGCAATTTACAACGTTTCACTCCAGTTGGCTTCATCGGTAATTCCGATGAGCATATTCCAGTTTATTTCATAAGCTGTCGCTCTTTATGGGAGGAGCGAAAAATTAAAATGGGGAGGAAGATACAATGAATCCGAATTTGCTTAAGATTACGAGCATACCGATAAGCATCGAGGTAAATGTCACAAACGGTTCGTTAAAGGCACCGGAGGACAAGGAGCCGCTCAAGATCGATATAAACCGCACACCCGGCGGATATAAGATGGAGAGCAGACCTGCAAAGATAAACATTGATACTTATGCGGCACGTTCAAGCATGGGCTACGGCGAATACAATGCCTCCGACTTCAATCAGAGGGAAGCCGACAGAGGTTTCAAGATAGCCTATCAGGGAGTAGCAAGAATAGTAAACGAGGGTGACCAGCTTGCAAGAGGTGTTTCGCCGTCGGAGATTGCCGCACAGCAGATGCGTGCAGGTGCAACTATAGAAACGGCAATAGATTTTCTGCCTAAGGGCGGAGCGGACGTATCCTTTGATAAGGGTACACTCAGCATAAACTACACTCCTACCGATATAAATATCGACTGGGAGAATATAAATTCCTCCGTTGTCGAGTTTGTTCCCGGCAATATAGAATTTATAGTAAAAGAACATCCCAGAGTGGAAATAGAATATGTGGGCGAGCCTATATACGTTCCGCCGAGTGCAAATCCGGCTTACGTTGCGCCCAAAAAGCTCAACACCAAGGGCTGATAAATCAGAAATCTGAAAGGAAACGGTAAAGATCAATGGAGATAATGACCAGAGATTTCGGCAAAGTAAATGTAGACGAAAGCAAGATATTCAACTTTCCGTCCGGGCTTTTTGCATTTGAAGAATGCAGGCAGTTTGCCCTGCTCAGCCCGCTCGGAGATGGCGTATACCCTATGTGGCTGCAGTCTACCGAAAATGTTACGCCGTGTTTTATCGTTTTCGACCCGGCAATAATAGACGGAGCATATAAGATAACGCTTAACAGCTCCGAAAAGAAACTGCTGAAGATAGACGACAGTTCAAATGTCAGATGCTTATCCATAGCAGTCGTACCGGAGGACTACAAAAAGACTACGGTGAATATGAAATGCCCCATAGTTATAAACTCAGACGAAAATCTCGCCGCACAGGTCATACTTCCCGAAAAGTATGAGATACGTCTGCCGATATATGTGGATAAGGGGGCAAAGTAATGCTTGTAGTAACACGAAAAACAGACGAAAGTCTTACAATATCCGACAACATTGAGATAACCGTCCTTGAAATAGGCAAGGACAGAGTCAAGATAGGAATCTCCGCACCGAAGGATGTAAAGATAATCCGCAATGAGCTGAGAGATGCGCAGGATATGAATAAAGAATCATCGCAGGCACTGCCCAAGGCGGCTATGGAAGCCCTGCTCGGTATGAAAAAAGACTGAAAGGAAGAGATAAGATATGGCAACAACAAACAGCAGCAGCGTATTAAGATTCAGCGGTATGAACTCAGGTCTTGATACCGAATCTATCGTAAACGCTATGACAGCGGCTACAAAGCTGAAAATCACAAAACAGAACCGTAAGGCGATAACGCTCAAATGGAAACAGGAAGCGTATCAGGGCATAACAACAAAGCTCACAGACTTCCAGAACAAATATCTTGATATGCTCAATTCCAAGGTCAACCTGAAAAGTAAATCCACCTTTACAAAATACGGCGCAACGGTTTCCACATTAAACGCAGACGGCATACTCAAGGAGGGTACTCCTGCCGGCGTATCTGTACGCTCAGGCACAAACGCAGTACCCGGTACATATAAAGTAAAGGTACTCCAGACCGCTACACAGGCAAAATATCAGGGCAGTGCGATGGACGCAAGCTCGCTTGACTTATCACAGTACAGTGACGCTTCACAGAACTATTCGTTCAACATAACAGTAGGCAAAAAGTCAACCGTTATAAACTTCAACGGCGGCAGTGCCGACAGTGTACGCTCGCAGATAAACAGCCAGCTCAAAGACGCATACGGTTCTTCGAATACAAGCGGTCAGGGTCTTGTTTATGTAAATGACAGCGGTAAGATTATATCCTCCGACAGACAGGCAATGTCGCTTACCGGTGTTGCGAATATGTACGGCAACTTCACGTTTGATTTAAACACAAGCATAAGCGCAGGCACAAACAAATTCAATATAACCGTCGGTGACGAAACAGTAAGCGTTTCGTTTGACAGCTACACGGCTGATTATTTCAATCAGACAGACAGCACAACGCTCGGTGCTCAGAAAAGGGAAGAATTCCAGGGCATTTATTTTGACGAGCAGGCTGAAAAGCTGTATAATGCGGCAAAGGCAGACGGTTCTGTAGATTTTGACGCATTGAAGGCGCAGGCTTACGATAAGGCAAAGCAGGCGGATTACGACAAAAAGTTCGAAAGCGAAAAGACAAAGGCAATGGCCGAGTATGACGAAGAGCTTAAGACCAACTATGACAACGGCATAGCAGACGGCTCTATAGCAGAAGGTACAAGCTTTGAGGACTGGAAAAAAACGCAGGCTGAATTTGACGAGAACGCTTTCAAGACAGCGTTTGACGAGCAGTACGCAAAGGACTTTGACGAAACCGCATTCAGAGCGCAGTTCGACAAGGATTATGACGAGCTTTCCGCATATAAGGATACGCTTAATGCCGATGATTTCAAGCTGTCCAACGAGGACCTTGCCGCTTATGCAAACAAGCACGAGCTGAACAAGGCCATAGGCAAGGTAAAGCTGTCGGACGGAACCGGTCTTAACATAGACGAAAACGGCACCGTAACAGCCGCAAACGGCAAGAAGCTCTCTGTAGCCGCAGACCCCGCAACACAGAACACATTCGGTGCGTCTACAGCCAGAACGACTACGGCACAGGTAACAACAGCCACAACGCTTAAGGATTTAGGTGTTGAGGACAGTGCGACCTTCACTATAAACGGCACAAAGTTCACATTCACATCCGACTACACAGTAGCAAAGATGATGAGCGAAATTAACGCCAGCAAGAACGCCCGTGCAACTATGACGTTCAGCACGCTTACAAACAGCTTTGCTCTCAGCTCATCGGGCTACGGCACATCCGCATCTATTGAATTCTCCGCAGAAAACGGAAGTGCGGGTGCAGAGCTTCTCAGCACGCTCGGTCTTACATCGGGTACGCTGACGCAGGGACGCAACCTGCAGCTTGAAGTAAACGGCGAAACAATAGAAACCTCGTCAAACAGCTTCACAGCGGACGGCACAACAATGACCTTCACATCTGCCGCACAGGGCGCAGAGTTCTCTTACGAGGTAAAGAAGGACAACAGCAGTGCGATAGACGCTATAAAGTCATTCGTTGAAGATTACAACAAGATTATCGAAGAAGTTTACGGTCAGCTTGACCAGAAGCCGAACTCCGACTACTACGCACTTACCGATGACGATATTGAGGATATGGACTTATCCGAAAAACAGCAGGAGAAGTGGGAAGAAAAGGCTAAGGAAGGTCTGCTTTACAACGACAGCACAGTTTCGACAGTAATGCAGAAGATGCGTTCCGTTCTTTATTCAACGGTAAAGACAGCGGACGGACAGACATTCAGCCTGTTCAGCATGGGCATTACGACAAGCGATGACTGGGGCGACCACGGCAAGCTTGAGCTTGATGAAACAAAGCTTGAGGCGGCATTTGAGCAGTACGCCGACCAGATAGCAGACCTGTTCGCAGGTACAACGGTCGATGAAAACGGCAACACCGTAAAGACAGGCATAATGCACAAGCTTGATGACGTGCTTACAGGTGCGGTAAAGACGACCGGCGCAAGAAAAGACAAGGGTACTCTTGTACAGCTTGCAGGTACAAAGACAGGTACATCAGCTACCGACAACTCTATATATGACCAGTTAAAGAGCATTTCAACGCTTATCTCGTCACTTGAAACAAGATATGAGAAGCAGCAGGACAGATACTGGAAGCAGTTCTCTAATCTTGAAACAATGATGGGCTCGCTCAACAGCCAGACCAGCTACATTCAGCAGCTGATGCAGTTCTGATAAACCCTAAATAACACAAAGCGTAAGGAATACGATATGAATAACGCATTTTCTGCATATAAAAAACAGTCTGTTACAACGCTCACACCCGGTGACGTTGTGGTAAAGCTGTATATGGAGGCGGAACGTCAGCTCAACAGGGCATCCTACTACATTCCGCTCAAGAATTACGAGGAAACAAACAAGGCTCTTATAAAGGCGCAGGACGTAATAAACGCTCTGCGTTCCTGCCTTGATATGAAAATACCCGTTTCCAAAAATCTCGACTCGCTGTATGAATATTTCAACCGTGAAATAGTTGAGGCGAACATTAAAAAGGATAAAGCCAAGGTAGATGCGCTCCTTCCTATGATAGCCGAGCTGCGTGAAGCATTCGCAGAAATCAACAGTATGAGCAGAGAACAGATGGAAGCGCAGGAAAAAGCGGCGCAATCCGCAATGCAGGAGCAGGCTTAAATCACACGGTGCTTAACCCCCACCGGAAAGGAATCCGATACAATGAAAAAGGCAGATGCACAAACACTGCTTACGCTCATGGATGAGCTGACGGAGCTTATGACCGAGTATGACCGCCGTACAGACAGAATGGTTACAAATGACCTTGAAGTCATTCAGCAGGTACTTTTATCCCGTAATGAGCTTATGGATAAAATGCGTCAGGTAAAGCAATCTATAATGGATATGGCAAACGCTCAGGTTCCTGCCGAGCGTGAGCTTATCCGCAATATACTGAACAACAAGCCCGTTACAGACAGTCTTTCATATGAATTAAGGCAGTTACAATCCAAGATGCGTCATCTCCACGACATAAAGAATGAGATCGAAGCAAAAGATAAAAAGGTTACGGCGGTAGTCCGTCAGAACTATGAGGACGTAAAGGCAGAGCTTGAATCACTCAAGGTCGACAAGAAGAAGATCGACTACTACAGCAGTGTAAAGCTCGGCGGCAAAGGCAGAACCTTCAACAGCAACTACTAAGGCGGTGGGTCGCCGCTGACTTTTCGCCGTTGCGGGTGTGACCCGCTTCAAATTCGCCGTTGCGGCGGGTCGCCGCTGACTTTTCGCCGTTCTAATTGTTGGTGATTTGCGACAGTTACGTTACCGGCGGTGGCAGTTCGTTACCGCATATTCAGATATAATTAAAAGGATACTGCAAACTATTGAGGTTTGCGGCATCCTTTTTTGATATAAGGTGATTTAGAATTGCTGTTCTAATGGTCGGTAAAAGGTAGCGCAGTGTATACGCTGAATGGTTATAAAAAAAGATAGCCGGACGCATCCGACTATCTTAGGCTTAGTCCGCAGACGTCAGCCGCTATTCTATATTATATTATACTGTACTTGCACGAAAAATGCAAGTCTTTTAGTGAAATTAAATAACATTTTTTATTCCTGTCAATTTTGCTTTTGTATCAGTATATATTATTTTTGAATAAATATTCGCAGGTACATTTTTTCTGAAATTGTCGCAGGCATCTTCAAACTGATGAATGAACTGCTGTATTTGCGTTTTCGGACATTTGAGCAATGACATAACGAATGCAATCAAAACTATATAATCAACAATCGTATCAAAAGTCACATTAGAAATACTCAATTCAGACATTATGTATTTGGATATTCTGTTATTAACCTTGCCTGTCTTAAACCGTGTATCAAATACTGTATTATTATGTGCCACAGAATTTCTCAAATCTTTTAAAGTATAAACAATTTTTTCAAGCATTTTTCCGTCGGAATCAACACTTGATTTAATGCCAACATCTCCTGAAATATTTTTTCTTACAGTAACATTTACACAAGACAAAAAATTTCCGAATTCGCCCAAGCTCAAAAGCTCAAAAATAGCCCATATCGGTACAGCTTTATCCTTATCATAATAATGATTCACTATGTTGTTTCTGCCGTAATCCCTTGAAATAACACTGTATATCTTATTTCTGACGTTCATTCGCTTTGTAATCAATTTTTTATATTCTGTGGTTCCAACAGGAAAGGTTTTATAGTCATTAAGAAGTTTTGCGTAAATATCAGCGAAACGCTCACTTCCGGATTGTTTGAGAATATTTTCCAGAGCATAGTTTTTTATTGTTGTTTCAAGAAACATTATTTGTGGATAAAGAATTGCCTTTAAGCCCATATCAAATTCATATACCGCTTGAAGTTCATTAAAGCCGGTGTATGGTAACAATGAAGACGGAGAATAACAATATCTGTATCCCTTATATCCGTGAAAATAGCCCATATATCTTAATTTTTTCTTTTGGGTACTCCCGCTTATAGCTATTCCTTTTTTATCACGCATATATTTTATAAGTGAATTTATACTTTTGGGTTTCACATAAACACCTGCCCTATATACGAACTTATTATAATTTATTATAACATAAAATAAATCGGTGTCAACCGACACGGCGGTACGCCGTCTTTTGCCTTTTGGCAAAAGTTTTTGTGTTAAAACGTTCTCAGACAGGCGGTGTACCGCAACCCGTGCTTTTGCACGGTAAAATCCACTTTTTGCGGATTTTATGTCTGAGGTTATTATAACATATTTTTCATGTGTTAACAAGCATTTTATTTGTTGCTTTATATTAAAACGGTCTGAGAACTTTTATTTCTCAGACCGTTTCTGTCTGTATGAAAACTCCGAATATTATTCCACCTCAATTATAGTTCCCCCGCCGACCACTATATCCCCGTCATACAGCACCAGTGCCTGACCGCAGGTGACAGCCCTTTGCGGCTCATCGAAAACCGCCGTTATTGTATCGCCGTTTTGCGTTACGGTCGCCCACTGCTCTGTGTGGCGGTAGCGGACTTTAGCCTTTACACGCATCTCGCCCTTTATTTCTGGAACAGATATAAGGTTTATATCTCCTGCCTTTACAACACTGCTGTACAGCCCGTCGTTATATGACAGTGTCACGGTGTTGCTTACATGGTTTACTGCCTTTACATAAAGCGGTTCGGGAGCGGAAATGCCAAGACCCTTGCGCTGACCTACGGTATAGCGGATAACGCCCTTGTGCCTGCCGATAATGTTGCCGTCTTTGTCAAGAAAATCGCCGTCCGGGTAATTCTTGCCTGTGTACTGCTCTATAAAGTCGGCGTAGCTGCCGTTTTGTACAAAGCATATATCCTGGCTGTCGGCTTTACGGGCATTTATAAATCCCTGCGATTCGGCAATCTCTCTCGCCTGCGATTTTCTCATCTCACCGAGCGGAAATATCGTGTGGCTTAATTGCTCCTGTGTAAGACAGTAGAGAACATAACTCTGGTCTTTGGTATCATCGAGTGCTTTTTTCAGCAGAAATCTGCCGTTTTCGTCCTTTTCCACCCTTGCATAATGACCTGTTACCACATAGTCACGGTCAAGCTCTTTTGCTCTCATATAAAGCTTGTCAAACTTCAGATACCTGTTGCAGTCTATGCAGGGATTCGGAGTTATGCCGTTCTCGTATGCGTGTACGAAGCGGTCAATCACATCGGTTTCAAATCTGTCGGAGAAATTGAAAACGTAATACGGCATATCAAGCGAGTAAGCAACGCTCTTTGCGTCCTCTACATCGTCAAGCGAACAACAGCTATGCTCTCTTGAAATGCCTATATCCTCGTTTGCGAATAATTTCATCGTAACGCCGATGCAATCAAATCCACGTTGTTTCATAAGGTAAGCCGCCACGCTTGAATCAACGCCGCCGCTCATTGCGATTACTGCCTTATTGTTCATTTTAATCCTTTCTGAATATCAACGAAAGCCGACAGCATTTTAACTGTCGGCTCGTTATAATGAATATCACACATAATTTATGGCTGTGACTGTTTTTACTGAATTGAAAGGTCAATTTAGGGAGGAACGATTCTTTCAAATCAAAATAATTCGTTTTAAATTCCGCTGTTTCATTATGTCGGGCATAGCAGAAACTGTATCAAAGGCGGAAGTGGGAGTAACGTATTTTAAGTTGCTTTTCGGTTACGTTTAATCCCGCCGTTTCGCCATGCTTAGCATAGCAGAAACTGTATCAAAGGCGGAATTGGGAGCGGCGGCACGCCGCCTTAGACTTTATCAAACGCCTGAGAGAGATCTGCGATGATGTCGTCGATATGCTCTGTACCGATTGAAAGACGGATAGTATTTCTGCCTATACCCTGGTCTGCAAGCTCCTCATCTGTCAGCTGTGAGTGAGTTGTTGTAGCGGGGTGAATTACAAGGCTCTTTACATCTGCAACGTTTGCGAGCAGAGAGAATATCTGTAAGCTGTCAATGAACTTGTGAGCTTCTTCCTGTCCGCCCTTGATGTTGAATGTGAAGATAGACGCACCGCCGTTGGGGAAGTATTTTGTATACAGTGCGTGATCGGGATGGTCGGGCAGAGAAGGATGGTTCACCTTTTCAACCTTGGGGTGGTTAGCAAGGAATTCTACTACCTTCTTTGTATTCTCAACATGACGGTCAAGTCTTAATGAGAGTGTTTCTGTGCCCTGTAAGAGCAGGAATGCGTTGAACGGTGAAATTGTAGCGCCTGTATCACGCAGAAGAATTGCTCTTATATATGTAACGAATGCGGCAGGACCTACAGCATCTACAAATGATACGCCGTGATAGCTGGGGTTAGGCTCTGCGATGGGAGCGTACTTGCCGCTCTTCTTCCAGTCGAACTTACCCGAGTCAACGATAACGCCGCCGAGCGTTGTGCCGTGACCGCCGATGAACTTTGTAGCCGAGTGTACAACAACGTCTGCGCCGTGCTCAATAGGACGGATAAGGTAAGGAGTACCGAATGTATTGTCTATTACGAGCGGAAGTCCGTGCTTGTGAGCTATCTCTGCGATAGCGTCAATGTCAGGGATATCGCTGTTGGGGTTGCCGAGCGTTTCAAGGTAGATAGCCTTTGTATTATCCTGAATAGCGTTTTCGACTTCTTCAAGGTTATGAGCGTCTACGAATGTAGTGCTGATGCCATACTGGGGAAGCGTATGTGCAAGCAGGTTGTAGCTGCCGCCGTAGATCGTCTTTTGCGCTACGATATGCTCGCCTGCGTAAGCGAGTGCCTGAATAGCGTATGTTATAGCGGCTGCGCCCGACGCTGTAGCGAGTGCGGCAACACCGCCCTCAAGAGCGGCAATTCTTGTTTCAAAAGCGCCCTGTGTTGAGTTTGTAAGTCTGCCGTAGATATTGCCTGCGTCAGCAAGACCGAAACGTGCGGCAGCGTGTGCGCTGTTCTTGAAAACGTATGATGTTGTCTGATATATCGGAACTGCTCTTGCGTCTGATGCGGGGTCGGGAGTTTCCTGACCTGCGTGAAGCTGGATTGTCTCAAATCTGTAGTTGTTATCGTATGTATAGCTCATTGTAATACCTCTTTCTTTTCATCGGCTTATAGCCTGTCAAATTCTTATTTTTGTTTTGTTCTTAATGGTGTGCTTTAAGCACGGTTTACGTTATGCTATACAGCGGCACATTCGTCCGTTTCTGAAGTTGTGCCTGAGGGCTTTTGCGATAATACTCATCAAATGTGCCTCCTTTCTTCTGTTCACAGTCGAAGGTTTTTATTTGTTCTCAAAACCTATCTGTTTGGTATGTTTGTATTATACACTAATCTGATAGGTTTTGTCAATAGGCTTTTTTAAAAATTTTTAAATATTTTTCTTTTGCTCGCAAACCCGCACAACCAAGCGAAAAACAAGCACTCTTGCTGCCGCCGGGTACAACTTAATACCGTTTTGCTCTTCCGTAATTGCAAAAACAAAACCGGAGCAGGCATTTATAATACCCGCTCCGGTCTGAGATGCTGAATATCTGTTATCTTCTTGCGCTGCCTCTTATAATAACGCCTATTATATAAGGACCTGTGTTGCTGGCAACAGCCGCACCGGCTATACTCTGCATTTCAGGAGGTCTGCCGACCTTTGCGCTGTACTGCTTTATGAAATCGTCTTCAAGACCTGTAACGCTTGTACGCAGTATCTCCCACGGAGTTTCGGGGATAGCTCTGCCTGAAATATACTGAACTGCGTCTGTTATTGCATTCTTTTCGCCGCGGCTCTTTTTTACTACCTCGCTTTCGCCGTCTATAAGTGAAATGAGCGGTTTAAGCCCCATAAGCTCGCCTAAGAAAGCGGCTGCGGCGTTTATTCTTCCCGACTTCTTCATATGGCGCAGATTGAAGCCGATTATGTAAATTTCACAATTGTTGAACATATCGGTAAGATATGCTACTACATTGTCAACGCTCTGTCCCGCAATAAGCTTCTTTGCAGACTCTACAACAGGGTAGCCGTAGCCGAGAGAGTAGCAGTGACTGTCGAGTATTTCTATACGCATCTTTGCCATTTCGGGGTGTTCTTCAAGCAGATTTTTCTTTGCAAGAAGTGCGTTCTCGTATGTCTTTGAGCCTGTCGAGTTTATAAGCACCACAATAAGAGCGTCATAGCCCTCGTTGAAATAATGCTCGAACTTCTCTTCAAAGCGCATTGAGGTTATCTGTGCGGTCTTGGGGAGAAATTCCGACTTGTCTATCATCTCAAGAAATTCGGGTGCTGTAAAGTCAACACGCTCTCTCAGACTTTCATTGCCGAGTGTTATCTCAAACGGCATAACATCAATGTCATACTTCTTTTCGTCCTCGGGGGTAATGTCGCTAGCGCTGTCGGTGATAAGTTTTACTTTCATCGTTTCATTTCCTTTCGGTCATTCTTTTAATATCGTGTTTATTCGGCTTGGCTCCAGTCGAATTTTGTAAGCGAACCATAGTTCTGAAGCTCGGGAAAGCCCCATTGCCGCAGGACTTCATATGCGCCTATCGCCACACTGTTGGAAAGATTAAGACTTCGCATATTACTGCCCATAGGTATCCTTACGCAATGCTGTTTATTGTGAAATAACAGCTCCTCTGGAAGCCCCTTGTCCTCTCTGCCGAACACTATATAAGTTTTATCTTTATACTCTGCGTCGCAGTAAGTATTTCTGCCTTTTGTGGTGAAGTAGAAGAATTCACCGTCCTTGTTTCTCTCAAAGAAATCGTCAAGCCCGTCATAATAGGTTATATCAAGATAATGCCAGTAGTCAAGCCCTGCGTGCTTCAGCTTTTTATCGTCTATCTGAAAGCCCATAGGCTTTACTATATGCAGTCTTGCCCCCGTAACCGCACAGGTACGGGCTATATTACCCGTGTTCTGCGGTATCTGCGGTTCGACAAGTACAATATTCAGTTCCATCGAAAAATCATTCCTTATAGATTTTTATGCCGTACAGCCTGTTTGCCGCTGCTAAGGACGCAAGCGGTTCTCCGACTTTTTCCGCTGTATCGTTTGTTATACTTTTACGTTCTTCATCGGTTATACTTTCGTCAAACCTTACGATTATGCCCGTGTCGCCGCCCGACTTCAGAAGCTCTGCCGCCTTCTTGACAGTTTCTTCGGAATTGTCGCTTATAACCATGTCTATGCTGTCAGACAGCAGACTTTTTTCGGCTTTCGGGCATCTGTTTGCAAATTCATCGGCAAAAGTAAAGCTGTCGCAAACCTCTTCCCACGACATACCGAAACAGAAGGCAGGCTTGAACCCCTTTTCGTTTGCGATACTGTCTGCGCTTGCATCAAAATAGTAATATTCGCCGTCCAGCTTTGCAAAATTTACGGTGTGCCCCTGATTTTTTTCGGTGTTCACTCCGTTTGCCGAAGCTGTTTCTATACCTGCCATATTGAAGAGCATAGTGACCGTATCCGCATATCCGTCACATATCGCCTTGCCGTCAATAAGCAGATCGGCTATCGGAACATTTCTTGTGCTGTAGCCGTCAGTAACATATACCGAGTTCTCCGCAACATAATTATAAAGATATTGTGCCTTCTGCTTATCTGTGTCGCAGTCGGACGGAATTGACGCTACTACCGATTTTGCCTTTTCGTAAGCCGCTTCACGGCGGGCTTTATATTCCGCTCCGAGCGTTTCAAGCTGTATATGATGATAGCTTTTTCCTGCGAATTGTTCAACGTTTCCGGTCAGCTTGCTGTTTGTCGTGTAATTATGTGCAACAAACGGGCTGTCACAACTTAAAAACGTAATCACATATTCAAGCTCCTGCAGCCTGTCGTAACTGCCGTTATCAAATACATCTTCGGGCAGGAATATATCGCTGTAGCCGTTTTCGCTTGCGTACATAAACGCATTGTAGATATATGTTTCGTTCTCGTCAAGCTGTGCCTTGAAATATCCCGTCATAGTGTCGGAGTATTTCGAGTTGTAGCCAAGCACTTCCTCCTTGCCGAGCGATATTGTGCCGTCTGCGGCAACAGAAGAATCATTGCCGAAGTAATACAGCGTGTTGCTTGACGATATGCCCAGTGCCGGCAGAATGTATATCGCCCCGACAATCACCGCCGCAGGAACTGCAACCGCCGCCGCTACCGCACCGATAACCTTACCCTTGCCCATTACAGCTCAGCCTCTGCGTGACGTGTAACGTGACAGCCTATATTGACCGCAACGGGAAGCCCTGCAATATGTGTCGGGTGCTGTTCTATATTGACATACAGCGCCGTCACAGTACCGCCGAAGCCCTGCGGACCTATACCGAGCTTGTTTATCTTTTCGAGCATTTCGCTCTCCATATCCGCATAAAGCGGCTTGGGGTTTCTTATTTTAAGATCCCTGCAAAGCGCCTTTTTCGCAAGTAAGGCAGACAGTTCAAAGTCGCCGCCGATACCGACACCCACCGTTATAGGAGGACACGGATTGCTTCCTGCCTTTGATACCGTTTCAACGACAAAGTTCACTATATCCTCTCTTGTCGCAGAGGGGGTGAACATTTTAAGCGCACTCATATTCTCACTGCCGAAGCCTTTCGGCGCTACCATTATATTCACCTTGTCGCCCGGTACAATGCTCGTATGTACTATGGCGGGGGTATTGTTGTTTGTGTTCTTACGCTCAAGTGGATCTTCAACTACCGATAAACGCAGCTTGCCGTTCACATATCCGCTTGCAACGCCCTCGTTTATTGCATCTGTGAGATTTCCTCCCGTGAAATGCACGTCCTGACCTACCTCAAGGAATATTACAGCCATTCCCGTATCCTGACATATCGGCACTTCAAGCTCCTTCGCACAGTCGATATTCCTTACAATATCGCCCAGCACCTGCTTTGACAGCGGACTTTTTTCACAGCCGATACATGAATTTATCTTCTCTTTCATTCCGTCAGGCAGATAAAGATTTGCCTTTACGCAAAGCTCCTCGACCGTCTTTTTAACAAGCTCAACGCTTATCTCACGCATGAATATTCCCTCCGTTTATATTGCTCTTGATATTACTGTCTGTATTAAGATTATATTACCGTGCCGTTTACGATGACCATATCCGGAGTATCGCATACGGATAACGGATCGCCTGAAAAAATAACTATATCTGCGTCCTTGCCCGGTTCAATACTGCCGACTCTGTCGGCAATTCCCGTTATCTGTGCGGGGTATATCGTTATAGCTTTCAGCGCTTCATCTCTGTCAAGACCGCCTCTTACCGCAAGTCCTGCCGATAGCGGCAGATACTGCTCAGGGACAACGGGGTGATCGGTGCATATACACATAGGCACGCCTGCTTTGTTCAGTACGCCTGCGGTTTCTATCGTATGATTACGAAGCTCGGGCTTACAGCGCTCGCTGATAACAGGTCCTACTATCGTCCGTGCATTATCCTCAAGAAGCTCGTCTGCTATAAGGTGACCCTCTGTTGCGTGGATGATGACATAATCTATGTCAAACTCCTTGGCAAGCCTTATCGCCGTGAATATATCGTCTGCCCTGTGGGCGTGGAAATGTGCGGGTATCTCATGCTTTAAAAGCGGCATAAGCGCCTCGCACTTTGCGTCATATTCGGGGCGGTCGCCCTCATCGTCCGTACCGGCCGAGCTTTCATAGTCTATCATATCGTCAAGATAACGTCTTGCCTTGAAAAGCTGTTCACGGATTATGGCGGCAGTAGCCATACGGGTGACCGGAGCGGTATCCTTATCCTTATATACGTTCTTGGGATTTTCTCCGAGTGCAAATTTTACCGCAACGGGATTTTTGATTATCCTCTTGTCTATCCTCTTTGAGCCCGCTGTTTTCATAGCAAGAAAAGTTCCGCCGATGGGGTTTGCGCTTCCCATTCCGCATACCACCGAGGTAACGCCTGCCTGCGCCGCTTCTTCGAAGCAGTGGTCGAGCGGATTTATCATATCTATCGCACGAAGGTTCGGGGTAGAGGGGTCTGTATCCTCGTTTCCGTCGTCGCCCTCGAACGCAAGCCCGTCCTCCCACGCACCGATATGCGAGTGAGCGTCTATAAAGCCCGGATATGCGGTTTTACCCTTTGCGTCTATATCACTGTCAGACGGTGAAAAGTCCTTTAACTGCGACATATCGCCGACAGCCTTTATTTTACCGTTCTCTATAAGGATAAATCCGTTTTCGTGGTTTTTCTCCGCCATAGTTATGACGGTCGCATTATAAATGTACATATTTATCCTTTCAGCTTGTTGTGTGCCTTATTATCAAGCTCTATGAGCTTCACAATTTCGCTTGTGATTATCTTGTCGGACGTATTTGCGTTCACTTCGTATGTGCTGTTCTTCCTGTATATCGGAAGTCTTGTATCATAGATAGCTTTCAGCTGTTCTTTCGTATTGTTCACTACAAGAGGACGATTAGTATCGTTCTTTATACGTTTATAGCAGGTGTCAAAGCCTGCGTTTAGAAAAATCACAACGCCCTGTTCTCTTGCAAACTCTGCCGTTTCGTCACGAAGTATTGCTCCGCCGCCCGTGGCGACAATCGTTCTTCCTCTGAAGTTTCTTATATACTGCGCCTCAAGATCCCTGAAATACGGTTCGCCCTTCTGAGCGAATATTTCGGGGATAGTCATTTTCTGATTATCGACTATGTATCTGTCAAGGTCGATGAACACAGCCGTACATTCTCTTGCGAGCATTCTTCCTATATGGCTTTTACCGCAGCCCATAAAGCCGCATAGATACACGGGGCGCATTACACAAGCCTCATCATTTCGTCCGAGATAGCCTGCACCTGCTCTGCTGTGTATTCTGCGCCGCTCCATATAGTATGAGCCACAGCCGCCTGCCATACAAGCATCTGCATTCCGCCGCTGACCTTCTTTACACCCTTGTCGGAAACCATCTTCATCAGCTTTGTTTCACGGGGGTTGTATATAGCGTCAAAGAAGCCGTTCAGCGTTATTCTGCCAAGCGTTTCTTCGGTAAGAGGGCTTGCGTCTGTATTCGGGTACATACCTACAGGAGTAGCGTTTACCATAAGATCAAAATCGCCCTTCACTTCGCTCAGCAGGCAAAATCCGACCTTTGCACTGTTATAATTCTGCTTTATTTCTTCGCATAGAGCCTTTGCAACGGGAATGTCGGCATCTCTTACCGCTATAGTAAGCTCTCCGCCCTCACGGACAGCTTCGATAGCCATCATTCTGCCCACGCCGCCGCAGCCGAGCAGTAATACTTTGTTTGTAAGGGTCATACCCATTGCGCCGACAGCCTTTGTAAAGCCTGTGCAGTCGGTGTTGTATCCCGTAGAAACGCCGTTTACGTTTGCTATACAGTTTACGCTGTTGTAACGCTTGGCTGTATTGTCAAGCGTATCACACATCTTTATTATATCTATCTTATAGGGGATCGTAATGTTGAAGCCTGTCAGGCTTTTGAAATATTCAAAACTGTCTGTCAGCTTTTCGGGGGGAGTGTCAAGAATTTTATACTCAGCCTGCTCGCCCGATATTTCAAAAAGCCTTGTGTGTATCTGAGGCGAGAGGGTGTGACCAAGAGGGTGTCCCAGTATACCGAACGTATTTACTTTATTTTCAGTCATTGCAGTTGCTCCTTTTGTTCCGGTTGTTCAGATAGTTCCGATAATTCCGCTTTAAGCTCTTTACGCTTATCGACCTTTTTACAGATCAGCTTTACCAGTGCCACAGTGCCTATGCCACAGCCTATACCGAGCGCAATTCCGCCGATAACGTCCGACGGATAGTGCACATAAAGGTACATCCTCGAAAATGCGACCAGCGCCGCATAGATATATGCAATAATACCGAGCCGCTTATGAAACAGATATATTGCCGTTGCCATTGCAAAGCACGTTGCGGTATGGCTTGACGGGAACGAAAATCCGGACGGCGCTTTGATTATAAGCTCTATTGCGCCGTTTATAACAAACGGTCGGGGGCGGCAGACTATATGCTTTAATATAAGCTCGCCGAACAGCAGTACCGAAAGCGTTGCTCCTATAACCGCAAAGCCCGTTTTACGCATCTTCTTTATGCACATCATAACGATGAACACGAGGATAGCCATTGCACCGTACTCTATGCTGTAGGTAATGCAGGTCATTATAAAATCCATAATGGGATTTGACAGCGTGTTATGGATAAAATCCAGTATTGACAGGTCAAGCGCCGTTATACTTTCAAACAGCATCAGAGCGCTGCCGCCTTTTCAAGCGTGTCGGGGTTTTCAACGTTTACGGCGGTAACGCCGTCAAGCGTTTTCTTTACAAGTCCTGTAAGCACCTTTCCGGGACCAAGCTCGATATAGGTATCGTAACCGTCCTTCGAGATAACGTCAAGCTCGGAGGTAAATCTTACGGGTGAGCAGATATGCTTTGCAAGATAAGCCGGCATATCCGAGAAGTCGGTAAGCTCATTGCCGTACACGTTGCAATAGAACTTCATCGAGGGCGCATTGAACGGGATATCCTTTGCCTTTTCTGCAAATTCCTCCGATGCGCCTGCCATAAGCCTTGAGTGGAAAGCGGCGGAAACGGCAAGCGGAACTATACGCTTTGCGCCCTTTGCCGAAAGCGCTTCCTTAGCCTTTTCGATACCTGCCGCAGTACCTGCGATAACAGTCTGTACGGGCGAATTGTAGTTTACGGGAGTAACATATTCTCCGCCGTCCTCAATCTCCTTGCACACCTGCTCAATAATATCGGCCTTAAGACCGAGAACAGCCGCCATTCCTCCTGGGTTAGCCTGTGCCGCCTTGTCCATAGCTTCGCTACGGTACTTTATCGCTCTGAATGCGTTTTCATATGTCAGCATACCGCTTGCCGCCATTGCCGCATATTCGCCGAGCGAATGACCTGCAACGGCTGTAGCCTCAATACCCTTTGACTTTGCGGCTTCAAGTGCCATAAGCGACATTGCGAGTATCGCAGGCTGTGAGATAATCGTGCGTGAAAGCTCCTTTTCGTCACCGTCAAATATCTTGGCGGCAAGGTCAAAGCCGAGTATATCACTGCCGAGTTCGATCACTTTCTTGCATTCGGGTATGGTGTCGTAAAAATCCTTACCCATGCCCTTATACTGTGAACCCTGTCCCGAAAAAAGGAATATTGTTTTTGTCTTATCAGCCATTTTCTGTTTCTCCTTGCAGTTTGTGATTTAAATCGTTCAGAATATTGTGAAAATTTGATTTATCAAAAATGGGGTTTGGGGCGTAGCCCCAAGCAGGGTGAGGGCGGCAGCCCCACATTCAGCCCCGGCACGGATGCCGGGCGTGTATGCCCAAGGGCTTTGCAAGACGCAAAGCCAACCAAGCATACACAGCCTTTCACCGAGGGGAAGGGGTTTGGGGATAGGGATTGAGAATTTGCTCTATTTTTTATGAAAACAGGCTTTTCTACAAATGGCTGGAACGACTCACGATATTTTTGATAAATAAAACTTCTTTATACCCTGAAAGATGTTTTCATGTCACATAAGTGACATAATTTGTTATATATTGCAGAATTTCTGAAATATACTGTCCCTTTTTACCCCACATTGTCACTGTTATGATACAAATACTCAAATAAATGTTGACAAACAGTACCGAAATAGAGTAAAATGAAATATAAGCACGTTTACCTTTACGGGGTAACTATGCCCTGCGGACGGTATATTCCGCAGTTACTGATTTATTATACAACAAAAAGAGAATAAAATCAACAATTAATATATAATACGGCAGTCAGGAACGCCGCACGGAAGGAAAAGGATATGAACGGTATAACGATACTGGGTACGGGAGAATACACTCCCGAAACCGTAGTCACCAATGAAATGTTCACAAAGTTCATTGATACTACAGACGAATGGATAACCACAAGGACTGGTATCCGTGAAAGACGTATGAGCCCCGACAAGCCCAATTTCATGATGGCGGCTGAGGCGGCAAAGGCGGCACTTGCAAGTGCGGGAAAGACAGCGAAGGATATAGACTGCATCATCGTTTCGACCTGCTCACCCGACTTCTATTATCCGAACACAGCCTGCCTTGTACAGAATCTGATCGGCGCGCAGCCATGTGCCTGTATGGATGTAAATACTGCCTGCACAGGCTTTATAACAGCGGTTGACATTGCAAGAAACTTCCTTGCAAACGACACCTACAAGACTGTACTCGTTGTTGCCAGCGAGCGTCTGACAAGTCAGATAGACTACACCGACAGAGCAAGCTGTATACTTTTCGGTGACGGCGCAGGTGCGGTAGTTATCGAAAAGGGAGAGGGCAAGGAATACTACAGCCACTCCGGCGCAGAGGGCGATATGCTCCAGAGCCTTTACTGCAAGAACTTCTACGACAGAAACAACCCCTATTTCAAGGGTGACGACTGCCTTAAGGATATAATAGACACTCCGAACAAGGAGCGTTATTTACAGATGGACGGAAAGGCGGTATACAAGTTCGCCGTTGACGCTATGGCAAATGCGGTAGAATATGTATGCAAACATTCCGGTGTATCTCTTGATGATATAGATCTTGTTATTCCCCATCAGGCGAATATAAGAATAATCCAGTCCGCACTCAAGAAGATGAACGTTGATCTTGACAAGGTCTATACAAACCTCGAAACACACGGCAATACCTCAAGCTCGTGTATCCCTATGTGCCTTGCAGAGCTTGACCGTCAGGGCAGACTTAAGCGCGGCATGAAGATATGCCTTGTCGGCTTCGGTGCAGGACTTACCTACGGCGCAACTATTTTTGAATATTAATCCACAGCTGAAAGGATAAAAACAATGGAAACAAGGATCACAAAATTACTCGGTATAAAGTACCCCATATTCCAGGGCGGTATGGCATGGATAGCCGAAAGCACACTTGCGGCGGCTGTTTCAAACGCAGGCGGAGTAGGTATAATCGCAGGCGGTTCTGCTCCTATTGACTATCTGAGAGATCAGATAAGAAGAGCAAAGTCGCTGACAGATAAGCCCTTCGGCGTTAATATAATGCTTATGAGCCCCAACGCAGAGGATCTTGCACAGCTTGTTATAGACGAAAAGGTTCCGATGATAACGACCGGTGCGGGCAACCCCGGCAAGTTTATGGAGGCGTGGAACAACGCAGGTATCAAGGTTATCCCCGTAGTACCCAGCGTTGCGCTTGCAAAGAGAATGGAAAGAAGCGGTGCGTCCGCAGTAATCGCAGAGGGAACAGAATCAGGCGGTCACATAGGCGAAAACACCACTATGTGCCTTGTTCCGCAGGTAGTTGACGCTGTATCCATCCCCGTTATCGCCGCAGGCGGTATCGCAGACGGCAGAGGAATTGCCGCCAGCTTTATGCTCGGCGCAGAGGGCGTACAGGTAGGAACAAGATTCCTTGCCGCCGAGGAGTGCCAGATCCATCCTACATATAAACAGCTGGTTGTTGACGCAAAGGATACAGACAGCATAGTAACAGGCAGAACTACAGGTCACCCCTGCCGTAACGTAAAAACAAAGTTCTCGAAGAAGCTCGCAAGCGGCGAGATGAACGGAACGATAACACCCGATGAATTCGAGCAGATAACGCTCGGCTCACTGCGTAAGGCAGTACAGGACGGCAACCTTGAGGAAGGCTCGTTCTTATGCGGTGCTATCGCAGGTATGGTAAAGAAGGTACAGCCTGCAAAGGAAATAGTGGAAGAAATGTTCGCAGAGGCTGAAAAACTGCTGAACAAGTAAGATAAAACGTTAAAACAAAAGGAGAAAATCAATGGCAACTGCAATCATCACAGGCTCTGCAAGAGGAATAGGTGCGGCAATAGCTCTCCGTCTTGCAAAGGACGGATATGACATCGCATTAAACGACATCGCTGAGAGCTGCTTTGAAAACAACGATATAATCGACAAGATAAAAGCAGAAGGCGTAAAGTGCGAAAAGTACATCGCCGACGTATCAAAGTACGATCAGTGTGAAGCTTTCGTAAAGAGCGTAAAAGCCGATTTCGGCAGTATTGACGTACTCGTTAACAACGCAGGTATAACCCGTGACGGTCTGCTTGTAAGAATGAGTGAAGAAAACTACGACCTCGTTGTTGCGGTAAACCAGAAAAGCGTATTCAATATGACAAAGTTCGCAGGCTCTGTTATGATGAAACAGCGCAGCGGCAGGATTATCAACCTTGCAAGCGTAGCAGGTCTTTACGGCAACCCCGGTCAGATGAACTACTCCGCTACAAAGGCGGCTATAATCGGTATGACAAAGACCACAGCAAAGGAGCTTGGTCCGAGAAACATCACCTGTAACGCAGTAGCACCCGGATTTATCCACACAGCAATGACAGACGCTCTTTCGGAAGAGCTGAGAGCGGCAATGGTAAAGCAGATAGCTATGGGCAGATGCGGCGAAGTTGAAGAGATAGCAGGCGTTGTATCATTCCTCGCTTCAAAGGACGCAAGCTATGTAACAGGTCAGGTAATAGAGATAAGCGGCGGCTTATCAATGTAAAGACAAGCCACGAAAGGAAATACAAAAAAATGAGCAGAGTTGTAATTACCGGTGTGGGCGTAGTAAGCCCTATAGGAAACACCAAGGAAGAATTCTGGAACAGTCTTATGGAGGGCAAGCACGGCTTTACATTAGAGCAGTGGTTCCCCGGTCAGAGCGAAGAGCTTAACGTAAAGGCTTCCGTAAAGGATTTCAGTGCAGACGGCCTTTTTGACAAGAAAGAGCTTCGCCGTACAGATATAATCACACAGTATGCCGTATATGCGGCTGACAAGGCTATAAAAGACGCAGGAAGCGACTTCAAGGATCTCGACCCTTACAGATGCGGCGTAATAATCGGCTCAGGTATAGGCGGCATGGAAACAACGCAGGAAGAGCTTCTCGCATATCACAACAAGGGCAACAAGAGAGTTTCAGTATTCACTATTCCCAAGATGATAGGCAATATGGCGGCAGGTACGGTTGCTATCCGTACAGGCTTCAAGGGCGTAAACTACTGCACAGTATCTGCCTGCGCCAGCGGTACACACGCTATAGGCGAGGCATTCCACGCTATAAAGAACGGCTATATGGACGTTGCCATAGCAGGCGGCACAGAGAAATGCTCGATAGGCTTTGCCTATGCAGGCTTCAACAATATGCACGCTATAACAAAGTCGACCGATGTTGACAGAGCAAGCATCCCCTTTGACGCAGAGAGAAGCGGTTTCGTTCTCGGCGACGGAAGCGGTATCGTAATTCTTGAAGAATACGAACACGCAAAGGCAAGAGGCGCAAACATCTATGCTGAGATCATCGGCTACGGTGCTACCTGCGACGCTTACCACGAAACAAGCCCCGACCCCGAGGGCAAGGGCGGCGCAAAGGCTATGGAGTTTGCTGTAAAGGAATCAGGCAGAGCGCCCGAAACCTTCAACTATGTAAACGCACACGGCACATCAACTCCCATGAACGATAAGACCGAAACAGCCGCTGTAAAGCTGGTATTCGGCGAACACGCAAAGAATATGGTCATCAACTCCACAAAGTCAATGACAGGTCACCTCTTAGGTGCGGCAGGCGGTGTAGAAGCAGTAGCCTGCGCCCTTCAGATAAAGAACAACAAGGTGCACCGCACATTAGGTCTTAAGGTGGCAGATCCCGAATGCGATCTTGACTATGCGGCTGACGGCACGAGAGATATGAAGATTACAGGCGCACTCAGCAATTCGCTCGGCTTCGGCGGTCATAACGCTTGTATAGCATTTGCTCCCGTAGAGGACTAAGAGAAAGGTTGACACAATATGCAGTTTGAAACTAATTCGCTTACCGATGCCGTAAAGGAATTTATCGGTATTATGAAGGACAGCGGTCTGTCCTATATGTATGTAAAGAACGACAAGTTCGAGCTTGAGCTTGGTCAGAAGAATCCCCCTCCCGCACCTCCTATGATGCCCGCAATGCCTCCTATGGCTATGGCGGCTGCTCCCGTAGCACCGACATCTGCACCGCAGACACAGGCTCCTGCTGCGGCACCTGCCGATACAGGCAAGAGCATAAAAAGCCCCATTGTCGGCACATTCTACTCTTCCCCCTCCCCCACAAAGCCTCCCTTTGTAAAGGTCGGCGATAAGGTAAACGAGGGCGACACAGTATGCATCGTTGAGAGTATGAAGGTAATGAACGAGATACAGGCGGATATTTCCGGCACTGTAAAGTCCATTGCCGTAAAGGACGGAGAGGCTGTTGAATTCGGTCAGCCGCTCATCATAATAGAATAACGGAGGACTGTATATATGTCGCTTATGAATAAAGAGCAGATAATGGAGATAATCCCTCACAGAGATCCGTTCCTGCTTATTGATACTATCGAAGAAATGGAACCCGGTCAGCGTGTGGTCGCCACAAAGTATATGAAAGAGGACGAGTTCTGGTTCAAGGGACACTTCCCCGGATACCCCGTAGTACCCGGCGTACTTATGCTTGAGATGCTTGCACAGGCAGGCGCAGTGGCAATGCTTGCACTCCCCGAAAACAAGGGCAAGATAGGTCTGTTCGGCGGCGTCAAGGACGCTAAGTTCAGAAGACAGGTAGTACCCGGCGATCTTTTAAAGCTCGAAGTTGAGATAATAAAGGTAAAAGGTCCTATCGGTGTCGGCAAGGCTCTTGCCACAGTAAACGGTGAAAAGGCGGTATCCGCAGAGATCACCTTTGCTATCAAGTAAACGGAAGGCAAACGCTGTATGTTCAATAAGATTCTGATCGCCAACAGAGGCGAGATTGCGATAAGAATAATCCGTGCGTGCAGAGAGCTTGGAGTAAAGACTGTCGCAGTGTATTCGACAGCCGACAAGACTGCACTTCACGCACAGATAGCGGACGAAGCGGTATGTATAGGACCTGCTCCGTCAAAGGACAGCTATCTTAATTCAAAGGCACTGCTTGCCGCCTGCGAGATAACGGGCGCACAGGCAATTCATCCCGGCTTCGGTTTTCTTTCCGAAAACAGCCACTTTGTACGTCTTTGCGACAAGTGCGGAATAAAGTTCATAGGTCCGGGCGCTGACGCTATGGACGCTATGGGCGATAAGGCAAACGCAAAGAAGACGATGATAGAAAACAACGTTCCCGTAGTTCCCGGCTCCGACGGTGTTGTTGGGACGCTTGAGGAGGCTCAGGAGATAGCCGCAAAGATCGGCTATCCGATAATGGTAAAGGCGAGCGCAGGCGGCGGCGGACGAGGCATAAGACTTGTCGAAAAGCCAGAAGAGCTTGAAGCGGCAATGACCGCCGCAAAGCAGGAGGCTAAACAGTTCTTTGCAAACGATGATATATATATCGAGAAGTTCATTGTAAATCCCCGACACGTCGAGATACAGCTCCTTGCGGACGAGCACGGAAATGTAATTTATCTCGGCGAGCGTGACTGCTCGTTACAGCGCCGTAATCAGAAGGTGCTTGAAGAAAGCCCCAGCCCCATTATGACGGAGGATCTCCGCAGGAGAATGGGAGAAGCGGCAGTAAGAGCGGCAAAGGCTTGCGGCTATGCAAACGCAGGAACGGTAGAATTCCTTGTAGACAAGGATTTAAACTTCTACTTTATGGAGATGAACGCAAGAATACAGGTCGAACACCCCGTAACCGAAATGGTGACCGGCGTGGATCTTGTTAAGGCGCAGATAAACATCGCCGCAGGACTTCCCCTGCAGTATAAGCAGGAGGATATAAAGCTCAGCGGTCACGTTATCGAGTGCCGTATAAATGCGGAAGAGCCTAAAAACAACTTCCGCCCCTGCCCCGGTAAGATAAAGTCGATCCATATGCCCGGCGGTTTCGGCGTGCGTATTGATACGGCGGTATATCAGGGCTACGAGATACCCCCTTACTATGACAGTATGATAGCAAAGGTGCTTGTAAAGGGCGAGGACAGGAAAGAGGCTATCCAGAAGATGAAGGTCGCCCTCTCCGAATTTCTCATAGAGGGTATCAACACCAACATTGATTTCCAGCTCAATCTCCTGCGTGACGAGGATGTCGAAAGCGGTAATTTCGATATAGGCTTCCTTAACCGCAAGGATCTGACGAATTATTGATAATGCCACAAGCAAACGAAAAGGCGGTGCTTTAATTGTTAGAAGATCTGTTTAAAATGGTCAAGGACCGTTTTAATGAGGAACAGAAGGACGTGGCGGATTCCTCCGCCCCCGAAATACCCAAGGACCTGCTGTTCAAATGTCCCCGCTGTCAGAACGTGTTCTATATGGACGAGTTTGAAAAGCGTAAGAAAACCTGCCCTGTCTGCAATTATCACGCAAGGCTTTCCGCTAAGGAACGTCTTGATATAACGGTTGATAAGGACAGTTTCAAGCCGTTTGACGAAAATATGGTGTCACTGAATCCTATCGGCTTCCCGGATTACGAGAAGAAAATAAAGGGTATGCAGGAAAGCACGGGACTGAAGGACGCAGTAGTGACGGGCGAATGCACTATACGAGGCTACCGTGCGGTCATCGGCATTATGGATTCCAATTTTATGATGGCGAGCATGGGCAGTGTTGTAGGTGAAAAGATAACAAGAGCGTTTGAATATGCCACAGAGCATAAGCTGCCCGTTATACTCTTCACAGCGTCCGGCGGTGCGAGAATGCAGGAGGGTATAATCTCCCTTATGCAGATGGCAAAGACAAGCGGTGCGGTAAAACGTCACAGCGATGCAGGCGGACTTTATATCACGGTGCTTACCGACCCCACAACAGGCGGTGTTACAGCGTCCTTTGCAAGTCTTGGAGATATAATCCTTGCAGAGCCTAAGGTGCTTGTAGGATTTGCAGGCAGACGTGTTATACAGGACACTATAAAGCAGAAGCTCCCCGACGATTTCCAGACGGCAGAATTCCTGCTTGAAAGCGGCTTTGTAGATGCGATAGCCGACAGACGTTCAATGCGTAAAACGCTGTCTAATATATTAAGACTGCATAATTATAAAAAAATCGGCGCCGACTGGCAGCACGGTTGAAAGGACGGTAATGATAATGTCAAATATGACTGCTACACAGCATCTTGAGATAATAAGAGAAAAGAACCGTCCGACGGTGAATGACTATATACCCGCTATATTCAACCATTTCACCGAGTTCCACGGCGACCGCCACTTCGGTGACGATGCGGCTATAATGTCAGGTATAGCAACGCTTAACAGCACGCCTGTTACGGTTATAGCACAGGTAAAAGGCAGAAACTTAGAAGAAAACAAGAAGTCGAATTTCTCAATGCCGCACCCCGAGGGCTACAGAAAGGCATTAAGACTTGCATATCAGGCTGAGAAGTTCCACAGACCCGTTATCTGCTTTGTCGATACACCCGGCGCATTCTGCGGTGTAGAAGCGGAGAAGAGAGGTCAGGGCGAGGCTATAGCAAAGAACATTGCCGAGTTTATGACGCTGAAAACCCCCGTTATATCGGTAGTTCTCGGCGAAGGCGGAAGCGGCGGCGCACTTGCGCTTGCCGTATGCGATGAGCTTGCTATGCTTGAGCACGCTTTATATTCCGTAATTTCTCCCAGAGGTTTTGCTTCTATTCTATGGAAGGACCCCTCAAGAGAAAAGGAAGCGGCAGATCTTATGAAGATCACCGCAGACGATCTGTACAATTTCGGCGTGTGCGATAAGATAATCGCCGAGCCTGTAGGCGGCGCTCATACCGACCCTGCACAGACAGCGGACAATATATCGGAATATCTTATAAGTGCAGTCGAAAGGCTGTCAAAGCTCGATATTCCGACGCTTCTCGACAACCGTTACAAGAAGTTCCGCAAAATCGGCGTTTTCTCAGAGTAAGCGGGTGCGACCCGCCTCAGATTCGCCGTGCGGCTGTGAGCCGCTTCAAATTCGCCGTTCTGACTGCTTGCAATTTGCGTAACTAACGTTAACGGCGGTCATAATATGCTACAGCATATTCGTTATTTCGGACGGTAAATCAACAGCTTTCGGCAACCCTTTGAAAGTTGTGCAAAGTGTAGAAATACACCCTGCAAATTTAGACATTTTTTTAATGTATTTGTTGTAAATACGACTTGATTATTTCGGCACAATGCCGTATAATATTAACGAAAGAAGATTTCTTTTACAAAACACGGAGGAGATTTCAAATGGTATTTGATAAGGTAAAGAAGATAATCGTTGACCAGCTCGACGTTGAAGAAGACAAGGTTACAGAAGCAGCCAGCATCACAGATGACCTCGGCGCTGATTCACTTGACGTTGTTGACCTCGTTATGAGCTTTGAGGAAGAGTTCGACATCGAGATCCCCGATGATCAGGTTGAGAAAATCAAGACTGTCGGCGACATCGTTAAGTTCATCGAAGAAAAGGTTGAAGACTGATTTACATCTTGCTTTAGCATATCAGCCGTATTTGTTAAACGCAGATACGGCTTATTTTTTTATCGTTGATTAAAAAGGGGGCTTTGCAGTGACATCTGTCTGCTTTACCGGACACCGTAGGATAGAATGTTCCGATATGTACGGACTCAAAACGCTTCTTGACAGCACTATATGCGGACTTGTAAAACGCGGCGTAACCGACTTTTATTGCGGCGGTGCGCTCGGCTTTGACACAATGTGCGCACATATGGTACTGTATCTCAAAAAGCGCAAGGCACTCGATATAAAGCTTCATCTTGTGCTCCCTTGTTCCAACGAGGAGCAGACAAAGAACTGGAGCTATAACGATAAGCAGGAGTTCTATGCTATACTTATGGCGGCTGACGATATTGAGTATATCGGCTCTGAGTACACCAAAGAGTGTATGAAAAAGCGTAATGCGCAAATGGTGGAGCTTGCCGACTGCTGTGTATGCTATTATGATGACAGCATAGCAAGAAGCGGTACAGGTCAGACGGTAAGAATGGCAAACGCCAAAGGGATAGAGGTTATAAATCTGTTCGATATGGCGTCGGAAAATATATAACAGTAATACAGAAACAATATAAAAACCACTGCCTATGTACAGTGGTTTTTCTTATATGCACAAAGGATACCGCAAACAGTTTTGCTTGCAGTATCCTCTTATTATATCTGAATACGCAGTAACAAATTATCACCGCCGATGACGGAGGTTAATCAAATCACCAACCGTCAGAACGGCGAGTTCGAGGCGGCTCACAGCCGCCGCCCACCGGTAACGTAAGTTATGCATATCACTAACAATCAGAACGGCGAATTTGAAGCGACTCACAGCCGCAAAAAAAGGATACCGCAAAACTTAACCGTTTGCAGTATCCTTTTAATTATATCTGAATACGCAGTAACAAATTGTCACCGTCGATAACGGAGGTTAATCAAATCACCAACCGTCAGAACGGCGAGTTTGAGGCGGCTCACAGCCGCACGGCAAATTTGAAGCGGCTCACAGCCGCAAAAAAGGATACCGCAAACCTCAACAGTTTGCAGTATCCTTTTAATTATGCCTGAATATAAAACAACGTCAATAGGGTGCGCTGTAAGCGCCCGCCGGTAACGCTACTTCCGCAAATCACCAACAATCAGAACGGCGAATTGTCAGCGGCGACCCGCCGCTCCATTTGGGTTTCACGGACGAACATTCCCATCTTTTCATAAAAATGACGTGCGCTGTCGTTACCCTCCCAGACGTTCAGAGTAACTGTGTAACAACCTGTCTGCTTTGCAAAATCCATTACATAGTCAAAAAGCGTTGTGCCTATATGCCGACCTCTTGCGTTGCTGTCAACACATAAGTCATCTATATACAGCGTTTTAATATCTGTCATATTTGTTGCAAAAGCAGGCTCTTTGAGTATACAGAACGCATATCCCTGCACCGTGTCGCAGTCGTCTACAGCCACAAATACAGGTGTCTTTTCATCAGCGAATATATCCGACAGCTGATTTTCCGTGTACTTTGTCGTACCGTGTATAAATAAGTCGGGTCTTAAATTGGCGTGAAGCTCCAGTACCTGAGCGAGCAACTCCGTAACACGCTTAATATCCTTGTCCTGCGCTCTTCTTACTCTTATCATCTTATGCCTTTACTATCTTGCAGTAGCTCTTTTTACCCTTCTTGATTACGGCAAATTCGCCTATCTCTATCATAGCCGCAGGGTCGGTCACCTTTTCATCGTTTACGCTGATACCGCCGCCTGTTACGTTTGTTCTTGCCTCTCTCTTTGACGGGCATAGCTTTGATGCAACAAGAGCGTCAAGAATACCAATCTTACCGTCGTTTACAAGCTCGGCAGGCATAACCGCAGTAGGCATATCTCCACTTACGCCCTTACCGCCGAACAGCTCCTTTGCGGCGGCTAAAGCCTTTTCAGCTTCTTCCTCGCCGTGTACCAGCTTAGTAAGTTCGTAAGCGAGTATTTCCTTAGCCTTGTTAAGCTGTGCGCCCTCCCAGCTTTCCATCTCTCTTATCTGCTCAAGCGGCAGGAATGTAAGCATCTTTATGCACTTCATAACATCTGCGTCAGCAACGTTTCTCCAGTACTGGAAGAATTCAAACGGGCTTGTCTTTTCAGGATCGAGCCATACAGCACCCTTTTCGGTCTTGCCCATTTTCTTGCCCTCTGAATTTAAGAGCAGGGTAATGGTCATTGCGTGTGCGTCCTTACCGAGCTTCTTTCTGATAAGCTCCGTACCGCCGAGCATATTGCTCCACTGGTCGTCACCGCCGAACTGCATATTACAGCCGTAATCCTTATACAGCTTGTAGAAGTCATAGCTCTGCATTATCATATAGTTGAATTCGAGGAACGAAAGACCTCTTTCCATTCTCTGCTTGTAGCACTCAGCACTCAGCATCTTGTTTACAGAAAAGCAAGCGCCCACCTCACGCAGTACGTCTACATAGTTAAGGCTCAGCAGCCAGTCCGCATTATTTACAAGCAGTGCCTTGCCGTCCGAGAAATCTATAAAACGGCTCATCTGCTTTTTGAAGCAGGCAATATTATGCTCAATATCTTCCTTTGTGAGCATCTTTCTCATATCCGTCTTGCCGGAGGGGTCGCCTATCATACCCGTACCGCCGCCGAGAAGCGCAATAGGCTTGTTGCCTGCCATCTGCAGACGCTTCATAAGGCACAGCGCCATAAAGTGACCAACGTGCAGAGAATCGGCTGTCGGGTCAAAGCCTATGTAGAACGTAGCCTTGCCCTCATTTATCATCTTGCTTATCTCTTCCTCGTTCGTAACCTGAGCGATAAGCCCTCTTTCAATAAGTTCTTCGTAAAGTGTCATTTTCTTCTTCCTTTCGGTTTATTTTATTATTTTCAAGACAAACGTCTGTGTGTCCGTTTGCAATATCATGCTGTCATCTGATAGGAGCATTGTTTATCCATTTGCACTAATTCTCGGCTCACCTTTACACAAGGGAGCTAAATGTGATAGTTCTTCGCTCGAATTTTCAACAAACCTCAAATCAATCACGCACTATCATCAAACCCCGACCGTTCCGCTATCCCTCAAAAATCCGCAACGTTATCAAAGGTCGGAACAGTCAGCGGCGACCCGCCAAAAACCTGCATAGCACCATTGCTAAACCCCGACCGTTCCGCTATCCTGCGAAAATCCGCAACGTTATTAACGATCGGAATTTGCTGCGCCCCACGGGCGCTTAGAGTTGGTCGGCTAAGCTGTAGATGAGCTTTTCTGTCTTTTCCCAGCCAAGACACGGGTCGGTTATCGACTTGCCGTAAACCGCATCGTCTGTACTTTGGTTTCCGTCCTCAATGTAGCTTTCAATCATAAGTCCCTTTACAAAGCCCTCAAGATCCTTGCTGTGACGGCGGCTGTGGAGAATCTCGTTTGCTATTCTTACCTGCTCAAGATACTTCTTGCCGGAGTTTGAGTGATTGGTGTCAACTATGACCGCCTTGTTAAGAAGCTCCTGCTTGCAGTAAAGCTCATAGAGCAGTGACAGATCCTCATAGTGATAATTCGGTATGGTTTCACCGTGCTTATTTACAGCACCACGCAGGATAGCGTGAGCAAGCGGATTTCCGCTTGTGTGCGTTTCCCAGCCTCTGTATATAAAAGTATGGCTCGCCTGCGCCGCACGGATAGAATTGAGCATTACCGACATAGTTCCGCTTGTGGGATTCTTCATTCCTACAGGAATATCAAGTCCGCTTGCGGTAAGCCTGTGCTGCTGATCCTCTACAGAACGTGCACCGACCGCAACATAAGACAGCAGATCGGACAGATAGCGGTCATTTTCGGGGTACAGCATTTCATCAGCACAGGTAAAGCCCGTCTGCTCTATGGCGTGCAGATGAAGCTGTCTTACCTTGATAAGTCCCTCGAGCATATCCTCGTGCTTTGTGGGGTCGGGCTGATGTATCATACCCTTATATCCTTCTCCTGTGGTACGGGGCTTGTTCGTGTAAATTCTCGGTATAATCAGTATCTTGTCCTTTACCTGCTCCTGAACGGGCACAAGCCTTGAAATATAATCAATGACCGGCTCTTCCTTGTCGGCGGAGCAAGGTCCTATTATCAGCAGAAACTTATTGCTCTTTCCCGTGAACACATCGGCTATTTCCTTATCCCTCTGCGCCTTTATTTCCTTTACCTTTTCGCTTGCAGGATACTTTTTCTTGATCTCCTCAGGATCGGGCAGACGTACCAGTAAATCCATGCTCATTGTCTTTCGACCTCCAAAAAATAAATTTTGGTCTTAATCTTATGGGTGGAAAATTAAAAAGCCCTCCGTGCAAAAATGCACAGAGGGCGAATTATCGCGGTACCACCTCAGTTTATCCGTGCGTTTAGACCATTTCACACGAACCTCAAAAGCTATAACGTAGCTACCGTTCCCGAAGGACAGCTCAGGGGTGTATCTTCACATTAAAACGTCTGCCGTTTCACACCGACCAACGACTCTCTGAAAGCACGTTTCACGCTACTTTTTCCCTTCAAAGCCTTTAATATATCGCTTTAAACCGATTGTAGCATATCCTTGCTGTTTTGTCAAGAGAAAATTTCGTTTTAATTTTTTGCTTATAATCCATTACGCAACCTTTGAGTAATCAATAATCGAAATTTCCTGCATCATCTTTCTACAATGTTCTATGATTTCTTCAATCTTTTTTACCACATCACCTGTATAGGTCACTTCATTACACTGAGTACATTTATAACACGGAACATTTCTTATAATTATAAGGCAATTGCCTAAATCGGTAACACTGGTTGTAAAACCTTTTTCGGCTCTTGAGCCACAATTTGCACATAACATAATCAGTTCATCCTTGTTTTGAAATTATCTTGCCAATGTTGCTCACCACATAGTAGACTGTATTTTTATTATACACCTATCTGTGAATAATTCAAGCAATCACAACCTGACACGCCCGATACGAATTTTTTACTTTTCTGCTTTGACAAAATGTAAACTGCAATCTTTTTTACTCGGTACTTTATAAAAACAGAAACTGTCTTACCAAACCCCGATATTCATTCAATACAAAAAAACCGCCGTCCTCACCGACAGCGGTTTTTTCATATAATAATGTTAAATACGCAATAGCCCATTGCCACCGCCGGTAACGTAACCTCCGCCAATCGCCAACCGTCAGAACGGCGAATTGTCAGCGGCGACCCGCCGTTAATTCATGTATTCGCCGTTGTATTCGAGGAGCGTTACACTGTCAACACCGTCGATAGCCTTGAATCTTGAAAGCTGTGTTGTGTCATTATTTACAGTCTTTATCTCAATAGTCAGTTCAATGCGGTCGTTTATCTGCGTCTTGTTCTTCAGCTTGTACTTGAGCGTTCCAAGCAGTGCGTTGACATTGCTCTCAGCGTCCGTACCATAGCGTACAACAAGAAGATAGCAACGGCGTTCCTTCTTCACCATAGTAAGAATTATGTACAGTGCCGCAACAAAAACAGTACCTATTATTGCAACAAAGTAAAGTCCTGCGCCTGCCGTGATACCTGCACCTACTCCCCAGAATAAGAAGCCCACATCGAGCGGATCCTTTATTGCCGAGCGGAATCGCACGATAGACAACGCACCTACCATACCGAGCGACAGTACAAGGTTTGCACTGATAGTCATTATGATAAACGCCGTAACCACCGTGATGAGCAGTACAAGTATGTTGAAATTGTCGCTGTAGACAACCCCTCTGTAGAACATACGGTAAACAAGATAAATTATCGCTCCGCACAGTGTAGCCGTGAGCAATGCGAGCAGTATTCTCGGCAGTGATAAGCTCTCAAGCTGTGCCGTAATATCAAAGCTCTGTCCAATAAGGGATAATAAATCATCCCCCGTGCTTTCCGCAAGTGCGGTCAGATGTTGTAACATTTTTATTTTTCCTCCGATCAGATTTCCATGTTGCTGTTTATGTACGCATATTAAGGCTTGTCAGCTTATCATGGCATAGTAAAAATTTCGATACCGAATCCTGTCTTAACTTTACACCCGTAATCAGTTCTCCGAGATAAGACGGCAGATAGTCGTCATACTTTATCTCAATTACCGCCGTGAAATCTTCAACAGGCAGATATCTGACGCTGTCCGACAGCATATCGTCCGAAAATGCCCCGACTTTGAATCCGCTGTCAATGGTAAATCGCACATTGCCCTCCGGATTTACAAACGCCTGCCTGTTATAGTCCACTATAACCGACGGACGGAGCATAGCCAGCGAATTGCTGTAGGACGCGTCCTCAAGGATAGTCCCTTCATATTCACTGCTCCATACAAAAGAATAATCTCCCTTTAATATAGAGTGATACTGTCCGGGGTTTATCCATATCCCACGCTTTGACGTCATATCCCTGTCCTTGTACTTGCATTCAAAATGAAGCAGATCTTCCGATAGGTCATATGTCCTTATACGGTATTTCTTACGGGTATCCGCACCTATCAGCTTATCGTTATACGCCGAGCGGTATACATCATCAAGGTATACGCTCGTTATACGATAACAGCCGTTTTCACCGTGCCTGTCGGGTGTCATGACAGCCGAGAAACGTTCTCTCAGCACCTCGCACTGTGCTACAGTAGCAGGAAACTTGTATTCATGCCGTAACGTACGTTCTCTGTATTTCATGCCGTCCCTCCCCGCATACAAAAAATCGTATAAAAGCAGTAAATGCAGTAATAGTATATCATATCCGACAGTAAATTTCAACAGATTTTCTGCATATCCGTTCTTATTTTTTGTTGTAATTATCTGTAATGTAAAATCCGACACCCTTTCTATGCAAAAAGCGCTTTACCTGATGAAATGGTAATCCATACTTTTACTTTTTCATTTTTTCACCGCCTGTTTAAAATAGTTTTTCTTCTTATTAACACCCGTACAAGCTCATTTTAAGCGGAGTTATTCACATATTCAACGGAGTTTTCCACAAAAAAACCGAAATTTGCACCACATAGTAGTGGAAAACACATTATTTTCAACATTTTCAACCGCTATACCTGTTGAAAAGCGGGTAAATCGGTGCATTATACGCTATGTTATCAACATCGCTGTCGTGTAAATCTGTTACAATATACTGTATGACAATAAGAAATTTTCAACTTGACAACCGTTCTCATTTAATTTCCTTTTTGTACCACTATATAACATTATTTGTAAAACGCATTTTTTGATTTCAACCGCCACGTTAAAAAAGTTTTCAATGTGCTTTTATCGGAAGTTTTAACAATTTCAACGGAGTTTTCCACCGTTTCTCACAGAATTTCACCGGAGCGAGTTGAAAACACGGTAGTTTTCCACACTTTTCTGTTGAAAACTAATATCCACAGCGTATAATTTTACATATATTTCCTATAATACACTTTGTAATCATGAATTGTTGAAAAAAGGAGCGTATAAAATTGGTAAAGGCAGTGAACAAACTGGTGCTTGAGATAAACAACACTGAAAACGAATATTTTGAAAAGGCGATTTTCTATATCCGTCCCGAAATGTCGTGCAGCAGCAAGCTGAGAAGTCAGGCACAGTTATATCTGAACGGCATAAGTCTTGAAAAAGCAGGGAAGAGTCCCCACAAAAACAAGCTTCCCTTTATAATAGGTGCAGTTATCGGAACGGTCGGCGCAGGGATAGTGTCTGCAATATTGCTTCTGACGGGGATAGTATAAACTTTTTCGGATATTCTTAAAAACGCGATCATCTTCCTTCACTGGAATTCCGGATAATAACTCATTGTTAACGTATTTTTTACACTCTGTATCATATTACCCCGCCTTCAACGCAAGTTTTGCCATTCTCTGCTTTTGAAAAAGGCAAATTTGAAACGGCACATTGCCACCGTGTAAAATTTTTGTAAAATTTGTCACCGTAACTTGTTTTTCTGTTGCTATTAAAGCTGGAAAATGTTATACTGATTATGACCGTTTTTAATATGCAAACGGTATGAAAAATGTATGGACAGCTTTAACGGAAGAAAGGATATTTATGAAAAAGACAAAGATAGTATGCACCTTAGGTCCTGCAACAGATGATGACAACGTTCTGCGTGAGCTTATAAAGAGCGGTATGGACTGCGCACGTTTCAATTTTTCACATGGTACCCACGAGGACCACAAAAAGCGTTACGAGCAGGTTGAAAGAATAAGAAAGGAACTCAGACTTCCTATACCGGCTATTCTTGACACAAAGGGTCCCGAGGTAAGAATAAAGAGCTTCAAGGACGATAAGCCCGTAGAACTTAAGACGGGCAGTGAATATACCCTCACGACCGAAGACGTTATCGGTGACGAAAAGAGAGCCGCTATAAACTATCCCAATCTCGCAAGCGACATTGAAACAGGTGTTACTATCCTTATAGACGACGGACTGCTTGAACTTAAGGTAACAGAGATCGACCGCAAGGAGAGCGGCGACGATATTCGCTGTAAGGTTATCCACGGCGGTATGTTAAAACCCAACAAAAGCTGTAATTTCCCCGGCATACATCTTTCAATGCCCTATCTCAGCGAGCGTGACAAGAGCGATCTGCTTTTCGGCATAAAGACAGGCTTTGATATAGTTGCGGCAAGCTTTGTGACCCGTGACGAAGATATAATACAGATAAGAAAGCTGCTCGACGAGAACGGCGGCAAGGATATAAGCATAATAGCAAAGATTGAAAACCAGGACGGCGTTGACAATATCGACGATATTCTCCGTGTTGCAGACGGTATAATGGTGGCAAGAGGAGATATGGGCGTAGAGATTCCATTTGTTGAGATACCCAGAATTCAGAAAGAGCTTATCCACAAGGGCTACAACGCAGGCAAGCAGGTAATAACCGCTACCCAGATGCTTGACTCGATGATAAAGAATCCCCGCCCGACAAGAGCGGAAACGACAGACGTAGCAAATGCCATCTATGACGGCACAAGCGCAATTATGCTTTCGGGCGAAACCGCCGCAGGAGCATATCCCATTGATGCGGTAAAAACAATGAAAGCTATCGCTGTAAAGACAGAGCAGGATATAGACTACCGCAAGCGTTTCTTCACAAGAGAAAACGAGGGTGTACCGAACGTTACAAACGCAATAGCGCACGCAACGGTAACAACCTCAATTGACCTCGGTGCAACCGCTATACTTACTGTAACAAAGGGCGGACGTACAGCAAGAACATTGTCAAAGTTCCGTCCCACCTGTCCTATAATTGCGGCTACCACAAGCGAAAGAGCACAGCGCCAGCTTAATCTTTCATGGGGAGTTATCCCGATAAAGTCGGAAGAGATGAGCGACAGCGACTCGCTTTTTGACCACGCAGTAACAAGAGCTATGGAAGAGGGACTTTTAAAGGACGGAGATCTTATAGTTATCACCGCAGGACTTCCGCTCGGCGTTTCCGGTACAACGAATATGATGAAGGTGCATATTGTCGGAGATGTTCTGCTTAAAGGCAAGGGTGCGACCGCAAAAGCAGTGACCGCCCCCGTCTGCGTATGCAAGAACGAGGAGGACGCAATAAAGCTCTGCCATTCCGGCGATATTCTTGTTATCCCCAAGACGAGCAATAATATAATGTCCGTACTCAAGAGTGCCGCAGGAATTGTAGTAGAGGATACAAACCCCGACTGCCATGCGGCTGTTGTAGGTCAGGCTCTTGATATTCCCGTGATTTACGGCGCAGAAAATGCCTCAAACGTTTTAAAGAGCGGTGTCACAGTTACAATTGATGCCGAAAAAGGCCTGATCCGCTCCTCCAACAACTAGCGGCAAGCGGCGGGTCGCCGCTGACAATTCCGACCTTTTTAAAGGTTGGTGCGTTATTAAGGTTAGCAAAACGGTCGGGAATAAACAAAGCAATAAAGTTAAGCGGTTACAGTGCAATGCTGTGACCGCTTTTTGTATTATTATATTTTAACTGTCATCTCTCCTCACCAACCCTTCCAAAACCGCACTATCCCTCAAAAATCGCCAACACTCTTGGCTCCCTTGCCAAAGGTGAGCTTCTATTGCTGAGCAAAGCTCAGCCAACTATTGAGGGTTCTTCACACCAACACCGCCGGAAACATTTTCCATGCCAACAAGAAGTTAATATTTTCGTGAGTACATCATTACAACTGCACTGACATTAACCTTTCAAAAAAACGCCACTAGCCTGAGATATATGTACTAACCTGCGGACGTGTAGCGTTAAGCGTCCCTGCATTGA
>OKTW01000033.1_pt1 | contig 125450 bp, 111 predicted proteins | sample 1606371 | NCBI WGS metagenome assembly OKTW01 (sample SAMEA3879568, study PRJEB24766) | human gut metagenome | biome: human-associated habitat; feature: feces | place: USA | collected 1985/1987
TTTTTTTATTTAAAGAACTTGCCACCTACATGACCTGCCACTGGCAGCTCATTACGGATGCTTTGGCAACCGGTAGCTTTTCTTGCATACTTTGTTATTGAAATATATTGACATATTTTATTGAAGTGATTATATTATAATTAATAAGAGGGAGTAATCGGCATCTATATATTTCATAAAAGAGATATAAGAATGGAAGATATAGATGTTTACGATGACGTCAGTACGATGGCAAAAGAGCTATCCGTATCGTAATGAAATGATGAGACTTTTATTGCATAGTTTTTATGCAATAAAAGTCTCTTTTTTTTATACCAAAGTAAAAGCATGTAATACAAGTTGACGGTGGCAGATTCTAGGTATACTTTCGATATATCAAAAATTAAAAAGGGTTATTGGCCAAAGAAAGAAAGGAGAACAAATATGCTGACAACAAAACAAGCAAGGGAGAATCAGGAAAAATATGGTTTCAATGAACTGGTAGAAGGGAAAAAGAAAAGTACCATGCAGATATTTCTGGAACAGTTTAAAGATTTTCTTGTTATCATATTGATCATATCTGCAGTGATTTCCGGTATCTTAGGAGATGCAGAAAGTGCGATTGTTATTTTTGTAGTAATTACGATGAATGCAATACTTGGAACGGTGCAGACCGTAAAGGCAGAACAATCGCTTAACAGTTTAAAACAGTTATCTGCTCCGGAAGCGAAAGTAGCAAGAGATGGAAATATTATTCAGATTCCGTCGAGAGAGGTGACGATTGGCGATGAAGTAATACTGGAGGCAGGGGATTGTATACCTGCAGATGGAAAACTTATAGAATGTGCAAGTCTGAAGGTAGATGAAAGTGCACTGACGGGAGAAAGCATAGCAGTTGAAAAGAATCTGGATGAAGTCGCAGTCGGAACAGCACTTGGCGATCAGACGAACAAAGTATTCTCCGGAAGTTTTGTTACGTATGGAAGAGGAAGATACGAAGTGACTGCAATCGGCATGAATACAGAAGTAGGAAAGATTGCAGATCTTATGAAGAATACATCAGAAAAGCGCACACCACTGCAGGTGAATCTTGATGACTTCGGAAAAAAATTGTCGATATTAATTCTTGTATTTTCAGGCATAATATTTGGGGTAAATGTATTTCAGGGAGAATCTATTGGTTCAGCGTTTATGTTTGCTGTTGCGCTGGCAGTTGCAGCGATACCGGAAGCTCTTAGTTCGATTGTGACGATTGTATTATCTTTTGGAACACAGAAGATGGCAAAAGAACATGCAATTATACGAAAACTGCAGGCGGTAGAAGGTCTTGGCAGTGTATCGATTGTCTGTTCGGATAAAACGGGGACACTGACGCAGAATAAGATGACGGTAGAGGATTATTATGTAAATGAAAAGAGAATACCGGCCGGAAAAATTAATCTGAAAAATGAAAATGAAAAACTGCTTTTGAGATTCAGTATCCTGTGTAATGATTCAACGAATACAGACGGACAGGAGATTGGTGATCCTACGGAAACGGCACTTATTAATCTCGGAAGTAATCTGGGAATCGAGATTATGCAGGTAAGGGAACGATATCCGAGATTGTCTGAGGTTCCATTTGACAGTGAGCGGAAATTGATGTCGACAGCTCATAGGATTCAGGATGATAAGATGTTAACGGCTGATCATATAATGATCGTAAAAGGTGCTGTAGATGTATTACTGGATCGTATGGACAGAATCAGAGTTGGAAATACTGTAAGAAAGATGACAGATTCTGACTGTAAGAATATTTCCATGCAGAATATGCAGTTTTCCAGAGAAGGGTTAAGAGTTCTTGCATTTGCATATAAACATCTGGAAGAGGAAAAAGAAATCGGTACAGAGGATGAAGAGCATCTGATATTTATCGGAATGATCGCAATGATGGATCCGCCGAGAGAAGAGTCGCAGGTTGCAGTAGCAGAGTGCCTGAATGCCGGAATCCGGCCGATTATGATTACGGGAGATCATAAAGTCACGGCTGCGGCAATTGCAAAGAGGATTGGAATATTAAAGGATGAGTCAGAAGCCTGTGAAGGTGCTGATATTGAAAATATGTCAGATGAAGATTTAAAAGACTTTGTAGAGGGAATCTCGGTCTACGCAAGAGTCTCTCCGGAGCATAAGATCAGGATTGTCCGTGCGTGGCAGGAAAAGGAAAATATTGTGGCAATGACAGGAGATGGTGTGAATGATGCGCCGGCTTTAAAACAGGCGGATATCGGTGTTGCAATGGGTGTGACCGGAAGCGAAGTTGCTAAGGATGCGGCGGCGATGGTTCTGACAGATGATAATTTTGCAACGATCGTGAAGGCAGTGGAAAATGGAAGAAATCTGTATCAGCATATTAAAAATGCAATTCAATTTCTATTATCCGGAAATTTCGGAGCAATTCTTGCGGTACTGTATGCAGCAACGGCCGGATTACCGGTGCCTTTTGCCCCGGTACATCTGTTGTTTATTAATCTTTTGACAGACAGCCTGCCGGCAATTGCGCTGGGTATGGAACCGCATTCTAAAGCGGTTATGGATCAGAAACCGAGACCTGTGAATGAGTCAATACTTACGAAAGCATATCTGGTGAATATCGGAACCGAAGGTCTGTGCATCGGGATTATGACAATGGCAGCATTCTTGATCGGATACAGAGGACAGGATGCAGTTCTGGCAAGTACGATGGCGTTTGGAACATTGTGTATGAGCCGTCTGGTACATGGATTTAACTGCAAAGACGATAAGCCGGTAATATTCTCAAAGAGATTCTTTAATAATAAATATCTGATCGGAGCATTTGTCTTAGGTACTGTTCTGATCACGGGTGTTCTTACAATTCCGGGATTACATGCCATGTTTAAGGTTGTTACGTTAAATATGACGCAGCTGATGACAGTATATGGTCTTGCATTTCTGAATCTTCCTGTGATTCAGGGATTGAAGTATTTGAAGGGAAAGACAAAATGGAATTAAAACAAGAGACAGTGAAGCAGATCAGGGGATTGATCATATTTACGGCAGTACTGATTGTCTGTCTGTGGAAATTTGATGTTGTGATAAGTGCGTTTCAATTTGTATTAAATATAGTATATCCGTTTTTGCTTGGCGGTGCGATTGCATTTGCCTTAAGTGTACCGATGAACTTTGTAGAACGGAAATTATTTACAGAGAGAAAAATTTCTGAAAAATATAAAAGAAAATATGCCAGGGGAATCAGTCTGATGCTTGTAATTGCCGGTGTAACCGGAATTCTGGCAATGATAATATTCGGGCTGCTTCCGCAATTGGCAGGAACATTTGCCAATCTGGGAAAGAGTATTCAGGAGTTTATCCCGCAGGTGCAGGGGTGGGCAGATCACTGGTTCCATAATAATAAAGAAATTATGAATGTCGTGAACAATCTGGAATTTGACTGGAATAAAATTATGGAAGCGGCGGCAGGCTTTCTGAAAAACGGAGCGGGAAGTGTGCTGGAGACTACCATTAATACGGCAAAAAATATTATTGGTGCAGTGGGAACGTTTTTTATTGCATTTGTATTCGCAGTTTATATTTTGCTGCAGAAAGAGAAACTGGGAAGACAGGCGAAAAAAGTATTATTTGCGTTTGTCAGGAAGGGGAGAGCAGAAGCTGTATTGGAAGTGCTGGCTCTGACGTATAAGACATTTTCCGGTTTTTTGACGGGACAGTGCGTGGAGGCTTTGATCCTTGGAGCAATGTTTGTAATCACGATGACACTGTTTAGACTGCCATATGCACTGTTGACCGGAATTGTGATTGCATTTACGGCATTGGTACCGGTTTTTGGAGCATTTATCGGATGTGCGGTCGGGGCGTTTCTGATCTTTATGGTGAGTCCATTTAAGGCGTTGATGTTCATTGTGTTGTTTCTGGTACTTCAGCAGATTGAGGGGAATCTGATTTATCCACATGTAGTGGGAAATTCGGTTGGACTTCCGTCAATCTGGGTGCTGGCAGCAGTGAGTGTTGGCGGAAGTCTGATGGGAATTGTCGGAATGCTGATATTTATTCCGTTGATGTCGGTGGTATATGCACTGTTCCGTGAAGTTGTCTACATTAAATTACGACAAAAGAATATTTATCCACAGGATATTTTATAAATGGGGATAACTTTGTGAATGTGATCATTTATTGTGGATGAAGAGGATATCAGTTTTGAAAACGTGATCGTTCTTTCAAGTTACAGTAGATGACAGCAATGGCGGTACTGATCAGGGTTGATACAATACCGGCTCCGATAATAGAAGCAGGATTAACGCTTCCATACTGACTCCGATAAGCAATAACATTGATCGGAATAAGCTGAAGAGATGAAATGTTGATGATCAGGAATGTACACATTTCATTACTTGCTGTTCCGGCAGGGCGGGAGATACCGGGAGCCAGATGTTTGCGGCGCTGTTCTTCTAATTTCGATAATTCTTCCATTGCTTTTAATCCGGCAGGAGTGGCGGCCCAGCCAAGACCTAAGATATTGGCGATTATATTGGTGGTAATCGGTTCTTCGGCGGGGTGACCGGCGGGAAGATTTGGAAAAAGGAAACGAATGACCGGCCGGATCTTTCTGGAAGCGGCCGGGATAATTCCGGCTTTGGAAGCAATTTCCATCAGTCCTACCCAAAAAGACATGACACCGATCATGGTAATACAAAGTGAGATGGCTTCTTTGGATGAATCAAGTGCTGCATTGGTAATATCGGGCATCCGGCCTGTGAATGCGGCGTATACGATGCCTGTAAGAATCATAAAAGACCAGAGGTAGTTCAGCATAAGTGAGACTCCTGTATGTGGATATCTGAAGTATAATATGCAAACAGTGTGGAAAATATGACGGTATAAATCGCCATGCGTTTGTAAGGGGCTGCCGGAAATTGCACCAATCTCAGTTATATATTAATATATGACAAGCCAATAGAATAAACTGTAAGAGGATAATTTAAAGAAGGAATGTTAATATGCAAATATTGTTATATCTTACAGATTTCATAGTCCCGCTGGTAATCTTCGGGATTGTAGGTTATGGACTGTTAATGAAAGTTCCGGTATACGATACGTTTATTAAAGGTGCAAAGAAGGGGTTTCTGACAGTGATCAAGATTATGCCGACACTTGTCGGATTAATGGTGGCGGTGGGGATATTGAGAGCGTCCGGCTTCCTTGAACTGATTGCAAATGGAATCGGGAGATTTACGGACAGAATCGGTTTTCCGGGAGAGCTGGTTCCGCTTACAGTGGTAAAGATGTTCTCCTCATCGGCGGCGACGGGACTTTTGCTGGACATTTTTAAAGAATATGGAACAGATTCGTATATCGGACGGATTGCATCGATCAGTATGTCGTGTACGGAGACGATCTTTTATACCATGAGTGTATATTATATGACAGCCAGAGTCACGAAGATGCGCTATACATTGACGGGTGCGCTGCTTGCAACTCTGGCTGGTGTGACTGCCAGCGTAGTGCTGGCGGGTATGATGACATGATCGTGTGATGTGGTAAAATGTCACGGGAAAATGTAATTATTCCCAGGGTTTCTTATGATAATTTGAGGAATCTTTTTTGTCTCTGTGGTCTTTTCCGTTCTGGGATTTGCTCCATATGCGGAGAGCAGTGAGAATTCCGACCGTGTAAAGGATCGAGACTAATATTACCGGGTTATCCTTCAGAAAATAAATAACAAGGATAACGGATAACAGACAGATAAAGAGCTGGAATGTGGTCCAGAATCTTTTTTCGCGGACTTCTTTCGCCTGCTGAAGGAGCTCCATACGTTTCTGTTCCATACGGAGATATTCCATCAGATCTTCATCGCTGATGCGGGAAAGGATCTGCTCATCGCGGTTCATTTCGATCTTGCGTTTGGAACGGAAATTAGAGAAGAACTCACGGAACGGATGTTCATCTTTGGAGCGGGATTTTTCCTGTTGTTCGTAAAAGTCTTCTTCCAGGTCTTCGTCTTCTTCCGCATCTTTTTTCGAAAATTCTTTTGTATTTCGGGTGTCACTGAATTTGTCTGCGTTATCGGAAGCTTTACCGTCGGTAGTTTTGCTGTCGATAGTTGTTTGATCATCTGTGTTCTGGGGGTCGGTAATTTCCTTAGAAGCAGCCGTTTCAGTGTCTGTAGTTTCCTGCGCAGCAGATATATCAGCAACAGGATAAAGCACAACGTTGTCAGTGGCAGCAGGTGCGCTAGTTTCAGATTCCTTAGTCTTAGGTGATTCTTCTGTCGGTACTGCTTTTTCTATATTTTCGGACATGATTTTACCTCCGTATTCATTCTTATATTGTATGTTGTCTTTTATTTTATCTTTATTATCTTATCATATCAGCTATGAAGATAAAAAACAAATAAAGAGTGTATAAAACGGCGGAAAATAACTTGCAGTAGAAAAAAGCCCTTAAAAATGTTAAAATTGTAAGGAATCATTTGGAGGAAAACAAGATGCAGTTAATGAATGAAATCCCGGATACGTTCTGGAGTCTGTTCCGTTCGGTCAACCGGGATATTTATATTGAAGCACTTTTATGTATTAATGAAGAATACGAATATAATAACTATTTCCTGACGAAAGAAGTATGTATCCAGATCTTAAGTGACATGAATGCGAAGAAGCGCTTTGAGTTACAGCGGGAGGAAAATGATACGGATTTTGATATGCTGGAGACGCCGTCATCAAGGATATTAAACTGGCTTCTGCGGGCAGGATGGCTGAAGCGTATCGAGGATTATAATACACTAGTGACGAATATTGTCATTCCGGATTATGCGGCGGTGATGATCGATGCATTTGAAAAGCTGAATTCGGAAGATGCGTCGGAGACGGATATTTATATCCAGAATGTGTATGCGACGCTGTATGCATTTCGCAATGATCCGAGGGCGAGTATCGGACTTTTGAGGACGGCACTGGTGAATACGAGGCGGCTGAATAAGGCACTGCAGGACATGCTTCATAACATGAACAAGTTTTTTGCAAAACTTTTACAGCAGGATTCGTACAGCGGGATTTTAAGAGAGCATCTGGACAGCTATGTGGAAGAGATCGTGTGGAAGAAGTATCATATTCTGAAGACGTCGGATAACTTTTACATTTATAAGATGGATATTAAGAAATGTCTGAGAGAGATCCGGGATGATGAGGCATTTATCATGAAGGTACAGGCGCGGTCGAAGATGCTTGGAGATAATCAGGATGATGTACTGGATCTGCTGGATCTGATCGAGCGGGGATTTGATGATATTGAGCACAGAATCGCTAATATGGATAAGGAACATACGAAGTACGTCCGTGCGACGGTAACGAGGATGAATTATCTGTTAAGCGGTGAGACAGATACGAAAGGTCTGGTGGTACAGCTTCTGAATAAAATGTCGGAAGAACCGGAGCAGATGGAAGAGATCATCACAGAGACCGGAAAGCGCATGAATCTGTCACTGCTGGAAATTCTGTCGGAGAAGTCTTTATATAAGAGAAGAAAATCCAGAAAAGACTTCATCAGCCAGCTCCTTCCGGATGAGACGACGGGAGATCTGGATAAGGATGATATCTTAAGACTGAACCGGATCCAGATGCGGTTCAGCAAGAAGCAGATCGAAGAATTCATCGAGAATAATATGGAAGATGAAGTGATGGATGCGTCGAAGATTAATATTGCGGATGAGGAAGAATTTGAAAAATTGATTTTGGCTTATGATTACAGTACACGTAAGAATAGTAAGTATAAAGTGTTGGAAGAGGAACCGGAGATGGTGGAAAATGCCGGATACCGGTATCCGGCATTAAGATTCGTGAAGAGACGGGTGTAATAGTGTGTAATAATTCGTAATGCAAAACAGAAAGAAAAGTGATGAACAATAATATAAAGAAGTTCTGATAAAAGGAGTTCTAAGAATAATGATAGATTACTACGAACAGCTAACCCAGGAAGAAAAAGAAGAGGTCACAGATGTCATCCAGACACTGTACCGTCAGACATTTCTCCTGGAAAGAAAATTTGATAAACGTGCGGGAAGGATGCAGTATACAAAAGAATACCGTACCTGTACGAAGCATCTGGAATTTTTTAAAGCATATTTTGAGGTGGCGGGGATCATACTGCGGGAAAATGTACATATGGGTGTGATCTATATCCAGGGAGAGCAGTTATGGGGTGAGAAGCTGCCGCGTCTGGCGACAATCTATTTACTGGTGCTGAAGCTTATCTATGACGAGCAGATGCAGACTGCATCGTCGAGCAGCCATGTGGTGACAACACTTGGTGCAGTAAACGGAAAAGCGGGAGAATTTCATGTATTGAAGAGTCTTCCGTCAATTACGGAAATGAGACGGACGATCGCACTTCTGAAGAAGTATCAGATCATAGAGCCGCTCGACGTACTGGAAGAATTAAATGAGGCGACCCGCTTGGTCATTTATCCATGTATACACACGGTACTTTTAGGAGACGACATCAGGGAATTATTAGCAACATTCAGTGAGGAGGATCAAATTGGAGACGAAGCAGCCATTCAAAGCACTCTCGAAGATATGCCTGAATAACTGGCATTACATAGATAAAAAGATACTGACGCTTAATGAAGGAATCAACTTCTTCACCGGACATTCCGGAAGTGGTAAATCGACGGTTCTGGATGCGATCCAGATCGTGCTGTATGCCAATACGGATGGCCGTGGATTTTTCAACAAGGCGGCAGCAGATGATTCGGACCGTACACTGATCGAGTACTTAAGAGGTATGGTGAATATCAGTGAAAACAATGAATCACAGTATTTAAGAAACCGTAATTTTTCCAGTACGATCGTGCTGGAGCTGACACAGACGAATACCAAAGATAAGCAGTGTGTCGGTGTTGTGTTTGACGTGGATACGTCGAATAATGACGTAAGCCGCCTGTTCTTCTGGCATACGGGAGAATTACTTCCGAATCATTACCGTTCGGAAGGCCGGTGCCTTACCACTGCGGAAATGCGTGAGTACCTGCAGCGTTCCTTTACGCCGGAACAGTTCTACTGCGGTCCGAGCAATGAAAGATTCCGGAGACAGCTATACGATATCTATCTTGGCGGTCTGGACATGGAAAAATTTCCAAAGCTATTCAAACGTGCGATCTCGTTCCGTATGAATATCAAACTGGAAGATTTTGTAAAGGAATATATCTGTATGGAGCAGGATATCCATATTGAGGATCTGCAGGAAAGTGTCATGCAGTATGGACGCATGCGCAGTAAGATCGAGGAGACGATGGAGGAGATCAGAAGACTGAAGCTGATCTGCGGAAAATATGAGCAGTATGCAGAAAAATCCGATGAGGAGAAGGTGTGCTCTTATCAGATCGACCGTCTGGAGATTATGAACCATGAGGTGAAGAGTCAGGAAGCCAGAGACCGGATTAAGGTAAGGCAGGAAGCCATCGAAGATCTGAAGAAGCAGCAACAGGTGCTGGAGCAGGAAGAAAAGGACCTGCAGAAAGAGTATGAAGAGATCATTCTGCGGATCGCAGACAGTGGGTATGCAAGGCTGGAATCAGATCTGGATACATTAAATGAGACGCTGGAGCGTCTGAATAACGGAAAAGTCCGCTGGGAGCAGACTGCAGAGCATCTGAAGGTATGGACGGAGAAAGACATTACGCCAAATCAGGTGATCTGGGATATCGAAAAATTCGCAGACGGAAGCATTTCCGAAGAAGAGCTTGTGCGCCTGCAGGAAGGCTTAAAAGATCTGCAGGAGGAGCTGGAAGACCAGAGACAGGAAGCGGATGCAGACCTTCGCCGGATCAAGAAAGAAGAGAAAGAGGCAAGAGCAGAATTAAAAGAACTGAAGCAGGGAAAGAAGGCTTATCCGAGAGAGCTGGAAGAGGCGAGATTCGAACTGCGTAACCGTCTGCATGAGCGCTGCGGCAAGTTCGTGAATGTGCATATTCTTGCGGATCTTCTGGATGTGAAGGACGAGAGATGGCACAATGCAGTGGAGGGTTATCTTGGAAATAATAAATTGCAGCTGATCGTGGAACCAAAGTATGCCAGGGCTGCGATGGACATTTACCAGGAGATGGATACGAAACGTTTCTTCCGGGCAGCAGTCCTGGATACGGAGAAGCTTACGAAGGACAAGCATCAGGTACAGCCGGGCGCGCTGGCAGAAGTAGTAAAAGCGAAAGAAGCGTATGTGCAGGAATACATTAATTTCTTCCTTGGAAATGTAAAGAAATGCGAATCGCTGGATGAACTGCGTGAGTGCAGGATCGGTGTGACACCGGATTGTATGCTGTACCAGAGCTACAAACTGCAGCACATGAATCCGGAGAATTACACCAGAAGAGCCTACATCGGTGAGACGAGTATGCGCCAGAGAATCCGCAAGCTGGAAGAAAAATGTGAGAAGTTAAATGGCGAGAGAATGCCGGTACAGGAGCTGTTAGAAGAGATCCGCCAGGCAATGCAGATGGAGATGTTGAAGCAGCCGGCAGAGGATTATCTCGGATGGCTGGCTGACAGCAAGGCAATCATTTCCAAAGAAAAGAAAAAGGCTCAGCTTCTGGAACAGATGCAGAAGTTAAAGGATGAATCCGTTGCTGCATGGGAAGGCAAGAAGAAAGAAGTGCAGGCGGCACAGGATGCGAAGAAAGAATCCGTATCCAAGGTGCAGGAAGCAATCTGGGAGAACAAGAAAGAAATCGAACGTCTGAATGCAGAAGTTCTCGAATCGGAAGAACAGATGAAGGACGTGAAGAGAAAAGTAGCAGATAAGCGTTACGAGAAGGAGTTCCAGGAATATCTGTCGGGCAGAAAATCAGAGAATTATGAGTATCTGAGACGTCAGATGGTTTCGCGGGTATATACGCTCAGGGAAGAAGAGGAAGATGCTTACCGGAAGCTGGTGGAAGAGAGAAGCAGTTATATCAGAGAATATCCGAACCGTACATTCTCAACTTCTATCCGGGACAACGCGCCGTATGAGAAGCTTTTGAATTCGCTGTCCTGCGATCATCTGGAGACTTACAGGGAGTCGGCGAAGACACAGGCGAAAGCGGCTGTGGAGCATTTCAAAGATGACTTCATCTTCAAGATCCGGAGTGCGATCCTGGAGGCTTATCAGAGAAGGGATGAGCTGAACCGGATCATCAGCAAACTGGACTTCGGTAAGGATAAGTATCAGTTCGTGATCACGAAGAACAAGGGTGCAGATGGAAAATATTATAAGATGTTCATGGATGATTCCCTGCAGATCCGTCCGTCTGACTTAGATGATACGATGGACAACCAGCTTGATATGTTCACGATGGAGCATGAGAACCAGTATGGGGAGATGATGAACGAGCTGATCAACATCTTCATCCCGCCGGAGAATGCGACGAAGGACGAGATGGATGAGGCGAAACGCAACATGGATAAGTATGCGGATTACCGAACCTATCTGTCATTCGATATGCAGCAGATCGTACATGGCGATAAGGAGATGACGATCGGACTGAGTAAGATGATCAAGAAGAACTCGGGAGGAGAGGGACAGAACCCATTATATGTGGCGCTTCTGGCAAGCTTTGCACAGCTTTATAAGATCAACCTGTCGCCGAAGATGCACCGGTCTCCGACACTGCGTCTGGTTGTGCTGGATGAGGCATTTTCCAAGATGGATGCCGAGAAGGTGGCAAGCTGTATCTCGCTGATCCGCGGACTTGGCTTCCAAGCGATCATCAGTGCGACGAACGATAAGATCCAGAACTATCTGGAGAATGTAGATAAGACTTTCGTGTATGCGAACCCGAATAAGAGACATATTTCCATTCAGGAATTTGAGAAGACGGAGTTTGGGGAGTTGGCGGAGGAATAATAAGGAAGATATAAAATGGAAGCAAAAGAAGAAATCTATCAGTATATCAGAAAACATATAAAAGAAGATGGTGTAACGGCTCAAAGTATAGCGGAAATATTCGGAATAAAAAGAAATGTTGCATCACATTATCTAAACCTGCTGGAAAAAGAAGGAAAATTGCAAAAAGGAACTAACCGGCCGGTACATTTTTCAATTCCGACAGATACAGAAAAGAAAGCGGAAGAGTGTAATAATATGATAGATGAAAGATCGGCTGCTCAGAAAGAAGTATCTGTATTTTCAAAATTTATAGGCTATAACGGTTCGATGGAACAAGTAATCGAAAAATGTAAAGCAGCTGTGAACTATCCGGTAAATGGATTGACGATGATCATATGTGGTGCGAGCGGAGTAGGAAAAAGTTATCTTGCATCATTGATTCATCAGTATGCGGTAGAATCTGGGGCAGTAGAAAAAAATGCTCCTTTCGTTGTATTAAACTGTGCGGATTATGCGAATAACTCGGAGTTATTGTCATCTGTATTATTTGGACATGTAAAGGGGGCTTTTACAGGTGCAAATGAAGAAAAGCAGGGACTGCTTGCAGAGGCGGATGGAGGTTATCTTTTTCTGGATGAGGTACACAACCTGTCAGCAGAAAATCAGGAAAAACTATTTCTGTTTATCGATTCGCAAAAATATAGAATGCTGGGCGACAGCAAAAACTGGCAAACAGCAAAGGTACGGTTATTGTTTGCAACAACAGAAGATATTCACAGTACATTGCTTGCAACATTCAGAAGAAGGATTCCGTTTGAAATCCGGATTCCGGATTTTCTGGAGCGGTCATATGGTGAAAGGTTCCTGCTGGTATCGTCCTTCTTTCAGAATGAAGCAGAGATTTTAAAGAAGAATATATGCGTGGATTCAGAGTATTTCAGAAGAATGTTGAATCTGCACGAGGAAGGAAATATAGGTGCTGTAAAAAGTAAGATAAAAGTCTTGTGTGCACAGGCATATAGTCAGCAGAGAGAAGAAGAATTAAGAATCACTACACCGGGAAAAGAATCATCCGATAGTTTTCATTTTTACTGGAACCGTCCGGAAAAGAAAAAATGGATGTCATCCTATCAGATTTTCAGTAATATTACCGGGTGTTTTGTGCCGGGGATGAATTACTCAAAAATAGAAGAAGTACTGGAGCTGTTTTTACAGACCATTACAAGAAGACTTGAAGAAAATAATTTCTATGAGATTCCTCCATTCAGGCACTATGAAGAAAAATGCAGAAACAGCATCAATAAAATATTGAAAAGCTATGGATATCGCTTAAATGAGTTGGAGATAGATGAATTTTATAAGATGGTCATAGCAGTGTTGTTTGACGAGACATTTTTTGGAGCAGCATTTAAGATCAGTGGATATGAAAAGAAAAAATATCGGAAATATGAAGTGATGATCAGCCGGATATTGGATGCTGTGCTGGAAGATTATAATGATAATGTAAGGGAATTCCTGCAGACGATATTAACGGTATGGTTATCAGACAAGGTGAAGGTAAAGTCCAAGATCAACGCATTGATCTTAATGCATGGAGAGCACAACGCATCAAGTATGGCAAGTCTGGCAAATGAAATGATCGGAGATTATGTCTATGAAGCATTTGATATGCCAATACAGGTACATACGGAAGAGCTGATCGTTAAAGTGAATGATTATGTAAGAGATATCGAGACAAATGAGGGATTGGTACTTCTGGTAGATATGGGATCACTGGAAAGAATGTATGATAAGATATCTTGTAATGTAGACGGGGATCTGGTGATCGTTAACAATGTTTCAACGGCATTTGCACTGGAACTTGGATTTAGTCTCTTTGATAAAGCGGATATTTATCGTATTACACAAATGGATATGTCACAATTTAATATGAAAATGCAATATTATAAAGGACTGTCCCAGAAGCCGAATATTATTGTATCCTGCATTTCGGGAGAAGGAATTGCGGTGGAAATTAAGGAAATTCTGAGCAGATATGTCAATACGGATGAAATCGATATTCTTACGATGGATTATTCGGAATTGAAAAAACAGCTGAACAGAGGATCCGCAGAAGATTTCCATAATACGATAGTTGTCTTTACAACAACACCGCTTAGCAGTACGGTAGTACCGGTAATGAATGTGGAAGATCTGGTAAATGGTTTTACAAACCCGTCCTTTCCGGAATTTATGTTAAATAAAGAAAATGTCAGGGAATTTACAAATGATATTATTAAGTTATTCACATTAAAAGGTGTGGCATCCCGCCTGAGATTTCTGAATCCGGAAGTAGTTATGCAGGAAGTGGATCAGGTAATCCGCGGGTATGAAAACTACTATCATGTACAATTGCCGAATTTCCTTCGGATTAATTTGTTTTTACATACATCGATAATGATTGAAAGAGTATTGGTAAAAGAAGAATCGGGAAAAATAGACAGTATTGATACAGAAGGAATTAATGAGGAGAGCAGAAAATTTATTGAGGTTTCAAAAGATATTTTCAAATCCATTATGATGAAATATAAAATAGAAATCTCCGATGCGGAATATTTATTGTTATATCAGATATTACAGTCTGTCATTCAAAAATAGAATAGTGTCTAAAGAAAAAATAGTGTCCAAATGCATGATTAGACACTATTTTTTTCGTACAAATCAGGAAAAGACTTGAAAATAAAGGAAATTTTTAATATTTTGATTTGAGAGAAAGTTGGCACGCTTCTTGCATGTAATAGAGTAGAATGCAAAATAGAATCTAAGGAGGAAGAGAAAATGCATGTACAATTATGGCAAATGTTATTGATCATTGCTTATGGATTTTTTATCAACTATGACAAAAACGGAACAATGATCGGAACGTCACAGCCGGTCACAGCCGGACTGATCGTAGGATTGATTATGGGAGATTTGAAGACAGGTCTTTATATTGGAGCAACACTTCAGTTAATGACTCTTGGTATCAGTAGTTTCGGAGGGGCTTCTGTACCGGATTATCAGACAGCTGCTTTGGTTGGTAGTTATATTGCAATTTCGACAAAGCAGGATGCTTCTATCGGAATCACACTGGCAATCCCGGTTGCTATGTTAATGGTTCAGTTGGATGTGCTGAAATGGTCTATCAATATCTTTTTCCAGAATAAAGCAGAAAAATTTGCTGAAGCTGAGAATTACAAAGGAATTGAGAGAATGCACTATTGTGGAGTATTGTGTACGATGTGTACATCAGGAATTCCGGTATTGCTGACAGTTATTTTTGGGCCAAAGCTTGTTGGTGGAATCATCAATTACATCCCGGACTGGCTGTCAAGTGGTCTGTCAATCGCAGGTGGTCTGCTTCCGGCAGTAGGTATTGGACTTTTACTTCGCTATCTGCCTGTTAAGAGTTACTTTGGCTATCTGATTGTAGGTTTTGTTGCAGCAGTATATCTGGATATTCCGATTCTTGGAGTTGCGCTGATTGGTTTTGCTATTGCACTGATCATTTATAAAAACAAAAGCGTAGAAGCTGTTTCACCGGTTGTAGCAGGAGGTATGGATGAAGATGAGTAAGAAAAAAAAGACAGTTTTAACAAAGACTCAGAAAAGATCTCTGTTCCGTTGGTTTTTAAATGGAGGGGCATCGCTGAACTATGAACGTATGATGAGTATGGCATATACATATTCCATGTTGCCATGGTTGAAAGAAAATTATAAAGGAAATCCGGAAGGATTGAAAAAATCAGTAAAGACACATTTACAGTATTACAACTGCAGTCCATATATGAACCCGTATGTTATGGGAGTTAACATGGGAATTGAAGGACAGGGAAAAGAGAACTCCCTGGATGCGGTTATGGCAATCAAGACAGGACTTATGGGACCTCTTTCAGGACTGGGAGACAGTGTATTTGTTGTAATACCATGGACAATATTTGGAGCAATTGCTGCCAATATGGCATTAAACGGAAGTGTAGCTGGAATTTTCATCTGGATTCTTGTAACATGGATTTTAAAGGGACTTGGATATCCGTTATTTAAGGCTGGTATAGCTTCCGGAACAAGCCTTGTAAATTCAATTGAAACAAAGATGAAAGTTTTAAAAGAGTGTGTTGCTGTACTTGGACTGACTGTAGTTGGTGCACTGATGCCGACAGTTGTAAAAGCAAATGTTGCACTTACCTTTAAACAGGGAGATCTGAAAATGACAGGTACAGAGATCCTGGATCAGATCATGCCAGGGTTAATTCCGGCAGCACTTGTAGCACTTGTATACTGGATGCTCGGAAAGAAAGTAAAACCGGTATGGATTATCTTAATGATCATTGTTGCATCTATCTTATGTGCAGTATTTGGAATTTTAAAATAATAAAGAAAAAGGGAAGGTAATATAATGGAAGGAATTATACATATCAGAATCGATGACCGTCTTATTCACGGGCAGGTAGCAACACAGTGGACGAATGATCTTGGAGCAACCCGTATCATGGCAATTAATGATGAAGTTGCAACAAATCCAACATTAAAAACCGTACTTCGTATGGCTGCACCACCGAATGTCAGTACATCGATCATTACAAGAGAAACCGCAGTAACCAATATTAAAGCAGGAAAATATACCGGACAGAAAGTTCTGGTAGTGGTAAAATCTCCGTTTGATATCTTATATCTGATCGATCAGGGATTAGATATAAAGACTGTAAATGTTGGAAATATGTCAGCAAGAGAAAATACGGAACATTTACGTCCGACTATCAGTGTGACACCGGAAGAAAAAGAAGCATTTAAGGAACTGTTAGATAAAGGAGTAGAGATTACAACAATTTTAGTACCAAGTGCTCCGAAATCTTACTTAAAAGACAGTCTGGCATAAAAGGAAGGTTGGATATGTATAAAATAATTGTAGCAAGTCATGGCCCGATGGCTGAAGGAATGAAGAAATCACTGGAATTTGTTATGGGACCGGCAGAAAATGTAACGGCACTCTGCCTTGATGAAGAAGGAATCAGTAAATTTGCAGAAAGAGCAAAGAGGCTGGTAAATGATCAAAATACAGAAGAAATTCTTGTAATGGTTGATTTTCTGTTTGGCAGTCCATTTAATGAATTTTCAAAACTTGCAGCCGGTTATGCAGGAAAGATGGAAATTATTACCGGGGTAAATCTGCCGGCACTTGTAGAAGCGGTGAATTGTCAGGAAGACGGAAGCAGTATGGAAACGGTAATTCCACAGATAAAAGAAGCTGCGGTAATGAAAACTTTAAGAGAGATACTTGCAGAAGAAGAAAGCGGAGATGACGATGAATAAACCAATCTATCATATTACACCGGAAAAGGGATGGATGAATGATCCGAATGGACTGGTTGAATACAATGGTGTATATCATGTGTTTTATCAGGCAGACCCGGAGCATCTGATAAATGAAAATATTGGGTGGGGACATAAAATAAGCTCTGATTTGTTACATTGGGAGGAGTGCCAGCCGGCACTGCTCCCTGATCAAAGTTATGACAGAGACGGATGCTTTACCGGGAGTGCAGTGATCAAAGATGATAAGATGTATCTGTTATATACAGGTCATGTGAATCAGGAAAGCGGATATATAGAAACACAGAATCTTGCAGTGAGTAAAGATGGAATTCATTTTGAAAAATACGACGGAAATCCGGTAATAAAAAACCCGCCGGCAGATACGACAATGAGGTTCCGTGATCCCAAAATATGGGAAAAGAATGGAAATTATTATGCAGTTATCGGTGGGGAGACAGAAGATAAATGCGGAAAAGTTGTATATTACAGAAGCCGGGACCTGCAGGAGTATACATATTGCGGAGTGTTTGCAGATTCTGATGGATCCATCGGAAATATGTGGGAATGCCCGAATTTTGTGCAGATAGGAAATACAGATGTTCTGATCATTTCACCAAAAGGATTGGAAAAAGAAAATGGATTTTCTGCTTCGTTTGAAAGTGGGTATATGACCGGAAAGATGAATTATGAAGAAGGGATGTTCAGTCATGCTTCGTATAAAAAATTAGATCATGGATTTGATTTTTATGCACCACAGGTGATGGAGTGTGGAGACCGTAAAATTCTTTTTGCATGGTTTGCAATTCCGGATTCGCCGGGAATAGAGATGGAAGACGGATGGAGACATTTACTGACATTGCCAAGGGAATTAAAAATATCATCAGATGGCAGTCTTCTCATGACTCCGATTGAAGAGTTGAAAAAATTACGTACAAAAGTTCTCGAAAAGACGGTACCTGGAGCATCATGGAATTGTAATATCGAAAATCAGCCGCTGGAATTATTGCTAACCGGCCGTTATGAAGAATTATGCTTTGAAATAGCTGATAAAAATGAGCCGTTGCTCGAACTTACTTTGAAAAAAGATAATATAGTGTTAAAGCAAAAAAGAGAAGACGGATGGCAGATCCGTACCTGTAGTTATTATGATGATATCATGCGGAAAATGCAGATTTATATGGATTACAGTACAGTTGAAGTGTTTATCAACGACGGCAGATATGTATTCTCAAGCAGAATATATCCGGTCGGATCATTGGATTTCAGGATAAATGCAGCCGCAGATAATGAAGATGGAAGTTTGGAAATATATTCTTTGAGTTTATAGTGGGGAACTTTATGATTCTTTCGATGAAACAAGGTCAGCAGCAAAAGCAGAAGCAGAAGCTGGCACAAGAGCAAAGCTTTTTTCTGGATATTTTAAAATTTAATAAAGAAGAATTGATGGATTATCTGGAGAAAGAATATCAGGAAAATCCATTGATTGATTTTGACCGGCGTGTTTTTAATAAAGAAGGTATGTCTTTTGAGGAGGATTTGTCAGACATCGAAAATAATGCCGTAAAAGAATCGTTACAGGATCATTTATTGCAACAGATAGGATTTCTTTCAAAAAAAGTCCCGGAACATATTGCAGAATTTTTAATCTATTCTTTAGACCGCAATGGCTATCTGCGAGAGAAAAGTATAAATGAAGTGATAAAATTTTTCCCGGAATATACGGAAGAACAAGTAGAGGATTTTATCAGATGTATGCAGCAGATGGAACCGACGGGGGTATTTGCAAGAAACCTGCAGGAATGTATGGTGCTTCAGCTGCAGGAATCGGAATCAAAATATAAAACGAAATGTATTCAAATCGTGAAGAATCATATTCAATTGTTAGCTGACAATAAATTGCCGGAAATCAGCAGGCTGGAAAACAGTACACTTGAACAGATAACAGAATGTGTAAAAATAATAAGATGTCTGAATCCAAAACCAGGAGCAGAGTATGCCGCTGATGCATTATACATGGAATGTGAAGTAGAGATTCTGAAAGAGAATGAAAATCTGACTGTAAAAATGCTGAACAATTATGAAGCACTGCAGTTGCGGCCGGAATATTATATGACAACGGATGAAGCGATGACGGAGTTTGTAAAACCATATCTGAAAAGAATCCGTCTGCTGGTAGACACATTGAATGCACGGGAGAGGACACTTTTTTCTATTGTTTCGAACATTACAGAACATCAGAGGAATTTTTTCCTTAAGGACGGCAGACTGGAACCATTTACACTGAAAGAAGTTGCAGAAGAACTTGGAATGCACGAATCAACCATATCCAGAGCAATTTCAAATAAATCCGTGCGCTTTAAAAACAGGGAAATTCCGTTGAAATACTTTTTTATCAGTAAAACGGTAAATGGGGACAGTAAAGATTGTGTAGAAGAAAGAATAAAAGCTTTAATTGCATCGGAAGATAAACAGCATCCATTGAGTGATCAGAAATTGTCAGAATTAATGAAAAAAGAGGGAATTGTTGTGGCTAGAAGAACGATCGCAAAATACAGGGAGCAGATGGGCATCCTGCCGGCAGCAAAGAGAAAAGTTTATTAGGGGGACGGGAAAAGTGGCTTTTTTCCTGTCCCCAATGGCTTTATGAAGTGGTATTTTCTGCATAGTTGTTACGTGCCTGACGAGGTGTCAGTCCGTAGATTTCTTTGAAGAGCCGATTAAAAATTGTCTGATTGGTAAAACCGATTTTGTTCATCACTTCAGAGATTGACATATCTGTATTCATAAGGAGACGTCCCGCATGAGAAATCCGTACCTCATTCAGGTAGCGGAGGAACGTAATACCCATATGTTTTTTGAAGAAACGGCAGAAATATTCTCTGCTGAATCCAACTTGATCTGCTACTTCTTCGAGCGAAAGTTTCTCGGTATAATGTTCATTTACATACGAGATGATTTCCCGCAGAGTATCATTAGACTGGCTGGTTCCGATAGTTACTCCCGGAAGTGAGTACACAGAAAAATAACGAATCAAATCTGCAAGCATCAGCAATGCCGTGCCGTCCGAACGCATGGCGCTGGTGCTTGCATTTTCTACATTCATACGTGTCAGGTCGTGGGCAAGCTGACAGATGTGGATGTACTGGGTGGATTTTGGATCATTCAGAGGAATCGGGCGGCATTTGATGTGATATAGTTCCAAATCCGGACAGTAAACAGAAAGCTGCTTTTTATCAACATGGATACATAAGAACATATATAGCTTAGAATCAGAATGAATAGAATGAACTTCTTTTGAATCAAAAACAATCAGTTGATTGCGCTGAAGGGTAAGATGTTCGTGCTCGATATGAATACGGACAGAACCATTCAGACAGAATAAAATCTCCATAGCCTCATGCCAGTGGGCCGGAATATGTGTGTTTTCAAGTGCTGCCATAGATACCTGTATTCCAAGATTGCCAAGTGGATGGAGTGCTTCGTGATATGCTTTTGCCATAATATCCTCCTTTATATGAATAGTAAATGTCAATATCGTTTTAAAATAAGATAATTATAGCACTGGTTTGAAATTGAAAACAAGGCTAAAATGCAAGATGTAAACGGAAAACAAAGAAAATAAATATATAGATAGTAAAAAAGGAGAGGTCAATATGAGTACAGTAGCAATTAAGAATACAATGGTAATGAATAACACAGAGAAAAAGGCTGGTTTAGTGGAGCGTTTCAAAAAATATGTCCTGGATAATGCAGAGTATTTTGCGGTGGCTTCTGTAGTGATGTCTGGAAATGGTTATGCAGCAGGACAGATCATGAGAGATGCAAGACGTGTTGCATCTGCTAACAGATAAGAAGGAATAAGAATGACTATTAAGGGTAAGACATCAGGTAAATAAGAAATGATAAATGATGGACTGCACCAGTTATAAACTGGAGGTAGTCCATTATTTTTTTTAGGGCAAGGCCCTGTTTTCTATTGTGGAGTTTTGGGATGTTCCCCAAAACGAAACTTTAGGAAACAAATAAACCACCTGCTATGCGGGTGGTTGAAAGAGCTTTAGCGTTGTGTAGAAAACCTCCAATGATATAATAATAAAAGGTTCGCCAACCATATTATTAATCAAAGGAGGTCGTCCAAGATGGACAATAATAGTTTATCACATACAACGTGGAATTGTAAGTATCACATAGTTTTTGCACCGAAATATAGAAGGAAGATCTCTTTCCTTTCATTAGTACATTAAATATTTTACGAAAATAATCGAATTACAACCCAGATATATGTCTTACTACATATCTGATTTTCATATAATATGATAGACAGGAGATAGAGATATGAAGCAGATTAAAGACAAAGTTAAATGTGAAAGAGCAATTGAAAAGTTAGAGTTAGAGAAAGAGTTTGATACACAGAATCTGGAATTTCAGATATATCAGTACGAAAAAGGGGAATTGCTGTGTCAACCATGCAATTCAGATGACGGGTTGCAGATTGTTATAGAAGGGACGGTAAATATTTATCATATACGGGACGATGGTTCTAAATATTTTATTGCTATGAATGAAGGAATTCATCTTCTGGGAGATATGGAATTTATGAATCCGGCACCATGTATTTATTTTGTAGAAGCAGTTAGCCCGGTAACTGTAGCGGTATTATCTCTGAAAAAATATCGCAATGTACTAAAACAGGATGTTAAATTTATGAATTTAATCGCATCTACTCTCGCTGCAAAACTTGGAATCGCCGCAAATGGCGAGTCGGTTAGTGCTTCTCTTAAAGATCGGATTCTCAATCATTTAGAGGATGAAAAAATTGTTGCTAAATGTGGGAAAGGGACTTATTGGTTACTGTGAGTTATGAAAGAACGTCAATATATTATTGACAGGTGATAATATGAATACAACAAAGAAAAGCTTAAAGGACAGAATCCGGGATTATCTGATTAAAAACATAAATTATATTGTACCAGGAATCTTAATGCTGGGTGGAAGTATATATTATCCTGAAAATTATAGAAGACATTAATTTATAAAAGCATTACAAATCATTCCTCAACAGCCGTTTCCGGATCGGAGGCACTTCAATACGAATGCCTTCACAGTTTGGCAGCATAGCTTTACAAAGCCACAGTTAATGGCAATATCAAAAACAGACAGTGAGCTGTCATCCATAAAGATGGCAGCTTTTTTGATGCAGTATCATGAAACAAAGAAGATCGGTGTGCATTGTGCATAAAAAACTGGTATAAGAAATAATAAAATTCCGACTTTAATATTCAGAATAATGTTACAAAACATAATAGAAAATATAAGAATAATGTTACAAAAACATTGAATAACACGAGAATAATGTTACAATACTAATATCAGGAGGGCGATTCAATGCTTAAAAGAGAGATTTCGGAAAAATTAAAATTATGGAGAACTCAGAAAAATAAAAAGGCACTTTGTATTATAGGCGCAAGACAGATTGGAAAAACAACAATTATCAGAGAGTTTGCAAAACAAGAATATGAAAATTTTATAGAAATCAATTTCATATTAGATAAAGGTGCCGAAAAAATTTTTGAAGATAAATTGGATGCAGATACTATTATTGAGAACCTGACTGCTTTCAAGATGCAGAAGATGGAGCCGGGAAAGACATTGGTATTCCTGGATGAGATACAGGAATGCCCCAATGCAAGATGTGCAATCAAGTTCCTGGTTGAAGATGGACGGTTTGATTATATTGAATCCGGTTCACTTCTTGGTGTCAGGTATAAAGAAGTTCCTTCTTATGCGGTTGGATTTGAAGAGATTGTTTCTATGTATCCTATGAATTTCAGGGAATTTCTCCGGGCGAATGGAGTGCAGGATACAACATTTACTACATTACAGTTCTGCTATGAAAATCATAACGAAGTTCCAACAGTAATGCATGAAACATTGTTGAAACTTTTTGCAACTTATATTGTTGTAGGTGGAATGCCGGATGTTGTCCAGACTTATGTAGATACGCATGATATCGGAAAGGTAGTTAGGCTTCAGAGAAATATTCTGGAATTATACAGACAGGATATATCGAAGTATTCCGAAGGTGCGGAAAAAGTGAGGATTAAAGCCATCTTTGATAGTATTGCATCTCAATTGGATGATAAGAACAGACGGTTTATTTTGAACAGGATTGATGAAAATGGAAGAATGAATCGTTATGAGAATTCATTTATGTGGTTAAGTGATGCAGGTGTTGCTTTGCCATCTTATAATGTTACAGAACCACAGGCTCCGTTACAGCTTAATGAAAAGAGAAATCTGTTCAAATTATTTATGGGAGACACAGGTCTGCTCTGTGCTTCCTGCATGGAGAACATTCAGTTTGAACTCTTACAGGGGAATATGGATGTGAATATGGGAAGTATATTGGAAAATGTATTTGCCCAGTCAATAAAAAGCGGTGGATTCTCATTGAATTATTTTGAGTCGAAAAAGTACGGAGAATTGGATTTTGTAATACAGAATGGATTGAAGATTGACCTTCTTGAGATAAAATCAGGAAATGATTATCAAAAGCATTCTGCTTTGAATAAAGTATCTGCAGTAGAAAACTGGAAGTTTGGAAGAAAAATTGTATTTTGCAAAGGGAATGTTGAGCAAAAAGAGGAAATTGAATATTTCCCGTGGTATATGGTGATGTTTTATCAGAGAGAAAAAGAGCCGGAACATTATATTTATGAGGTAGATCTGTCGGATTTATAGCCAATTGGGACGGGAAAAATGGAATTTTCCCCGTCCCTGCTGGCTCTTTTTTGTATCGCCATGCGTTCGTAAGGTGCTGCCAGTAACAAGTCCTGCAGATTATCGTGAAATTAGATTGCCAAAACTGCTGACAGCAGATATTTTTATCCCAAACTGGTAACTCGCTGGAATATTTCAAATATACAAAATTTAGAGATGGAAGGTGCAATGGTTATGACGATCACCGAAATGAGAGAATTAAAAGAACAAAGCAGCAGAAGCGCTGGGAGCATATCAGGTAAAGAAGCAGGGGGAATATACCTTAGAGGATTACTATGCCCTGCCCGATGACCAGAGATATGAATTGATCGATGGCGTTTTATATGACATGGTAGCACCTGCCGTTACACATCAGGAGATTGCTTTCGAGATTGCGGTGGCTTTGCGGAATACTGGATTGCGGATGTGAAAAATCAGAAGGTAATTGTGTATGATCTGGGAGATGATTTTGGAAAAAATATGCTATACTGCTGATAGAAGTACTACGAAAAAAGCGGTACAAAAACCAGAAATGGAGAAAAGCATATGAAATTAACAATATTAGGAACCGGAAATGCAACGGTAAGTGAATGTTATAATACTTGCTATGCAATCAGCGATGAAGGGAAACATTTCCTTGTAGATGCAGGCGGTGGCAACCGTATTCTGAAAGTATTAAAAGACACAGGAATCGACATGAATGATATCCACGATATCTTCGTTACACACGAGCATGTAGACCACGTGCTTGGAATTATCTGGCTGGTGCGTATGATCGGACAGAGAATGAACCAGGGAAAATATGAAGGTGATCTTCGCATTTACTGCCATGAGGAGCTGGCAGAGAAGATTCAGGCAATCGCAAATATGACGATCCAGCAGAAGGTCTGTAAGCATATGGGGGAGCGAATCCAGTTTGATGTCGTGAAAGACGGAGACAGCAGAACGATTCTCGGATGTCCTGTGACATTCTTCGACATTGGTTCGACAAAGGCGAAACAGTTCGGATTCACCATGCAGCTTAAGAGCGGTAAGAAATTCACCTGTGTTGGTGACGAGCCGTACAATGAGGTGGATTATAAATATGTGAAGGGCAGTGACTGGCTGCTTCATGAGGCATTCTGCCTGTTCGGTGAGGCGGATAAATTCAAGCCTTATGAGAAGCATCATAGTACAGTAAAAGAAGCATGCCAGCTTGCGGAAGAACTCGGCGTGCCGAATCTGTTGTTGTATCATACAGAAGAGACACATCTGGCGGAGAGAAAGAAGTTGTATACGGAGGAAGGACAGCAGTATTATCATGGTAATCTGTATGTGCCGGATGATCTGGAGACATTTGAGATATAGAAAAGCAAAAGAAAATAAAAATAGATTAGAATGTAAGAAAACCTGCCGACGGGCAGGTTTTCTTGCGTTCATTTTTGATCCGGAAGGGACAATAAAAAAGTCAAAAACCCTGTCCCCATGGCTAAAAAAGATCGAGCATATTATCCAGATAAATCTCTTCCCTGACATGCAGTTGATATTCCGGCTTCGTCATATAATAAAGCAGAAATTCAAGAATCAGTGCACTTCCAAGCCCGCGTCCTTCAATCTTAAAATTAGAAAATCCCATGGGCATGTAAATATTCTGTATATCATCCACACTGATGAATCCGGGATTTTCCATTGCCTTGGAAAAGCGGTAACCGTTACCGCCATCCGGCGAAGCACAGTGAAACTCCGGGGCAGGATTTCCGAGATTCTTCCGGCTGACGGATTCATAACAAGTCTTTCTGTCCTTACAGCCGAACCAGCAGCATTCATTGCATAAGAATTCTACTTTATCTTTCTGGTGCTGCGACATCAGGTCTAATTTATCGAATACTTTGTTTAACCGGAAGTCCGGTACAATATAACGGAAATCTTCTCGGTTTATTTCAGTTAAAAAATCCTGAAAATCTGTCAGAACTTTTGTGGTGGAAGAGACAAGGTAGAGATCAGGATAGTTTTTTTGTAAATAGTTTAATAAAAGCTCGGAGTGCACGATCACGCCATTCTGGAGTCGGTGTGTATGTGGTGAATTATCAGCATCAGAGGCGTGTTCGAACATTTTACAAAGTTCGTTACATTTCTTATCTGTAAGATGTTCTTCCCGTAGCAACGAATTACTGAACGTCAGCCGGGCCGAGATGCCGTATTCCCGCACCAGATCAAGCACGTCTTTCGGATCAGAATATCCAAATGAAGTACGCCCGCCGCCCCAGATACAATCCGAAGGAGCGCCATAGATCGAGCCAATCTCACACCAGTCGTAAAAATATTCCCTGTGCTTCCGGAATAATGGAAGGAATATGCGGTACAATTCGTAAAATTCAAACAGGCCTGGGAGGTGGTAAAAGGCAGTAAGATTATTATTTTGAATATTTGCTGTAGTTGCTGTATTCATGTGGTTACCTCTGGAAAATTTTCTATGGTTAATGATAACACATTATCCCGGCAGTGAACACGTATATTTCCGTATATGATACACCACATATACTGCGATCACAAGTTCCGTAAGCGGCATTGCGGATCACAGACTTCCGGGCAGGCAATGTCCTTATAGCATATTTTTTATATATGTCAAGGTTTTACATGCATTTCACTTGCATTATCCACATACATGTGTATAATAAAGCTTGTTCGGTATTTTTGAAAAAAAAGTATAGTAATAGAAAACTTTTGAAAATATGGAGGTGAAAATGTGGATATCGGAAAGAAGCTGAGAGAGCTTAGAAAGCAGAACGATCTGACATTGGAAGATCTGGCTTCGCGCAGTGAGCTTACGAAAGGATTTCTGTCACAGGTGGAGCGTAACCTGACGGCACCGAGTATTGCGACACTGGAGGACATTCTGGAAGCACTTGGAAGTAATCTGTCGGAATTCTTTCATGAAGAGGAAGAAAAGCAGATCGTATTCGGGGTGGATGATTTCTTCGTAGACGAGAAAGAAGATTATCAGGTGGAATGGATCATTCCGAATGCGCAGAAGAACCAGATGGAGCCGATCCTTATGACACTCTATCCGCATAAAAAGAGCCATGTCCAGACGTCATATACGGGCGAGGAATTTGGCTATGTACTGAAGGGAAATATTACGATCGTGCGTGGTGGCAAAAAGTATAAAGTGAAGGCGCATGAGACGTTTTATATGGATGGTGCGAAGAGCCATTATCTTTACAATCACGGTAACAGCCCGGCAAAGATATTGTGGATCACGACACCGCCGATTTTTTAAAGAAAAGAGAAGTGCAGCTGCAAATGTAAGGAAGAATGAGGATTATGAAACGATACCTTGCGGCTTTAAAATCTGAAAAGGGAGAGGAAAAATGGAAGAGAAAAAACTAATTGAATTTCGCAACATTGTGAAAAGCTTTGACACCCAGGTTGTGTTAAAAGGAATCAATCTGGACATATATGAAAATGAATTCGTAACCCTGTTAGGACCAAGTGGATGTGGTAAGACTACACTGCTCCGAATCCTTGGAGGGTTCCTGGATGCGGACGAAGGAAAGGTGATCTTTGATAATGAAGATATCACCGACAAGCCGCCGTATGAACGAGAGCTGAATACCGTATTCCAGAAATATGCATTATTCCCGCATCTGAGCGTATATGAAAATATCGCATTTGGATTAAAGCTTAAGAAAATGAGTAAAGATATCATCGACCAGAAAGTAATGAAGATGCTGAAACTGATCGGTCTGGAAGGCTATGAGGATAAGAATACGACACTGCTTTCCGGCGGCCAGCAGCAGCGTGTGGCAATCGCGAGAGCGCTGGTCAATGAGCCGAAGGTACTGCTTCTGGATGAGCCGCTGGCGGCGCTGGATTTAAAGCTTCGTAAGGAAATGCAGTATGAGCTGAAGCGTATCCAGCAGGAGGTCGGTATTACATTTATCTTCGTAACGCATGATCAGGAAGAAGCACTTACGATGTCGGATAAGATCGTCGTTATGCAGAAAGGTGAGATCCTTCAGATCGGAACCCCACAGGAGATCTACAATGAGCCGACGAACCGTTTCGTAGCAAACTTTATCGGAGAGAGCAACATCATTTCCGGAAGGATGATTGAGGATTATAAGGTTCGTTTTGATGATATTACATTCGACTGCGTGGATCATGGATTCAAGGAGAATGAGCCGGTGGATGTCGTGATCCGTCCGGAGGATATTGATATCGTGGATGTAAAAGACGGAAAGATGACGGGAGAAGTCTTAAGTGTTCTGTTCAAGGGTGTGCACTATGAGATCATGGTAGAGACCGTTCCGGGAACGAGCGTTACGGTCAACATGCGTGTCATCCGCAATCATGACGTAACCAGTGAAGACGGAAGCGAGAAGATCAGTGCCAACAACTTCTATGTAGACGTAGAAGATGTAGAGAATCTGGATGATAAGGAAATCGTCGCACTGTCGAATGCACAGGCATGGGAGACAGAGACGGATGAGTACATTTCCATTGCAAATATTGAATATGAACTGGAAGCAAAAGAAGGACAGTATCCGGTTACATTCAGCACTTCAAACGGAACCAGCATCGAGAGAACCATTTTCGTAGTCAACCAGCCGTTCGTTAAGAATGAGAAGGCAAATGAAGGTGTTATGGCGTTCAACTTCTTCAAGACGGTAGACGAGATCACAGAATCTCAGGCACTGGATACAGATCTTAAGACCTGGGCAAATGCACAGGGATGGAAGCTGACGGATGAAGACCAGAGTGTGGACATCAGTGTAGACTATGATTTTGATCCGGAAGAAGTAACAGAAGGCGTGTATGAGATTACATTTTCCACTACGGGACGTGAGTTCAAGATCCATACAACGGATTATTCGGAGGAAGGACAGGAGGTCGGCCTGACATTCTTCCCGGAAGATATCCACGTTATGCCGAAGGTGGTATTCTAAGATGAAGAAATTTTCACAGTTAGCATTTCCGTATATCGTGTGGGCAATATTGATGTTAGTATTCCCGATGGTCCTGATCGCACTTTATTCCGTGACAGATCAGGGGAACAGCATCTTATCGTTCACATTTACACTGGAACATTATGCCAAATTTTTTACCGACCCGGATTTCTTATTGATCCTCTGGCGTTCCATTGTAATTGCGGTGAAGACAACGGTGATCTGTCTGTTGCTGGGCTATCCGATTGCATATTATATTGCGCGCAGTGAGCAGAAAAAGCAGAATGCGCTGATCCTTGTGATCACGATCCCGATGTGGATCAACATGCTGGTAAGAACGTATGCATGGATCGGACTCTTAAGCGACGGCGGTCTGATCCAGAGAATCCTGCATATGGTGGGACTTGGAAAGGGATCACTTCTTTATACAGAAGGGGCAGTGCTTCTTGGTATGGTATATAACTTTCTGCCATTCATGATCCTGCAGATCCAGACGTCACTTAGTAAGATGGACAATTCCTTGCTGGAAGCGAGTGCAGACCTTGGGGCAAGCCCGGCGCAGACATTTAAGCGTGTGACACTGCCGCTTTCCGTGCCGGGAATCATCAACGGGATTACGCTGGTATTTCTTCCGGCAGTCAGTTCTTTCTTCATACCGAAGCTGCTCGGCGGCGGTCAGTATTTCCTCATCGGAAATATGATCGAGAACCAGTTCATTACGGTTGGAGAGTGGAACTTCGGAAGTGCCATTTCCATGATCATGGCGGTCATTATGATGGTACTTATGATGGTTGTCCGTAAGATCGAGATTCGTAACCAGGGCGGAAAGGGGGTATAATCGTTATGAATAAGGGAAAACGTCCAATTGGGAAGATCCTTATGATACTGTCGGTTGTATTCTTCTACCTTCCGATCCTGTACATGATTATATTCTCATTTAACGATGGAAAATCACTTACAAGCTTTACCGGATTTTCGCTGCGCTGGTATAAGCATATGCTGGAATCGGCAGATATGATGGATGCACTGTCGACGACATTCAGTATCGCGCTGCTTGCGACATTTATCTCAACAGTAGCGGGAACAATTGCAGCGATCGGAGTCAGCAAGTCGAAGAAACTGATACGTGACCTGATGGAGCAGGCGAATAACCTGCCGATCATGAACCCGGAGATCGTAACTGCGATCGGATTCATGTTATTATTCATCACATTCCATGTGGAAAAAGGATACGTTACCATGCTTCTGGCACATATTGCATTCTGTATACCGTATGTTATGTTATCGGTAATGCCGAAGATCAAGTCACTTGATCCGAACCTCGCAGATGCGGCGATGGACTTAGGTGCAACACCGTGGCAGGCACTGACAAAAGTTGTCGTGCCGCAGATCACGCCGGGAATCGTAGCCGGGGCGCTGATCGCATTTACCATGTCGGTGGATGATTTCATCATCTCTTACTTTGTAACCGGACGTGGTGTGAAGAACTTAAGTATCATGGTGTATACAATGAGTAAACGTGTCAACCCGAGTATCAATGCAATCTCGACACTGGTGGTTGTGATCATCACGATCGTACTTGTGATCATCAATGCTGCACCGGCACTTTTTGCAAAACGTGCGAAGAGAAACAGCATCGGCAGACGAAGTGTACTGTTACCGGCAGTTGCGGTTGCGTGTGTACTGGCGATCGTAGCCGGAGTTGTGACATATAATAACAAGAAAGAGCCATTGCCATTCGAGGGGCAGACGCTTCGTATCTACAACTGGGGCGAGTATGTAGGTGAACATATTATCCAGGATTTCCAGAAAGAGACAGGGGCAACGGTACTTCTTGAAAATTTTGATTCGAATGAACAGATGTATATTAAGGTTGCAAATGGAGAAGCTTACGACATTCTTGTACCAAGTGATTATATGATCCAGAGACTCATTTCCGAAGGATATTTACAGAAATTGGATAAGTCGAAACTGAACTGTATGGATAAATTATATGATGCGGTCAAAGGACTTCCGTATGATCCGGAGAATGAATATTCTGTTCCGTATTTCTGGGGAACAGTCGGAATCGTGTACGATAAGACAAAAGTCGACATCAAAGACCTGGAAAAAGAAGGCTATAACATTTTCCTGGATCAGAAATATAAAGGGGACATCTACCTGTATGACTCAGAGAGAGATTCCTTTATGATGGCACTGAAGGCATTGGGATATTCGATGAATACGTCTGACGAAAGCCAGATCCAGGAAGCGTATAACTGGCTGGTTCAATGTGTACAGACCATGAAGCCGGAGATCGTTACCGATGAGATCATTGATAACATGGCACAGGGAAGGAAGGCACTTGGTCTGATCTATTCTGGAGATGCGACATATGTGATCAATGAGAATGAAAACATGGGATACTACATGCCGGAAGGCGGAACCAACCAGTGGTCCGACGCCATGGTCATTCCGAAGAATGCGAAGAATCCGGAACTTGCACATGCATTTATCAATTATGCAAGTGATTATGACGGAGCTTATGACAATTCAAGTTATGTAGGTTATACATCGGCGAATAAGAAGGTTATGAAAGATCTGTATGGCAAGGGCGGAGAGTTCGAAGGAATTGATGCATATATACCAAGAACAGATAATAAGAATGATGAAGTCTTTGAGTATAATGAGGAGACGAAGAAAGAGATCAGTAATCTTTGGAGTAAGGTGAAGATTGCGGCTAGTAATACGAATTAATAAAATGGGACGGGGGATTTTAAAAAATCCCCCGTCCCATTTTTAAAATAAATACGCTCGAATCACATCAAACGATGCCGGCCCAACATCCAGAACCGCCTTATGAAACTGCATCTGCGTAAAGTTATCTTCCCACTTATCCACAGCATCTTTCTTAAGTTCCAGAAATTCCAGATATCCAATATAGTATTTTAAGTAATTAGCCGGATCAGCAATGATCAGATCATAGATATCCTCAATGGTCGCGTCATCCGTTATCCCATAAGTGTGGAAAAATGCTGCCGCATCGGCAAGTTTCCAGCCGTCATAATGAATTCCCATATCGGCAAGTGCATATAGTCCCAGAATGACAGAAGAGTTGCGTTGAAATATTGTGGCCTGTTCTTTGGTCAGTGTGGAAAAGTAGTAACTCATCATCTCGCTGTAAGTGGCCCATCCCTCTGTGTAGCCGCCGTAGTTCAGTACACAGCGGATTGGATTGGGATGAAGGCTTGCGTAATAGACATTCTGGTATAAATGTCCGGGGTAGCCTTCATGGGCGAAGGTGGTGAAGAGAGAAAGGTTGTCGGTGATGTGCCCCTTGTTAATGTAGATTACATTTTCGGAAGTATTGTCGATGGCCGGGATCATGTAGAAAGCCGGACTTAAGTATTCTTCCATGGATTTCTGGACGTATTTGATCTGTGTATGAATCTGTGGATATGGTGGAAAATCCTTTGTAATCTTGTTTGATAATGTGGATAAAATCTTTTCAGGATCAGATTCGGAGAGTAGAGTACCTTGTGAGCTGAAAATGTCGGAGGTTACGGAAGATGAGCCAGAGGAGGAGTCTTCTGTCAGCACTCGCTGCATAACTGTAAGATCCGAAAGAATCTGTGCATTCGTAAGGTTTTGCAGTTCTGCAATACTGCGTGAGGAACCAGTCTCACTTCTTACCAGATATTCGTAGTAAGTCCGGCCATTCGGAAGATAGCACAGCCCGTTATTGTTTTTGCCGGAACTGCGGAGTTCGGACAAGCCGGAAATAAGTTGTTCATAGGCCGGAAAAATATATTTTTTTATGTAAACGTTGTTTTGCCGGGTATAGGCTTCCCGCTGTTTTTCGGTAAGGACACCGTCTTTGGCAGAAGCAAGTTCTTCCAGCCGTTCCACGAAAGAAGAATAGAGATAATTGCTTTCTTTTAAATTAACAAAATCCCGGCATTCTTTGATGATGGAGTCGGCAGTATAGGATGCCATAAAAAGGCCGGATTCGGATTTTGTGTGTTCAAAATTCAGGATAGATCGGAAGTATTCCGGTGTTTTAGTAAGAAGCTGCAGATAGTTTTCAATATCGGAGATCTCATAAAAACGGTATTCTGATAAGATGACCGGAAGCTGTGACTGAGTTCCTGTGAGAGGTGCAAGTGGTTCGTCGTAGAGTGTATAAGGGGACAGATCATAGGCAGAATTCAGATAGTCATTCAGCACATCATAAGTAAGACGGTTGTCTTTGGAAAGAGATATTCTGTTATAGGAGCGAAGTCTGGTCCGTTCCGCATCGACACTAGACCGGACCAGTTCGGGATCGGTGGTACATTGTCCATAGGAAATGGGCGCATTTTTTATGCCATATTTTTCGGGATCTTTTAAGGTGTAGTGGAGAGTAATTGTATTTCCACTGATTTCCTGTCGGAAAAGTTCAGAAGTATATTTCGAAAATGCCTGATCCGCATTCTGTTGAGAATGAAAGAACAGAAGAAAAAGGAGTAGAAGTACGGATGCAGACGGAAGCAAAAAGAGTAATGGCTTCCGTTTAAATTTTTCGAGAAATTTTTGCATAAAAATCCCCATATAAATCATTTGTATCATTTATATGGGGATTTCCTGCAAATATGTATTCATTGTTTATAACCGGAAGCCAATATCATAAACTTCCGGTAACTTATATGACTTATAATCCGGTAATCAGCTCAACAATAAAGACGCCGAGACATGCGAACAAGGATACCTTCAGCAGGCTCTTGCCACGGTAGGCCAGAAATACGGCGATGATAAATCCGGCAAGTGCAGACCAGATATTCGCAGTGGCACTGAGGATTGCCGGGAATGTCATAGCAGCAAGCGTCACATAAGGGACATAGTATAAAAATGATTTGATATACGTGCTTTTAATCTCTTTGCGGATCAGCGTCAGCGGAAGCATACGGATCAGGTAAGTAACTGCCGCCATCACAAATATGTAAATGTAAATATTATGATTCATGGTGTGCCTCCTTTGTACTGTCACTCAATTCGCCAGCTTCTTCCAGTTCATCGTACTCGTCCTCTTTCACCGGGAAGAAATAAGCCGCAATTCCTGCAATGATCAGAGTAATGATGATAATACGGAATCCGGATGAAATATTCCTAAGCCCGGGTGTTTTGTCAAATAAAAAGCTGGCTGCCATGGAAATGACAACAACACCTGCGAGTACACGGTTGTTACGGGCCGGCGGAATGATGATCGCCAGAAACATACCATAAAGTGCGACACTTAATGCACTGACAACACGAGCCGGTAATATATTACCGGACAGGATTCCAAGAAATGTACCGAATACCCATCCGAATACAGAGATAAATATAACCCCGTAAGAATAAAACGGACTCAGTTTTCCACCCTTGCAAACTGTGACGCCGAAGATCTCATCGGTCACACCGTAAGCAATGAGAAAACGGTGGAACAGCGGCGCTTCCGGATCAATCTTCTGCGAAAGCGCACAGGACATCAGACAGTATCTTAAGTTGATGATAAGCTGTGTGATGGCCATCTCTATATAAGAAGCGGTCGATGCGATCAGTGACAGCCCTGCAAACTGCCCGGCACTGGTCACATTGGTAAGAGAGATCAGAACCGCATCAAAGATCGAAATTCCGACTTTTTTTGCCATGATCCCAAATGTAAATGAAACCGCTATGTATCCAAGACAGATCGGTATTCCGTCCTTGAAACCGGCGGTGAAATATTGTCTTCTGGTCATAATAAATTCCCCAATCGAGGGTGCGGACATTTTCTTGGACTATCTAAGTGACCAATCCAAGTCTATGTCTGTACTCTATAGGACTCAAATATCCTAATGATTTTTTTATTCTTTTTTCATTATACCAATAAAGATAATCATTTAAAATACCAATAAATTCTGAGATGTTTACCCCAGACCAATCTGCATTATAGAACATCTCATTTTTAATTCTTCCAAATACGCCCTCACAGGCAGAATTATCAGGTGAACAGCCTTTCTTTGACATTGATCGTATGAAACCATTTTTTTCCATCCTGTCAATCCAGCCTGGCCAGCGGTAGTGTACGCCTCTGTCTGAATGTATGATTGGTTTTTCTCCTGCAGATAGTAATTTAGCTGCATCGTCAAGCATAGAATTGACAAGTAATGCATCTGGAGAAGTGCTTATATTCCAATTGACAAGTAAGCCATCAAAACAATCTACTATAGGCGATAAATAAACCTTTCCTGCCGGAATTGCAAACTCGGTTATATCTGTTAACCACTTTTCGTTAGGTTTAGATGCAGAAAAATTTCTGTTAATTAGATTATCTACTGCTGGAGATATTTCACCTTGATAGGAATTATATTTACGAGTTCGTTTGATTTTTACTACAAGTTGTTCTTCTTTCATAATCCTACGAATAACTTTTTCTGAGACAATTATATTTTCACGCTTAAGTAGGGCGTGAATTCGTCTGTAACCATATCGACCTTTATTCTCTGTAAATAATTCAATGACTCTAACACGTAAAAGTGTATATTTATCTTCTTTTTGTAGGGATTGTTCCTGATAATAATAACTGCTTTTTGACAATTGTAATTTCTGTAATAATAATGGCAGTGAGTATCTATTTTTCAAGACATCGATTATCACCGCCTTCTCTCTGTTGCTGAGAGCACTCTGATCGATGTCTGGGTCTTTTTTTAATACATTTATCGTTTCTTTAAGAATGTCTATTTCTAATTGCATATCTTGCATTTGAGCCTTCAACTGATTTATTTCATCAGAAGAAATATCTGTACTTGAAACAGAACCTTCTACTAATGTTCCCGGAGTAATGTTTTTGTGATTCATAAGACCTAATGTACCTTCTTTTAAATAACGTTTTCGCCATTGATAAATACTGGCTCTACTATACCCAATGTCTTCTGAAACATATTTTACATTTTCTCCGAGCTCATAGCAACGGTGAATTGCATCTAATTTTACTTCTAATGGAGGATTGCGAGGATGATCAGGAGGATTATTAATTACAGGGTATTCTTTCCTTGTTTTGGATGGGGTATTTTCCTCAGCAATCCATGTGTACAGATTTCTACGTGTTGGATACCCTAGAATCCTAATAGTTTCAGTTACAGACTCTGTTTGATGATATATCCGTAGTGCAATATCCTTTTGTTCTTTTGAATACATAAAAAGGCTCCTTTCGAAGCCCTATAGTAGTCCAGAATTTTGTCCGCACCCTCATCTTATGTATAGTTTCTGTAAATAACGAGAATATTATAAGCTCTCTGATTGGTTGCGTCAATGATGTGAAAAGTGGAAGATGGGAGAGATTGAGAACAAAGATAACAGTATACTATGTAAACGAATAAAAAAATGAATAGAAATAATTCAAAATAGCTGCCGAATTAGTGGAAAACATATAAAACATACAAAACCTATTGACAAGGTAGGGTAAAAGCAGTATCATACGCATATCGAATCTGAGATACGAAAAATACACATAGATGGAGTGATGAGTATGATAAAAGTAGAACACGCAAACAAAACCTTTTCCGGAAAATACGGTAAGGTACATGCCTTGCAGGATGTAAGCATCCATGTAGAAAAGGGAGACATTTACGGAATCATCGGATTCTCCGGAGCCGGTAAATCCACATTGATTCGTCTTGTAAATGGACTTGAAACACTGGATAGCGGAACTGTAACGGTTCATGGAGAAGAACTTGGAAGTCTGAAGAAACCGCAGCTTCGTAAATTAAGAAGAAAAATTGGAATGGTATTCCAGCAGTTCAACCTTCTGGAATCCAAAACAGTTTATCATAATATAGCATTGCCGCTGATTCTTGAGAAAGTACCGAAGGCTGAGATTGACAAGAAAGTCAAAGAAGTTCTTCAGTTTGTAGAACTGGAAGACAAGAAAGACGTGTATGTCAGCCAGCTTTCCGGTGGACAGAAACAGAGAGTCGGAATTGCAAGAGCATTGACAACAACACCGGATATCCTGCTTTGTGATGAGGCAACCAGTGCCTTGGATCCACAGACAACAGAGGCAATTCTGAAACTGCTTAAGAAGATTAATCGTGAGATGGGGGTTACAATCCTTCTGATCACACATCAGATGCAGGTGGTTCAGATGATCTGTAATAAAGTAGCAGTCATGGAGAAAGGTCAGGTAGTCGAGGCAGGAAGTGTACTGGATGTATTCGGAAAACCGCAGGCACCAGTTACAAAGAGATTTGTTCAGACTGTTGTGAATGATCAGATCCCTGAAAGCATCATAAGTCTTGTAAAAGAGCAGAAAGAACATTTCCGTGTAGAACGACTGAAATTTATCGGAAGCAGCGTAAAACGCCCGGTTATCTCAGATATTTGTCATGTAGAAGGAATTGTAGTAAATATCTTAGGAGCAACCGTTCAAGAACTTCAGGACAACATAATGTGTGTGTTCATTTTACAGTTGCTAGGATCTGAAGAGAAGATTCTGAAAGCAGAGAAACAGATTGACGAAAACGGAGTAATCAGAGAAAGGGTAGAGGTGATTTAATGGATCAGCAGTATTTTGGAGTTTCACTGGAGAAATTACTGACTAGTGGAGGACAGACTTTATATATGGTGGCATGGTCATTGATCATCGGAACCATCATAGGAATCATTCTGGCATTGATCCTTGTGCTTTGCCACAAGGGCGGACTTGCAGAGAATCGGATTCTCTACAATATCGTAAGTATCTACATTAACATTGTAAGAAGCATTCCATTTGTAATCCTTCTTGTAGCAATCATGCCACTGACAAGAACAATTGTTGGAACTACGATTGGAAGTACGGCATCATTGGTACCACTTGTTATTTACATCAGTCCATATCTGGCACGATTGATGGAGAACAGTTTGTTGGAAATTAATCCGGGTATTCTGGAAGCAGCAGAAGCGATGGGAGCTACAACATGGCAGACTATTCGTTACTTCCTTCTTCCTGAGACACTGGGATCTATTGTTCTGGCACTGACAACTGGTACAATCGGACTTCTCGGAGCATCTGCGATGGCAGGATATGTAGGTGGAGGCGGTGTCGGAGATTTGGCACTGACTTATGGATACCAGAGAATGAACACACCACTGATGATTTTCACAGTTGTAGTACTGGTTATCTTTGTACAGATCCTTCAGTTTGCGGGAAATACAATTTCAAGAAAATTAAGACAGCATAAATAAATATCAGAGTTCTGTAAGAAACAAAAAAAACAGGACAACAAGCCTGGTAATAATAGTTGTGAGTGTTTACAGTCGCTGTGTAACGACAGCCGGACATGAGATAGATAAAAAGAATAGGGAGATTTAGATTATGAAAATGAAAAAATTTATTGCAAGTGTATTAGTAGCGGCAACAGCATTTGGTCTTGTGGCATGCGGAAACTCAGGAACAGGCGATTCAGCAAAGAGTGATTCATCAGCAAAAAGCACAGATAAGAAGGAAATCGTCTATGGAAAATCTCAGGGACCATATACAGAGCTTTTTGAAGATGCCATTGTTCCGATTCTTGAAAAAGAGGGATACACAGTAAAGGGCGTTGATCTTTCTGATCTTCAGACAGCAGACGTTGCATTAAATGACGGAGATGTTGATGTTAACGTTGAGCAGCATACAGCTTACATGGAAAATTTCAACAAGAGTTATAACGGAGATCTGGTAGCAATCAGCCCGATCCCGACAGTTCCGGCAGGTGTATATTCTGATAAATATGATTCGATCGACGATATTCCGAACGGTGCAAAAGTGGCAGTTCCAAACGATGCATCTAACACAGCACGGTGTTATCTGATGCTTCAGAAGATCGGCTGGATCAAACTGGATGAGAGTGCAGATCCATCCGCAATAACACAGGATGATATCACTGAGAACCCACATAACATTAAGTTTACAGAGATGAACAGTATGACAATCCCGGCTACAATGGCTGATTTTGATTATGTAGCAATTACAGGAAGTGTTGTATACAATGCAGGAATCGATGCTTCTACAGCACTTGCGAACGAAGATATCCAAGATTATCTTGTACTTCAGGTTGTAGTAAAAAAAGAGAACAAAGATGCAGCATGGGCACAGGCAATCGTAGATGCATATCATTCTGATGAATTCAAAGAGTATATGAAAAAAAATAATGATGGATTATGGTGGATCCCAGAAGAACTTCAGTAAGTGGTTCTGAGCGGAGTTAAAGAAAGCGAGGTAGAAGCCATGGATCAGACGGAAAAGTTAATTATAGATATAATTGATCAACATAGAGATGAAATTATTGAGTTTGCAAGAGATATTTATACACATGCGGAACTTGGATATAAAGAATTCCGTACCTCACAGAAATTTGTAAATAAGATGAAAGAACTGGGACTTCACACAGAAACAGGATTTGCCATCACAGGTGTAAAAGCATACCTGAATGAAGAGAAGAAGGAGAATGCAAGTCTTGCACTTTTAGGAGAGTTGGATGCTCTGAGAATCCCGGAACATGCCTATGTAAATCCTGAAACAGATGCGGCTCACTGCTGTGGACATCATGCACAGATGGCAGGCATATTTGGTGCGGCACTTGCACTTACAGTACCTGAGATTGCAGAAAAACTGGGTGGACAGGTAGTATTTTTTGCCACACCTGCAGAAGAGTATGGTGAGATTGAATTTAAGAATCAGCTGCGTGAGCAGGGCAAGATTCGCTATGGAGGTGGAAAATGTGAATTGATCCGTACAGGAGCGTTTGATGATATTGACCTCTGCCTGGCGCATCATATTCAGCCGGGAGATGAAATTCAAGTCGGAAGCGGAACAGGAAATGGCTTTGTATCAAAAGTAATCCGCTATTTAGGAAAAGCAGCTCATGCAGCCGGAGCACCTGACAAGGGAGTGAATGCACTTTCTGCAGCTTCTCTTGGCCTTCAGGCATTAGGGCTCAACCGTGAGACTTTTCGTGACGAAGACTGCGTCCGTGTTCATCCGATCATTACGAAAGGTGGAAATCTGGTTAATGTTATTCCGGATGAAATTGTGATCGAGACACTGGTAAGAGCGAAAACAATTGAAGCATTTACGGATGCGGCAAAGAAAACAGATCGTTCTTTTCAGGCAGGTGCAGTGGCGATGGGAGCAAAAGTAGAGATTACTACACTGCCGGGATACCTTCCGACACTTGCAGAACAGGCTTTGCCGGAGTTGAAGAGAGCTGCAGAACTTGCAGCACCGGAAGTACCTGTAAGAGAGGCTGCGGGACATTCCGGCGGTTCTACAGATGTAGGTGATGTGCAGCATCTGATGCCTGTTTATACATTCAATACAGGCGGTGTAAAAGGCGGACTTCATCAGATTAACTTTGAAGTGACGAATGAAGAAGAGGCTTATATTGATACAGCGAAAATGTTTGCATTGGCAGCATATGGATTGCTGAAAGAGAAAGCTGCAAGAAGTAAAGAACTGGTTAAAAATTACAAACCGGTATTCAAAGATTCTGCAGAATATACAAAATTTATGGAGCAGTTTGATTCTAAGGAAGTACTTGATTGATAGTTAAGGAATTTAGTTGTGTAAGGAACAATGCGGGAGATTATGAAGAAAATTACAATTTCATAATCTCCTGCGTTTTGTATGTTTACAGTCCTCAGGTCAATCGGATAATCTCTCGTCATGGCACTTCAGATATGTAATTGTGGAGAGCACGAAATATAGATCATTAAAAATCGTTGCAAATCATTTGCAACGATTCTATTATATAAAATAAAGAAACTGCTTAAAGCTATGAAACATGAGGTATACGAAAGACAGGAGGAATGAATAATGTATACACCTGCAAAAGAACGATACAATATCATGGAATATAACCGCTGTGGAAGAAGCGGATTACTGCTTCCCAAGATTTCGCTTGGCTTATGGCATAATTTTGGGGATGCATCTGATTATGAAAATATGAGGCAGCTTTGCTTCACAGCATTTGATAATGGTATCACACAGTTTGATCTTGCCAATAATTACGGTCCGGCTTACGGAAGTGCGGAGAAAAATTTCGGCAGAATATTAAAAGAAGATCTGATGCCATATCGTGATGAACTGATCATTACGACAAAGGCCGGATTTGATATGTGGGAAGGCCCTTACGGCAACTGGGGCAGCCGCAAATATCTGCTGGCGAGCCTGGATCAGAGCCTGAAACGTATGGGACTGGATTATGTGGATATTTTCTATCACCACAGAATGGATCCGGAGACACCGCTTGAGGAGACAATGGGAGCTCTGGCAACAGCTGTTTGTCAGGGAAAGGCACTCTATGTAGGACTTTCAAATTATGATGGAGAGACTTTGGAACAGGCAGCAGCGATCCTGAAAGATCTGAAATGCCCGTTTGTGATCAATCAGAACTGTTATTCTATATTTGACAGAACAGTAGAAAAGAATGGATTAAAGGATATGACCGGCAATCTGAAAAAAGGACTCATTACATTCAGTCCTCTGGCACAGGGACAGTTGACGGACCGTTATCTCAATGGGATCCCGGAAGACAGCCGTATTCGAAAGGACGGAAGATTTTTGAAAGAAAGTATTCTTACCGCAGAGCGTATGGAACAGATTCGTAAGTTAAATGAACTGGCGGCTCAGCGTGGTGAGAAGCTTGCGGATATGGCACTTGCCTGGCTTCTTCAGAAAAAAGAAGTTACCAGTGTCCTGATCGGTGCATCAAAAACGCAGCAGATCCTGGATAATATAAAAGCAATACACAGTGCGCCATTTACAGAGGAAGAATTGCAGAAGATTGATGAGTACAGTCTGTAGTCCTTGACATCCCGCCCGCTTATATGCTACGATTTAAATTACGAGTGGATATATGACAAACGCAGTGATGAAGAGAGTATGTAACAGGAAATCTTACAGAGAATCCCGTGAACTGCCGGTGAGGATGCCGCAGTGTGCTGCTGAGAGGGATAGGTGGAACGTTACAGAAGATGGCTTACTGAGCGGTGTGGATGAGCATTGATAAAGATAGATAAAGATGTAAGTTCACGAAGGGCTCCGCCCTTTACAGCGGTGAGGTGGAGTGAACAGCTTCACCCGCAGAGACTATCAGTTGCGAGACTGGCAGTGAATGGAAGTGGTAACACGGATTTTCGTCTTCCCTGAGATTTATGAATTGTAACAGAAGTTATGAGGAGTGAATTCAGGGAAGATTTTTTGTTTATGTTTATATAGAAAAGAAATCTGTTGGCAGCCAAAGCCTGCAGGCAGCAGGTTATGTAGATATTCAGATTCTGCGAAGGAAATATATCCGGTAAACATAAAAGGAGAGAAAAAGACATGTGTGAAAAATGTAATAAAGGAAAATATTATATTACAACAGCAATCGCTTATGCATCAGGCAAACCGCACATCGGTAACACATACGAGATCGTGCTGGCAGATGCCATCGCAAGATATAAAAGAAGTCAGGGATACGATGTATTCTTCCAGACAGGAACAGACGAACATGGACAGAAGATTGAGCTGAAAGCAGACGAAGCAGGTGTTACACCAAAGGAATTCGTTGACAATGCATCATGCGAGATCAAGAAGATCTGGGATCTGATGAACACTTCTTATGACAAATTCATCCGTACAACAGACGAAGATCATGAAGCACAGGTTAAGAAGATTTTCAAAAAATTGTACGATCAGGGAGATATTTACAAAGGAGCTTACGAAGGAATGTACTGTACTCCGTGTGAGTCTTTCTGGACAGAGTCTCAGTTAGTAGACGGCAAATGCCCGGACTGCGGACGTGAGTGTAAGCCTGCAAAAGAAGAAGCATATTTCTTCAAGATGAGCAAATACGCAGACAGACTGATCAACTACATCAATGAGCATCCAGAGTTCATTCAGCCTGTATCCCGTAAAAATGAGATGATGAACAACTTCCTGCTTCCGGGACTTCAGGATCTGTGTGTATCCAGAACATCCTTCAAGTGGGGAATCCCGGTAGACTTCGATCCAAAACACATCGTATACGTATGGCTTGATGCGCTGACCAACTATATCACAGGAATCGGATATGACTGTGACGGCAACAGCACAGAGCTGTTCAACAAGAACTGGCCTGCAGACCTTCATCTGATCGGAAAAGATATCATCCGTTTCCACACGATTTACTGGCCAATCTTCCTGATGGCACTGGATCTTCCACTTCCAAAACAGGTATTCGGACATCCATGGCTTCTGCAGGGCGACGGTAAGATGAGTAAGTCCAAAGGAAATGTACTTTACGCAGATGAACTGGTAGATTTCTTTGGAGTAGATGCAGTACGTTACTTCGTACTTCACGAGATGCCATTTGAAAATGATGGTGTAATCTCATGGGAGCTGATGGTAGAGCGTATGAACTCTGACCTTGCAAATACACTTGGAAACCTGGTAAACAGAACTATTTCCATGACAAATAAATACTTCGGCGGTGTTGTAACAGATAAGGGTGTTGCCGAGACAGAAGAAGAAAAGGCTGTCGATGCAGATCTTAAGGCTGTCACAGAAGATACTCCGAAGAGAGTCGATGCGAAGATGGAAGAACTGCGTGTCGCAGATGCAATCACAGAGATCTTCGTACTGTTCAAACGCTGCAACAAATACATCGATGAGACAATGCCATGGGCACTTGCAAAAGACGAGGCTAAGAAAGATCGTCTGGAGACAGTTCTCTACAACCTGATCGAGAGCATCAAAGCAGGAGCAAAACTTCTGGAATCCTTCATGCCAGAAACATCTGAGAAGATTCTTGCTCAGCTTGGTGATGGAAAAGTAACAGAGAAACCAGAAATCCTTTTCGCAAGACTGGACGTCAATGAAGTAATGAAGAAAGTAGAAGAACTTCATCCACATGTAGAAGAGAAGGAAGAGGCAAAAGAAGAAGCTGACGAAGAAGTGATCGACATCGAAGCAAAACCAGAGATCACATTCGATGACTTCGGAAAGATGCAGTTCCAGGTTGGTGAAATCATTGCCTGCGAAGAAGTGAAAAAATCTAAGAAACTTCTCTGCTCACAGGTTAAGATCGGAAGCGAAGTAAAACAGATCGTATCCGGAATTAAGAAACATTACTCAGCAGAAGAGATGGTTGGTAAGAAGGTTATGGTTCTTGTGAACTTAAAACCTGCAAAACTCGCCGGAGTATTATCTGAAGGTATGTTACTGTGTGCGGAAGACGCAGAAGGCAACCTGGCACTTATGACACCGGAGAAAAATATGCCGGCCGGTGCAGAGATCTGCTAATGTAAGTATAGAAAGATACAAAGAAACTGGTTGATAATAGTTAGTTTTGTATATGAAAGAATGAAAATGAGGACGGAGGATTTTTGGAATCACCGTCCTTGTTTGATATATATCTCCAATATCCGACATCTATATACAGTATCTGTCACACAAGTTATCCACATGATGTGGATAAGTATGTGGAAAACCTTGGGATAAGGGTGGGATAACCATGAAATTCCTTGGGATAACGTGTGGAAAAGATGGGATAAATATTGGGATACTGGGGACAGGACATTTTTGATTTGGGACGGAGGATTTAAGACATTATTTTTGAAAATCCGCCGTCCCCGGAGGGATATATGATATTTGATACACATGCACATTATGACGATGAGCAGTTTAATGAGGACAGAGTAGAATTGCTGAATTCTATGGAAGAGCAGGGCGTTGGCACAATTATAAATGTCAGTGCAACATACAATTCATGCAGAAAGGTTATCGCACTTGCAAAGGAGTATCCATTTGTATATGCGGCAGTCGGGATTCATCCGGATGAGGTCGGAAGCCTGAATGAAGAGACCTTTGCACAGATGAAAGAGCTGTTTAAAGAGGAGAAAGTGGTTGCGGTAGGCGAGATCGGTCTGGATTATTACTGGGACAATGAGCCGAGAGAAGTGCAGAAAAAATGGTTCATACGGCAGCTGGAACTGGCAAGAGAGTTGGATCTTCCGGTTCTGATCCACAGCCGGGAGGCAGCGGCAGATACCATGGAGATTATGAAGGAGCATGCGAAAGGACTAAGCGGAGTGATCCATTGTTATTCTTATTCAAAAGAAATGGCACAAGAATATATCAAGATGGGATTTTACATCGGCGTTGGCGGAGTGGTAACGTTCAAGAATGCGAAGAAGTTGAAGGAAGTAGTGGAAAATATTCCGCTGACATCAATCGTACTTGAAACGGACTGCCCGTACATGGCGCCGGAACCAAACCGTGGAAAGCGTAATAATTCTGCTTATATCCGTTATGTGGCAGAGAAGATTGCGGAATTAAAGGGCATTACGTATGAAGAAGTAGTCGAACAGACGGAGAAAAATGCCAGAGATATGTACCGCTTGTAGCTGGAAAAAACGCTAAAAACATACAAAATTATCATAGCGTGCTATGAAATGTGAAATCAACAAATTAATGATCTGGGCAATCTGGTTACAAAACTTAATGTTCCGTCATACAACGGATGAATTCCTGACAGATAGAGGAATTTATCCGTTTTTTCGTGCCGGCAATTACGACAGGAAGCTTTACCGGAGGCGTAAGCGGCAGTGTCTTTACGTGCTCATGATGAAAGAGCTTGAAGTTACTGTATGGAAGGAGGCTTACGCCCTCCCCGATGGCAACGGCGCTGATGATCGATTCGACACGTCCGGTTCTTAGAATCTGTGGGTGGATCGGCACATTTGCGAACAGTGCCTGACAGATCTGATAGACGGAGGTGTAGCGGTTCATCAGGATGAATGACTCGTCTGCAAGAGCGGAAAGTGATACGGGTCCGTCAAGCGGATGTCCAACGGGAAGGACGGTGACCAGTTCATCGTCCGCAAGATAGACGGAAGAAATGTCGCTCTGATCGGCTATCATCTGTTCCCGGCAGATAATAAGGTCATACTGACTGGATAGCAGTCCTTTTTTTAAGTCATTTTCTTCGACTTCATCGAGAATGAGATGAATGTCCGGATGGGATTCGGTGAACTGACGGAAATGTGCGGTCAGTCCGTACTGTGTCAGGATCGGCAGTGTTCCGACACGGAGTTCATTTTTATTTCCCGTGAAAATCTGATACTTCTTCATGTGTCTGTTCATGATCTCATACTGCCGGCGAAGGGCCAGGGCGTCCTGGTAAAAGGTCTCTCCGGCGGGGGTAAGGGAGGCCTTGCGGCGGGAACGGTCGAGCAGGGCGACGCCAAGTTCTTTCTCTAGTTTTATGATCTGTTTTGAAAGTGCAGACTGCGAGATATTTAGTTCTTCTGCGGCGTCAAAATAGGTATTGCATTCAGCGATGGCAATAAAATACTGAATCTGATCAAATGTCATATCTGAGGTCTCCTTATATTGTGCGAAAATTTCTTGCAATTCATTCCATTTTGGAATCAATTATAGCATAAGTAGAATTGATTTTGCATCTGAAAATCCTTAAAATTGGAATAAAGAGTATGAGTAATGATTTCAATAAAGAATGAAAAAACAGGAGGATTATTTTATGGCAGCAAAAGTCACAGATCTTAGAAGTGCATTAAAAATGTTAGAAGATATGTCGGGACAGCTGATTGAAACAGATGTGGAAGTCGAGCCGATGGCAGAGCTTTCCGGTGTATACCGTCATGTCGGGGCGGGCGGAACCGTTATGCGTCCGACCAAAGAAGGACCGGCAATGATATTTAACAATGTAAAAGGACATCCGGGAGCAAGAGTTGCGATCGGCGTGCTTGCGAGCAGAACAAGAGTCGGTGCATTGCTGGAATGTGATCCGAAAGATCTCGGAAAGAAATTATATCACAGCGTGGATAACCCGATTCCGCCGGTGCTGACAGAAGAAGCAGCACCTTGTCAGGAAGTTGTACACAAAGCGACAGATCCGGATTTTGACTTATACAAATTAGTACCGGCACCGACGAATACGCCGGTAGATGCGGGTCCGTACATTACGCTTGGAATGTGCTACGCATCGCATCCGGATACCGGAGTAAGTGATGTGACGATCCACAGACTCTGCATCCAGGGGAAAGGTGAATTATCGATCTTCTTTACACCGGGTGCACGCCACATCGGAGCAATGGCAGAAAGAGCAGAAGAGCTTGGACAGCGTCTGCCAATCTCGATCAGTATCGGAGTAGATCCTGCAATTGAGATCGGCTCTTGCTTTGAGCCGCCGACAACACCGATGGGATACGATGAACTTGCAGTTGCAGGTGCCCTCAGGGGTGAACCGGTCAGACTTTGCAAATGCCTGACGGTAAATGAACGTGCGATCGCCAATGCGGAGTATGTGATCGAAGGGGAAGTTGTTCCGAATGTAAGAGTACAGGAAGATCAGAACAGCCATACCGGATATGCAATGCCGGAATTCCCGGGATACACAGGACCAGCAAGTGACCAGTGCTGGATGATCAAAGTAACAGCTGTAACACACAGAAAGAACCCGATCATGCAGACTTGTATCGGACCGAGTGAGGAACATGTATCTATGGCAGGGATCCCGACGGAAGCAAGCATTTACGGAATGGTGGAAAAGGCAATGCCTGGAAGACTTCAGAACGTATATTGCGCTTCACCGGGCGGCGGAAAATATATGGCCGTTCTGCAGTTTAAGAAGCTTACGGCCAGTGATGAAGGCAGACAGAGACAGGCAGCACTTCTGGCATTCTCTGCATTCAGTGAGCTGAAACATGTATTCCTGGTTGATGAAGATGTAGACTGCTTCGATATGAACGATGTACTGTGGGCGATGAATACAAGATTTCAGGGAGATGCGGATATCATCACAATTCCAGGAGTCAGATGCCATCCGCTGGATCCGTCCAACGATCCGAGCTGCTCCGGCAGTATCCGCGATCACGGAATCGCATGCAAGACAATCTTCGACTGTACTGTTCCGTATGATCAGAAAGACAGATTCAAGCGTGCACAGTTCATGGATGTAGATCCGGAGCATTGGGTGAAATAAGATGTGCAGGGAGAGTAGAGAAGATAAGGAATGTCTTCTGACGAAAAGCAGAAAAGACAAAAAGGACAGAAAACGCATAGTTGTGGCGGCAACTGGTGCGAGTGGTCTTCCGATTCTGAAAATGTGTCTGCAGATTATCCGGGAGGATTCAGACTATGAATCCATTCTGATTTTAAGTGACAGTGCGAAAATCACATTACAGCAGGAAACAAAAGACACAGTAGAAGAAATCGAAGCACTTGCAGATCAGGTATGTGATACAAAAGATATCGGAGCCGGACCGGCAAGCGGATCCTTCCGTACGGAAGGAATGCTGATCGTTCCATGCAGTATGAAGACTGTGGCAGGTATCCACAGCGGCTATGCAGACAATCTGATCTTGCGAGCGGCAGATGTGACGATCAAGGAACAGCGGACACTGGTCCTTGCAGCAAGAGAGACTCCGCTTAGTGCGATACATCTCCGTAACCTTTCCGAACTTGCGACGATTCCGGGGGTCCGGATCATTCCGCCGATGATGACATTTTACCATCAGCCGGAGAATATCGAAGAGATGACATATCATATTGCGGCAAAGCTGGTGGAACCGTTCGGGATAGAGGCGAGAGAATACCGTCGATGGACCGGACTTGTTTAGAGAATGGCGTATTGCAGTGAGGATATGGACTTGTGTAGAGTAGGAAACATTATATTATGGATGAGGACTTATGTAGAGAAAGGAGCGTCACCGTATGGAGTTGGAGAACTTCTGGAAAATAAAGAAAAAACTGACATTTACGGATATCTGTGTGGAAGTTCGCAGACTCGGCGATGATTACCACATATTAGTAAGCGGTGGGGAATGCCCACATATAGGCTGTACCGTCCTTGCAATTCCAAGACCGTCTCTTGACGGTAGCGGCAAGATGAGCAGCACGGCATCGGTACTGAACGTGACGGGGCATAAGGACGAGGAAGTATGCCGTTATCTTGCTGAAAAAGTATCGGCAGGAAAGAAAACGACCGTGGTGTGCACCGGAGGTATTCACATGGACGGGATCACGAAAGAACAGATTGCGGAAATTGTGGAAGCCATGCGGATAATTGCGGGGGAAATCGTGGACAAGTAAAAAGGGACAGGGCAATTTTAATTGGGGACGGAGGATTTCCAGAAATCCTCCATCCCCAAAAGGGGTAATATGTTTAATAATTACGAAATTGTAGAATACACACACAGCCTTCCATTCCAGATCCAGAACTTCACAGGCCGGATCATACAGGACGACCGGGGCGATATCAAAGACGTTCTGGAACACTGGCATCAGGAGATAGAGATGCCGCATGCCGGAGATTACGACCTGGAAGAGTTATTCGCATGGATCGATAAGATTTGTGGATAGTGTGAATATGAAAACAGGAAGGACGTATGAAAAAACGAAAGTTTTTTCATACGTCCTTTTGTCATACCATAGTATGCAAGAGATTAATCGGGTTCCAACTTATTAGTATTCCGCCAGCTTCTTGGCGAAGTCCCATAGACATTCTTAAATGCTCTGGAAAAATGTAACTGATTTGGATATCCTACAGCATTCCCGATATCAGCAATAGACAGAGATGTTAACTTCAAAAGTTCGGCAGCTTTTGTCATACGGTAACTAATCAGAAATTCCTGTGGCGATTTTCCGATGGTATCGTGAAATATTTTCCCAAAATAACTCCGGTTCAGACCGCAAAAGGCTGCAATATCTTCAATCGTAATATTGTTCTGGAAATTCTGTTCAATATAAGATAAAGCTTCTTTTATGTAAAAATCCCTGATCTTTCCACTCTGATTCATGCGCACGGTAGCAGCGGAACGCATGAAATAATCTAAAAACAGATATAAATGGCCGATCATATGAAATGGCGACTCGGAAGAAGAACCCGGATGCCGGGCAATATATAGCATTTCGTTCATCATTTCATTGCGAAGGTCTTTTGAACCGGCGTGATAGACCGGATGATCGGGACTGAGTCCGGCGGTAGAAACAATCTCTTTAGCGCGGAGTCCGTCAAATTCAACCCAGGTATATTCCCATGGCAGATCCTGATCTGCAATATAAGTATTGATCTGATTAGGAAATAACATAAAACCCTGTCCGCTTTTTACTTGATATTTTATCGTGTTACCAGAAGAATCATTGGCCATTAAGGTACCGGTGCCGGATATTACATAATGAAAGACATAATGATTTCTGGCAGCAGGTCCGAAAGAATGTGAAGGTTCACACTGTTCCCAGCCGTACTGATACAAACCGATATCTACAAAATTCTCATTTGGAAAAACAGAAAATAAAATGTCACTCATACGACACCTCCTTTTTCATCAGTATATACCAAAATGCTAGATGACTTCAATATATAACTGGAAAAGTTGCATTTTACTATAAAACATATAAAATCAAGATATTTATAGACGCATTATGATATGTTACAATTCATTTGTAATAGATGAAAAGCAAAAACCTGACGATGAAAACAGATAAATATCCCGGGAAAGGTTCAAAATCAGGAAGGAACGGAGTAAAAAGGAGTTTTGGAACATGCATAGGAAGTACAGGAAACTGGTAAGTGCCGGACTGGTTCTTACGATGGCTGGGGCTATGATGCTGCAGGGATGCGGACAGAAAAAAGAGACAGGCAAGACAGAAATAGAACTTGTGCAGTATAAGCCGGAAGCAGTAAAAACTTTTGAGAAAATAGAAGAAGAATTCAACCGCACACATGATGATATTCATCTTACGATTGAATCTCCGAATGATGCAATGACTGTTTTGAAGACAAGATTTATTCGCGAGGATAACCCGGATATCATCGGAATCGGAGGAGAGGTAAGTTATTCGAACTTTATTGATTCGGACATGTTGATGGATATCTCAGACTACAAGGGACTGGATGATATCAAAGAAGCATACAAAGAAATTGATAAAAACCTGGAGTTTGTTCCGGAAAAGGGAACTTATGCAGTCCCGTATGCGGCAAATGCAGCAGGAATTCTTTACAACAAAGCAATGTTCGAAGAACATGGATGGAAGATTCCGACAACATGGAATGAACTCATAAGCCTGTGTCAGGAAATGCAGGATGAAGGAATCCAGCCATTTTATTTTGGATTTAAAGATACATGGACCTGCCTTGCACCATGGAATGCGATCGCGGTAGACCTTGCACCGGCAGATGTATGTGCACAGGTGAATCGTGGAAAGACAACATTTTCGAAAGAATATAAAGAAGTAGCGGAACGTATGCTGGAACTACTTCCGTATGGACCGGATGACCCGTTTGCATATGATTACAACGGAGCATGTACAGCATTTGCAAAAGGTGAATCTGCAATGTATACAATCGGAAGTTACGCAATTCCACAGATCCAGACGGTGAATCCGGATATGGAGATTGATTCATTTGTAATGCCGGCAAGTAATAACACGGAAGGAAATCAGTTGAACTCAGGAATAGATCTTCAGTTCTGCGTCATGAAAGACTGCAAGAACAAAGAGGCAGCATATGAAGTGTTAGATTTTCTATTGAACGATGAAAACGTACAGGCGTATCTGGACGATCAGAAAGCAGTCCCTTGTAAAGAAGGAGATTTTGAACTGGCATCAACACTTGATGGAATGAAAAAATACATAAAAGAAGGAAAGATGTCTGATTTCCAGGATCATTATTATCCATCGGAAATGGCGGTAGACGCACAGATCCAGACATTTCTGATGAAAAAAGATCCAAAAGCATTTCTTAAAAAATTCGATACAGACTGGGTAAGATACAATCGTGATATTATCCGTAAAGTTGAGGATTACGAGAAATCTCATAATAACTAAGAGAAAAAAGTTACTGGTAATACGGAAATTCAAGGAGTTAGTACGATGAAAAAGAATAAATTAAATGATAGAAAGCGGACATTTCTTCTGATCACGATTCCGATTGTTGCATTATTTTTCTGCTTCAATACGCTGCCGCTGATCAAAGGAGTGATCTATAGTTTTACCAACTTTAAAGGTTATGGAAGTTATGACTGGGTAGGACTTCGGAATTATAAGGATCTGTTTACGGATTCCAGAGTCGGAGGCTCCTATATCTTTACATTTAAACTGGCAATTGCGGCGACAATCCTGACAAATGTACTGAGTCTTTTGATGGCACTCGGATTGAACAGTAAGATTAAGTTCAAAAGTGCACTAAGGGGTGCATATTTTATCCCGAATGTACTGGGAGCACTGGTGGTAGGATATATTTTCAACTACTTCTTTACTTATATTCTTCCGGCGTTTGGAAAAATGATCGGAAGTAAGACATTTAGCTCCAGTATGCTTTCGAATACAAAGCTTGCATGGATTGCAATCGTGATCGTGTGTGCATGGCAGTCGATCGCAATGAATACAATCATTTATATTTCGGGACTTCAGACGGTTCCGGAGGATGTGTATGAAGCAGGAGCCATTGACGGTGCCACAGGATGGAAGAAATTCAAGAACCTGACATTTCCACTTATCATTCCATTTTTCTCTATTAATATGGTTCTGAGTGTAAAAAACTTCCTGATGGTATTCGACCAGATCATGGCATTGACCAAAGGTGGTCCTGCCCAGAGTACAGAATCTATTTCATACCTGATCTATAATAACGGAATGAGCGGCGGTCAGTTCGGATTCCAGAGTGCGAATGCAGTCATTTTCTTTATTGTGATCGTAGTGATCTCGGTAGCACAGATGACCATCACCGGTAAGAAGGAGGAACAGTTGTAATGAAAAAAGTTGGGAAAGAAAGAATAAACTGGCCTGTAACGATTCTTTTGATCGCAGGGGTGATCACTGTCATATTTCCGTTATATATGACCGTTGTCATTGCACTGAAGAAGCCTTCGGAGATGACAAATGATATTGCGGGAATATTATCGCTTCCAAAGCATTTCAGCTTGAGTAATTTTGCAGAGGCAATGAAAGTAACGGATTTCTGGAATTCACTGGGAAACAGCCTGCTGATCACGATCGTGACGGTAGTGTTTGCCATTCTGATCCACTCACTGCTTGGATATGCAATTGCACGAAATAAGGCACATAGCAAATTTTATAAATTCATTTATTTTTACGTTGTCAGCGGTATGTTCGTACCATTTGCAATCCTGATGATGCCGGTGGTAAAACAGACGGCGCAGATGGGACTTGCGAACAGAGCCGGAGTTATTATCTTATATCTGGTCTTTTATATGCCGATGAATGTGCTTTTGTATTCCGGATATCTGACGAATATTCCGATGGCACTGGAAGAAGCAGCATGTGTGGACGGAGCAAGTACATGGACAACTTATTGGAAAATTATCTTTCCAATTATGAAACCAATGCATGCGACAGTAGCGGTTCTGACAGCACTCGGAACATGGAATGATGTAATGACACCGTTGGTTATCATGTCAGGAACCGGAAAGAATACATTGCCGCTTGCACAGCTTAATTTCCAGACACAGTTTGGAACGAACTACAATCTGGCATTTGCTTCGTACCTGCTGGCACTTCTGCCAATCCTGATCTTTTATCTGATCTGTCAGAAACATATTCTGAATGGCGTGGTGAATGGAGCCGTAAAATAATCGGAATGCAAATAGAACTTGAGACATAAAAAGGAGACAAAGAAATGGGAATTGTTTACTGTGAAGCAGACAGGACATTTACAATACAGACAAAAAATACAACATATCAGATGCAGGTAGACCGTTTTGGATTCCTTCTTCATCTGTATTATGGAAAGAAGACAGATGGAAGCTGTATGGATTATCTTCTGACATATTATGACAGAGGATTTTCAGGCAATCCGTATGATGCCGGAAGTGACAGAACCTATTCGATGGATGCACTTCCTCAGGAGTATCCGTGTTACGGAACCGGGGATTACAGAAGTGTGGCTCTGATAATTGAAAATGCAGACGGAAGTACAGCGTGTGATCTTCGATACCGTTCACATCAGATTTCTAATGGAAAATATAAGATTCCGGGACTTCCGGCAGTCTATGCGGAAGAGACAGAAAGTCAGACACTTGAGATTACAATGGAAGATGTGGTTACAGGAGTAGAAGTAACACTTCTGTATGGTGTACTTCCGGACTATGATGTGATCACCAGAAGTGCAAAGATTGCTTATCATGGCGATGGAAAGATTTTTATCCAGAAAGCACAGTCTGCGTGTCTTGATTTTCTTTATGGTAAATATGATCTTCTGACATTTTACGGAAGACATGCGATGGAAAGAAGGATGCAGAGAGAACCAGTTACGCATGGAAGCCATGTGATCGGAAGTGTAAGAGGAACTTCAAGCCATCAGTATAATCCGATGATGATCCTTGCAGATGAACATACAACAGACAGCTGCGGAAACTGCTATGCAATGTCATTTGTGTATAGTGGGAATTTTAAGGGAGAGGCATTGAAAGACCAGTTCGGTCAGACACGTGCACTTCTTGGCCTGCAGGATGAGATGTTTTCTTATCCGCTTGAAACAGGATCGGTGTTTTATACACCGGAAGTGCTCCTGTCATTCTCGGGAAGTGGAATGAACCAGCTTTCGCAGAATCTGCACCGCTGTATCAGACAGCATATCTGCAGAGGAAAGTATAAAGAAAGTATCCGTCCGATCCTGGTGAACAGCTGGGAAGCAGCGTACTTTGATTTTGACGGCGATACCTTATATGAATTGGCAAAAGAAGCAAAGAATGTAGGCATTGATATGCTGGTGCTGGATGACGGATGGTTTGGAAAACGTGATGATGATAACAGCGGTCTTGGTGACTGGTTTGTTAATGAGAAGAAGCTTGGCGGAACACTGGGAAGTCTGATACAGAAGATCAATGATCTTGGGGTAAAATTCGGAATCTGGATAGAGCCGGAGATGATCTCAGAAGACAGTGATCTGTACAGAGAACATCCGGATTGGGCACTTACAATCCCGGGAAGAAATCCGGTTCATGCAAGAAACCAACTGGTGTTGGATTTCTCCAGAAAGGAAGTTGTAGACCATATATTTGATCAGATCTGCAAAGTATTGGACCAGGGAAATATTGAGTATGTGAAATGGGATATGAACCGTAGTCTGATGGATGTATTTTCGAGGGGAACGAAAGATCAGGGCAGGGTTATGTATGATTATGTTATTGGTCTGTATGACTTCCTGGAAAGAATCGTAACCAGATATCCAGATCTGCTGATCGAAGGATGCAGTGGCGGCGGCGGAAGATTTGACGCCGGAATGATGTATTATACGCCACAGATCTGGTGCAGTGATAATACAGATGCATTGGACAGATTACAGATCCAGTATGGTACATCGTTTGGCTATCCGATATCCGCTGTAGGTTCACATGTATCGGCAGTACCGAATCATCAGACAGGAAGAATTACATCTCTGCATACCAGAGGAGTAGTGGCAATGGCTGGAACATTTGGATATGAACTGAATCTCGGAAAACTTTCTGAAGAAGAAAAAGAAGAGATCCGGTCACAGGTAGAAGAATACCGGAAGTTCGCACCGCTGATCCAGACGGGACTTTATTACCGTTTGTCTGATCCGTCGAAGGAAGAATATGCAGCATGGGCATTCGTATCAGAAGATCAGAAAGAAGTACTGCTGAATGTAGTGATGCAGGAGATTCATGGAAATATGACTGTGAATTATGTAAACCTTCAGGGATTGAAATGCAGTGCGGTTTATCGTGATACGGAAACAGGAAAGACTTATAATGGCGCAGCACTTATGGAAGCAGGAATCCCGATGCCTGTAGAGATGGGAGAATTCAAGGCGTACCAGATGCATCTGGTGGGAGAAGAATAGAATACAAGAACCTGTAAATGCAGGAGAAGTTGCTGACAAGCAGTTTCTTCTGCATTTTTTACAGGGAAATAATGCATAGGAAGATTCTTTAGAGGAAGGAACAAAAGAAAATGGAAAAAAGAGAAAAGAAAAATGACAGTATCTTCCGGAAACCGGTCATTAGGTGATGACAACATTTTATCCGTATCAGTGGGATCTGAATTATCGTAATCCGAGAGTATTTAATGAGATGATATATAACTTTCTGTATCTGACAAATCAGGGGATAGATATTGTACGAATCGATGCGGTGCCGTATATCTGGAAAGAACTTGGAACTACATGTAGAAATCTGAAACAGGTGTATACAATTGTCCGTATGATGCGCATGATAGCAGAAATTGTATGCCCGGGTGTTTTGCTTCTGGGAGAGGTTGTAATGGAACCCGAAAAAGTTGTGCCGTATTTTGGAACGGTTGAAAAGCCGGAATGTCATATGTTTTATAATGTGACGACTATGGCAACGACCTGGAACAGTATAGCAACAGGTGATATCCGGCTGCTGAAAAAACAGATGGATATTGTGAACCAGCTGCCAAAGCAATATGTATTCTTAAATTATCTGCGCTGCCATGACGATATCGGATGGGGACTGGATTATGAGACGATGAGGCCATGGGGAATAAAAGAAATTCCGCATAAACGTTATCTGAATGATTATTTCACGGGAAAAAGCCGGATTTGAACACGATGAAGAAGCAATGAACGCAGCAGTTAGAGAAGATATCATGCTGCATGCATATATGTTGACCCAGTCAGGGATCCCAATGTTATATAGTGGTGACGAACTGGGACAGGTGAACGATTATAGTTATAAGAACGATCCGGAAAAATGTGCTGATTCAAGATATATCCACCGGGGAAAGTTACCGTGGGAACTCGCTGAGGATAAGGAAGATGTCACAACGGTTCAGGGAAACATATTTCAGACACTTGACCGGTTGGAAAAGATTCGCAGACAGGAGATAACATTTGATAAAGATGCAGATGTGTATACATATGATGTACATGACGACAGTATCCTGTGTGTATTGCGGGAATATAAAGGGAGAAGATTCTTTGGAATATTCAACTTCAGCAATCAGGAGAAGACAGCATGGATGCAGGAAAAAGGGATGTACCGTAATCTGTTGACGGGTGAAAAGACAGAATTGAAAGATATAAGATTAAGTGGATATGAGTTCCTTTGGTATGGAAACTAAAATTGTGTGTGTTTCCATTTATATATTTATACATATTTCATTTTTTATTGCTATTAATCTCCGTAAAATTATTGTATAATGAGGAATAATCGCTACAGTTTACACACCAGAGTATGTCTGAAAAGACCTGAATTGTAGTGGAAAGTTAGGAAATAAGTTCATACGTGGGAGGAATCATGAAAGAACCAACGTTAGGTAATCCGCAGAACACGATAGAAGTTCTGCAGAAATATAATTTTTCATTTCAGAAAAAGTTCGGTCAGAATTTCCTGATCGATACGCATGTATTAGATAAGATCATACAGTCGGCAAATATCACGAAGGATGATATGGTACTGGAGATCGGACCGGGAATCGGTACGATGACGCAGTATCTGGCGCAGGCGGCGGGCAAAGTGATTGCAGTGGAGATCGATAAGAACCTGATCCCGATCCTGGAGGATACATTAAGCGGATATGACAATGTACGTGTCATCAATGAAGATGTATTGAAGCTGGATCTTAAGAAGCTTGCAGACGAAGAGAACAACGGAAAGCCGGTCAAAGTGGTGGCGAACCTGCCATATTATATTACGACGCCGATCATCATGGGACTTTTTGAAAATGAGGTTCCGGTAGAGAGTATCACTGTCATGGTGCAGAAAGAAGTTGCGGACCGTATGCAGACCGGACCGGGTAATAAGGACTATGGCGCACTGTCATTAGCAGTACAGTATTATGCCGACCCGTATATTGTGGCAAATGTTCCGCCGAATTGTTTCATGCCGAGACCGAAGGTAGGATCAGCGGTTATACGCTTGACCTGTCATCAGGAGAAACCGGTACAGGTGCAGGATGAGAAGCTGATGTTCAACATCATCCGTGCATCTTTCAACCAGAGAAGGAAGACACTGGCGAACGGTCTGAAGAATGCGGCGACATTAGATTTTACAAAAGAAGAAGTGGAAGCAGCGATTGATGCACTTGGAAAGGGTGCAAGTGTGAGAGGTGAGACACTGACACTGGAAGAATTCGCAAGATTGAGTGATTTATTATCTCCATATAAGAAAGGATGATGACGATGGACAGAAAAGAAGGGCAGACACTATTTGAGGTAACACCGGAAATCAGCCATTTTGCAGAACTTTGCGAGAAGAATAATGCGATAGACAAAGAGCTGTATACGAAGTACGAAGTCAAACGGGGACTCCGTGACCTGAACGGAAAAGGTGTCCTTGCGGGACTTACGAACATTTCCGATGTATGTGCGAAGAAGATCGTGAACGGAGAGGAAGTGCCATGTGCAGGAAATCTTTACTATCGCGGCTACAATATCAAAGATCTGGTGCAGGGGTTTCTGAAAGATAAGCACTATGGATTTGAGGAAATCGCCTATCTGCTGTTATTCGGTGAACTTCCGGATAAGACGCAGCTGCAGACATTTCATGAGACACTGGTGGAAAGACGGACATTGCCGCCGACATTTGTCCGTGATGTGATCATGAAAGCGCCAAGCCGTGACATGATGAACAGCCTGTCGAGATCGATCTTAAGCCTGTACACGTATGATCCTCATGCAGACGATACGTCGATTCCAAATGTACTGCGTCAGTGCCTGAATCTGATCAGTCAGTTCCCGATGCTGATGGTCTATGGTTATCATGCATATAATTACCGTATGGGAGAAGATCTCTTCATCTATGCACCGTCACCGGAATTATCAACAGCAGAGAATATACTGATGATGCTGCGTGAGAATAAGAAATATACGAAATTAGAGGCAAAGATCCTGGATATGGCACTTGTCCTTCATATGGATCACGGCGGCGGTAACAATTCTACATTTACAACGCATGTGGTAACATCATCCGGAACGGATACGTATTCGACGATCGTGGCTGCTATGGCATCCTTAAAAGGACCAAAGCACGGGGGAGCAAATGTCAAAGTAACCCAGATGTTTGACGATATGATGGAAAAAGTCAGTGACTGGGAAGATGATGATGAGGTACGCCGGTATCTGACCGATTTATTGGATAAGAAGGCATTTGACCGGAAAGGACTGATCTACGGAATGGGGCATGCAATCTATTCTGTATCTGACCCGAGAGCCGATATTTTTAAGAAGTTCGTTAAGCAGCTTGCAAGAGAAAAGGGCTGTGAGAAGGAGTATGCACTGTATGAAAAGGTAGAGCACATGGCACCGGAGGTCATCGCAGAAAAGCGTAAGATATACAAAGGTGTAAATGCGAATGTCGATTTCTACAGCGGACTTGTATATAGTATGTTGGATCTTCCACCGTCACTTTATACACCGATCTTTGCGGCAGCGCGTATCGTCGGATGGAGTGCACACCGTCTGGAAGAGCTTAAGAATGTAGATAAGATCATTCGTCCGGCGTACAAACCGTTGGCCGAATACAAAGAGTATGTCAGAATGGATGAAAGATGATGAAGCATGAATTTTATTATACATCCAGAGATTCCGTGACAAAGATCCATGCGATCGAATGGCTTCCGGATAGAGATATAAAAGGTGTCTTACAGATATGTCATGGAATGGTGGAGTATATTGACCGTTATGATGAATTTGCCGAATTTATGTCGGAGCACGGATATTATGTAGTCGGACATGATCATCTGGGACATGGGAAATCCATACAGACAGAAGCTGATCTGGGATATTTTGATGAACGGAAAGGTAATCAGTATGTGATCGGAGATATTTATCAGCTGCAGGAGATGACACGGAAAAAATATCCGGATGTGCCGTATTTTATGCTGGGGCACAGTATGGGGTCATTCCTGTTGAGACAGTATCTGACGATGTATGCGGAAGGCCTTGCGGGAGTTGTCATTATGGGAACCGGTCATCAGGGAATGCTGACGCTTTGTGCGGGAAGGATGATCTGCAGGATCATCGCAGCGTTCAAAGGATGGAAATACAGAAGTACATTTGTGGATAATCTGAGCTTTGGAGGTTTCAATAAGAAATTTGAACCTGGTGAGACATCGAAGGAATGGATCACATCCGACAAGAAGAAAAGGGATGAATATGTGCGGGATCCGCTGTGTTCCTATACATTTACACTGGGAGCCTATTATCAGATGTTTGCCGGTATGAAGGTTCTGGTACGGAAAGGAAGTATGAAACGGATTCCGAAGACGCTTCCGGTGCTCTTTACGGCAGGATCCGATGACCCGGTAGGGGCTTTCGGAAAGAATGTGATCAGAGTCTATGAGAAATATAAAGATGCCGGGATAAAAGATGTGTCGATCCATCTGTATAAGGGCGACCGTCATGAGATATTGAATGAAGTAGACCGTCAGAATGTGTATCAGGATATCCTGGCGTGGATCGAGGAAAAAAATCGCAGATAAAACTGTTAAATGAATAAAATGTGGAAGAAAAATCCGCACAAATTGAGGAAATGTTAAGATTTTCAGTGTCTGTGCGGATTTTTTATACCAAAGTATGCAAGATATGAAATCTGAAATTCCAATTTACCTCCAGCTCCGCAACCAGATCGTAAAGGGTATTGGAAAAGGAGAATTTGAAGAAGGCGAACTTCTTCCAACCGTCCGACAGATGGCAGCAGTTTTAAGATCACATCCGGTTACACCAATACGGAGAAAAAGAGGATATAAAATCCGTAAAATTATTAAAAAATGGGCTTCCGAAGGAACATTTTAGTAAAACCAATGGTTCGGCTGATGAAAAACAGTTGCTTGGAAAATTTGACGGAGCAGAATCGGGAAAATGCCGGATGTATGTGTGGCTGGAACAATCAGAAGTCATACAGATTAAGACAAAGAAATATACGGTATTCATGAATAATAAGGATAAAGACCAGACGACTGCCTGGTATGAACAATTAAAAAAAGCGGAGCCATAAAAGCATCCGCAGAAATTACCGGTAAAATGGACCGCCAGAAGTGACCTTCTGGTGGCCTTTACTTTATGAGGGGGGCGATAGTTGTTATCCAACTATCTTTTTCTATTATAATCAAAAAATGTGTACAAAGTATGTTCATTTTATAAAAATGTGATATTTGTTGTTAAAACCACATTTTAGAACGAAAAAAGTATTATAGTAAGAGACAAGGGAAAAATGTTATTGAGGAATACAATAACAGGTAGTCAGCAAAACACTGGCGCAGAACGATGCATTAAGTGTTACATTATTCTCTTTTGACAAAGGAGAAGAGATCAGTACACATGAATCAGGCGGGGATGCATTTGTAACCTGTCTTGACGGAGTAGGTGAGATTACGATCAATGGCGAAAAATATGAGTTACATGAAGGGGAATCAATTATTATGCCGGCAAAGCATCCGCATGCAGTGCACGGAAAAGAGCAGTTTAAGATGTTGCTTGTCGTTGTATTTTAACAAGAATATGTAAACAGTGTGGCTTGTGATCTGTTTTATTAAAAAAGCGCAACAAAAAACTCTCCGGAACGGAGAGTTTTTTGTTGTTGTTATAATTACTAAAGGAATGAGAGTAAAGTGTACACCGAAGAGTGATTTCGGTGTGTTACTTTATGAGGGGGGTGATAGTTGTTGTTCATCAACTATCTGACATTTAGTATAAATGGAAAATATGTCTAAAATATGTTAAAAGCATAAAAGAATTTGAAAAAATCTTAAGTAAAAATGAAGCATATAAAAACAGAATCTAAACAGAAACAAGATCAGAGGCAGAAATGGCAGTTTTTCGTAAATGAGCAGTTATTATATCAAAAAATTCACTGGATGTCGGCTTAAGATGCAGTGGACGCAAAGCAATCTTTTCGAGGAGGGATTTATTGCCATGCTCCCAACAGACCTTTATAACGGTGCGGATATTCCGTTCAACGCTATAGCTGGTAGTATTATAATGACGTGCAATGTCTGGATAAAGATACTTACTGACGAAAAGGAGGTAATTTTCATCAGACAGACAAAGGCGTGTCCCATAAATTAAATATGCATATCCCCGATAAGTAGCGCCAATGCCAAGAGACCGGATAAGATATTCTATTTCTGGTTCATGCATAATACTTTCATCTTCTTTCTAAGTTAATTTTTAATATTTAAAATGTAACAGTTAAAAAAGAAATGTTTGCAGTATGAAAAAATATTAAAAAGATATCCATATCTATTATATAAAAAATCTGCTTAAGAAAAATATAGTTTATTATTTTTTGACGAAATATTAACACTCTGCATATCTCTGATAAAGTGGGCGGAAAGGAATAATTTCATAATATCTTAAGAAATTACAGAAACAATACTTAAAAATTGGCTGGTATTCTTGTATATTATAAGGGAGGTGATGAATTATGTACAACATACTGGTATGTGATGATGATAAAGAAATCGTAGAGGCGATAGAAATCTATTTGTCGCAGGAAGGATATAAAGTATTAAAAGCTTACGACGGTGAGGAAGCATTGAAGCTTTTGGATAAGCATAAAGTGGATCTTCTGATCATTGATGTGATGATGCCAAGATTGGATGGAATCCGCGCAACGTTAAAAATCCGGGAAAAACAGAATATGCCGATCATTATTTTGTCTGCAAAGTCAGAGGATGCCGATAAGATCCTCGGACTGAATGTAGGAGCCGATGATTATATGACCAAGCCATTTAATCCACTGGAACTGACTGCAAGGGTAAAATCACAGCTTCGCAGATATACACAGCTTGGAAGTACAGTGGAAAAAGAGAATCAGGCAGTTTATACCGTGGGAGGACTTATGATCGATGACGATCAGAAAGAAATTACGGTTGACGGAGAGCCGGTGAAACTGACACCGATCGAATACAACATTTTATTGTTACTGGTAAAAAATCAGGGGAAAGTATTTTCTATTGACCAGATATACGAAAGTATCTGGAATGAAGATGCTATCGGAGTAGATAATACGGTAGCTGTACATATCCGTCATATCAGAGAGAAGATCGAGATTAATCCAAAGGAACCAAGGTATCTGAAGGTGGTCTGGGGTGTCGGATATAAGATAGAAAAGCTTTAGGAAGGGGTATATATGAAGAAATGGTACCGAATGCCCAAAGCAAAATTGTTTTTGATAGTGGGGGCACACGTACTGGCCGTTATCGGAGTATTATGTTTACTGTGGGTAACACGTTATCCGATACTGACACAGGAACTGTTCACTGCGGATGCGGCGAAGAGTTATGAAGAAAGCAATGCATTTGCCGATTCCGTGACGAATGCAAATTATAATATACTGGATGAGATCCGGTATCAGACCTTATATGATACAGATGGCAAATATGATCCGGATAAGATCGTAGATGTGGCAAAATACGAAGATACCGGTGAGATAACAGGAAAAGATGAAACAGGCCTGTCGTTCCGTCTGGGAGATCTGTATTCCTGGGGAAAATTAATCTCGGAATCGATGACGGATTATGATGCGGCCAGGAGCAAATTAGATAAACAGGACGGTATTATCGTATGTAAACGTTCAGACGGAACTTATCATTATTTCCATTACAAAGATTTTAAACAGATGATCGATTACGGAGAGCTGTCATTTGTAATTACCGGAGACAGTTCTGCGGATGATATTCTGACAGAACTAAAGCAGGGAGAGTATCAGGAGAGCAACAGTGGGGAATCCAGATTCCGGGGACTTCAGGATATCGATGGAAAGATTGCCTATATCAATTGCTGGAATTATGATGGTGAAAGAGTTGTCGGGGATTATAAGACGGTAAATGGAGAGACGGTACTTCAGCTTGTGAACAATTCAAAAGAATGGAATGGCAAGCTGAATGAAGCGTACAGAATGATAAATAATTCAGCCGAAACGATCTATTCTGACGTTGATAATTATGCGGTAGCTCAGAATCAGTATCAGGAAGGCAATACGAACATAACGTATCTGTATGTTAATCTGGACAACAAGACGGTCATTACGAATAAGAAAAAATATCAGAACTTTGACAATTACAAAGAGAACCTGAAAAAAATGAAAAAATCAGGAAAATATGTAATCGTAAGACCAAAGCTTGCAGATTATGAAAGCAATATTGAAAAAGCCGGTAAAGGGGATTCGATGGCACAGAAGTGGCAGGAGACAGTGGCCGGTTATGTCGATGCGTCAGATTATATATATGTCTCTGTTGTAGATACGGATTATCCTGTAAAAGATAATTTTTATGAACAGAATGAGATCTTTACAAGGTACGGGGCCGGAGCCAAAGTGGCCGGAATACTGGGAATGGCGGCTGTAGCGGCATATCTTGTCATTCTTGTATTTCTTACGATCGGAGCCGGAAAAGTTAAAGAAGACGAAGAAGTGTATCTTATGAAATTTGATCACATTAAGACAGAACTGGCAGCTGCAAGTGTGCTGTTACTCTGGGCGGTGGTTGCGCTGGTAGGAGTAAAGGCCGGGGCATTTACATGGCAGAATGCAAGTGGAGAGACGATCTATATGGAGAATGTGGAGTCGTATCTGCCGGGAATAGTGGTTGGAAGTGTGGAGGCATTGTATACCTGCGCAATGTTTCTTTTCGGATATTTGAGTCTGGTGAGAAGAATCAAGGCGGGAACGGTATGGAAGAACAGTGTGCTCAGATGGCTTTTGATCTTCGTAAAAGAAATGTTCCAGAATATCCGTCATCTGTGGAAATCTATTATGGGATTTGCAATCTTCTTCATGATCCACTGGCTTACGTACGTATTTGGATCAGCGGGAAGTAGTATCTGGATCAGCAACCGGTTATGGGCAGTCATTCTGTTGATCATAGATGTTGCAGCATTTATCTGGATGGTACAGAAAGCGAAAGGAACCGGAAAGATCAAGACCGGGATCGAGAAGATCGCCGGCGGGGAAGTGGATTATCAGATCCCGGTAAATGGATTGCTGGCAGAGCATAAAGAAATTGCAGAAAAGGTGAATTCCATCGGCGAAGGTCTGGAAGCGGCGCTCGCAAAGAGCATGAAAAGTGAACGCCTGAAGACAGATCTTATCACGAATGTATCGCATGATATTAAGACGCCGCTTACATCTATCATTAATTATGTGGAATTGTTAAAGCAGGAGGACCTTAAGGATCCGAAGATCCAACGCTACATTGAAGTGCTGGAACAGAAATCACAGCGGCTTAAGACACTGACGGAAGATGTGGTGGAAGCTTCAAAAGTAAGCTCCGGCAATATCACACTGGAGTTCATGAATCTGAATCTGGTAGAAATGATCCAGCAGACGAGCGGAGAGTTTGAAGAAAAATTCAAGGCGCGTGATCTGGAGGAAGTGATGAACCTTCCGAATGAGGAGGTTGTAATCCGCGCAGACGGAAGACGGTTGTGGAGAGTGCTGTCTAATATATACAACAATGCGGCAAAATACGCAATGCAAGGAACAAGAGTCTATGCTGATCTTGAAAAGAAAGATGGTATGGCATATTTCAGCCTTAAGAATGTATCCGAGCAGCCGCTAAATATCTCAGCTGACGAACTGACGGAACGTTTCATACGCGGAGATGTATCAAGAAGTACGGAAGGCAGCGGACTTGGACTGTCTATCGCACAGTCGCTGACAGAAATGCAGGGCGGGACATTCGAATTGTATCTGGATGGAGATTTGTTTAAAGTAACGATAAAATTTCCGATTTCATAGTCTGGGCCGGAGGATTTTTTAAAATCCTCCGGCTCAAACTGTATTTACCGTTGTCCCTTTTTCGCAAATCCTACGGAACCATTAATAAAATTGCCATTTACGCTACTTGCGCTCCTGTCTAAAAAACAGTAGAATATAATATTATGAATGAATTAAGCAAATTATTACAGGAAAATTTAAATATAGAATTTATATCAGCAACGCTGAGTAACCCGAAGAATAAAGACGGTGTACAAAAAGTGAAAGTAAGACCGATCCTGAAAAAAGATGTCCTTTATTTTCAGCTCGAGTCATTCCGGAATAATCAGGCGTTTCACGAGAATGTGGAGGAGAAAAAAGCTTGTGAAATACTTCTTAAGTATATGGAAAATATGCGCCAGATGCAGATGGAGACACAAAGAGCAGCTTATACAATTCTTGTAAGCAAAAAGGGAAAAGTAACAATAAAAAGCAAGATGAAAAAAGGAGAAAAGAAGCAGATTAATATGAGCCACGACCGCAAGAAGAAGTATGTACTGGAAGAGGGAGTCCCGGTACCATTTCTTCAGGATCTTGGTGTTATGACACAGGATGGAAAGATCGTGCATGCGAAATTCGACAAATTCCGGCAGATCAACCGGTTCCTGGAATTTATCGAGGATATATTGCCGGAGCTTGATAAGGGAAGAGAACTTACAATCCTGGATTTTGGCTGTGGTAAATCTTATCTCACATTTGCCATGTATTATTATCTGCATGAATTGAAAGAATATGACATAAGAATCATAGGACTGGATCTGAAGAAAGATGTGATTCGTCATTGTAATGAATTAAGTGAAAAATATGGCTATGAAAAGCTGAGATTTCTGGAGGGTGACATTGCGGATTATACCGGTGTCAATAAGGTAGATATGGTGGTAACTCTGCATGCCTGCGATACCGCAACCGATTATGCGTTGGCAAAAGCCGTGGGATGGGATGCGAAAGTGATCTTATCGGTACCATGCTGCCAGCATGAACTGAACCGTCAGATAAAAAATGAGATATTAGAACCAATATTAAAATACGGGCTTCTGAAAGAACGTATGGCAGCACTTATCACAGATGGCTTAAGAGCACAGTATCTGGAGCGTGAGGGGTATGAAGCGCAGATACTGGAATTTATAGATATGGAGCATACACCAAAGAATATCCTGATACGTGCAGTAAAGAAGCGGCATGCCAAAGAAGACAATAATATAGAGGCTTCCATCAAGAGATGTGAAGCAGCACTCCGGGTATCACCGACACTGGGACGTCTGTTGGACGGGTTCGCCACGGAGTCCGCAAATTCAGAGAAAGATCATCCGGAGAAAGAGGATAAAGAGGGAGTATAAATGACATTGACTTTAAAAAAAAGGTTAAAGAATGCAGGAATCCTGACTGCAGTATTTATCGTGGCTGTCATTATATTCAGCTACGTGACAAATAAGGGGAATGACAATATGACGGCCGATATGGGAGCCGCAACATTTCCACAGATATCATTTTCTTATGGAGAATATAAGATCAATACACTGACAGGTTATGCAAAACGCATGGATATATCCTCTATGCACAACACGATCACACCGGTAGCGAACCAGATCCTGGATGTAAACGTAGAAGCATATGGGAATAAATTCACGGGAGCCAGCTACAAAGTCTATACGATGGACGGTGCAAGCCAGCTGGAACATAAGAAGATTAAAAAGGTGGGAAAAGGATTTACCCTGGATCTGAGCGGGAAAAAAGTACTGGATGAAGAGCGGATCCTGGAAGTCCGCCTGAACAGAAATGGTGCGGATCCGGTATATTTCTATACCCGTATCGTCAGTGATGAAGATGCACATGTTACAGAATGCCTGAATTACATCAGCGATTATCATGAAAATGCACTTGGCAAGGTGGAAAATGCAGGCGTCGGAGCAGCGCTTGAACCGACTGATGATGCGGACAACACCACACTTCAGCACGTGACGATTAATTCGAATTATGAACAGGTCACATGGGGCAGTCTGAAACCACAGGTGGAACAGGGAGAACGCTGGAGCATCAAGGAACTGAACAGTACCTGTATGTCGGTACAGCTGCAATACCGGGTAAGCTGCAAAGGAGAAGAGAATGAGGCAGACCGCTATGCGGTCAAAGAGTTTTTCCGCGTAAGATATATTGCAGATGCCAAGAAAACCTATCTTCTGGATTACGATCGGACAATGGAACAGATCTTCGACGCGACACAGAAGGTTCTGAATGAGAAAGGAATCATCCTCGGCATCGCGCCTGCAAATCTGTCTTATAAGGTGAATAAAGATGGTACGATCGTATCATTTGTAGAGGCAAATGAACTCTGGAATTATAACAAAGATTCAGACGAGATTTCACTGGTATTTGGTTTCGCAGATGCGGAGAATACAGATGTGAGAAATATGGTGTCAGATCATAAGATCAAGCTTCTTAAGGTAGATGCCAAAGGCAATACAACCTTCCTGGTGTCCGGTTATATGGACCGCGGCGAGCACGAAGGAGAAGTGGGAGTAGCTGTCTATTATTATGATATAGAGAAGAATTCAGTGGAAGAGAAAGTATTTATTTCCACAAATAAATCATATGCACAGGCAGAAAGTGAACTCGGAGAGATGTCATATTACGATGCGAAAACGGATATGCTGTACACAATGGTAGACGGCACCCTTTATCAGTATAGCGTCGAAGATGCCGAGAAGAAAGCACTGGTCAAAGGACTGGATGCACAGCAGTATGTTGTGTCGGAAGACGGAAGTCTGATCGCATATCAGGCAAACGGAGATCTTGAGACCGCAACAAAAGTGACAATCCTGAATGTAGAGACAGGAAAGAAGCAGAAAGTAACCTGCGGAAAAGGAGAATGCATCCGCCCACTTGGATTTGTCAGAAGTGATTTTGTATATGGAGTTGCCAAGACAGAGGATATAGGAAATACCGTATCCGGAGAGGCAACCGTTCCAATGTACAAACTGGAGATCCGGAATCAAAAAGGAAAAGTGATCAAAAAATATCAGACAGACGGCATTTATATTCTGAGTGCATCATTCGATGAAGATATGATCACGCTGGAACGTGCATCGAAAGACGGAGATACTTATACAGCAACAGCACCGGATTATATTACGAATAATGAACAGAAGACCAAGAGCAATATCGCACTGGAAACTTATGCAACAGACCTGAAACAGACACAGGTAAGACTGACGTATAACGACGGAGTCGCAGACAAAGAACCAAAAGTGCTCAAGCCAAAACAGATTCTGTTCGAAAGACCACAGACAATCACATTTTCCGATAAAGACGCACCGGAGAAATATTATGTCTATGGACATGGTGATATACAGGGCGTATATACAAAGGCCGGAGACGCGATCAAGAAAGCAAATGATTACAATGGTGTGGTAGTCGATTCATCCCAGAATTATGTATGGGAGCGCGGTAACCGCAATCTGCAATATTCGATCACTGATAAAGATGATGTGTTAAATACAATCAAAGACCGCCTGAAGAATCAGGAAAAACCGATTGATATCTTAAAAGATGTCAATAACGGCGAGGCTTACGACCTGACAGGATGTACGACGGAAGAGATTCTGTACATCATCAACCAGGGCCGTCCGGTCATTGCAATGCTGGATTCGCAGAATGCCGTCATTCTGGTGGGATACAGCGATACGAATGTTGTGTATGAAGATCTGAATGACAGTACAAGACACAGCGTGAAGTATGAAGAGATGGATCAGATGACGTCCGGAAGCGGTAATACGTATATTGGATAATAGAGAATACAGAATGAATAATAAAAAAGAGCGTGTGAAAAAACTTTTGTTTTTTCACACGCCACTTTTTTAGGCTGTACGGAAAAGCGTACTCTTATATTTCTTTAATGCCCCATACACGATCAGACCAAGAATGGTGCAGGAAATCACCTCACCAATTCCGACTGTCAGCATCATAAACGGAATAGGAAGTGTTACACCATAACCGTAACGCAGTACGAACGGAACGATGATGATATTCGAAATGATTGGTGGAAATGTTGCGACAACTGGTTTCTGCTCACGCAGTTTCCATGTAAAAAATGCACCGATCAATGTTGCAATACTGCCAAATACAATATCCGGAAGGATCGCACCGCCCAGAATATTACCGATCAGACATCCGACAAAGAGTCCCGGAATAGCAGCTGGTGTAAATATTGGTAAAATAGTGAGTGCCTCGGAGATACGAACCTGTACTTCTCCGAAAGAAAATGGTGCAAAAATGTAAGTCAACACCACGTAGATCGCAGCGATCATGGCTGCCTGGGTCATGAAACTAAGATTTTTGTTTTTCATTTTTCAATTCTCCTTTAGTTTTGTTTTACGTGTGGAAGGTCACGAACACACGATTCATTTTGCGCCGGGAATCGGCGAAACCCTTGTAAGACCTTGGTTTTTCGGGTTTTGTAACGGGTGATAGTATAGCATGGAGAGGGAGAAAAATCAAGATTTGTCCAAAATTTGTCCAAAATGGGAAAAGGAATGGCAGCAGGCATAGGATATTGCAGAATGATTGCGGGTAAGATATTATGAAAGTAGAGCAAATTTGAAAGGAGAAGGTTAATGGGAAATAATAAATGGCTTATTGGTATGATCGTAGGTTTGCTAATATATACAGCGGCAATAGTAGGAATTACCAATTGTGATATTCTTGGGGTTGCAACATCAAATGACTGGATAGGTTACTATGGAAGCATTGCCGGAGGTATCTTGACTCTGGCCGGAGTATATATAACTATAAAATATAGTGAGAAAAATCGAAAAGACGATTTTCGTAAATCTGTTATGCCTGTTATATATATTGAAATATGTGATACTGGAAATGTATGCACTACGGAAACGGGAGAAATTGCAGGTGATGAATTCCATTATGATGAGGTTGAAAAAACTGAATCAGTATGCTTTAGAATTGCTTTGTGTAATATAGGAATGAAAGCGGCTAAGAATTTAAAGATTGGAGTTATAAACAAAAATGGAGAATGGAAAGATCTTGGCAACAATTTATTGTTACAGGTCGGAGATAGGCATGTATTCCCTTTAGGTGTACAATTATACGATTTGAATTATTACGAAAATAAGCGAATTGCAAGAACGATTGTATTTAGAGTGAAGTTCCAAGATTTAGTAGGAGAAAATTATATTCAGGATATAAAGATAGATGTAGAACCTAAAAAAGGTGGAGATAATTGGTATTATTTTTGTGAAAATAAAGAAAGTTTAGAATCTGAATACGTGAGAAAATAAGATATATTGGCACCCTCCGGGGTGCTTTTTTAATAAAAAACTGTCGAGGAAAGCAACAAGGGTTACACCACCAGTCAAAAATGGCTGGTGATGTTGGAGAGCTATTTATTTCCTAGGTACTTTTTAAAATCAACTATAATTTGTTCCGATTTTGATTGTTGATATTGGAGTGATAAATCATCACGCTTTTTACTTGCTGTATCTACCCATAAGCGGAAATCATTCGGATCCATTTTATGATTAGAAACCCGAGCGTAATTTCGCTTATAAGCTCGCTCGTATTCTTTGATAATAGGATTAGAGTTGGTTTTTTCACGTCGACGCTTTTGTGCCATGATTTTTTTGCAAGAGTATTTTTGCCCTTTAGGAATTCTGTCACAACAATCAGTATTATATTTCCCGGTTGGAATAAAAAATTTTCCACAATTTGCGCAACGCTTTATTTCAATATCTCTTAAAAAAAATTCTCTTATTTCGAAAGCGAGAAGATCAAAAGGTTTTTCACAATATGATGCATCCAAAAGTTTTACATTTGAATTATGAATTTTTTCAATAGCAGCATCTGTTAATAGTTTTAAAATTTCCAGTGGATTTTCACTGATCCAATCAACAGTTGTATGATTTTGAGTAAAAGAACTAAATAAGTCCATTCTTAGAGAATCCCGCAATTCATAAGGAGAGGGGAAAAACACCTTGTCTGAATGGAGTAAATTTTCCATGAGAGGGGTGACTGCGGAAAATATAAAATACCGTTCATATTTTGAAAGACTGGAAAGTCGGACTTCATTATTGATAAAACAGAAATCCAGCAAATTTTTACAATATTGTTGTAAATAGAAAAAATTCAAGTCATTATGATCGTCCTGAAAATTGCAACCACCAAGTGAAATATCGCTATATTTAAAAATAGGATGATTATAGAGAGGGAAAAAAGCATCTTCATTTTCTAATAAAAAGGCTAATGCAAGTTGACGCAATGCTTCGGGAGAATCGTTCTCACGAGGAGAAGCGTATTCGCAGATTCCATTTTTATAAGTTTTGGGGTATTGAGATTCTAAATATAGAAAATCAATATAAGAAAAATTTTCGCTGTCAATTATCTTATATATTTTATTGTATTCTGTTAAATCTATTTCAAGAAAAGAGAATAGTAGTTCACCTGGTAAACATTGTGTGCCGATTCCGGATTTTTCATTAATTAGTATAATGTTTGAGTCTTTATCTAAACCAATATATGACATAAGCATTCCTCCTAAAAATAGAAAATCAAAATAATATAAAAATATAGTTCTAATACTACTCTAATTTAAAGCATTGTAAATGTCAACAAAGAATGATAAAGTGAAATAGAAAATTAAAATATTAAAAATTTAAATTTCTAAAAGGAGGAAGAATATGGGAAAATATGAATCAAGGCTAATGAATACAAAAGAAGTTTGCTCGTATTTAAATCTAGGGTTAAATAGAGGGGTTGAATTTGCAAAATCGATAGGAGCAGAAAGAAAAATTGGAAGGAGATGTTTGTATGATAAGGCGGTAATAGATAGATATTTTGATAAACAGATGGAAGAGGTAAAATAATGCAGAAAGAAAACAGAAATAACCGAGTACATACAGGAGGGCAGTCCGGCAAGACTGATTTCCTGATTGAAGGACTGCTGCCAGTTGGAAAAGAGAATGCGGTCACAACACAAGATCTTGTAAAGCTGTCTGGATGTGGATCAGCGAGAGAACTTCAGCAACGTATTGCCTATGAACGGGAATATGGCGCAATTATTTGTTCCGGATCCGGCCGGGGTTACTGGAGACCGAAAGACAGGCAGGAGATACAGGAATTTGTACATACAATGAATGCCAGGGCATTGAATACCCTAAAGGCGGTCAAGAGTGCAAAGAGAGCTTTAAAAGTACCAGAGGGGCAGCAGTCAATGAACGGAGAAAACGAAGATGGCAAATAGAAGAATGTTCAGTTTGGATGTAGTGGACACAGATAGATTCCTTGATATGTCAGCCAGTGCACAAGCATTATATTTCCATTTGGGTATGAGGGCGGATGATGATGGATTTGTTTCATCACCGAGGAAAATTGCAAAGGCTTCAAATTGTGGACTTGATGATTTGACATTGCTTGCTGCGAAAGGCTTTATTATACCGTTTGAAAGCGGTGTTGTAGTTGTGACGCATTGGAAGGAAAACAACTATATCAGGGCGGATAGATATAAGCCCACAAGATACACAAAAGAGGCGGAAATGCTGGAGAAAATAGGGGATGTATACCAATTGTCAACCACTGGTATACCAACTGACAACCAAGTGGTTGACACATGGGATACACAGGATAGGTTAGGTAAGGATATATATAATACTTGTGCACCGCAAGACGGTGAACGTGTGCAATTTGATCAAAATGGTGATGTACAAGATATAGATTCTGAAAAGAAACAGAGTCAAATAGATGAGCGTAAAGAGAACTTTGAAAAGATATATGCAATCTATCCGAAGAAGAGAGGAAAGCAAAGAGCATTCGGGCTTTATTGTCAATGGTTAAAGGGGAGAGTGATTCAAGGTGAACGAATTAAGCTGACAAACAAGGAAATGTATGTTGCTGTTAGAAATTATGTCAGGCAGCAGGAGCAAGAACAACCGGATCAGAAATATTGGAAGAATTTTGACACACTTATGGGGGCAACTTTGCTTGACTATGTGGATAAAGGTGAAATAAATGAGTGAGATTGTTGAAAAGTCGGTAATAGGTGCAATCCTTATTGATCCGAAATACGTATCAGAGATTTATGAACAGATTCGGCTGGAAATGTTTGGCAGTTCATTTTGTCGGAGCGTTTATGCGGAAATTTTAAAAGCCTATGATTCTGGTAAGCCGATCACACTGATTTCGATAGCTCAGAAACTTCAAGGGGAAAACTTTTCACAAGAGCGTATTATGCAGGAACTGAAGGGGATCCTTCCAGATATACAGGCTTATAAAATAAAAAGCTATGCGGATGCTTTGGTGGCAGAATACAAAACCCGTAGATTAAAAGAAATGCTTTCAAAAATAATTCCTGCTGCCGGGGTAGTGGATGAACAGATTAATACAATGCTGCAAGAGTTGGAAGCCATGAAGGAAAATGATACGGTCAAGATACATGCCCTGAGTGAAATCGTTGATAGCATAAGTGATGGTTATTTTAAAGAGCCAGATACAGAGCCATTATATACAGGCTTAGAAAAGCTTGATAATACACTTGGAGGCTTGGAAGGCGGGGATATGATTGTGATTGGTGCACGCCCGGCAGTAGGAAAATCAGCGTTCGTTACTCAGATAGCAATGAATCTTGCAGATCGAAAGAAGAAAATAGCTTTTTACAATCTGGAAATGTCGGACAAACAGGTATATGAGAGACTTCTTTCAAGAAAAAGCAGGATTGGATTGAACCGGATTCGGAGAGCAAGGAGTTTCCTGGGGGATGAAAAGGATAGATTTGATAGAGCAAATCAAGAGTTAAAGCAATCAACCCTGTTTATCAGGAGTGGAGCGGTGACTGTATCACAGATCCGGAATGAGTGTAGGCATTTAGACTTAGATTGCATTGTAATTGATTATATCCAGCTTCTTCGATCGGATATTTATTACCAGAGTAGAGCGAATGAAGTGGGAGCAATATCAAAAGCAATTAAAGCACTTGCGATGGAATTGAATATTCCAATTATTGCCCTTTCACAGTTGAATCGAGTAAGCGAGATGCGTCAAGATAAGGTGCCGACAATGGGTGAACTGAGAGAAGCAGGAGACATTGAGCAGGATGCAAGCATTATTTTGCTGATGTGGAACATTGTTGACGATAAGAAAGGCCTTAAGGTAGAGAAAAACCGTCAGGGTATATTGAGTACAGAGGTCTTAAGATTTGATGGTGATAATATGCAATTTATTGAGACTGATGAAAGTATAAAAGAAGCGGCCAAGGGATTCCGGAAAGCGGAAGAACCGACACCGTTTGATTAAGTGGTAGACAAATGGGAAAGAAAAATATTCAGAGCGGCACAGAAGAATTTGAACTGTTTCAGGATTATTGGAACTTATACAAAAATAATGCTCTGGTAGAGAATAACGCAGAGTATTTTGAAAAAGTAGTGCAGGACACGGAGAAATTTTATCAGAAATACAAGACACCATTTGCAAAAGAACTTGGAGTAGCATTCGTGAATGAGATGGAAAGGAAATATAAGCATGAATATAAGATGCAAGGTCAAGATACCGGAAGGTAATAATAAATTTATGCTGAATTTCAAAAAAGAGTGGGCTGAAATTATGATGGCAGCAGATGAAAATCATTGTGTGGAAGCAGTAGTGATGGAGATATCGAACAGATATGGGACTGTAAGATTTCATAACGGGCTACTTTTAAGTATTGAAGTAGAGTATATACGCTTACTTGAATAAAATTCGGAGGAGCGAAGCAATGGAGCAAATAACGAATGAACAGCTTGTGGCAAAAATTCAAGCCGGAGAAAACACTGCAGAGAATATGCTGCAGTTATGGCAGCAGACCAAAGCATATATTTACAAAGTGGCCAAAAGATACAGCGGATATGCTGAAATGGATGATCTGATGCAAGAGGGATACCTGGGACTCAATGCTGCAGTTGAACACTACAAGCCGGATCAGGGGACAAAGTTCATCAGCTATCTGACCTTTTGGGTGAAAATGAGAATGCAGAGGTACATAGAGAACAATGGATCTGTCAGATTGCCGTCGGGAATGTATCAGGCTGTTATGAGATACAAGAGATTTGTCCGACAGTATGAACAGGAATGTGGCTGTGAACCGTCTGAGTTAGTTTGTAGGGCTTTTCTTGGTGTAAGTGAAGAAGAACTCACGAATATACGGGAAAGCGCAAATAAGGCGAATGTGAGCAGTCTTGATTCTGTTGTCAGTCAGGATAATGATAAGACTGCGCTGAGAGATCTCATTGCGTCTGATCAGAATCTGGAGGAGGACGCAATCAAAAAATGTGATCGGGAAATGATGCAGGAGGAACTGAACTATCTCATTGATAATCTTCCGGAAGAGCAGAGGCGAGTGATCCGGGAGCATTATTTTGAACGGCGTACAATGAAGCAGATTGGGGAGCGAATGGGGTGTTCAGGAGCAAAGGCGGGCGATATTGAAAGAAAGGCTTTGAGAAAGCTCAGGCTGCCACATGTAAACCGGAGATATAAAGAATATCATAACCAGTACCTGACACCGTACCCGATCATGCACATTGGAATTGATAGCTTTCAGCGGACCGGCTACAGCGAAGTTGAGAGAGCAGTTCTTGGATGGTAGATTGATATATTTTAATGTGTAAATCAAATGAACTCCGGATGAACCCGAGGAATTCACGGAGGAAGCGTGAAAACCTTGATGAAATTTAATGTCTGAATGAATGCTGTGTGTAGCGAAGCAAGAGCAAACCAAGAGAAATTACAAACGAACAAGGGTTGAACCACGGGGGAACTACGGGAGGTGATTGAAATGAAAGATAGGCAAAGAAGATTTGCAGACGAATATTTGATAGATCTGAATGCAGAAGCGGCAGCAGTACGGGCCGGGTATTCTCCAAGGTATGCAAGAGGGAATGCATACAAGCTGGTTGCAAAAAGTGGCATCAAGGAATATATAGAGAAACGGATGGCCGAGAAAGAATCAGAGCTGATAGCTGATCAGAATGAAGTGTTGAGGTATCTGACTGCAGTAATGCGTGGCGAGTCAACGTCGGAAGAGATTATAGTCGAAGGTATTGGTGATGGTCGCAGTAAGGCAAGAAAGCTGGAGAAAACACCGTCTGAAAAGGACCGGCTGAAGGCTGCAGAGCTGATCGGAAAGAGATATGGTCTATTCACAGATAAGATTGAGACTGATGTTGATATGGACTTGAACATCACGATCGATTACGGTGATGAGTAGAAAGGGCGATCGGACTGCTGCCCCGGTGTCACTGTTATGATGAGATCCGGGAAGATTTTATATTATTCCGGGATTAATACGGGATATCCCAAGAAATATATTTTGAAATCAGAAAAGATGGTTGATTGCCTGCTGCCTGCATGATAATATACAGGCAGGGAAACCAAAAGCAGGCGGCTGCCCTCCAATTACGGAGGGACAAAACACCCTCCAGACGAAAGAAAGGAGGGCGATGCGATGGTTACATATTCTGACATGATTCAGTTTTGTATATTCATTGTTGCCCTTGTAGGTCTTTGTTATGAGATTTTCAAGGACAAACGAAGATAGCCGCCACTACTGCGAATAGTGACGGCTATTGTATAATAGCTTAACATTATAATCGGGGTAGCCGCTTGCGGTTTCCCTCTTCGTATTTTCAATATAGCATATCCGGCAGCAGGATGCAAGGGTGACATCAGAAGTTATACCGCTCTTGCCGGATATAGGCCGTTCTGGCCCCGATCGGACCCGGTGAAACCGGATCAGGTTATTTATCCTTTTCGACACATCCATCTATATGAATGAATTTCCCACAAGAAGAACAACGAAAATTTAGTGATTTGCGTCCTATCTGAACCTGGACATCAGGACTCCCACAAAAAGGACATGAACCGGGATCACCAGAAGCATGATAAGAAATGATGTTGTCCAGCCAGGGAAATTTGTTCTTGGTTTTAGTCATTGCTATCACGTTCCGGTGTTTCAAAAAATTCTTTTTGTGAATCACGTGTAATAGCTTTTAAATCAGCATTTAATAAATCACAGATAGTACACATTTCTTGAAATGAAAAGCTATCACGATATAGTTTGTTGCTCATAGATTGCGGTTTGATATTAAGCTTATCAGCTAATTCATTAACACTTATGTGTCTCTCGGCTAACAACTGTTTAATAATTTTGGTGCCTGCCATTCCCGTTCCTCCTTTTGTAATACTCATTATTGATTATGATACCATGAATGAAAAATCAAATCAATATTGAGTATAAAATAATCTGTTTAGGGTATGTAACAATAAAAATATACTCAAAAACGAGTAAAAACATATTGACATTATACTCAAAAGTGAGTATAATATAATCAAGTTAAAGGAAAGCAAACGAACATCCCGAAAAGATGTGAAATCAAAGACCATATACCTGTGAGCGGCCCGGGTGCTTAGCAATAGTCAGGAAGATGACTTGATCGGAAGCTTCCCAAGACTTAAAAGAAAGGAGTACAGAGACTATGAAGTATGATCTGAAGAAAATCATGTTGAATGCCTGGAAGAATTACAGAAAACAGGATATCAGCTTTGCAGAGGCATTGCACAGAGCTTGGCTGTCAGCCAAAGCAGAAGAGATCAATGCAGAGCGCATTGAGATGAGCAAAGAGGCAGCAGGAGTGACCGAGGAGACAAATACATGGGCCGGATGGAAAAAGCTCGGATATGAAGTAATACACGGCTCAAGAGCATTGTTTGGATGCTCGTTGATCTGGGGTTCTAAAGGTGATGGAGCAGTATATAACGCCCGGTTCTTTGGCAGATCACAGGTACAAGAAGCAGTATAAAGAAAAAGCCCTTATCAGTGCTGCAACACCGATAGGGGCGGTATATGACCGGATTCCAGCCAACAACTACAATTATCATAGCATGGAGTCCGGGGAAAGGACAAGAGAAAAATGGCTTACGAGGTAATTGACGAAGATTTAAAGGTAGAAGCATGTGAGGTCGGGGACTTGACCCTGTCCCAGATCGAGAGCTTCTTGAGATCGTGGGGTGACGGAGAAAAGATTGAAACATTGACATTATTTTCAAGGCAAGACGGGACGATTGTACTGAATAAGAATCACCCGGGGTACAAAGCTTTTAAGGATTTTACGCTTTCATATCTGCAGTTAGAGGATAGCGAAAGGGAAAAACTGGATCAACCGGAAGGAATAAAAGAAGCTGCAGCTGTGATTGATAGAGCAATTGAGCAAAGAAGAGATGCAGCGGTTCTTGATATTTTACAACACAGTCGTATTGGCGGAGTGCCGTATAATACTCTGCAGAAGATATTTAAAAAGTATGATTTCGGTTCGATTGGTTTGTGTCAGGTTTTCGCCTATGGCGTAATCGAGGGGAAGAGAGCAGAGAGAGCCAGGAGGGCACGGAACCATGACTGAAAGAGAAATGTTTGATGTTGCTGTGCCTAAGATTGCCGAAATGGTAGTGGAGGCTCGGAAACTGACGGATGAAGAATTTGCCCAGTGGAAAAGTGGAGTCCTGCAGGATACTCCAGAGCGAATCAGGCCATTTATAGAGAAAATTTATGTAGCGATTGAAGAGTCTTTGTAGACGGCTTTATGAATACTATACATACATACTTCCCTCACCGCAAGCCTCCGGCGATACAGGAGGCAGTTACTAACAAAACGACAAATAAAGGAGAAAAGATATGAGATTTAGTCAGATATTTTTGAAAATGAAATATAGTGCAGTTGTTAAGGTTTATAAGGTTGTGAGATGTGATGCGAACGATGACAGAACCGTTATTGATGCCGGATACATCGGAATGTATAACAGATACGATAAAGTACCGAAAGAAGTGTGGTCAGCCCATGTTTATACAGTCGGAGCTGAGGCCGAGGATGTACTTTCTGTAATGATCGAGGATGAAAAATAAAGAACAAGAATGCCTGCCTTTCCAGGAAAGGTGCTACCAACCCGGAACCGGACGACGGGTGCATTTACATAACAAACGGATAAGGTGCAAAGGGTGCATACAAAACGACGAACACAGAAACGTTCGGATAAGATATGGATGTGCGACGTCGCACAAAATGAACTGATCGGAAAAATAAAGCATCCGGACATTTAAGACATCCTAAAAAGGTGACAGAAGTGAGTCCCTAAAAAGTAACTGAAAGAAGGTGATATAACAAAAGCCCCAGGTGCGGCAACACCACGGGGCCAAACAGAAATAACCCAATACACACGATAAAGGGTCAACATGATTATAACTGTCATGTTGGCTTATTGCAATACTTGAACTTATGTTCAGAAAGGAGTAGAGCATGGCAGTTGATAAGAGAGGCAGAAAATTACCAAAAGGGATCAGACAGCGAGGAAATACATTTGAAGGGCGCTTTATGTACAGTGGAACGACTTACTCGGTACAAGGTACGACAATAACTAAGGTTCAAAAAGACATGACTGAGCTTAAATATAAGTTGGAGCATGAAATATATGTGGCAAAGGATAAGATAACTCTGGATGAATGGTATAAAACCTGGTTGGAAGAATATAAAAAGAACCGGGTAAAAATAGGAACTTATACGAGCTATGAAAAATATTATCAGAGTATTATAAAAAAGAGACTCGGCAGCAGGCAGATCTCTGAGATCCGGGGCGAACATATTCAGAAATTATACAATGATCTGGTGAAAGAGGGATATGCATTATCAAGCATCAAAGTTGTATCGGCCGTTTTGAATGGGTGCCTGAAACAGGCCATGAAGAATGGATTAATTGAACGTAATCCGGTAGGACTGGCGGAGTTGCCACGGCAAACAGGAAAGAAAAAGGAGCGGATAGCACTGACGAAAGAACAGCAAGATCTGTTCATGGAATATGCAAAAGAGAGCTATTTATATCATTTCTTTGCAGTGATGCTTCAGACCGGAATGAGAAAAGGAGAGATGCAGGGACTTAAGTACTCTGATATTGATAAGAAACAGAATGTGATTCATGTTCAGCGCACATTGAAATACATAGAGGGGCAAGGGTATATTGAAGATACACCGAAGACAAGAACCTCTACCAGAGACATTCCGTTGACTGCTGCCGTGGTGGAGCATATAGAGGCACAGCGGAAGTATTGGAATTTCAAGATTGTGAATATGAATCAGTATTTATTCTGCAACGAAGAGGGCGGCCCGATCAGCAGGGAACGGATTCAGGCTGAAATAGATCGAACGGTAAAACGGATCCGGGAAGTTGGTCATGATTTCCCGAGAATCACAAGCCATGTATTCCGGCATACTTTTGCAACACGTGCGATAGAAGCAGGAATGCCGCCGCAGGTATTGAAAACAATCCTGGGGCATAGCTCACTTGCTATGACGATGGATCTGTATAGTCATGTTCTACCGGATACGAAAGCGGAAGAGATGCAGAAGATTGCTATCATGTTTTAAAGGATGGTATTGGCTCAAGTAAGGTTTGACAATGGCAAATATATGGCGTATATTGTTGGAAAATAGATATTAGCCTTTGGACTCTTTGTAGCGGTTGTATCTTCAATTACTGTAGAAGGAAAACAAACTATTTTAGGTAATGTGGAACTGAAATGGAAACTGGAGGTACTTAATATGATAAACTACATGACAATGATTTTGCAGATGGACGGTGGCGCACTTGGGATATGTCCGTGAATGATGATGAAAAAGGTTGATATAGGCGCCGATACTACTGGAAGGGCAACCCTTCCATATCCCATTTAGAGTTTCCTGTGTGGAAGCTCTTTTTTTGTCCAAAATTTGTCCAAAATTGCATGAACGTGGATAAACTAAGATAAAAAGAAAAAGCCGGAAAACGCTGTGTTTTCCGGCTTGGTAACTAAGGATAAATCTATATAAACTTATATTAATAGAAGTTTTGTTTTACGTGTGGAAGGTCACGAACACACGCGCCGTAGCGGATCTTCATTTAACGCCGGAAAGCGGCGGTCAGCCCTGTTCGACCTTGGTTTTGTGGGCTTTGTGACGGGTGATAGTATAGCATGCGGAAGAGTAAAAATCAAGTGTGGGAATTTGCCGTTTAATTCATCATCGTGGCTTACCCCGCTCCATGATACTAAATTCAACAGCAACTTAATACAAATAAATATACTTCGGAATCCCATTCTCATACACCGTATTCATCTCTCCCTGAATCAACGGTGTCAGATAATCCACCATCTTTTCCGTTACATCATTTCCCGCATCATTAATATAATCTGCAGGCACACTCTTGATTGCATTCGCAATATCACATACCGGGAGTGCTTTAAATTCCGTAGCATAAGGCTTGTCAGAAGTGCGGATCACAGCAGCCATCATACCGCCTGCACCCTCAAGTGCATACTGGCAGGCAGCCTTTCCGAGCATTCTGGATTCCTGAATGTCGGTTGCACTTGCAAGGTGTGCGGCGCAGCGCTGCATCAGGTTCAGCTCGATAGAACGTACCTTGCATCCGATCTTATTTCTTACAGCATCTTCCAGAACCTTTGCGGCACCGGCGATATAGCTGTGGCCGAAGGAATCGACAGCGGAGCTCTGTACTTCTTCGGAAATGTAGCGACCGTCTTTGCTCTTCACACCTTCGCTGACAGCGATGATCACGGCATCCTGTTCTTCCAGTTTTGCTTTCACATCTTTCAGGAATGTGTCAATGCTGAATGGTACTTCGCAGAGATAGATAAAGTCAGGTCCTTTCGCACCATTTGCACGGGCGAGGCAGGAAGCTGCAGTCAGCCATCCGGCGTCACGGCCCATCACTTCTACGATTGTTACGGCCTTGGTTGTGTATACGTGGCAGTCACGTTCCAGTTCGGCAAATGTGGTTCCGATATATTTTGCTGCAGATCCAAAACCTGGACAATGGTCCGTTCCGCAGAGATCATTATCGATGGTTTTTGGTGCGCCGACCACGGTAATGTCTGTGATTCCTTTGTCGTTCAGATATTTGGAAAGCTTGTCTACTGTATCCATGGAATCATTTCCACCGATGTAGATGAAGCAGTCGATGCTGTATTTGCGCAGAACAGAGATGATTGTCTCGTATTCGTCTGCACATACGGCAGGATCTTTTAATTTCACACGGCAGGAGCCGAGTGCAGAAGCAGGGGTCTGACAAAGAAGGTCCAGTTCTGATACATTTGTGATCTTGATTTTAAGATCTATCAGGTTCTCATTTAATACTCCCTGGATTCCATTGACTGATCCATAGATTTTGTCTACGGATGGGCTGGAAAGAGCGTTCTCAATTACTCCGGCAAGAGTTGCGTTGATCGCAGAAGTTGGTCCGCCGGACTGTGCAACTAGTAAGTTCTTCATATGATGATCTCCTAACTTTTGATATTTCTTCCATCTGACTTATTAACTGAAAAATTCGGATAAGTAAGATAGTAAATTCAGTAAATATAGTATAACATAAATCTGGCTGATATGGTATAATAGGAATATATGTGAGTTTTTAAAAAGGAGAATAATTGGCATGGAATTGACAACAATTAGAGAATTATATAAAAACAGTGATTCTTACATGGATCAGAAAGTAACCATCGGTGGATGGGTAAGAAGTATCCGCGGATCCAAAGCATTTGGATTCATCGTGGTAAATGACGGAACATTCTTTGAGCCTTTACAGGTTGTATATCACGACAAGATGGACAACTTTGCAGAGATCTCCAAGTTAAATGTAGGTGCAGCAGTAATCGTTACAGGTACACTGGTAGCAACACCTCAGGCAAAGCAGCCATTCGAGATCCAGGCAGATACTGTAGAAGTAGAAGGAGCATCCGCACCGGATTACCCACTTCAGAAGAAGCGTCACAGCTTTGAATATCTGAGAACAATCGCACATTTAAGACCTAGAACAAATACATTCCAGGCAGTATTCCGTGTACGTTCCCTGACAGCATATGCGATTCATAAGTTCTTCCAGGAGAGAGGTTTTGTATATGTGCATACACCACTGATCACAGGAAGTGATTGTGAGGGTGCAGGAGAGATGTTCCAGGTAACGACTATGGATCTGAATAACGTACCGAAGAATGAAGACGGAAGCGTAGACTATTCCAAAGATTTCTTCGGAAAAGAGACAAGCCTTACTGTAAGCGGACAGTTAAATGGTGAGACTTACGCACAGGCATTCCGCAATATTTATACATTCGGACCGACATTCCGTGCAGAGAACTCTAACACAACACGTCATGCGGCAGAGTTCTGGATGATCGAGCCTGAGATGGCATTTGCAGATCTGGATGACGATATGTTCGTTGCGGAAGCAATGTTAAAATACGTCATCAACTATGTGCTTGAGAATGCACCGGAAGAGATGAACTTCTTCAATTCATTCGTAGACAAGGGACTTCTGGAGAGACTGCACAACGTAGTATCTTCTGATTTCGCAAGAGTGACATATACAGAGGCTGTAGAACTTCTTGAGAAACACAATGATAAATTTGAATACAAAGTAACATGGGGAACAGACCTTCAGACAGAGCACGAAAGATACCTGACAGAAGAAGTCTTCAAACGTCCGGTATTCGTAACAGATTATCCGAAGGAGATCAAAGCATTCTACATGAAGCTGAACGACGATGGCAAGACCGTTGCGGCAGTAGACTGTCTGGTACCTGGAATCGGTGAGATCATCGGAGGAAGCCAGAGAGAGGATGACTACGATAAGCTGAAAGCAAGAATGGATGAACTGGGACTGAAAGAAGAAGACTACAAGTTCTACATGGATCTTCGTAAATATGGTTCTACAAGACATGCCGGATTCGGACTTGGATTCGAAAGATGCGTCATGTATCTGACAGGAATGGGCAATATCCGTGACGTAATTCCATTCCCAAGAACTGTCAACAACTGTGAACTGTAATAGAGGATCATGTGGATAACAACACGTGAAAAACGTATATAAAACGTATATGGGGACGGGGGATTTATAAAAATCCGCCGTCCCCATATAGAATGGAGGGCAGTATGAATATATTAGTAGTAGATGACGAAAAGGAAATCGCTGATGTAGTAGAGCTTTATCTCCAGAATGACCAATACAAAGTATTCAAATTTTACAACGGCCAGGATGCACTGGACTGTATTAACAGTACGAAGATCGATCTTGCGATCCTGGATATTATGCTTCCGGATATTGACGGATTCCAGATCCTCAAGCAGATTCGGCAGAAATATACATTTCCGGTGATCATGCTGACGGCGAAGACGGAATACATGGATAAGATCACCGGGCTTACGCTGGGAGCGGATGATTATATTCCGAAACCGTTCAACCCACTGGAGCTGGTGGCGAGAGTGAAAGCACAGCTTCGCCGGTGTACACAGTATAATGAAGGGACCAAAGAAGAAGGAGATGTCCTGGATTTCGGAGGGCTGCTTCTGAACCGGACTTCTCATGAGTGCGTATACAATGAAGTGCCGCTGACACTGACACCGATCGAATTCGACATCCTCTGGCTTCTGTGTGAGAACCGGGGAAAGGTCATAAGCTCAGAAGAATTGTTCGAGAAAGTATGGCATGAGAAATATTATAAGAACAGTAACAACACGGTGATGGTGCATATCCGTCATCTCCGCGAGAAGATGAGTGCACCGACAGGCAAGTCTGATTTTATCAAGACTGTGTGGGGAGTGGGCTATAAGGTTGAAGAATAATTATCGGAAATTAAAATTCAGTATCCTCTTGCAGACGGTGCTGGTCACAGCGCTTACCGTTCTGGTAGGGGGGGTACTGCTTAAATTTGTGATCGATGGAATTTATAATGACAGTTTTGCCAGAACTTTTGTAGATGTTCTGGTATTTCTGAATATAAATGAAAAGACGGCGGTCCATCTTTACTGGCAGCTGATCGGAGATAACAAGACATTTTTCATGATTGTTGGTTATCTGATCCTTTTTGCGCTGTTTTTTTATGTTGCGCTTTCTCAGATGACAAAATATCTGGATCAGATCGATCATGGAATTGAAAATATTATATCGGAATCTACAGATCCCATTCATCTGATCACAGAATTAAAACCAATAGAGATCCGTTTGAATGAGATTAAAGCAACATTAAAACGGCAGGAGCTGGAGGCATCGGAAGGCGAAAAGAAGAAAAACGACCTGGTGCTTTTTCTGGCGCATGATCTGAAGACGCCGCTGACTTCGATCGTGGCGTATCTTACGATGCTCGAAGATCATCCCGACATGCCGGAAGAAGAACGAAAAGCATATACTCACATCGCATTGGAAAAATCCATCCGATTAGGAGAGCTGATCAATGAATTTTTTGATATTACGAGATATAATCTTCAGAATATCGAACTGGAACCGGTAGAGATTGATCTTACGATGATGCTTGAACAGCTTGCAGATGAGCTGTACGGAGTCCTCCAGGAAAAGAAGCTGACCTGTGAAGTGGATGTAGAAGAAGATCTGATGATCTACGGAGATCCGGATAAGCTTGCAAGAGTATTCGATAATATCTTAAGAAATGCAATTGCTTACTGCTATGCAGATACGGAGATCCGGATCGAAGCGAAAATGAAGGATGGTGACATCGAGATCACATTTACCAATGCAGGTGATAAGATTCCGGGCGATATGCTTCAGACGATATTCGAGAAATTCTATCGCGTGGATGGTTCCAGATCGACAGGAACCGGCGGCGCAGGTCTGGGACTTGCGATCGCCAAACAGATCGTGGAGCTGCACGGAGGAAGAATCCTGGCAAAAAGTGATGACAACCGGACACAGTTTGTCGTAACACTGCCATCGAAAGAGAAGACAGAACAGAAAGAGGGAAGCGAGGATGAAGTTCATACACATCGCAGACTTGCATTTAGGGGCAAAGCCGGACGCGGGAAACGCGTACAGTCAAAATAGAGAACAGGAGCTCTGGGACAGCTTTCGTGATATCATAACAATCTGCAATCAGAAAAAGACAGATTTGTTGCTGATCGCGGGGGACCTGTTCCACAGGCAGCCACTTTTAAGAGAATTAAAAGAAATGAATTCCATACTGGAGATGCTGGAGCAGACAGAAGTTGTTATGATCGCCGGTAATCATGATCATATCAGGAAAAACTCTTATTACCGAACATTTACCTGGGCACCGCATGTGCACATGATCTGCTCGCAGGAAATGAGCTGTGTGGAACTTGACCGGATCCAGACGGCTGTCTATGGATGCAGTTATCATTCCAGAGAAATTCTGGAGCCGTTATATGATCATGCAGTTCCGGAAGGACGGCAGAAGTATGAGATTTTGCTTGCACACGGCGGGGATGAGAAACATATTCCGATCAAGAGTAATCAGATCATGACGCTTGGGTATGATTATGCTGCATTTGGACATATCCACAAGCCGCAGATGCTGGTGGAGAACCGGATGGCATATGCCGGATCGCTGGAGCCGACGGATGTAGGTGATACAGGAGCTCATGGTTATATCGAAGGAAAGCTCACCGGAAATGGTTGTCAGATCCGTTTTGTGCCACATGCACTGCGTGAATACAGACACTGCGAGGTACAGGTGGATAAATCTGTGACCGGCCATGTACTGAGGCAAAAGATTGCAGATATGATCGAAGAGCAGGGAAAGCAGCACATGTATAAGATTACACTGACTGGTTATCGAGATCCGGATATCTGGTATGAGCTGGATCATATGGATCCATACGGTAATGTGGTGGAGATTACAGACCACACAAAGCCTGCATATGACTTTGAAAAATTAAAAAATGAAAATAAAGGAAACATTCTCGGACAATATATTGAAAGCCTGAGTGGCTATCCGGCCGACAGTCTGGAGTACCAGGCACTCTGTGAAGGAGTGCAGGCTTTGATGGAGACGAGAAGAGGATAGAACCGAAAGATGCAGATTAATGAACTATTGTTAAAAAACTTTGGAAAATTCCATGACCGGCAGATAGATCTGGAAGAGGGGATCAACCTGATTCACGGGGAAAACGAATCAGGAAAGTCTACAATCCATACATTCATCAGGGGAATGCTTTTCGGAATAGAAAGAGGGAGAGGGCGGGCTGCGCAAAATGATACTTTCAGTATATACGAACCGTGGGAAAATCCTAATTACTATTCTGGTATATTGAAGTTCAAAAGTGGAGAGAAACATTTCCGTATCGAAAGAAATTTTGATAAATATTCTAAAAAAGCGGAACTGATTTGTGAAGAGGACGGTGAAGTACTGTCTGTAGAAGACGGAGATCTTCAGATGCTGCTTGGGGAAATGGACGCAGAACGTTACGATAATACCGTTTCCATGAGCCAGAGGAATGCACAGATGGGGGAAAGTATTGTGGCAGAGCTGAAAAATTATGCGACAAACTATTACACCTCGGGAAACGGAGAAATCGACCTGGCCGGTGCATTGGAACAGTTAAGGGGCAGGAAGAAGATCCTGGAAAATGAGATCCGTATGGAAATGGCTCAAAAGCAGCAGAAACGTGAAAAACTTGAGCAGGAAGTATCTTTTGTCTGGCGTGATGTACATCATCTGGAAGAAGAACTGGAACGTGTAGAAGAAGAACTTGCGTATCGGCTGGAAAAGGAAGAAGAAAAGAAAAAAGAGCGCCAGAGGGAAGAAGAACATGGAAAAGGTGTCATGGATGAGATTCGTCCGGAAAAATGGAGGATTCATCCAATGGAGCTTCTGGTGTTTGCACTGGTTATTGTGATCGCAGTCATCTTGTTCTCGAAACCGTGGAATTATCTGATCGCTATTGTGTTATTCCTTGCGTTCGGCTTATATATATGGAACCGGATGAAAGTTGGAAAAAAACAGGTAAAAACAGAGCCAGAGATTATCCTTGAAGAGATCACGCAGGAAGAGGAGAAAGTTCCGATAGAGAAGTTACGCTGGGAGAAATCGCATATTACAGCGGAATTAAAAGAGAAGAGAATTCAGTATGACAACCTGGGAGAACAGCTCGCGGAACTGGATGAAGTTAATGAGCGTTCCAGGGAATATGAGATGAAACGCCAGGCGGTCCAGATGGCGGCAGATCATCTGGAACAGTTGTCAGAGGAGATGCGGGGATATCTAAAAAGAGATCTAAATGAGAAAGCGTCATCATTCATCTGTGAGATCACAGGTGGAAAATATAAAAAGCTTGTGACAGATGAAAAACTTCATGTATCGCTTATGACAGATGAAAAGAGAGTAGAGATTGAACAGGTAAGTCGTGGAACGGTAGAACAGGTCTATCTGGCACTCCGTATGGCAGTGGGAGAGCTTTTATGTGAGGAAGAGATGCCGGTGATACTGGATGATGCATTTGCATATTATGATGAGGAGAGAATGCTTCAGACACTCAGATGGTTGAAAGAACATAAGAAACAAGTGATCATATTTACCTGTCAGACGAGAGAAGAACAGGTGATGAAAGAAGCCGGACTTGTTTATCACAAGATAGAACTTTAAAAAAATGCTGTCGGGAAATTCCCGGCAGCATTTTTTAATCACGTGCATTCGTAAGGAGCTGCCTATGGCAGGTCCTGTAGATACTATTAAATCTCTTCACCATTTTTATACTTATTGACAACATTCTGAATTCTTTCGATAGGATTCAGGATACTGCTGATAGAACCATCGTGGTTAAGAGTGTCGATCACGAGGGCAATATATTTGCTCATATCACAGTTAATATAATATGGACGTTCCAGAAGTTCAGGTGTCTGGTAGATCAGGTTGGTAGTCAGAACAGCGTCTAAGATACCTTCTTCATATGCCTGGTCGAATTTCTCCAGACCGTTTGTGAACAGACCGAATGTAGCAGCGCAGAAGATACGTTTTGCTTTGCGCTGTTTTAACTGGCGGGCAACGTCTAACATACTGTCACCGGAAGAAATCATGTCATCAAGGATGATCACATCTTTTCCTTCTACGGAAGATCCAAGGAACTCATGAGCAACGATCGGGTTACGGCCGTCTACCACACGTGAGAAGTCACGGCGTTTGTAGAACATACCCATATCAAGGTTCAGTACGTTGGCAAGATAAATTGCACGTCCTGTAGCACCTTCATCCGGGCTGATTGCCATCATGTGATCGCTGTCGATCTGAAGGTCTTTGAAGGTACGGAGAAGACCTTTGACGAACTGGTATGTCGGACGGATTGTTTCGAATCCGTTTAATGGAATCGCATTCTGTACACGAGGATCGTGAGCATCAAATGTGATGATATTGTCAACACCCATACGGACAAGCTCCTGAAGAGCGAGTGCGCAGTCCAGAGATTCACGACTGCTTCTCTTGTGCTGACGGCTTTCATATAAGAATGGCATAATGACGTTAATACGACGTCCTTTTCCACCTACTGCTGCAATAATACGTTTCAAGTTCTGATAATGATCGTCAGGGGACATATGGTTAATATTTCCTGTCAGGGAATATGTCAGGTTGTAGTTACATACATCGACCATAAGATAAAGATCTTTACCACGAACGGATTCATTAATAATACCTTTTGCTTCACCTGAACCAAAACGTGGAACTTTTGCATCGATTAAGTAAGTGTCTTTCTCATAGCCTATGAAAGCGACATCGTTCTTATGAATATGTCCATCTTCCTTTCTCCATTTTACGAGATAATCATTTACTTTTGCTCCCATCTCTGTACAACCGTCAAGAGCGATCAGTCCAAGTGCTCCTACCGGTATATTCTCAAGATTACGATCGTTACGGCGTAACATCATTAGTACCTCCCAGGTTTAATAATTTTTTTTGGATACGGATATCGTCACCGGTAATACGCAGAATTGTATAATTACTGCTGATTCGTGAGAATGTCCGTTCCGAGTAGATTGATTTTATATCCTCCAATGCAAGGTTGGTAGATATTATGGTTGATTTCTGCCTTAATATGCGTTCATTCAGACAAATGAACAACTGGGATACAGTAAATGAATTCGGCAGTTCTGTACCCAGATCATCAATGATCAGCAAGTCACAGTCATAGATGTGTTCAAATACATCAGAATCCTTGTCCTGTCTTTTACCAAATGTATTCTCTGCAAGGATATCAAAAAGTCCGGCTGCTGTAAAGTAAATAACGGAATAAGCGGAATCCATTAATTCTTTTGCGATGCAGTGAGAAAGAAAAGTCTTTCCGACACCGGTATCTCCATACAGTAGTATGTTATGAAATTCTTTAGAAAATGTATCTACGAAGTTGTGACAGACATTTAATGCAGTTTCCATTGATTCCAGAGAAGAACGTCCGGTAAGCGGATCGATATGATTCCTGGAATAATAGGACAGAGAACAGGTTGAAAAGTTCTCTTTGTCAAGGATATCTTTGAGATTAGATTGCGTATATAAATAATCCACAATCGCTTTTTTGAAACAGTGACATTTATGTGTGCCAATATAACCGGTATCTTTACAATCCGGACACTGATAGTGTAATTCAAGGTAATTGGCAGGAAGACCATGTGCTTTTAATAAAGCCGGCTTTCTGGCGGAGAGTTCTTTGAGCTCTGATTTTAAAGAAGAAAGAGCAGTCTGATCTCCGTCCAGAAGCAGTCTTGCCTTTTTAACACTTAAAGAGGAGATGGAATGATCCACTTCCTCTAATTCGGGAATGAGGGCGTATGCCTTCTCATAGCGTTTTCTGAGTTGAAACTCATTATCCAGTTGTTTTTGTTCATAAGTACGCATTAAATGATCGTACTGAGAATTGGAAAGTGCCATGTTATGGAAAACTCCTCTGCATTCGCATAATAGAATCTGATATGTATACTTTATTGCTGAACCAGACGACGTTCCAGATCATTCATGTCATAAGAACGTCCGTCGAAATTGTTGAACTTATTGTTCTGGTTAATTGCAGGCTTCTGTGCCTGTTGCTGTCTTTTGCGTTCCTTTGCGAGCTCTTTCGCACGTTCCTTCTCTTTGCGATAATCAGCATCTACCGCATCGATATCTTTTAACTGACGGACATTCTTGTCCTTCCAGCGCTTCAGAATGGAATCGGTATAGTCAAAGCTTGGCTGATGAATGGCATTCATCGTACGGTCACATGCTTCAAGGATTACTTCCAGAGCAAAACCATATTCTTCTGACCATTTGCGGATATAGGCAATCTCAGAAGCGGCAGGACCGCGGCCCTTAATCCCATATGCATTCAGGACGCAATAACAGTTCTTATTATAAAGAAATGAACTTGTCTTGGCAAGATTCACAGTTGTTATGTTTTCTTCATGCCATGATAAGGCCACCTTATTAATATAATGCATACTCTTGTGACCATTTTCGACACAATATTCGATCAGATACTCAATAAGTTCAGCTGACATATTCAGTGTGTCATAAAAATAAGTAATCTGGTCAATATCAGTAGCGGAAAGTGTCTTGCCGAGATACTGTTCGGCAACAAAGAGTAATTCTTTGAATTCTGCACGTTCCTTACGGCTACGGTACTGCTGTATATTTGTTGTAGATGCCGGAACCGCAGAAACAGGGGCTTCGACAGAATCAACAGGGTAATCCATCTGATTTGTCATAGATGGAACGGACGCAGTCATATAGCCGGACTGTACATCGTGTAATTCGGAAGTTGGTACGGATGAACGGACCGTACTTTGCGGAGTCGGATCATCCGGAGTGTCATCCAGATAATCAAGGAGTCCTTCACTCTTCCAGTATCTTAATGCGCGGAGTACATCCTTCTCTGTGCACTCGAGCAGATCAGCCAGCTCGGAAACAGAAAGACATCCGGAGGACTGATTCATATGACGGAGAAGCAGGAGATATACTTTGACATATTCTCCATTGGCTCTGACCATATACTGGTCGATAAATTCATTGTCCAGTACAGTCGCGTTCGTCTGTACATACTTCGTAAGTTTTAATTCCTTCATAATAATTCCCCGTCCTCCCCAGAACTTTTTGTATCTTTCGTTTCATCGTAGACACATTATAGCACCGGGAAGACGGGGAAAAAAGAAATTTTTGAGTCAAAATCCGACTTTTTTGTGGATAAAATTGTGTGGATAATGTGGATAACTAGCGTTTAAGCAGGTTTTCCCCAATGTTTACAACGTTTCCGGCTCCCATAGTTATCAACACATCTCCCTTCTGGCACTTGTCCAGACAGAAGTTTTCAATCTCTTCAAAGCTTGGGAAATAGTAAGCATCGCATCCTTTTTTCTTTAATTCTTCTGCGATCATCTCAGAAGACATGCCCAGAGTATCTGTCTCACGGGCAGCGTAGATGTCTGCGAGGATCACATGATCGGCATGTGTCAGGGCATCTACAAATTCAGGGAATAATGCTTTGGTACGTGTATAAGTATGTGGCTGGAAGATGCACCATATTTCTTTGTGCGGGTATTCCTTGGCCGCTGTTAAAGTTGCATTGATCTCTGTTGGGTGATGAGCATAATCATCAATGACAGTAACTCCATTAACTTCACCTTTATATTCGAAACGACGGTCTGTGCCGTGGAACGATTTCAGTCCTTCTTTGATCTTGGTAAATGGAACTCCGAGAAGGTCTGCAACGGCAATGGCTGATAATGCATTGGATACATTATGATCTCCATTCACCGATAATGAGATACGGTCGATAAATTCACCGGATTTTACCAGATCGAAAGAGGCCTCTCCCTTCTTATCATGAAGGACATTGGTTGCACTGTAGTCAAGAGAGCTGTCATTACCGTAACGGATCACGCGGCAGTCAAGGTCGGCAGTGATCTCTTCAAGATCAGGAATGTTGTCGTTGATAACAAGTGTTCCATCCTTTGGAAGTAATTTCGCAAAGCGGTGGAAAGAATTACGGATATCAGCCAGGTCTTTGAAGAAATCCAGATGATCTTCGTCAATATTCAGGATTACGCCGATCTTCGGGAAGAAATGCAGGAAACTGTTCGTATATTCACAGGCTTCTGTGACAAAATATTCAGAATTACCTACACGGATGTTACCGCCGATAGCCTTTAAGATGCCGCCGACAGAGATGGTAGGATCCAGTTCTCCGGCAAGTAAAATGTGTGACAGCATAGAAGTTGTCGTTGTCTTGCCGTGGGTACCGGAAATTGCGATCGGTACATCATAGTTGGTCATTAACTGTCCGAGCAGTTCTGCACGGGTCAGCATAGGAAGATTCTGTTTTACAGCTTCTGCGAATTCTTCGTTATCAGGATGAATTGCGGCAGTATATACAACAACATCGACGCCGGAAATAATATTAGAAGCTTTCTGTCCGTAGAATACTTTGGCCCCCAGCTTTTCCAGATGATCTGTGAGGGCAGATTCTTTATTATCAGATCCGGAAATAGTGAAACCTTCTTTTAAAAGTATCTCGGCAAGACCACTCATGCTGATACCGCCGATTCCGATAAAGTGTACGTGTACAGGTTTTTCAAAATTAATTTTATACATAATATACCATCCTTTTTAATAATATAGGTAAAAAGATCATCATAAAAACTACATGTTCTTCATATTATTATAAACATATATCAAAAAAAATCCAAGTCGTAAGTTTTTGTAATAATTTAACAAAAAGTTTGCGAAAATCGAAAAAAAACTGTAAAAATTGTTAGCTACGTAAGAAGAAGTATGGTATAATAGAAAAAGCAAGACTACTGAGAAGGGGTGATGACATGAGAAAGAAGGAAATGATAGCAATGCTGCTGGCAGGAGGACAGGGCAGCAGACTTGGAGTCCTCACAGCAAAAGTTGCAAAACCTGCCGTTGCATTTGGAGGTAAATATCGCATTATTGACTTTCCACTCAGCAACTGCATTAATTCAGGAATTGATACGGTGGGTGTATTGACCCAGTATCAGCCATTGAGATTGAATGCGCATATAGGAATCGGTATTCCCTGGGATCTTGACAGGAATTACGGAGGAGTAACGGTTCTTCCACCATATGAGAGAAGCGGAAGCAGTGAATGGTATTCCGGAACTGCGAACGCAATTTATCAGAATCTGGATTATATGGAGCAGTTTGATCCGGATTATGTACTGATCTTATCAGGGGATCACATTTATAAAATGGACTATGAAGTAATGCTGGATTATCATAAGGCGAATAACGCAGACGTGACGATTGCGGCAATGCCGGTGCCGATGGAAGAGGCAAGCCGTTTCGGTATTGTTATCGCAGATGAAGATGGAAGGATTCAGGAATTCCAGGAAAAACCTGCGGAACCAAAGAGTAATCTGGCATCTATGGGAATTTATATATTCTCATGGAAAGTCCTGAAGGAAGCGTTGGAGACATTGAAGGACGAGCCTGGTTGTGACTTCGGAAAGCATATCATTCCATATTGTCACAATAAAGGCGAGAGATTATTCGCATATGAATATAACGGTTACTGGAAAGATGTCGGAACACTGGGATCTTACTGGGAAGCCAATATGGAACTGATCGATATCATACCGGAGTTCAATTTATATGAAGAATTCTGGAAGATATATACCAACAGTGAGATTCTGCCGCCACAGTATATTTCGGCACAGTCAGTGATTGAGAGAAGTATTATCTGTAACGGTGCGGAAGTATATGGTGAAGTACATAACAGTATTATCGGATCCGGAGTTGTTATAGGAGAAGGATCCGTGATCAGGGATTCTATTATCATGAAAGATACCAGGGTTGGTAAGAATTGTGTCATGGACAAGGCAATCATTGCAGAAAATTGCCTGGTTGGGGATAATACTACATTTGGCATCGGAAGTGATATACCGAACAAATTAAAACCGGCAATTTATTCATTTGGCCTGGTTGCCGTGGGTGAAAAATCTGTAATACCGGATGGGGTGCAGATTGGAAAGAACACTGCTATCAGTGGAGTAACATCCAAAGAAGATTACCCGAATGGAGTACTGGAAAGTGGAGAAACATTGATAAAGGCAGGTGAACGAGCATGAGAGCAGTAGGAATTATTTTAGCAGGTGGTAACAGCAATAAGATGCGTGAACTGACACATAAAAGAGCAGTGGCAGCAATGCCGATCGCCGGAAGTTACAGAGCGATTGACTTTGCACTCAGTAATATGTCAAACTCTCATATTCAGAAGGTGGCAGTTCTGACACAGTACAATGCCCGTTCGTTGAATGAACATCTGAATTCTTCAAAATGGTGGGATTTCGGAAGAAAGCAGGGGGGATTATATGTATTTACCCCGACGATCACCGCAGAGAACGGATACTGGTACCGCGGAACAGCAGACGCAATTTATCAGAATCTGGATTTCTTAAAGAGATGTCACGAACCTTATGTAATCATTACATCCGGTGATGCTGTATATAAGATGGATTATAACAAAGTACTGGAATATCACATTGCAAAGAAAGCGGATATTACAGTGGTATGCAAAGAACTTGGTCCGAACGAAGACGCAAGCCGTTTCGGAACGATCAAGATGAATGATTCGATGCGTATTGAAGAGTTCGAGGAAAAGCCGATGGTGGCACAGTCACAGATTGTATCGACAGGTATCTATGTAATCAGAAGACGCCAGCTGATCGATCTGATTGAACATTGCGCAGAAGATGACAGACATGATTTTGTGACCGATATTCTTATCAGATATAAGAATCTGAAGAAAATCTACGGTTATAAAATAAAAGATTACTGGAGCAACATTTCAACAGTGGATGCATATTATCAGACGAATATGGATTTCCTGAAACCGGAAGTACGTGAGTATTTCTTCCGGACACAGCCGGGTATTTATTCCAAGGTCAGCGACTTGCCGCCGGCAAAATACAACCCGGGATCTATGGTTAAGAACAGCCTTGTGGCGAGTGGAAGTATCATTAATGGTACAGTCGAGAATTCGATTCTTTTCAAGAAGACATTCGTGGGGAACAACTGTGTCATTAAGAATTCCATTATTCTGAATGATGTCTATCTCGGAGACAATGCATATATTGAGAACTGTATTGTAGAAAGCAGGGATACGATCCGGGCAAACACACGCTATGTTGGTGAAAATGGTGTGAAGGTAGTCGTAGAAAAAAATGAGAGGTATGCACTTTAAGAAAAAGCAGTGCAAAGGCTAGAAGAAAGGGGCTAGAACAACATGCAGATTACAGATGTACGAGTACGTAAAGTAGCAAAGGAGGGCAAGCTGAAAGCTGTCGTTTCCATTACCATGGATGAGGAATTTGTGGTACACGATATTAAGGTGATTGAAGGAGAAAAAGGACTCTTTATCGCAATGCCAAGCAAGAAAGCATTGGATGGAGAGTATAGAGATATTGCGCATCCAATCAACTCAGGAACAAGAGAGCGCATTCAGAATATTATCCTTGAGAAATATGAAGAAGCTCTGACTGAGGATGTAGCAGAAGCATAGAGGGCATATGTATCGGCGAAAAAGAGGAGTGGGAATTTCCCGCTCCTCTTTTTAGGATAACTGAATTATGCCGGATCGGCCTCTAATTGAAAATGCATCGCCTTGTGTGTGACCGGATGTTTGAAATCGAGCTTATAAGCACACAATCGGATTGTCTGCCATCCTTTATTGCCGGTAAGCTCCGGGTTATATTTTGTATCTCCGACGATCGGGCATCCAATGGAGGCAAGCTGCACACGGATCTGGTGATGACGTCCGGTGTCCAGATGAATCTCAAGTTCGGTCTCGTGACATTCCTGACTTTGCGAAGACAGAGAGACATCAACAGAGGAAGAGCTGCCGGAAACAATTGAAAACAACCGGCCATGGTCAGGAACAGTATCATAATGCAGCCGTGCAATCTTCGCTCCGTTTTCCTTTGCAGAACAGATTCGGGAAGTGTTCGTCCGGGCATCTTTGACCATATAATCCTCGAGTGTTCCTTCTTTCTCGGAAGGCGCATTGGTGACAAGCGCGCGGTAATATTTCCCGAATCCCTGATTCTGTAACTGCTTATTCAGATCTTTTGCAGCAGCCGGAGTCTTGGCAAAGACAAGGATTCCGGCAACGGGCTGGTCGAGTCTGTGGATGACGGCAAGGTAAGGCTCAGCAGAGCCTGGGGTTCTGGAACCAATGGATTTTGGTGCACCGGATTTTCCGGAAGTGCCGGAAGCTTTCGCCAGATGATTCTTGATCAGGCTGACCATGTCCGGGTAACGGATGCTTTTGCTCTGGGTTGCTATGCCATGTGGTTTGACACAGACGAGGATGTGTGGGTCTTCATATAATATATTTAAAGTAGCCATATACTTCTCCTTTGTTAAGACAAATGATATACTTATTAAATCATGGAGGGGAAAAAACTGCAAGCAGACATTGGCGGAAGCAGGGATAGAGATAATATCTTGACAAAACATATTTCATGGATTAAAATAATTGACAATTCAAAAAAAATTTTATGGCGATGAAGGGAATTAGTACATGAGAATCCAGCCGCAGAGAGGATATCATATGGTGTGAGATATCTGCTGTTCATCACATGGAACCGGTCCTGGAGCCACTGCATGAAAGTGCAGCGTGTCAGCCGGCGTTAACGGCCAATGAAGAGAGCTGCGAAAGGGTCGCAGTTAACTAGGGTGGTACCGCCGAGCTTTTCGGTCCCTTTTTCGGGGAGTCGAAAGGCCCGGCGTTTTTTGTGCGATGCATTTAAAAGAGACATTCGCATACAGAAGCAATTGTCAGGTTGTAGAACTCCCGGCAAAAAAATAACGTGGAATAAGGATTTCACCAAAATTGAAAAGGAGAAGAGAAACATGGCAAAGGAAAAATTAGTCAAAAACATTACATCTCGTGACGAAGATTTCGCACAGTGGTACACAGACGTTGTACGTGAAGCAAATCTTTGTGATTATTCAAGCGTAAAAGGATGCATGAACTACTTACCGAACGGTTATGCGATCTGGGAACTGATCCAGGCAGATCTGGACAGACGTTTCAAAGAAACAGGAGTTGAGAATGTATACCTGCCAGTACTGATTCCGGAGTCACTTCTGGAAAAAGAAGCTGATCACGTAGAAGGATTCGCACCGGAAGTTGCATGGGTAACACACGGTGGAATGGAAAGACTGCAGGAAAGATTATGCGTACGCCCTACATCAGAGACATTGTTCTGTGACCTCTGGGCAAAGACTGTAAAATCATACAGAGATCTTCCAAAGGTATGGAACCAGTGGAACTCCGTTCTCCGTTGGGAGAAGACAACAAGACCATTCCTTCGTTCAAGAGAATTCTTATGGCAGGAAGGTCACACACTTCATGCAACATATGAAGAAGCAGAAGAAAGAACAATCCAGATGTGGGAAGTTTATAAGGATTGCTATAAAGAGACAATGGCTATCCCATTCGTAGCAGGAAGAAAGGCAGAACACGAGAAATTCGCCGGAGCAGAAGACACATACACGATCGAAGCACTGATGCATGACGGAAAAGCACTTCAGTCTGCGACAAGCCATTTCTTCGGAAACGGATTCCCGGATGCATTCGGAATCAAATATGTAGATAAGAACAACGAACTGCACAGTGCGTATGAGACATCATGGGGATGGTCAACAAGAAGTATCGGAGCCCTGATCATGGTTCACGGTGACGATGACGGACTGGTATTGCCACCACACGTAGCACCGGTTGAATGTAGAATCATCCCAATCGCCCAGCACAAAGAAGGCGTGCTTGACAGATCTTATGCACTGCTTGACGAACTGAAAAAAGCAGGATACAGAGTGAAGATCGATGACTCTGATAAGAGTACAGGATGGAAATTCTCTGAGCAGGAGATCCTTGGTATCCCAACACGTATCGAGATCGGGCCAAAGGATATCGAGAAGAACCAGGTTGTTGTTGTACGTCGTGATAACCGTGAAAAGATCGTTGTATCTCTCGATGAGATCGCAGTAAAACTGCGCGAGATCTTAGAGCAGGAGCAGCAGGATATGTACAACAGAGCAGAAGAATTCCTGAACAGCCACATTGATACAGCTACTACAATGGATGAAATGGTTGAGAAGTTCAAAGCCAACCGTGGATTTGTAAAAGCATGCTGGTGTGGAGATCCGGAATGTGAGGGCGAAGTAAAATATCAGACAGGCGGAGCTGCAACAAGATGTCTGATCGAAGATGAAGAGTTTATTTCCGATAAATGTATCTATTGCGGAAAACCTGCGAAACACATGGCTTACTGGGGAAAATCATACTAAGAATAAAGAGATTATAAGTAATGGATGGTGGATTTTAGGAATCTACCGTCCATTTTTTATCAACAGCCACCGGCAAAAATATGGTATGATATAGAATGTTGATAACGTGGATAAACGGAGGAAATATTTGTGAATAACTATAATATAAAATTACCGGATGATGTACAGTTTATCATTCATACCTTACAGTTGCATGGATTTGAAGCATACGCAGTCGGGGGATGTGTCAGAGATTCCATCCTTGGCAGAGAACCGGGCGACTGGGATATTACAACATCAGCAATGCCGGAAGAGACAAAGGCATTATTTGACAAAACATTTGATACGGGAATTGAGCATGGAACGATAACCGTACTTTTGAATCATGAGGGATACGAAGTTACGACGTACAGAATCGATGGAAAATACGAAGACAGCAGACATCCGAAAGAAGTCACATTTACAAGAAATCTGAAAGAAGACCTGCTCAGACGAGACTTTACGATCAATGCTATGGCATACAATGACAAGGATGGGATCGTAGATATCTTTGGAGGAATGCAGGATCTGGAAAAGCATATGATCCGCTGTGTGGGAAATGCCAGGGAACGTTTCTCGGAAGATGCGCTCCGGATTTTAAGAGGCGTCAGATTTGCGGCACAGCTTGGATTTGAGATTGATGAGGAGACGAAAGAAGGAATGAAGCTTCTTGCGCCGATACTGGAAAATATCAGTGCGGAGAGGATACAGGTAGAACTGGTGAAGATGCTGACATCTGACCGGCCGGAGCTTATAAGAACTGCTTATGAACTTGGGATTACGAAGGTATTTTTGCCGGAATTTGACCGTATGATGGAGACAAAGCAGGAAACACTGCATCATATGTACACAGTCGGGGAACATACCATTCATGCGATGATGAATGTCCGCAATGATAAGATCTTAAGATTAACAATGTTACTGCATGATACAGGTAAACCGGAATACAAGACGATGGATGAAGACGGTGTGGCGCATTTTAAAATGCATGCATTAGGAAGCGAGCGGATTGCCAAAGAAGTGCTTCGGAGATTAAAGTTCGATAATGATACGCTGCATAAGGTTACAAGACTTGTGCTGAATCATGATTACCGCATGCCGGCCGTGCCGAAAAATGTCAGAAGGGCAATGAATAAGATCGGCGAAGACATTTTCCCATACTATATGGAAGTAAGGAGAGCAGATGTTCTGGCACAAAGTGAGTACCAGAGAGCAGAAAAATTAAAAAACCTCGATGAAGTAGAACAGACATATGCAGAGATTATAGAAAAAGGCCAGTGTGTTTCATTAAAAGAATTAGCTGTGACAGGTAGAGATCTGATCCGGGCGGGAATGAAGCCGGGAAAAGAGATAGGGGAAAAGTTAAACGAATTATTGAACCTTGTGATCGAGAATCCGGAAATGAACACCAAAGAGATCCTGCTGAAATATAGTTTCCCGGATAAAGAAGTATAACAGCAGTGAATATTTTTTATATTTCCCACATACATTTAAAAAGAATATCAAGTGTAAAGCGCGGGGAATATAAATGCAGGAATTTGAACAAAAAATACTGGAACAATATGATATAGAAGTAAGCAGCACCCGCAAAGTCAGGGGTGCTGTTTTATGCGAAACAAATAAGGGATTATTCCTTTTAAAGGAGATTACAACATCTGAGAAGAGAATCCCTGCGTTATGTGAACTTTATACACGGCTTTATGAGCAGGGGTATCATAGGATCGATTATGTGGTCACGAACCGTAACGGCGAATATATATCTGCATTGGATAACGGAGACCGGTACATATTAAAGAAATGTTTTGCCGGACGTGAATGCGACATTAAGAAGACAAGGGAAATATTTGAAGCGGCGGGAAATCTGGCAAAACTACATATCATTATGCGTTATGAACTGGAACATGGGATACCGGAAGGAACCAAAACAGATGAAAAATACAGACGGCATAATCGTGAATTGAAAAAGGTCCGGCAGTTTACAAGAAAAGTTGTTCCCAAGGGTGAGTTTGAATTTGCCTTTTTGAAACAGTTTGATCAGATGTATCAATGGGCAGAGGCAGCAGTGGAAGAACTGGAGCGGTCGGATTATGAGAAACTGTATGCCGAAGAGATGAAGAAGTCCGGTATGATACATGGAGAGTATAATTATCATAATATCATTATGACAAAAGAAGGAATCGCCACAACCAATTTTGAAAAATTCCGCAGGGACATTCAGGTGGAAGATCTGTATTATTTCCTCAGGAAGGTTCTGGAAAAAAGTGGATGGAAGATCCGCCTGGGTGATGGCATGCTGAATGCCTATTCGGCAATACATCCGCTTACGGAGGGCGAAATGGAATATCTGAAGATCCGTCTGATCTATCCGGAAAAATTCTGGAAAACGGCCAATTCGTATTATTGTACAAATAAAGCATGGATATCGGTAAAAAACATAGAAAAGCTTCAGACTGCGATAAGGCAGACAGAAGAGAAAAAAATGTTTTTAAAAGAAGTATTTGGATTTGAACTTTAAAGGTATGGTAAAATAGCGAAAAAGCTTGAAAATACAGGGGAAACGGGGGATTTACCTTGACATTCACAGTGAAAACAGGTATAACAGTACATAAAGGCATGCCATATGACGGGTATGGACGTTGACTTTGTATAAAAAGAATTGAAATCGTGAATTCTAAATGTAAATAAGAGGAGGAACAATCCATGAATAAGACAGAACTGATCGCAGCAATTGCTGACCAGGCAGAATTATCAAAGAAAGACTCTGAAAAAGCTTTAAAAGCTTTTATCGATGTTGTTACAGAAGAATTAAAGAAAGAACATAAAGTACAGGTTGTTGGATTTGGTACTTTCGAAGTAAGCATGAGAGCTGAAAGAGAAGGAAGAAATCCTCAGACAGGCGAGACTATGAAGATTGCTGCATGTAAAGCACCAAAATTCAAAGCTGGTAAAGCATTAAAGGATGCTATCAACGAGTAGTCTGAATTGTAATATTTATAAATGTATTTTATGCCGGAGAGTATCTTGATGCCCTCCGGTTTTTCAATCGTTATGCGTTCGAAAGAAGCTGCAACCTACAGGCACTGTAGATACCAAAGTATGCAGGAGAATAAAGATATGAGATTAGATAAATTTTTAAAAGTTTCCAGACTGATCAAACGCCGGACCGTAGCTAACGAAGCCTGCGATGCCGGTCGTGTACTGGTGAATGACAAGCCGGCCAAGGCATCGGTAAAGGTAAAACCGGGAGATATCATAGAAATCCAGTTTGGAACAAGAACCGTAAAAGTAGAAGTACTTGATATCAAGGATACGACAAAAAAAGAAGAGGCAGGAGACCTGTTCAAATATTTATAAAATAAATAAAGAGCCTGCGAAAAATCAGCAGATCAGCACAACCTTTCTTAAGTGATCATATGAAAAGTCATAATTTGTGATTTCTGTTCATATGATTAGTAAGAAAGGTTGTGATAGTTTTGGAGACCACAGCAGTACAAAAAAGCCATAAACTGGTATTAAATAACCGGAAAACCGGACTGGTGACCGGAGTGTTGGATGTCCTGTCTTTTAATCTGAATGAGATATTGTTGGAGACGGAGCAGGGAATGCTCATGGTAAAGGGCACGGATCTGCATGTAAACCGGGTGAATCTGGAAAAGGGAGAGATTGATCTGTCCGGCAACATTGAAAGTATCTCTTATTCGGATATACAGTCTCCCGGAAAACAGGCGGAAAGTCTGTTTGGAAAATTGTTTCGCTGAAAAAGCGGAGAGAAATCCGGTGAAATTTATGAAACGGGATGGAAATATGAGATGGGAATAACAAAAGAATTATTTATATTTCTTTCTGCAATATTGTCCGGAGCAATTGTACGTCTTGTATACCGCTGCATAAGCTGTCTGCGAAATGTGATACATCATACGCACTGGATCGTTGAGCTGGAAGATCTGGCATACTGGGTCGGAACCGCAATTTTTTTGTTTGTGCAGATTTACTACACAAGTAGTGGTAGTGTAAGGTGGTATTTTGTACTAGGTATTGGGCTTGGAGCATCAGCTATGTCGGTTTTCCTAGTGGCTGTCAGGAAGTGGTATCGAAAAATTGTATGTCCGGGAAGCGGGTTTTTGGCTGAAACACTTGAAAAAGGCCGGAAAAAAAGATAGAATAAAGGCAATTAACAGGTGAGTGGAATGACAGAGATGTCAAACAAGGGTGAGTAAAATAAGATGAAAGATGTAAAACAGAGAAACCGCAGAAGACGGCAGTGCAGGCGTTCTCAGGATCATAAGAGAAGTGTGCTGGCGATTAGTGCTGTTGTTCTTTTGCTGACAGTTATGGTGTCTGCGAACAGTATGACGTTAAAGGCGAAGAACAGAGAATATCAGGCGCAGGAGACAGAACTGAAAGAGCAGATCCAGGCAGAAAAAGACCGGTCAAAAGAGATCAAAGAATTAGATAAATATGTCGGAACAGACAAATACGTAGAAGACGTGGCGAAAGAAAAGCTGGGTCTGGTACATAATAATGAGATAATTTTCAAAGCAAAATAAGAGTACTCGGAACAAATGATAAGCTTCAGGAAGAGATTCCTGAAGCTTTTTTCTGTTTATCGGGGAAATAAAAAGAAAAGGTCGAAAGGGGAGCAATAAAGTGGCACGGATAAAAGAACAGGAAATATTTGTGAATCCATATGTGGTGCAGATGGACAAATTTGCGGAGTCTCTGCAGCATCTATCAAAAACATTTTTAAATATGGAACATTATAAAGGAACATTGTCCAAAGAAGAAATTGATGAAATGTTTGACAAAGTAACGGGGAATGTCTGTGCCGGTTGTGAGCGAAAAGAAGTGTGTCTCGGCGAGAGGCGGGAGAAAACATATCAGATGATGTATGAAATCATGTGTGCAGCAGAAGAGTATGGTGCAGAACTGAATATGGAATTGAAAAAAAGACTGAAAAGGCAATGCATGCTTGCGCCGCGTTTCCTAAGGGAAAGTCTGGAAGTGTTTGAAAATGCCAAACAGATATTGATGTGGAATCACAGGATGCTGCAGACAAGAGAAGGATATGCCACACAGCTTACAAGCTTTGCAAAGATGATACAGTATACAACCAGAGAACTGGATGCGGGGATCTTTCAGGATGAATATCTGGAAAAACGTATAAAAACAGCCTTAAAAAAAGAGAATGTAAAGATGTTATCGATTGTATTTTATATGACCCAGCAGGGAAAATATGAGGTACATCTGACGGTAAAAGCGGTTAAGGGACGGGTAATCCTTGCAAAAGATATCGCATTTCTGGTGGGAAAATGTATAGGAAGAACCATGATCCCAAGACAGGGAGAACGACTTGTGATAGGAGGGGAATATGGAACCATTGCATGTGTGGAAGGTGCGAAATTCCAGACGCTTCAGGGGATTGCCCGGATCGGAAAAGGACTGGAGCAGATATCGGGGGATACTTTTCTTATGAAAGATCTGCCGGGAGGCCGCAAAGGAATCGCGCTTTCTGATGGAATGGGATCGGGAGAAGAAGCATTCCGGGACAGTACGATGGTGGTAGAAATGTTAGAAGAACTGTTAGAGGCAGGATTCCCGGTAGAGACGGCGGTGCAGATGATGAATACGGCGCTGGTGATCGGAAGGGAAGAAGTGAAATTCTGCACACTGGATGTATGTCTGTTTGATCTGTATCGTGGAAGCTGTGAATTTGTAAAGGCGGGCGCGGCCGCAACATTTATCAAAAAGAAGGATAAAGTTGAAAAAATTGTATCAGCAACACTTCCGATCGGGGTTATACAGAATATTGAGATTGACCGGGAAGTGTGTGATCTGGAATCCGGGGATTATGTGGTCATGGTGACGGACGGAGTTCTGGATGCACTTCCGGCAAAAGAACAGGAAGAACAGATGATAGATATTATTCAAAACACGAATATTGTAAATCCGACAGAGTTTGCAAGAAGCATTCTAAGTGAGGTGTTGAAATATTCGGGAGAAATGCCACTGGATGATATGACGATCCTTGTGATCGGCCTGTGGGGCGTGAGCTGACTTTCCGATAAGTTGACTTTCTATAAGAAATTATATATATTTATCATGATATCGAAACAAATAAAAGAGTTATATATTTCGAAAAAATATGAAAACAAATCAGATAAAAAGGAAGACCGGAATGTATGAACGGGTGAGGGCATATGTGAAAAAATACCATATGCTGCAGGAAAAAGATCATGTAATTGCAGGCGTATCGGGAGGTGCAGACTCCGTATGCCTTCTTTTCATGCTTGTAAAACTTCAAAAGGAAATGCGGTTTGGGTTGACGGTAGTGCATATTCATCACGGACTTCGCGGAGAAAGTGCGGATGCAGATGAGAATTACGTCAGAGCCCTTTGTGAGAAGCTGGATGTTGAACTTCTGGCTTTTCATGAAGATGTCGGAAGATATGCGAAAGAACAGAAGCTGACGCTCGAAGAGGCAGGAAGGAATGTCAGAAGACATATATTCGAAGAAGTCTGTCACAGGAAAAACGGAACGAGAATTGCGCTGGCGCATCATCAGAATGACAATGCGGAGACACTTCTGTGGAATTTAAGCCGTGGATGTGGTCTTAAAGGGATCGGCGGGATCAGTCCGGTTGACGGAAAGTATATCCGGCCGCTTCTGGGGGTAAGAAGACAGGAAATCGAAGAATATTTAAAAGAAAATAATATAGACTATTGTACCGATGAGACGAATCTGGAAGACCATTATACAAGGAATCGTCTTAGAAATCATGTGATCCCATACCTGGAACGAGAGATTAATCCAAGAGCTGTTTCACATATGGCGGATACGATGGAGCAAATGCGGACAGTGTGGGCATTTATGGAAGAGGAAGTGGAAAAATGCAGAAAATACTGCGTAAAACCCAAACAAGATAAAGCAGATGGAGTAGTGATCCTGGAAGAGGGTTTCCGAAGTGTAAATGAGACTGTCCGGACGTTTCTGATCCATGAACTGTTGTGCGAAACGGCAGGACGCAAAAAAGATATTGAACAGATCCACGTAAAACTGGTGGAAGAACTGATGGAACATCAGACCGGACGGAAGATTATGCTGCCTTATGAGATGACCGGGGAAAGGTGTTACGAAGGAATCTGGCTTCATAAAGTGAAGGATAAAGAAAAATCCGGAGAAAATTCTAAGCCGCCGGTACAGATGCGCATACTGGAACGAACACCACAAACCAGTGTATTTCCTAAAAAAACCTACACGAAATGGTTTGACTATGATATAATTAAGAGCACTGTAAAAATAAGACATAAGCAGCCTGGAGACTATATTACGATTGACAAAAACGGCAGTACACAGAGCCTGAAAAAGTATTTTGTCAATGTGAAAGTCCCGAGAGAAGACAGGGAGAAGATCTGGCTGGCAGCAGACGGCAGCCACATCCTGTGGATCATCGGATACAGACAGAACCAGGCATATCAGGTTACAGATAAAACCAGAAGAATTCTGGAAATAGAATTTAACGGAGGAGAAGAAGATGGCAGAGAAAGTAAAAGTATTAGTTCCTGAAGAGGATGTTGCAAAGAGAATCAAAGAGCTTGGCGAACAGATCAGCAAAGATTATGCCGGAAAGCAGGTACATCTGATCTGTGTATTGAAGGGTGGCGTATTCTTCATGTGCGAACTGGCGAAGAGAATCACCGTTCCGGTATCAATGGACTTTATGAGTGTCAGCAGCTACGGTGACGGAACGAAGTCAAGCGGTGTTGTTAAGATCGCAAAAGACTTAGATGAGACACTGGAAGGAAAAAATGTACTGATCGTGGAGGATATTATTGACTCCGGAAGAACATTATATTATCTGATGGACATCTTATCTAAGAGAAATCCAAAGAGCATGAAGCTCTGTACGCTTCTGGATAAACCGGAAAGAAGAGTAAAAGATGTAAAAGTAGATTATGTCGGATTCAATATCCCGGACGAATTCGTTGTGGGATATGGACTGGATTACGCCCAGAGATACAGAAATCTTCCATTCATCGGAGTGGTAGAGGGCGTGGAATAAGGCGCGGCATAAGAAAGGAGCCTGAAAATTGAATAATAAGAAAGCGAGAGGGCTGAATGGTGTTGTATTCCTCGTGTTTGTCGTATTTTTGTTCGCAGCACTGTGGTTTACCAATCAGTTCGATCAACGAGAGAAAGAAATTTCCTGGAAGAAATTCCAACAGCTGGTTCAGAACGACAAGATCGAGTCTGTAGAAGTGAATCAGAACAAGAGCGTTCCGACGGGGCGCGTGGAGATTACGCTGAAGAGAGATGACAGTTCCGATAATGTCAGATATCTGTATGTCTCCGATGTAAATGAGATCCAGGATTACCTGAAAGAGCAGAATGTGGATTATACCATGCCGGATATTCCACAGGACAACTGGGCAGCAACTACATTTCTGCCGGTTATCCTTACACTGGTCGGAGTGTTCCTGATCTTTGGTCTGATGAACCGTCAGGGCGGCGGGGCCAATTCGAAAGCAATGAATTTCGGAAAGAGCCGTGCAAAACTGAGCACAGACCGTGACAAGAAAGTGACATTTGCCCAGGTGGCAGGTCTGGAAGAAGAAAAAGAGGAACTGGAGGAGATCGTTGATTTCCTGAAGTCTCCGAAGAAATATATCCAGGTGGGAGCAAGAATCCCGAAAGGTGTACTGTTAGTGGGCCCTCCGGGAACCGGTAAGACGCTGCTTGCCAAAGCAGTTGCCGGAGAAGCAGGAGTTCCGTTCTTTACGATCTCCGGTTCAGACTTTGTGGAAATGTTCGTTGGTGTCGGAGCTTCCCGTGTCAGAGACTTGTTCGAGGAAGCGAAGAAGAATGCACCGTGTATTATTTTCATCGATGAGATCGATGCAGTTGCAAGACGCCGTGGAACCGGAATGGGCGGCGGACACGATGAGCGTGAGCAGACACTGAACCAGTTGCTGGTAGAAATGGACGGATTCGGCGTCAATGAAGGCATCATTGTGATGGCGGCTACAAACCGTGTGGATATTCTTGACCCTGCAATCTTACGTCCGGGACGATTCGACCGTAAGGTTATGGTCGGAAGACCGGATATTAAGGGCCGTGAAGAGATCCTCAAGGTACATGCGAAGGGGAAACCGTTAAGCGAAGAGATCGATCTGCAGCAGATCGCGCAGACAACGGCAGGATTTACCGGAGCTGATCTTGAAAATCTCTTGAACGAAGCAGCAATTCTGGCTGCAAAGGATAACAGAGTATTCTTAAAACAGGAAGACATAAAAAAAGCATTTGTCAAAGTTGGAATCGGTGCGGAGAAGAAGAGCCGCGTTATTTCCGAAAAAGAGAAGAGAATCACAGCATTCCACGAAGCAGGGCATGCGATCTTGTTCCATGTGCTTCCGGATGTGGGACCTGTATATAGTGTTTCAATCATCCCGACGGGAAGTGCGGGCGGATATACGATGCCGCTTCCGGAAAAGGATGAGATGTTTAATACAAAAGGAAAGATGCTTCAGGATATTACGGTAGCACTTGGCGGACGTGTAGCCGAAGAAGAAGTATTTGATGATATTACAACCGGTGCATCTCAGGATATCAAGCAGGCAACGGGCCTGGCCAAATCCATGGTTACGAAGTTCGGTATGTCAGAGGCAGTCGGACTTATTAACTATGATGATGACAACAATGAGGTGTTCATCGGACGTGATCTGGCGCACACAGCAAGAGGCTACGGAGAGGGCGTGGCGACTGTGATCGACCAGGAAGTAAAGAGAATTATTGATGAATGTTATGACAGAGCAAAACATATCATTAGAAAATATGATGATGTTCTGCATGCATGCGCAGATCTTCTGTTGGAAAAAGAAAAGATTTCCCGGGAAGAATTTGAAGCGCTGTTCCCGGAAGATGTATCAGAAGACTAGAAGAAAGCGTGCTCCTTTCCGAGAGCAAAAAATGAGAGAGGTGTTAGTTATATGAATAAGACGGCTTTATTTTGTGATGGAACAGAAGGATATGTGTATCCCCCTGAACCGAAAGAAAGCGAACTGGTGACATTCCGGTTCCGTACGGCGAAGGATGATGTAGACAGAGTAGGGCTTGTGACATCGGCTGACACATATGTAATGGAAAAAGAATGCACACAGGGAGAGTTTGATTATTATACGTTCGAGACACGTCTGGGGGAAGAGCCGTTCAGATATTGTTTCGAAGTGCAGTCTGGGACAGAAAAATATTATTATGGACGATGTGGAATCTCTCGCGAGATCCTGGAGTACTATAATTTTGTTGTAGTACCCGGATTTTCCACACCGGACTGGGCAAAGGGAGCGGTTATGTATCAGATATTTACAGACCGCTTTTATAACGGAGATAAGTCAAATGATGTAGAGACGAATGAGTATTACTACATTGGGGATTATTCGCAGAGAGTAACGAACTGGAACAAATATCCGGCGAACATGGGTGTAAGAGAGTTCTACGGAGGAGACTTGCAGGGAGTCATGGATAAGCTTGATTATCTGCAGGATCTGGGCGTAGAAGTCGTATATTTTAATCCGTTATTTGTGTCACCGTCCAACCACAAATACGATATCCAGGATTATGATTATATCGATCCGCATTATGGAAAGATCGTAGATGACGGAGGCGAGGTGCTTCCGAATGGTGTGACGGACAACAGTCAGGCAACGAAGTATAAAAAACGCACGACAGGTCTTAAGAACCTGGAAGCAAGTAATGAGTCGTTCATTAAACTGGTGGAGGAATTACATCGCCGTGGAATGAAAGTGATTCTGGACGGCGTGTTCAACCACTGTGGTTCATTCAATAAATGGATGGACCGTGAGAGAATTTACGAAGGTGAAGAGGATTATGAACCGGGTGCTTATGTATCGGCAGACAGTCCGTACAGAAGCTACTTCCGTTTCTTCAAAGAAGGACCGGAGAACTGGCCGTATAATGGCAATTACGATGGCTGGTGGGGACATGATACTCTGCCGAAACTGAATTACGAAGATTCTGTAAAACTGGAAAATTATATCTTATATATCGGACGGAAATGGGTATCGCCGCCGTATAATGTAGATGGATGGCGTCTGGATGTGGCAGCAGACCTGGGACGCAGCAATGAATACAATCACGAGTTCTGGCAGAAATTCCGAAGAGCCGTGAAAGATGCAAATCCGAATGCACTGATCCTTGCCGAACATTACGGCGATCCGAGTGACTGGCTTAAGGGGGATGAGTGGGATACCGTTATGAACTATGATGCGTTCATGGAGCCGGTTACATGGTTCCTGACCGGAATGGAAAAGCATAGTGATGAGGCGAGAGAAGAGCTCCTTGGTAACATCGATAACTTTATCGGTTCGATGGCACATCACATGTCGAACATGCTGACTCCGTCACTTCAGGTGGCGATGAATGAGCTTTCCAACCATGATCATTCCAGATTCTTAACGAGAACGAATCACATGGTTGGCCGTGTGGAACATCTGGGACCGGAAGCTGCGAACGAGTATGTGAATAAAGCGGTTATGCGTGAAGCGGTTGTTATGCAGATGACCTGGGTCGGAGCTCCGACGGTATATTATGGTGATGAGGCTGGTGTCTGTGGATTTACAGATCCGGATAACAGAAGAACCTATCCGTGGGGACATGAAGATCAGGAACTGATCGCATTCCACAAAGAAGCGATCCGCATCCACAAAGAGCATCCGGCACTTAAGACCGGTTCGTTGAAGATCCTTGGCGGAGAGGAAAATATCCTGTCTTATGCGAGATTTAAAGGGCATGACCGGATCATTGTTGTGATCAATAACCGCAGCGAACGTGCAGAAGTAAAAGTTCCTGTATGGGAAGCAGAGATTCCGATAAAATGCCGCATGAAACGTCTGCTATATTCTTACAAAGATGGATATACAACAGAGTACGAAGAGTATCTGGTAGAAGACGGAGAAGTGGTTGCGAACATGGGACCACATTCGGCACTTGTACTGGGAATGAGAAATGAAGAGGATCATGACTGGCTGTATATTTTGTAGAATGGGTATGGACCGGCTAATAGTGAATTTTGTAAAGAAGATACAAACAGACTAATAGTGAAATAAAGAAAATAAAAAGATTACCGGAAAATGTAGTGCGTTTTCCGGTAATCTTTTTTTACGTTTTTATACAAACATAATAATGTGAGATCTGGTTTCGATAATGCAAAATTATATTATTTTGTAAGAACTTCTACACCATCTTCTTTAATAAGAACCATATATTCAATCTGAGCAGAAAGACCGTCGTCATCCGTATAAACGGTCCATCCGTTGTCTTCATCTACATAGAATTCCGGAGAACCCTGATTGATCATCGGCTCGATCGTGAACATCATACCAGGAACCAGAACCATCTCACTGCCCTTCGGAGTAACATAACTTACGAATGGCTCTTCGTGGAATTCCAGACCGATTCCATGGCCGCCGATCTCCTCTACGACAGAATATCCATTTTCCTGTGCATGTGAATTGATCGCGTAAGCAATGTCTCCAAGATGTCCCCAAGGTTTTGCTGCTTTAAGTCCAAGCTCTACGCATTCTTTTGTAACACGGACAATACGTTCGGCTTCCGGTGATACGTCACCGATCGTGAACATACGGGATGCATCAGAGAAATATCCGTTTAAAATCGTAGACACATCTACGTTGATGATATCTCCATCGATTAGAATCTCATTTTCACTTGGGATACCGTGGCAGATGACGTTGTTGATGGAAGTACATACGCTCTTCGGGAATCCCTCATAATTCAGAGGCGCCGGGATTCCTCCGTGCTCTGTTGTGAAATCATATACAAGTTTGTCAATTTCGGCAGTGCTCATTCCTGCATGAATATGAGCTGCTACATGGTCGAGAACTGCGGTGTTCAGTTCTGCACTTTTTTTGATCATTTCAATCTGTTCCGGTGTCTTCAGTAATGAACGGTCAGGAACGATCTGGCCTTTGGACGCAAGTGTCCACAATTTTATATCTAACTTATCCACAATACTACCTGCTTTCTACACAAATTTTCCACATGTATTATAGCACGTTTTGGAAAAAGAGACAGGGGAATTTTTGTCAATAGGATTGCCGCAAATGAAAAATCCTTTGTCCCTTATTGTCTCCACCATAAAAATAAGTTATAATTTTACTGGTATTGTATACAGAATGTGGATAAACTATTATGGTTCATAGTAATGATAAAGTTATACACAGGCAACATAGAAAGGAGCAGACATATGTTAAGAATAGGAATGCTTACAAGCGGCGGCGACTGTCAGGCACTGAATGCAGCGATGAGAGGCGTCGTAAAGGGGCTTTTTTCAAAACGAGATGATGTAGAGATTTATGGATTTCAAGATGGATATAAAGGTTTGATCTATTCGAACTTTAAGATGCTTACGTCAAAAGACTTTTCGGGGATTCTGACACTTGGTGGAACGATTCTGGGAACATCCAGACAACCGTTCAAGTTAATGAGAGTACCGGATAAGGACGGAATTGACAAAGTAGAGGCAATGAAACATACTTACCACAAGCTGAATCTGGACTGCCTGGTAATCCTTGGGGGAAATGGAACACACAAATCAGCCAATATGCTGAGAGAAGAAGGACTTAATGTGGTAACACTTCCGAAGACGATTGATAACGATCTCTGGGGAACGGACATGACATTCGGATTCCAGAGTGCGGTAGACATTGCAACAGATACAATTGACAGGATCCATACAACAGCAACGTCTCACAGCCGTGTATTTATCGTGGAAGTAATGGGGCACAAAGTAGGATGGGTAACACTTCATGCAGGAATTGCCGGCGGTGCCGATATTATTCTGCTTCCGGAGATGCCATATGACATCAATTCAGTAGTTGAAGCAATTGAAAAGCGCGGCAAAGCAGGAAAGAGATTCACAATTATTGCTGTTGCAGAAGGTGCGATTTCAAAAGAAGATGCAGCGCTTTCAAAGAAGGAATTAAAAGAGAAAAAAGCAAAGAAGAAATACCCTTCTGTTGCATATGAACTTGCTGAGAAGATTCAGGAAAAAACAGATAAAGAAGTAAGAATTACTGTGCCTGGACATACACAGCGAGGCGGCTCTCCGTGTGCATATGACCGTGTGCTTGCAACAAGACTTGGTGCAGAAGCTGCGAGAGCAATTCTGGAAGGTGATTTTGGATGTATGGTAGGAACAAAGAATCAGGAGATTATCCGTGTACCATTGTCAGAAGTTGCCGGAAAATTAAAATATGTAGATCCAAAGGCATCGATCATTAAAGAAGCAAAAACCATCGGTATCAGCTTCGGTGATGAATAAGATACACAGGTTAAGCAGGATCTGCATTTAGACAAGGAGTGTAAAGAATGTCATATACGGCATTATACCGTAAATTCCGTCCGGATGAATTCGAAGATGTAAAAGGACAGGATGCGATCGTCCGGACGCTTAAGAACCAGATCAATGCAGACCGTATCGGACATGCATATCTGTTCTGCGGGACAAGAGGAACCGGTAAGACGACGGTTGCAAAAATATTTGCGAAAGCAGTCAACTGCGAACATCCGGTAGACGGAAGTCCGTGCGGGGAGTGCGCAATGTGCAAGTCGATCGCAGCGGGTACATCGATGAACGTGATCGAGATCGATGCGGCATCGAATAATGGTGTGGATAATATCCGAGAGATCCGTGAAGAAGTCACATACCGTCCGACGGAAGGAAAATATAAAGTATATATCATCGACGAGGTGCATATGCTGTCGATCGGTGCGTTCAATGCATTGTTAAAAACATTGGAAGAACCGCCGGAATATGTTATATTTATTCTTGCGACAACGGAGGCACACAAGATCCCGATTACGATCTTAAGCCGTTGTCAGCGATATGATTTTAAGAGAATTTCCATTGAAACGATCGCAGCAAGACTGCGGGAACTGATTGATAAAGAAGGATGGGACGTAGAAGATAAGGCGGTCCGTTATATTGCGAAGATGGCGGACGGTTCCATGCGAGATTCATTAAGTCTTCTGGATCAGTGTGCCGCGTTCTATATGAATGAGACACTGACATATGATCATGTACTGGAAGTGCTGGGAGCGGTGGATACGGAAGTGTTCAGCCGGCTTTTAAGACAACTGCTTGCGATGGATGTGCATCAGGTGATCGAAACGGTCGATGAGCTGGTGATGCAGGGAAGAGAATTGTCCCAGCTTGCGGCAGATTTCACATGGTATCTGCGAAATCTCCTTCTGGTGAAGAGTTCGGATAATATGGAAGATGTACTGGATGTGTCGTCTGAAAATCTTGCACTTTTAAAAGAAGAAGCGCAGATGATCGACAGCGATACGCTGATCCGTTACATCCGAATTTTCTCAGATCTGACGAATCAGTTAAAATATGCGACCCAGAAGAGGGTACTTCTGGAAGTGACACTGATCAAATTGTGCCGTCCGGCGATGGATCAGAACAAAGATGCATTACTGGACCGCATCCGTGCGATCGAGAAGCAGCTCGAAGAGGGGGCGTGGGAAGCACCGGTCAGAGAACGCATCGTATATGCATCGGATGCAAAAGAGGCGGGAGAACCGAAGCCAAAGCCGGAACTTCCGCAGGCATTGAACGAAGATGTGAAAGCGGTGGCAAAAGATTTCCGGATGATCATCAATGAGGCTTCCCCGATGCTCAGAACCTATCTGAAAAAGGCAAGACTGAGTGCAGGAGAAGGCAACAGGCTTCTGATCGTACTGCCGGATGAACTGAGCGCAAGTGCGGTGGCAACACCGGAACATAAAGAAGAGATCCAGTCACTGATCGAGCAGAAGATTGGCAAAAAAGTAGAGATAGACGTCCGCCAGATGGAGGCGGGACGCAGATTCGAAGATAATTTTGTGGATCTGGAGAATCTGATTAATATGGAAATTACTGTAGAAGACGAATAGGAGGATATTATCATGGCAAAAAGAGGTGGATTCCCAGGCGGCGGAATGCCGGGAAATATGGCAAATCTGATGAAACAGGCACAGAAGATGCAGCGTCAGATGGAAGAACAGGCAAAGGAAATGGAGACAAAAGAATTCAGTGCAACTGCAGGCGGCGGTGCTGTTGAAGTTACCGTTTCCGGAAGCAAGAAGATCTTAAAAGTAAAACTGGATGAAGAAGTTGTAGATCCGGATGATGTAGAGATGCTGGAAGATCTGCTTGTGGCAGCAGTCAACGAAGCATTGGAGAAAGTAGACGCAGAGACAACTTCTGCAATGTCTAAGTTCACCGGCGGCATGGGCGGCGGAATGCCGGGATTATTCTAGGAGAAATTTAAGGAGAAGGTTCCGGGAGAATTATTCTTACAGGGAGTTAAAAACTATGGATTATTACAGTAATCAGATGAGCAAACTGATCGAGGAACTGTCATGTCTTCCGGGAATCGGAGCAAAATCTGCGGCAAGACTTGCATTTCATCTGATCCATATGCCGGTTGATGATGTAAAGAGACTGGCTTCTACAATGGTGGAAGCCAGAGAGAACATAAAATATTGCAAAGAATGTTATACACTGACGGATCAGGAACTGTGTCCGATCTGCAGCAACAGTAATCGTGATCACCAGACGATCATGGTAGTGGAGAATACGAGAGACCTTGCGGCATACGAAAAGACCGGAAAATATAACGGTGTATACCACGTGCTTCACGGAGCAATCTCTCCGATGCTTGGTATCGGTCCGGAAGATATCAAACTGAAGGAACTGATCGAACGTCTGCAGGGAGATGTGAAAGAAGTGATTATTGCCACGAACTCAAGCCTGGAAGGTGAGACGACAGCAATGTATATCAGTAAGCTGATCAAACCGACGGGAATTAAGGTGAGCAGGATTGCAAGTGGTGTTCCGGTTGGAGGAGATCTGGAGTATATCGATGAAGTGACACTTCTACGGGCACTTGAAGGAAGGACAGAGCTGTAGCCCTGTCCCCTTTTTTACTTATCATGCGTTTGAAAAAGCAGCCAGTTGCCAAAGCAATCGTAATGAGCTGTCAGGTTCAGCAGAGTTTTGACAGTCGGCATTGGAGGTGAGATAAATGAAGAAAAAGGTTACATCAACGGATATTGCACATGCTGCCGGGGTATCACAGTCCACAGTTTCCATGATCCTGAACAAAAAGTACGATGTATCATTTGCAAAGGATACTGTGGAAAGAGTGGAAAATGCGGCAAAAGAACTGGGATATGTCCCGCCGAAGCGGAAAACGAGAAAAGGAACAAAACGGGAGAAGCTTCTTGTTGTATTCTGCCCAAACCTGACGAATCCGTATTATGTTATGCTGCTTCAGGGGATTGAGGCACATGCGAAAGAAAAAGGTTTCGGCCTTTTTGTATGCAATACGCAGAGAGATCTCAGGATGGAAGAGCGCTATCTGAAAATGATGTGGCAGTTAAGACCGCTTGGAATTATCTATACCTGTAATCCGAGCCATTGCTTTATGGAACTTGTGGGAGAAATTGCAGAACAGATACCGGTTGCGATCGTCAATAACCAGAATGAAAAGATGAATGTAGATGCGGTGGAACTTGACAATTCCAAGCTTGGAAGAGTCATGGCGAAACATCTGCTGGAACTGGGACACAGGAAAGTTGCATATATAGCACCGCCGCTTACGGCAAGGCAGAAGCAGCGTTCGAAGCGGGTAGAGGGCTTCCTGAAAGAATATGAGAAAGTCGGACTGCGTGACCAGGTGATCATAAAAGCGGCAAAAGAAGAAATTGATCTGGATGTGGCGCATATTGATTCGGAGTACAAGATCGGGTATGAGCTGACGAAAGAATTGTTGAAGGAAACGACGGATGTGACAGCAATCGTCGGACTGAATGATATGATCGCATTTGGAATCATGGATGCACTTCATGAAGCAAAGATAAAGGTGCCGACCGATGTGTCCGTGATGGGGTGTGACAACACCTTGTTTGCAAGAATGCATAACATGAATCTGACGACCATCGAACATTTTGTGACTTTCAAAGGAAGAGATGCATGTGATATCATAATGAAGAAGATAGCCACACATCATTCGACGAATACAGGTGCGGTTCCGATCAGTACATATCATGTGGAGTATGAGCCGCAATTAATCGTCCGTGGGACGACAACGTATGCGAAAAATGCCCGAAAAAAGAAAAATTAATTCTTTTGCGAAAATTATTATTAATAAATTCGAGATTTTACAAAACAAAAATGCATATTAAATTTAAATAATCCCATAAAATGCGTGAAAATCGTTAATGAAATGAAAAAATTAAAAAAATATCGTTAACATTTCTACAAAAAAATATGCGAAATTCAATTAATAATTTTATAATATTAACAGAAAAAATTACTAATAAAAAATCAAAGCTATTGACCAGAGCTCCTTAAATAGAGTATAATTCAACCAAACGATAACAAGGGAATGGTGAACAGATTTCACCGGTTTTAAGGAGGAAGAATAACATGAAATTTTTCATTGACACAGCGAACGTAGAAGATATTAAGAAAGCAAATGACATGGGAGTTATCTGTGGAGTAACAACAAACCCATCTCTGATCGCAAAAGAAGGTAAAGTATTCGAAGAAGTTATTGCTGAGATCGCTTCTATCGTAGACGGACCAATCAGTGGAGAAGTAAAGGCAACAACAACAGATGCTGAAGGCATGATCGCTGAAGGAAGAGAGATCGCTAAGATCCATCCTAACATGGTAGTTAAGATCCCTATGACAGTAGAAGGATTAAAAGCAGTAAAAGTTCTTGCAGCTGAAGGAATCAAGACAAACGTAACACTGATCTTCAATGCGAACCAGGCACTTCTTGCAGCAAGAGCCGGCGCTACATATGTATCACCATTCCTTGGACGTCTGGACGATATCTCTACAAGAGGAGTAGACTTAATCTCAGAGATCGCACAGATCTTCGAAGTTGCAGGAATCGATACAGAGATCATCGCAGCAAGCGTACGTAACCCAATCCACGTAACAGACTGTGCATTAGCAGGTGCTGATATCGCAACTGTACCTTACAAAGTAATCGAGCAGATGACACATCATCCATTAACAGATGCAGGAATCGAGAAATTCCAGGCTGATTACAAAGCAGTATTCGGAGAATAAGAATAAGTAAAGCTATCATATAAATGATTCAGGAGGAACAACATGAACAAATTAGAGCTTATGAAGACAGCCAACGAAGTCCGCAAGGGCATCGTTACTGCAGTTCACAGTGCAAAATCCGGACATCCGGGTGGATCACTGTCAGCAGCAGACATTTATACATATCTGTATTTTGAAGAGATGAATATTGATCCTAAGGATCCTAAGAAAGCAGACCGTGACCGTTTTGTATTATCAAAAGGACACACAGCACCAGGATATTATTCAACATTGGCACACAGAGGATTCTTCCCGGTTGAAGATCTGACAACTCTTCGTAAAGTTGGATCATACCTTCAGGGACATCCGGATATGAAACACATCCCAGGTGTTGATATGTCAAGTGGATCTCTTGGACAGGGCATCTCAGCTGCAGTAGGAATGGCTATTTCTGCTAAGCTTTCAAATGATGATTACAGAGTATACACACTTCTCGGAGACGGTGAGATCCAGGAAGGACAGGTATGGGAAGCTTCTATGTTAGCAGGACACAGAAAGTTGGACAACCTGGTAGTGATCGTTGACAATAACAACCTTCAGATCGATGGAAAGATTACAGACGTTAACTCTCCATATCCGATCGATAAGAAATTCGAGGCATTTAACTTCCATGTGATCAATATTGATGGAAATGACTTTGACCAGATCGAAGCAGCTTTCAAAGAGGCTCGCAAGACAAAGGGAATGCCAACTGCAATTATTGCAAAGACAATCAAAGGAAAAGGAGTTTCCTTCATGGAAGACCAGGCCGGATGGCATGGAAAAGCTCCTAACGATGAGCAGTATGCACAGGCAATGGAAGAATTAGAGAAAGCAGGTGAAGCATTATGTCAGAAGTAAAGAAAATCGCAACAAGAGAAAGCTACGGTAATGCTTTAGTAGAATTAGGAAAAGAACATGAAGATCTGGTAGTATTAGACGCTGACCTTGCAGAAGCTACCAAGACAGGAATGTTCAAGAAAGTTTTCCCGGAACGTCACATTGACTGTGGAATCGCTGAGTGTAACATGATTGGAGTTGCAGCAGGTATCGCTGCTACAGGAAAAGTTCCATTTGCAAGTTCATTTGCTATGTTTGCAGCAGGACGTGCATTTGAGCAGGTTCGTAACTCAGTTGGATATCCAAAATTAAATGTTAAGATCGGTGCTACACATGCCGGAATCTCTGTCGGAGAAGATGGAGCTACACATCAGTGTAACGAAGATATCGCTCTTATGAGAACAATCCCGGGAATGATCGTAATCAATCCTTCCGATGATGTAGAAGCAAAAGCAGCTGTAAAAGCAGCTTATGAGCATGTAGGACCTGTATATCTCCGTTTCGGAAGACTTGCAGTTCCGGTTATCAATGATAACGCAGATTACAAATTCGAGATTGGTAAAGCCATTACACTTCGTGAAGGTACAGATGTGACAATCATCGCAACAGGTCTTGAAGTATCTGAATCCCTCGCAGCAGCAGAGAAGCTTGCAGCAGACGGAATCAGTGCAGAAGTAATCAACATGCACACAATCAAACCACTGGATGAAGCAGCAGTTGTTGCAGCAGCGGCTAAGACAGGAAAGATCGTAACAGTAGAAGAACATTCTGTTATCGGTGGGCTTGGAAGTGCAGTATGCGACGTAGTTGCAGAGAAAGCACCAGCTAAGGTAATGAAGATTGGTGTAAATGACACATTTGGTGAGTCTGGTCCGGCTGTAGAACTGATTAAGAAATATGGTCTTGATGCAGACAGCATTTATGCAAAAGTAAAAGAATTCGTGAAATAATTAATAAAGAACGGATAGCCAGAGGCTGCCATTCTGACGAAAAAATTTCGTTGGATGGCAGCCTTTTTTGATCGCCATACGTTCGGAAGAAGCTGCCGGTGGCAGGTTCTGGAGATGACAAAATATACAGTAAAGCTGATATCTGCAAGGGGCAAACCCAGGTTGACCGAGTTTGAATATATGATAGAAAAAAGTGAAAAAACATTTGAATCAGTCATAATTACACTTCTTTTGTGCATATTCAACCAAAAACAACCAGAATATTTGTGGAATAACATGATTGAAATTGACTGAGTTTGACGGTATAATGAATTCAACAAGTTGAAAGGGGTAAGAAATATGATTTATACAGTTACGTTTAATCCATCGCTGGATTACATCGTTTCGGTGGATGATTTTAAACTCGGACTTACAAACCGTACAAGCTCAGAACTCATGCTTCCAGGTGGAAAGGGAATCAACGTTTCTATCGTACTTAAGAATCTTGGAATTGAAAGTACAGCACTTGGGTTCATGGCAGGATTTACGGGAAAAGAAATAGCAAGAAGACTGGAAGAAGACGGAGTGACATCTGATTTCATCCAGATTGAAGAAGGAATATCAAGAATCAATTTAAAGCTGAAATCAATCGACGGAACAGAGATCAACGGAAGTGGTCCTGAGATTCCAAAAGACAAAGTAGAAGAACTGATGGACCGTCTGAATACGATGAAAGAAGGAGATATCTTATTCCTTGCGGGAAGTATCCCGGCGTCTATGCCGGATGACATCTACAGCCGGATCATGAAAGAGCTGAAAGATAAGGGAGTTATGATCGTCGTAGATGCGACAAGAGATCTCCTGATGAACGTTCTTAAGTATCATCCATTCCTGATCAAGCCAAATAATCACGAACTTGGTGAGGTTTTCGGAGTGACTCTTAAGACAAGAGAAGAAGTCATTCCTTACGGAAGAAAGCTTCAGGAAAAAGGAGCGAGAAATGTACTGATCTCCATGGCGGGTGAAGGAGCGGTACTGATCGCAGAGAACGGAGAGGTCTACAGCTCACCGGCACCGAAAGGCACACTGGTCAATGGTGTAGGAGCCGGAGATTCCATGGTAGCAGGATTTATGGCAGGCTGGATGGAAAAGCAGGATTATGAGCATGCTTTCCATATGGGAGTCGCAACCGGAAGTGCGAGTGCATTTTCCGAATATCTGGCAACCAGACCGGAAGTAGAAGAAGTATATAAGCAGCTGGTGTAAGGCATAAAAGAGAGAAGTGTTGCAAAGAAAATATATTTATCAACAGGAGGGAAAATCATATGAGAATCACAGATTTGCTGGATGCAAGAAGTATTCTTTTGGATGCATCGCCAAAGAGCAAGAGCGAAGCGCTCGACCAGATCGTTGATCTCATGGTAAAGAGCGAAAAGATCAATGACAAAGAAGCATATAGAAAGCAGGTATATGCAAGAGAAGAAGAAAGTACCACAGGAATCGGCGAGGGAATTGCAATTCCACACGGAAAATGCGATGCAGTAACCAAACCGGGACTGGCAGCAATGGTAGTAAAGGACGGTGTGGATTTTGATTCACTGGACGGCGAACCGGTAACATTAATGTTCCTGATCGCAGCACCGAATACAGAAGATAACATTCATCTGGACGTATTAAGTAAATTATCTGTTCTTCTGATGAATGAAGAATTTACAGAATCCTTAAGAAATGCAAAGACAGTTGAAGAATTCATGAACATTATCAATGATGCGGACGAAAAAGAAGCAGGTATTGATGAGAGACTTGCAGGAGCAGATGAAGAAAGCACAGCAGAAGAGACAACCGGAAAAGTAAAGATTCTTGCAGTTACATCCTGCCCGACAGGAATTGCGCACACATATATGGCCGCAGAAGGAATTGAAAAAGCAGCCAAAGCAAAGGAATGTGCAGTCAAGGTAGAGACAAGAGGTTCCGGCGGAGCAAAAAATGTCCTGACGGCCAAAGAGATTGAAGAGGCAGACGGAATCATCGTAGCAGCCGATGCGCAGGTACCGTTGGACCGTTTTGATGGAAAGAAAGTAATTATCTGCCAGGTATCGGATGGTATCAGTAAAGCAGATGAACTGGTAGACCGTGTGATTAACGGAGATGTCCCTGTATATCATGCAGCAAACGGAGCAGAAGTAAAGGAAAGCAACAGCGGCAAATCAAGTGGAATCGGACATCAGATCTATACACAGCTTATGAATGGTGTATCACATATGCTTCCGTTCGTAGTAGGTGGAGGTATCCTGATCGCACTTGCATTCCTGATTGACGGACTCTGTGTAGATATGAATGCATTATCAGCAGCAGACAGAGGTAACTTCGGTACGATCACACCGGTAGCGGCACAGCTTAAGACAATTGGCGATCTTGCATTTGGACTGATGCTTCCGGTACTGGCTGGCTATATCGGCGAAGCGATCGGTGACAGACCGGCACTTGCAGTTGGTTTTGTAGGCGGACTTATGGCAGCAAATGGAAAATCAGGATTCCTTGGAGCACTGGTAGCAGGTTTTGTATCTGGATATCTGATTCTCCTTCTTAGAAAATTATGTGATAAACTTCCGGAAGCACTTGAGAAAATTGCACCGGTACTGATCTATCCGGTATTTGGAATTCTGGGAATCGGTCTCCTTATGAACTTTGCGGTAGAACCGATCATGGGTGCGATCAACACAGCACTGAACAATGGACTGACAGGAATGGGCGGCTCAAGTAAGATCGTGCTTGGACTGATCCTTGGCGGAATGATGGCAATCGATATGGGAGGCCCGTTCAACAAAGCAGCATATGTATTCGGTACAGCGGCAATCGCAGCAGGAAACTATGACATCATGGCAGCGGTTATGATCGGAGGAATGACGCCTCCATGTGCGATCGCCCTTGCAACATTATTATTTAAGAACAAATTTACAAAATCCGAAAGAGAAGCAGGACCGACCAACTTTGTTATGGGACTTGCATTTATCACAGAAGGAGCGATCCCATATGCGGCAGCTGATCCGCTTCATGTACTTCCATCCTGCATTGTAGGTTCTGCAGTAGCCGGAGCACTGTCTATGGCATTTGGATGTACACTGATGGCACCACACGGTGGAATCTTCGTGTTCCCTGTAGTGGGAAATGCGCTGATGTATCTGGTGGCACTGGTAGTAGGAACTGTAATCTCAGCAGTATTACTTGGAGTGCTGAAAAAGAAAGTCGCTTAGGAAATAAATGTTAAAATACAGGTTTGCCAGTAGAAATATTGACAGACCTGTAAAAAATGAATAGAATGAAAATCACAAAATGTAATATTTATGGAGGTATGAAAATGAAAGAATTTAAGTATGTAATCACAGATAATGAAGGAATCCACGCTCGTCCGGCAGGAGAGTTAGTTAAACTTGCAAAATCTTTCGAAGCATCAGTAATGATCGAAAAAGAAGGAAAGAAAGCTGACTGCAAGAAGATCTTCGGTCTTATGGGTCTTGGAGCAAAGAAAGGTCATGAAGTAACATTCACATTTGAAGGTGATGATGAAGAAGCAGCATGTGAAGCAGTAAGTAAATTCATGCAGGAGAACCTGTAGGAGGTCATATGCTTACAGAACAGCGTTATGAACAGATATTGAAGCTTCTTGAAAAAGAGGGCAGCATTACCGTAACGGAAGTAAAAGAACTTCTGAATATATCGGAATCGACCGTGCGAAGAGATATCACAGCGCTTCATAATGCAGGAAAACTGGTGAAAGTGTTTGGCGGTGCGGTTGCATCGGATCACGTAGTGACGCCACAGGAGCCTACAGTGGCACAGAAAATTACAGTTCATGTATCGGAAAAGCAGCGTATAGCAGAATATGCGGCTGGGTTGATTGGACAGGGAGAGTTCATATATCTGGATGCAGGAACGACAACCGGATATATGCTGGAGTTCTTCTGTGATAAGGATGTAACTGTTGTTACGAATGCTGTTGCGCACGCACAGCGGTTGGCCAAAGCAGGCGTAAAAGTCCGGCTGGTAGGAGGAGAACTGAAAAGTTCGACGGAAGCTGTTGTGGGAAGTGAAGCGATGCAGACGCTTAGAAAATACCATTTTACGAAAGGTTTCTTTGGAACCAATGGCGTGACTAAGAAAGCCGGATTTACGACACCGGATGCGAATGAAGCTATGGTGAAGAAAACCGCAATAGAACAATGCCAGAAAAAATATGTATTATGTGACCATTCTAAATTCGGAGAGGTCAGTTCAGTAACTTTCCTGGCATTTACAGGTGCAGATGTGATCACGGATCGTATCGCAGAAGGATATCAGGATTGCGGGAATATTGTGGTCATAGAATAAACAAATAAGACGATAGAGAGATAGGAATACTTTTGGGTATTTCTATCTTTTTTTACATTTATAACAGAGGTCTTTAGCTCCTTTTTACGAAGTATGTCGAGAAACAAAAAAGCGTATCGGATATTTTTTCGGACAAGTCCCATCAACTGATAAAATATGCATTCCCTATATGTTATCATATGCGAAAATAATTGCAGCATGGTTGTAAAACGCAGTGTTAATATAACCGGACCGCAATTTAAAATAGTTAAAATGAGGTGAATGTATCATGGAAAGACAACTTCCGAAAAATGTAAGACAGATAGGAAATGTAAGTGACAATCCAAAGATATACGTAGAAGATTACGTGGATACATATTTGAATCAGCTGCGGGAGAAAGCCAGAGAACAACCGGTCGGGGTG
>OKTW01000041.1_pt1 | contig 109769 bp, 120 predicted proteins | sample 1606371 | NCBI WGS metagenome assembly OKTW01 (sample SAMEA3879568, study PRJEB24766) | human gut metagenome | biome: human-associated habitat; feature: feces | place: USA | collected 1985/1987
GCCCCAAGGGGGCTAGTGCAAACCACCGGCACGGCCGGTGGTTATGATTAGCTGCAGCTGAATTTTATCGATTTTGCGTATGGCTGGCAAAGCCCTGCGCTTCCGCCGTGCCGGTGGGGGATATCGTGTGTCTGCTGGTGAGCCTTACAGCTCGCAGTTGCCGACGGTGCGGGGGAACGGGAGCACGTCACGGATGTTGGAAATGCCGGTCAGGTACATGACGCAGCGCTCAAAGCCGAGGCCGAAGCCCGCGTGGCGGGTCGAGCCGTATTTGCGCAGGTCGAGATAGAACTGATAGTCCTTCTCCTTCAGGCCGCATTCCTGCATACGCTGCACGAGCGTGTCATAGTTGTCCTCACGCTGGCTGCCGCCGATGATCTCACCGATGCCGGGCACGAGGCAGTCCATGGCCGCGACGGTCTTGCCGTCGGGGTTCAGCTTCATGTAGAACGCCTTGATCTCCTTCGGGTAATCCGTGACGAAGACCGGGCGCTTGAAGATCTGCTCGGTGAGGTACCGCTCGTGCTCGGTCTGCAGATCGCAGCCCCAGAAGACCTTGTAATCGAACTTGTCGTTGTGCGCCTCAAGCAGCTTGACAGCCTCGGTATACGTCACATGGCCGAAATCGGAGGTCATGACGTGGTGCAGGCGGTCGATGAGGCCCTTGTCGACAAACTGGTTGAAGAATGCCATTTCCTCCGGCGCGTGCTCCAGCACGTAGGCGATGATGAACTTGATCATGTCCTCGGCGAGCTTCATGTCGTCGGTGAGATCAGCAAACGCGATCTCCGGCTCGATCATCCAGAACTCCGCCGCGTGGCGGGTCGTGTTGGAGTTTTCGGCGCGGAAGGTCGGGCCGAAGGTATAGATGTTGCGGAACGCCTGCGCAAACGTCTCGCCGTTGAGCTGGCCGGAGACGGTCAGGTTCGTCTCCTTGCCGAAGAAGTCCTTGCTGTAGTCGATCTGGCCGTCCTCCGTGCGCGGCAGATTGTCAAGATCGAGCGTTGTGACCTGGAACATTTCGCCTGCGCCCTCGCAGTCGGAGCCGGTGATGAGCGGGGTGTGGACATAGACGAAATCGCGTTCCTGGAAGAACTTGTGGATGGCGTAGGCGATGAGGCTGCGGACGCGGAACACGGCCTGGAACGTGTTCGTGCGCGGACGCAGATGCGTCACGGTGCGCAGATACTCCATCGAATGGCGCTTGGGCTGGATGGGATAATCCGGCGTGGACGGGCCTTCGACAAAGACCTCGCTGGCCTGCAGCTCGAACGGCTGCTTCGCGTCCGGCGTCAGGACGAGCGTACCGGTGACGATGACGGCCGCGCCGATGTTCAGCTTGGAGATCTCGTTGAAATTCGCAAGCTCGGAGCCGTAGACGACCTGCACCTGCGAGAAAAACGTGCCGTCGGACAGGTTGATGAAGCCGAAGTTTTTGCTGGCGCGCAGATTGCGTACCCAGCCGCCGACCTTGATCTGCTTGCCGGCGTAGGCGTCAGTCTCTTTGAAAAGAGAACGGACAGAAATAAGCTGTTCCATAGTGATCGATCCTCTTTCGTATTTATGATGTTGCAAAACTTACAGAAGCAGGATGCCCGCGTCGCGGCAGGCATCCGTCGTGGCCCTGTCCCAGATGCTCGACTGCACCTCGCCGATGTGGCAGGCGCCGATCATGAGCATACACAGGCGGCTCTGGCCGATGCCGCCGCCCATGGTCAGCGGCAGTTCCCCGCTTAAAAGCATTTTGTGGAACGGCAGGCTCCGCCGGTCGTCGCACCCGGCAAGCGTCAGCTGCCGGTCAAGCGATTTCTCGTCCACGCGGATGCCCATCGAGGAAATTTCAAACGCGCACTGCAGCACCGGGTTCCACATCAGGATATCGCCGTTGAGATCCCAGTCGTCATAGTCGGGCGCGCGGCCGTCATGCGGCTTGCCGGATTTTAACTTGCCGCCGATCTGCATGAGAAAGACCGTGTGGTGCTGGCGCAAAATTTCGTTCTCACGCTCCTTGGGGGTCTTGTCCGGGTACATATCCTCCAATTCCTGCGTGGTGATGAAGAACACCTCGCGGTCAAGTTTTGTGTGCAGGCTCGGGAACGCGACGCCCAGCGCGTCGTTCGTCTCGCAGACAGCGCCGACGATATCGCGCACGGTGCGCTTTAAATAGTCGGTGTTCCGGTCCTCGCGGGCAATGACCTTTTCCCAGTCCCACTGGTCGACGTAGACGGAATGGAGATTGTCGACCTCTTCGTCACGCCGGATGGCGTTCATATCGGTAAACAGGCCCTTGCCGACGTTGAACTGGTAGCGCTTCAGCGCCAGCCGCTTCCACTTCGCAAGCGAATGGACGACCTGCGCCTCGGCGTGTACGTCGGGGATGTCAAAGCTGACCGGACGCTCGTAGCCGTTCAGGTTATCGTTCAGGCCGGAGGCCTCCTCCACGAACAGCGGCGCGGACACGCGGCGCAGATTGAGCGCGTTGGACAGATTCGTCTGGAAATTGCTCTTGATGAATTCGATCGCGCGCTGCAGCTCATAGACGGACAGTGGGGCGCGGTAGCCCTCAGGGATAAAGACCTTGCTCATGGGGAAGCCTCGCTTTCATATAGCGTTCAAAAATTTACAAAGTATTATACATCAAATTCCGTCTTCATGCAAGTGCAGCGCGGAAATATGCAAACTTTTTGCAGAAACAGAAAACATGGCGAAAACGCAAATGTCAAGTATTTAATGCGAAAAAAGTAGAAATATTTTTATGATACCTTTTTACCTCGGCAAAAAGACGTTGTCAAGGTGCATTTCATGGGCTATGCAGCGGCGGCGAACGCGGCGCTGAACATCTGCGCGGATGACTGGAAGCCGAGTATTTCGCGTGGGTAGTTGTTTATCCAATCTTCCACACGGGCAACATCTGCGTCCGTGACGGTTTCAAAGTCCGTGCCTTTCGGGAAGCGCCGCCGAATCATGCGGTTTATGTTTTCGTTCGTTCCGCGTTCGCAAGAGCAGTACGCATGACAATAATACAACGCCGTGCGTTTTTCTTCGGCGTTGATCGCACTTCGTGCGATTCCGTCCGCATCCGCAAATTCCGAACCGTTGTCAACCGTGATTGACTTGAATACCGTATAGAACGCCGCGCCGTAAATCCGTTCCAGCCGGTCAAGCGCCTGCACGACGGTTTCCGCTCTGCCGTCTTTTATGCGTATGATGATCTCGCGGCGTGTCACCCGCTCAGACAGCACAAGCAAGCGCGCCTTTGTCTTTTTCTTTCCTACAACGGTATCCATTTCCCAATGCCCCGGTTCTTTGCGTTCGTTGATGATCTCCGGGCGTTCGTCAATCGGCGTTCCCCGGCTTTCCCGCTTCTGACGCGGGCGGACTTTCTTGTATTCCTTTTTCCGTTCGCCCTTTTCCGGGAGGTCGGCGTTGGTCAGTTCCAGAAATACGCCCTCGTCGATATACTTGTAAAGCGTTGCGCGGCAGAACGTCATACCGAAATGTGCAAATTCTTCCCGATGCAGAAGCGCGCAGACCGCCGCCGGGGAATAATCGTCGTTTATTATTTTATCTTCGATGAATGCGGCGACGGCATGATTCTTGCCGATTTTCAGCGGCGCGCCCTTTGCTGACAGGCTTTCTTGATAACGTGCCTCGGCAATTTCAGGGCTGTACCTAATATCCGTTGTCAGGTCTGAATTCATGTGCGTGTACGTCCCGCGCTTCACTTCCCGATAGATCGTGCTGACGTGTACGCCGAGGTCTGCGGCTATCTGCTTCGGCTTGTATCCGATATTCAGACGCGCTTCAATTTTCAGTCTGTCCCGGAACTGCAACTGCTTGTATTGTTCGCCCATGTCATGCCCTCCATACATAGCAAAAAGGGGCGGTTTCCCGCCCCTTGCCGCTGTCATTGTTTGCCGCCGCTTTCGCAGTATCCAGCAATGAATTTTTTGATTTCCGCTGTGGGATTTGTCCCATTCTCCGCGCAGACCCGCCGGAATTCTTCTAAAACATCCGGCTTCAAATCCAGCGGGAAACGCACGTAGTTTTTGCGATTGTACCGCTGCTGTGCGGCGTACTTGCTCTTTTCTTCCATGTTACCGCCTCCGTTTCAGCGATATAATAATTGCACACACTGACAGGATGATGCTAATTCCGCATAAAATATAAATGACCGTATCCATAGTGATTTGACATTGAGCCGCGTTCATGTTATTCTATGGGCGAGGGGGATTTCTCCCCCTGCCCGTTACCTTGTCAGCTTTTCTATCAAAAGCAGAATTGCAATGACAAGATTGACGATTGCGGTAATAAGATTGATTGTGCTTGCCTGCTGGTCTTTCTTATTGCCGCTTTTCTTATGCGGTTTCTTGCTCAATGTTTTTGTCCCCCCTTTCTGATTCTTATTATACTATACACGTACGTGTATGTCAATAGCTTTTTGAAAAAATGTAAAAAAATTTACCCCGACGGGGAAGAATCCCGTCGGGGTTACTCTATGCCCAAAAGCCACAAAACAGATACGCCGAGGACTTTTGCGAATATCGGTATTTCATAGTCAGGAACAAACCGCGTCCCGATCTCAACGCGGCTGATCGAATCGCGCTCCATTATCACGCCCTCGACCTGAACGCGCGCCGCGAGGTCTGATTGTGATAGCCTCTGTTTCAGCCGCGCTTCCCGGATGCGTTCACCGCAGATATTCTTTTTCCCGTTGTAATCGTATATCTTCATGCGCTGCGCGCCGCCCTCCTTGTGCTAATGATCTGCATTATTCTTGACTTTAACACGCGGATGAATGATAATTGTGTTAAAGGTCAGCACGACCGAAAAATATCAGGAGGGCTACTCATACCATGAAAAAACTGAAAACGTGGCAAATCGTTCTTCTTGTGATCTTCTATCCCATCGGCATTTGTGTATGGATTTATCGGGTCTGGAAGAAAAACAAGCTAAAGCGGGACGCGGCTACGGCTGCTGTCGCCCGCCGGGAAGCAAAAGAACGAGAAGATGCGGCACGTCTGGAAGCGTGGCGCGCAGAGCGGGCAGCGCGGGAAACGTTGAAATTCAAGGTTGTCGGCGTGACGTTCAAAAACGAGGACGGGAAAAGCCGTCAAACGCTTCTACGCAAGCTGCATTTCGGGGACGCGCCCTTTAACAGCGACGGGGGCGTTGACATTACGATTGAACGTGGGGCATATCAGGGCGAACCGGCGTTTTCCGTATTTGCCGAAGGTCATCAGGTCGGCAATATCAGCAAAGATGACGTGCCGTTTTTCGTGCGGCGTTGGAGCGATTTTGTCGGCGTGACTTCCGCCGAAGTCTACGGCGGCGGAACGGATGACGAGGGGCATTCGATCAACTACGGCATGAAAATCAACTGCGAGTTCCGCAAACAGGCGTAATGAAAACGAAAAGAGCGGGCGGGGAATCAAACCCCCGCCCGCTCAAATTATTTTTTGTCTTGGATAGCGTCAAGCATACCCGCGCTTTCAAAAGCGTTGTAAAGAATCTGCGCGACGGCTTCGCGCGTAATGGGCTGCTGCCACCCATAATTGCCCGCGCCGTCGCCGTTGAAAATGCCCTTTCGCTTGCAGAATTCCGCCGCGTCGCGCGCCCATGCAGAGGGCGTGTCGCCCGTGTCGGCGCAAGAGGTCAACTGTTTCCGTGCTTCTTCAATGTTCATGTCCAATTCCTCCCCGGATAACCGTTCCTTGAATTTCTTCCATTGTTCATTGCCGGACGTGCCGTAATAGGTGTTCGTATCGTCGCCCATCCACGGACGCGGACACCATTTCCCCGTAACGTCGTAATGCCGCACGACGTTTTCAAGCGGGACGTTGTATTTCTGCATCAGCATTTGTGTGAATACAACAAGGTTGTCCACGATCTCCGGCGGGAAATACCAATCTGCGGGCGCTGCGGAACGCGCCGTAGATTTGTCCAGCTTATACGGTCTGACTTCAATGCCGATACTGTTTTCATTCCTGCATCGCGGGTGAACGTATGCGCCGGATGTGCCGCAATGCCAAGCAATATTGTTGTCCTCGACGCACTGATAGACCGTGCTTCCTTCGTCTAAGCAATAATGCGCGGATGCCTGAATACCCGGCGTATTGAAATAGTTTGCAACTGCTGCCGCCGTACCGAGCGAACCGAAATAATGAATCACGATGTATTCAATTTTCCGCCGCCCCGTGCATCGCCTGAAATTGCGGCTGATAAGCCGCTGTTCAACTGTCAGGGGCATTATTGCGCCCCCTTGCTTTCTACTGCGTCGCTGATCTTCTGCGTCTGCGTGCCGAAGTAGAACGCAATCACGACCGTATAAACGACCATGAATTCCTGACTGATCTGCTTCGTAACGGCTAAGTACGCGAATACCGCCGTCAGCGCAAGCGTCACAATGCTTTTGACGCTCAAAAGCGCGCCGATTCGTTTCAGAATGATTTCGTTCATGTGTTTTCCTCCTTTTAACAGTCCCGTTTCAGTGTGGTTTCGTACACGATACCGCCCGCCGTGTTTTCTGCCTTGCTTTTGTTCAGGGCAAAAGACAGCACCGTAGCAGTAGCCGCCTGCAATAACGCTATCAGCGCAGTCAAATACGGCAAGCTGCCCGTATAGTTGTTTGCGACTGCGATATAGCATAAATCCAGCGTTGTCGATGTCGTTTTGTAGTCAATCAACAAAACGCCGTAGCAAAGAAGTTTGCTGAATGACAGATAGCCTTTTACAAACTCCCACGCTGCGGCAAACGCTGCTTTGATCTTCATGCGCCGAAGGGCGCGCTTTCTGGTCATTTGCTGCCCCCGTAATCGTGGGACTCCAGAATTTCAAGCCGCTTGTTCGTGCGGGCGCTGTCGCCCTCCAGCTTCACAACACGTTCTGTCATCTTCACAAGCGTTTCGTCCTGTTTTTCCTGCTTGCGCTTAATGTCATCCGTGTTCGCCTTGATATAGCCGATTTCGGTCAGCACCGTCCCGGACTCCTTGCCCGCGTCGGCGCTGTCTTTTTTGCTGTTCCTCGCAAACGCAAGATATGACAGCGCAAACCCCGCAAGCGTTCCAAAAATGCCGATAATCACGCTCCAATTCATAATGCACCCTCCGTTATTGTTCGATGTAGTCAAGCGTCACGGTTTCTTTCCCCGGCAAAATTGGACAACCGCGCACGTGGTAAATCGTTCCGTCAATCAGAACGCCCTCGCCGTCCGCTTCTCCGCAGACGGCATACATACCGGGCGCGGTCAGCCGCACCCATATCAGCGCGTCGCGCTGCGCAATAACCTTGCCGTCCTTTGCGGCGGTGTAGATTGCGCGGGTCATGCCGTGACCTCCTGCCATCCGGCGGGGTATTCTTCGGGAGTCCATGTGTTGCTGTCAAGCAGCGATTCGTAAAGCACGTCGCCCCAATAGCCGCGTTCACCCTTTGAAAACGCAAGCCCCGCCGTAATGGGTGACGGAATAACCCGCACGCCGTTTTTATACAGCACGTCTTCCCACAAGTTCGGCGCGGCTTCCGGCGTGTTTTCCGCCGTGTCCCACAAATCGACTGTCGCGCGCTTCAACGCGCCTTTCCAGTTGATGCGCGTGCCGGACTTCACAAGCGCCCCGCCGCCGGTCAGCGTCGGAAACAGTTCTACGGCGGTCGAACCGTCTTTGTTGTCAAGTCCCGCGCCCGCCGCCTTTTCGATCATTGCGCGCAGTTCCCGCGCCCGCTGGACAGTAATCATTCGTCCGCACCTCCTACCAGAATGTCAACGACTTTATCGGCTTCGGCAATCATCAACGCGCCGCTGAATTGCTCCACGGTCGCCGTCGGTTCGATGCCGAGTAGATCATCGTCAGAAAACTTATACACGAAATCTTCAAGACGTGTTTTCGTTTCCCCGTTTTCTTCTGTGTAGTCAACCGGGACTTTCACACAAAAGCCGCCCGCCTGCGCCCGCTCACACGGGACATAGCACCCGTTTTCATGCAGGCGGACAAAAATAACGTCATCCGAATAACCGATGACGCTGCCGTTCTGTTTGATCTGATACATAGGTTATCCCTCCATTTTCGGCGGCTGTCCGAGCCGCGCAGAATAAAACGCCGTCAGCTTCGGCGTGGGCATTGTGCGCAAGAGGTTTTTCCAGTAATAATTATCAGCGTCCGGGAAGCGTTCGTCGGTAAAATCCGCCGCCGCGTCGCCCTTGCCGCTGATATAGAATCTGTACAGCTTGTCAAGCAGCTTTTGCCGGTATGCGCCCTCCGGCGTGTCTGGTCTGAAATGTTCCCAGCCGTCCTCGCTGGTCACGGCGCAGATACCGCGCCCGTCCGGGGCGTGAAGGAATCCGCCGTTTTCCGTTACCTTTGTGCCGTGGCGAAGGTTGAAATAGCCGCCGATTCCGCTGCCCTTATACCGTTTGTAAGTGATGTAGTCCATACGTACCTCCCGGAAACAGTTGATTGTACTGCCGCAATACCTTTTGTACGGCAAAGTAGGAGTGAAATCTTCTCATGTGACCGAGCCATGATGTGACGGAAGCTGCTACGTCCGCCGCTGCCATCCTGCCCCGGTCTACCCATCTTCGGAAAATCTTCAATTTCTGCATCATGTGCCGAACGCCCTGATACGTCGCTTTGCGGACGATCTTGCCGGTTCTTCCGTATCGGAAACGGACTTTTACAAAAGAGAATCCGCGCGTCAATTTGATAATCTGTGTTTTCTTTTCGTTCAGGCGGATGCCGTGCGCGGCGCAGAGCCGCCGCAAATGATGCAGGCAGTTTTCGAGCCGCTTCTTTGAACGGTCGATAATGCAACCGTCATCCATGTATCGGACGTACTGTTTCATGCGCAGAACGTCTTTTATGAAATGGTCGATCTTGTTCGGCAAGGCAAGCGCGGCAATCTGTGAAACCTGACTGCCAAGCCCTAACCCCACGTCCCCGAAGTTGGAAATAAAATATTCCGACAAGCGGACGAGGTTTCCGTCGATTCCGCTGCGCCGGAATTGTTCAAATATCGGTTCGTGATGCGCTGTGTCGAAATACTTTGAGAAATCGAAAATCAGGGCATAGCCCTCGTTTCCGTACCGGCGGTAATGATCTGCAAGAAACCGCGTCACGCGGGATACGGCGAAGTCATAGCCTTTTCTGGGCAGGCTTGCGCCATTGTCGTAGATAAACGACTTTGATAATGCAGGGACGAGGCAGTAATCGCATAAGCAGCGCTGTACGACACGTTCGGAAATGTGAACGCTTCGGATGTGGCGCGGCTTGCCCCGTTCTACAAGATCAAATTCGTAAAATCCACGCGACCGATATTTTCCGGTCAGCAATTCTTCCTGTGTCTTTGCGATGTGGGCGAGGGCGGACGATTTATAACGCTGTGTGCTTGCTTTCCACCCAACGCCCTTGATAGACGCGCGGTATGATGCGTAAAGATGGTCAAAAGAAAACACCGCGCCGAAATCCCCGAATTCTTTCAACGCTTTTGCTTTCTTCTCTATGCGCGCGGCTTTGCGCCGCTGATACCGCGCTTCGTGCCTTTCTGTGCTGTTCATGGGAAAATGATACCTCGTACATTTCTTTCTTGTCGCGCTGTCTAAAATGCGTAACGGCGTAGCCATGAAAACGCGGGGAACGCGCGCCCTGCGCCCATGCAAGTAGCGTCCGGCTTTCCGTATCGTGGTATATGTTTGTCCGGCGGCGGATGCCGTCAGAGGGGTTATATTCCCCTTTTGTATAGGGACTGCTTTTGCCTGTCGGCTAATCGGTCTGCCCTATGTCCATACAAAATCCGGGGGCAAAGCCATTCGAGTAGTTCGCGTTGTTGTTGTTGACCGCGCCGTCAGTATTCACATTCACGAAATTCGTGGAATTGCTGGCATTCGGGGAACGGAGCCACCAATTAACGGCTGTACGGAATATAACCCAAATCATGCAGGGCGGCGCGCTATCGCGCTTTGTCGCTCCGCTTGATCTTTGATATTTGTGCGAGTTCGTCGGTTATCAGCTTGACCCATTCTTTCAGGACGTTCGACGGCAATTTTTCATGGTTGACATTCATATACGCAAGGTCAAGCACGTCCAGCATGGAATTGTAATAGCCTTGCGCCCGTTCGTACAATTCCTTGCGGTTCTGCTTGTCTGCGTCGTTGTGAATGTAAATCAGATTTGCCGTCTTGATAAGCCGGTACGCCTCGCGCGCCGCATTGTAAAGCGGCAGCGAGAAATAGAACGTGTAGCTTTTCGGTAAGATTCTGACGCGGTTGTACGTGAAAACGTAGATTTCGCGGGCGAGGTTGATATACTCCGCCGGGCTTTCTCCGCGTCGTGACTTCGGTACTGACATTTCGTGACCTCCTGCCGCCTGTGCGCCCATTGAGGGCGCAAGGCTTGAATTCCGAATTATACACAAAAGCCGGGGGCAAAGCCACCCGAGTAGTGCGCGCTGTAGTAGCTGACCGCGCCGCCAGCATACACAAACACGAAAAGCGCGGAACTGCTGGCAAACGGGGAACGGAGCCACCAACTAACGGCTGTGCTTGTCGCGCTGTGATTGTATTTGACCTTGCTGTTTCCGGCGCTGTAATACGAATACTGCGCCTGTTTGCTGGCTTCGTTGCTGTTTGCGTAAGTGGTAGACCCGAATACTTCGTATTCCGATAACAGGAAAAAGTAATCTGTGGTCGCCGTCACCGCGCTTGCGGCGCTGCTGTTGCCTGTGTTGTTTGTGTACTTCGTCACGGATTTCAGCACCGCGCGGAGCGCTGCCGGGATGACCGCAATGATCGTGCCGGAATAGCTTGACAGGCTTGTACCGCAAATTGCCGTTCGCATATTTGATGATTCCCAACCGCCGGAGTTTGAGTTGCCGGTATTCATGCGGAATCCGCCGCCGGTATTGTTGTAATGGCTGTCGCATAGCGCAACGTCTGTGCCGCCGGACAGCGCCGTTTTGCCTAACTGGAAATGAATGCGGTTTGTTCCTTCGACGCCGGAATTGTGATTGAATCCGATTATAAACACATACGTCGTGACGTTGGATAACGTCAGCGCCCCAACCGTGCCGCTCAGTGTGATCGCTTTGCGGTCGCCAATGCTCCAATATGACGCGCCCTGTCCTGCATCAGATACGGACTTGATGACGCTCCATTCGTTATTGTTCAGCGTAGACGAAACAAAAGAGAGGGTCAGCGCGTACGTGGTCGTGCTGGATACGACGTTGACCGTGCCGCTGACGCTCTGCCCGCTCTTTGTGGCGACGATTGTATATGTGCCGGTTTCCGTTACGGTAAATACCGCCGTCCCCGTGCTGGTCTTTGTCTGGACTGTCGTGCCGTCCTTTTTCAACGCGACGGATGCGCCGGAATCGACCGTTACCGTGATCGTCGCGCTAAAGAACGTCAGGGACACGGCGTAGCTGTCTTTTACGGACACGCTCTGCGTGTTGGAAGTCTGCCCGTTCAGCGTTGCCGACACGCTCCACGTACCCGCCTCCGGCAGTTTCAGAACACAAGAGCCGCCCGCCGCCGTGCCTGTGACGGTCTTGCCGCTTTTCGTCGCGGTTACTGCCGCACCGGATGTAACAGAAACGACGAGGGATAATTCCACCCCCGCCGCCGATAATGCGTTTGTTTTTCCGATCATGTTTTACACCGCCTTAATGCACAAAATAGATTGCAGCGTGATCGCCGCCGCCGGTTTCGACGCGGCGTAGATTTTGACCGTTCCGCTGCCGGACAGCGCGACGGGCGCGTAGATGCCGGATGCGGCTTCCGCTGCCCCGAACGTGACCTCCGGCACGTGGCTTGCGGTCACGCCCGTCAGCGTCAGTGTCGCCGCGTACGGGTACGCTGCATACGTGCTGTCGCTTCTCCACGCGGACGCTGCAACGCTGACATTCTGGAAAATAAGCGCCTGCGCATATCCGCTGTGTGAATGGCTGGCAGCGGCGAAATCTCCCGGCTTTTTGCCGCTGTCCTTCTGCTTGCCGGTCGTGCCGTCGAACGCGACGAGGTTGCCGGAAACCGGGGACGAAACCTTTTCGACGTACCCGCTGTGCGTGTGGCTGGCAGCGGCGAAATCTCCCGGCTTTTTGCCGCTGTCCTTTTGCTTGCCGGTCGTGCCGTCGAACGCGACGAGGTTGCCATCCGTCGGGGATGTGACCTTTTCCGTTTTCCCGTTGTTCAGGGCTGTAATGTTGTCCTGCATTGCTTTCTGATCTGCCGCCGTGAAATATCTGCCGATAACGTCGCCCGCAGACCACGCCCGCGCGGTCGTGCCGTCCTGCCCGCGTACAACGGTCAGCACGTTCCCGTTCTTTGCGGTCATCAGCACAGTTTCCGCCGTAGACCCGCCTGCACCGATTGTCAGCAAGTTCGGCGCATCCGGCAGCATTGTCCCGTCAACGACGTTTACGGTCGTTCCCGCCGCCGTCAGCGCGCCGGACAGGGACGTTTCCGGCGTGTTCGCCTGTGGCGGGTACATTTTTGCAAGTTCTGCCATTGCGTAACCTCCCGTTTTAGTAATCGCCGCCGCCGCGCGAATTGCAGAACGTCTGCATGAATACCGCGCCGACAATGCGGCTCATGGAATTCGGTAAAATCTGAATCGTATGCCATGCGTTGCGCTGAATCTTTCCGCTGCCGTCCGTTTTCAGGTACTCGACAATATCCAGATTGTCATACGATGCCGGGGCAGGGATTTCCACGCCGTCAACCTTGATCGTTGCCGAAGATGCCCGCGCGCCCTCATAGATGCCGAATTCGATTTTGTGTGTATGATCTTGAACCGTGTGCGTGTGCGCCTTTACCGTGTGCGTATGGGCGCTGACTCTATGCGTATGCGCGCTGACGCTATGCGTGTGCGAACCGACGGTATGCGTATGCCCCGGATGCGTATGCGCGCCGGACGGCACGAAATTCACGCCGCCGATGATATTGTTGTTGTAGTCTATCAGCGCAAGGCGGTCGCCGCGCGCAAGACCGTGATTGTGATTTTCGCCGCCGCTGCCGCCATTATCCGAAGAATTGATTGTGTTGCTGCTTCGCAGGCTTGTTGACGATGACGTTGTTCCGCCGCCGGACGAGGTTGTAGACCCGCCGCCGCTGGATGTGGTCGAACCGCCGCCGGATGACGTTGTTTGTCCGCCGCCGCTGGAGGTTGTCTGCCCGCCACCGCCGCCGATTGCTTTTTCATACGCGCGGAATGCTTCAAACTGGATGTTTAACAGCATTTTGTTGATACGCACGACGGAATCAGAAATATACAGTTTCAGCGTCGCCGGATGCGTTGCGTCGGCGTTGTCCGTGAAATTGTAAATCTGCTGATTCGTCGCGCCCTGCGCATACGTTTCGTTGATGAGGGCGCGGTTTTGCAGTTCCGAAATGCTGCCCGCAATGTCCTTTGACTTGTTGGCTATGGTCACGGTCACGCTTCCGGGGTCGCCCTGCGCGTCGCTTTTCTCCACGCTGACAATGCGCGTGCGGAGGTTGATGCCGTCGGCTTCATCCACGACGCGGACGATCTCGCCGGGGCGGAATTTTGAAAACGTGTCGCCGGTCAGTCTGTGAAGGTCGATTGCGCCAATCTCATAGCTGACATATGGGTTTTTCAGTTCTGCAAGCATCTGTTCCGCGTAGCCCTTGAGGTTTTCCGCGACTTCATACCGGCTGTCTACAAGGATGGTCGAACATAGCCCGTACTGCTGAATGCTCATTGCATCCTCGACATACGGCTTGCCGCCGTTCACGCCCGCAATGGTCAACTGATTCACGCCCTCGCCGTAACCGAGGGCATAAATGCGGTTTGCGATGCCGGATGCGTCCACGGTCTTTTTCATCGAGGTCATGTTCTTCGCGTATCGGACTTCGCTTTTCATCGTGTCCGACGGCGCTACAAGCGAAATCGTCCACGGGTAAACAGTCGTGTCCCATGTCCACATATATTCGCTGTCAAAGCATTCCGGCACGGCGAACAGCGCCGCAAGCAGCGTTGAATTTTCCCAGTTGTACTCGAAATACCGCTTGAAATCGCAATCGCCCAAAACCCAGTTGCGCGTTGTCTGCCGCGCAAGCACGTAGTTCAGCACGTCGGCGGTCTTGATGCCGCCCCCGCCGTATTGATGGTACTGAAACAGCACGTCGGACAGGAGCGTAGCAAGGACGTGTTCGCAGTCATAGAACCGCGTCGCGCCGTTGCTGCGCTCCAAATCTTCCCCGATGATGCGAAACAGGTCAATTCTTTCGTCGCCGTCAAAGATTTCAACGAAATTCAACGGCTGGCAATAGGCGTTCTTGTCATCGTCCGCCGGAAGCGTAAACGTCGCCGTCCATAACGAATTGATTTCCAGCGAATAGCCGACGGAAACGGCGTTGTCAAGGAACGCAAGGCGCTTCATATTGCGGTCAAAAATCTGTGGGACTTTCATTATAGCCACCTGTCTTTCCACAAAACTTTAATGTCCGCCGTCGTGCCGCCCTCTACGATAATGTCGTTTTCGCCCGGTTTCAGCTTGAAAAATTCGCTGTCATCGCTCAGAAGGTCAATGACATTCGCACCGTTCAGCGTGATCGTCATGTGTCCTGTGTCAATAATCAGTTCGTCACCGGCTGTCATGGTCAGACCGGGGAATTGCATCGTAATCGAACCGTACGTTGAAACGCCTGTTGCGGTCGCCGTCGCTACGGCTTCCGCCATCGCGTCAAAGAACAGTATGCGGATGTAATCACCCACGCTGGATGATTCTGCTTCTGCAATGGCAGACGGCAGCACGACGCGGATAATCACGCCGCGCGCTTCTGCAACCGCTTCGACCGCTCCGTTCAAATGCCGGATGATCTTGACCGCCGCTGACGCATCCGTTTCCGCGTTCGCCGTCGCAAGCCATTCAAAGACGATGGACGATGAACGGTTAAACGATGTTCTGTTGTATGCAGAGCGGTTAAACATGGTCTTGCCCCCTTATGACAGCGTACAGACGATTGCCCCCGTCGAAACCGTGATTGCGTCGCCGCTCAACACATTCTTGCTGCGCGAAAACGAGCCGTACCAAAGCAGATTGCCGCTTGACTGTGCATCGTAGATGCCCCAATACGCGACCGTGCCGAGGTCTGCGGTCATCGTGCCGAAATCGACGGCAGCGCTGTTTGTGACCTGTTCTTTGCCGGACACAAGCGACGGCGTACCGAACGTGATGATCTTGCGGGCGTATCCGCCGCCGCTGACTTCCGTGCCGTTTCCGCTTGCCGTCGGGTCAGTCAGAAACAATGCAAGGTAGTACGTGCCGCTGCGCAAGGATGTGTTCAGTAGACTTGTCGCGTGGACGTTTGATAATGCGCTCATGTTGAAATACCTCCGTTCTTTAATTCACCTTTAACCGCGTAACGGTCAAATTCGTAATTGTGCCGCGCGCTGTAATGTAAATCAGCCCGTCGGTTTCCTGCGTGCCTTTTACGTTAATCGTGACCGTATCCGGCAGGGAAACTGACTGCACGGCTTTCTGGTTGTAGCCGATGGATTCCGCGAACGGCTCACACAAAAACGTAACGCTGCAATGCCCGGTAACGGCAATCTGTTCAATGCCGATGCCGTCAATGACCTTTGCGCTGTACGCCTTTTCTGGTTCGTCATCGAAAATAAGCAGACCGTCGCCGGAGAGCCATTCCGCGACGGCACGTGCCGTCTGCCGAACGCCCGCGTATGCGTTGCCCGCTCCAACAAAAGCGACTGTGCATGAAATCTGCCGGTTGTCGTAGCCGTCTGCAATGTCATACGTGCCGGACTTGCCCGGAATCTTGTATTGCGTGATTCGTTTTGCCGGAAGCAGCGTCCTGTCATCGGACTTGAATACTACGCCCATGTCCCGGCTGTGGACGTTGTTGAATGTAAATCCAATCATTACGTAACGACCCCCTTGCTGCGCGTTTTCGTTTTCTGCATATTGTAGAGTTCCTTTGCAACCTTCTTCACGTCGGCTTCTTCCCGCACTTGCAGCGCCGCAATGTGAAAATGATTTGTAACGGTCGTTTCGCCGCCTGCGGTCGCGCCCGCTCCCATGCGTCCAGCGTTCAGGGATGCCGGAATAGACGCGGCGACTTCCTGAATGGTCGCCCGCGCGGTAAAGCCCGTTTCAATGTCCCCGATGCCATCCGCGAGGGAAGCGTTGACCTTTGCCATTTCGGACTCGACTTCCGCAATCATGCCCGCCGCCATATCGTCAACGGCTGCAACGGCTTTGTCGCCGTCTTTGTCGATTGCGCCCGCCAGACCCTCGACAAGCATTGACCCCACCCATGCCATCTGTTTTGACGGGGATGCGATGCCGAAGAAATCTTTGATTCCGTCCCAAATGCCGGAAATCCAACTACTAACCTGATCCCAAAGCCAACCGGCAAGGGACTGAATGCCGTTCCACAAGCCGCGCACAATGTTCGCGCCGACTTCCGTTACCTGTGAAATGCCCTCTGACAGCGCATTGACGATGCCGGTAATGATCTCCGGCATTGCCCGCACGATTTCCGCAATGATCTGCGGAAGATTCGTAATCAGGGACGTAAGCAGCTTCACGCCGGTTTCTACGATAAGCGGTATATTGTCTGTCAAAGCCTTTATGATTGCAGAAATGATTTCCGGAAGCGCTTCGACAATGGTCAAAATGATCTCCGGCAGATTGTCAATCAGCGCCGTAAGCAGCTTGAAACCCGCGTCAATGATCTCCGGCAAATGCGTCAAAAGCGTTTGAATGACGCTTGTGATGATCTGCGGCAGTACCGCAATGATCGTCTGAATGATCGTCGGAAGGTTAGTGACGAGGGCGGTCAGAAGCGTCACGCCCGTTTCGATGATCTGCGGGACGGCTTCAAGCAACGCCGAAATCAGGCTTTCAATCAGTTCCGGCAGCGCCTCCAGCAATACGGGAATCGCTTCAATGATGCCCTCCGCAAGCCCTGTGACAAGCTGCAACGCCGCTTCAATAAGCAGCGGAATGTTGTCAATCAGGGATTGCACAAGCTGCGTGACGGCTTCCACCGCCGCCGGAATCAGCGTCGGCAGCGCCGCCCCGATACCCTCAACAAGCGCGGTCAATAATTGCGCCGCCGCTTCGACTACAAGCGGCAGCGCCTCCACGATGCCCGTAATCAGCGTCGTAATCAGTTCCGCCGCCGTGCTGCTCAATTCCGGCAGCATATCTATGATACCGTTTAACAGGGCTTCAAACAGATTCACGCCGAGTTCCAGAAATTCAGGAATTAGCGGGCTGATCGCGTCCAGAATCCCCTCCATTGCATTCGGAATCGTCTTTGCAAGATTCTGAATGACGGGAGAAATATTCTTTACGACGGATTTGAACGAATTTACGACGTTATCGCACAGTTGGTCAATATTTGCATCCGCGTCGCCCATGCCGGTAATGAGGTTTTGAAACGACGTTTTCAGCATTCCAATAGAGCCGGAAATCGTTTCTTCCGCTTCTTTCGCCGTCGTTCCCGTAATGCCCATTTCCGTCTGGATGACGTGAATAGCATCTACAATGTCGGCGTAGCTGGAAATATCGTACTTGATGCCAGAAATCTTTTCCGCGTCATCAAGCAACCGTTGCATTTCCTCTTTTGTGCCGCCGTAGCCCAGCTTCAAGTTATCAAGCATTGTGAACGTCTGCTTTGAAAATCCTTTGTAGGCGTTCATAATGCTGTCCATGTCAGACCCCATTTTGTTTGCGTTGTCTGACATATCCGTAATCGCTTTATCCGCGTAGTCTGCGGCTTTTTCCGTGTCCCCGCCGAGGCTGGATAACAAACTTGCGGAAAAGCTGGTCACGGTTTCCATGTATTCATTTGCGGACAGACCCGCCGTTTTGTAGGCGTTGTTCGCATAGTCTAAGACTTTGCCGCTGCTGTCCTGAAAAAGCGTTTCCACGCCGCCGACAAGCTGTTCATAATCCGCATACGCGGTCACAACTTCAACGCCCAGCTTGACCGCCGCCGCGCTGATCGCCGCAAACGCCGCCGCTGCCGCCGTCGCACCGGCGACAAGCCCGGTTTTCAGCTTTTCGGAAAACTTCTCCGTATCTTCGTCGGCTTTCTTGACCTTGCCGCTGTATTTATCGACGGAATCAGCGCATTTGTCGGATGATTTTGCAGCTTCGTCCATGCACTTGTTGTTTTCGTCGATCTCATTGCCGAGTTTATTCAATTCGGCTTCGGCGCTGTTTGCCTGCGTCTGATATTTGTTGACGGCTTCCGTCGCTTTCTGCTGATTCGCTTCGGCGGTCGCAAGTTCCGTCTTGTATTCTTCGAGTTCCGCCGTCAATTTTGCCTGCTGTTCGGAAGTGTCCCCCTCCGCATCCGCAAGCGCATTCAGGGCGGCTTCGGTTTTTGCAATTTTGTCTTTCGCGCTCTGGACTTCGTTCCCGAATTTGCTTTGCGCGTCTTTTGCTTCTGACAGAATTTTGTTGATCGCGGCAAGTTTCTTTTCCTGCTGGTCATACATACCCGCGAGGGTTTCGCCCTTTGCAGACAACGCCGCGTAGCTGTTCAAATGTCCCGCAAACTGCGATTCTGTCAATTTCAGTTCACTTTTCAGCGTGCCGAGTTCGGAATTGATATTTTTTAGCGACGCGCGGTATTCGGCTTCGCCGTCAAGCTGCAATTTCGTTGATATTGTGCGCGTTGCCATCAGTTACCCTCCCCGTTGTTGCCTTTACCGTGTGCGATAAGGTACAGTTCCCACAAGTCAAATACTTCCCCCGGCGGCATAAACAGCGCATCAGCCGGGGAAATGCCGCACAAAACGGCTATTCTGTAATAGTCCGCGCGGCGAATCTTGTTTTTTTTTGATTCAATTCTTCAAGCCCTTCGTCAACTTCATCGTCGCCGGGGGCTGTGATCTCGCGCCCGTAACCGAGTTTGATTGCGTTCGCAATCGCACGTTTCAGCGGGACGATTTCATACGGCTGCGTCAAAAGCGCGAAATCGTCGCGTTCCGGGATGCGCTCCGGCTCATATCCCAACCGGCGGCGGACGAGTTCGCCGCGCTCTGCAAGGATAGCGGCGGCGTTGCACGTTTCAAGGAAACCTTCGCGCGTGTCCTGTTCCATCTTTTCCAGCATCAGGCGCGTGCCGCCGTAAATGTCGCGGATGGTAAACATCGCTTCGCCGTCCATGACGAGGAAATACGTTGTACCCGCAACCGTGATTTTTGCCGCTTTCATTGTCTTTACCTCCATAGCGCCAAAGCGGGCGGCGGAATTGACCCGCGCGCCCGCTCTGCTGATTGTTTAACCGCCGCCACCCGTTGCCGATTTGCCGAGTTTCGTATCGCACCACGCAATACAATTCGCTTCCGCGCCGTCACCTGTGAATTCCTTCGTAATGCGCCATGCGCCGGAATTGCAGCGGAAGATTGTAAACGTCGTGTTGGACGTGCCGAACGTGATAGACGAACCCTTTGTTGCGGCGCTGTCGTTGCCGAGGATTGCCTTTGTTTCGGGATGGAAGATGCCCTTGAAATAGCGGATACCCTTGCGCATGATGACCTTGTAATACACAAGACCGCCGCGCGGGGCTACGTCGCCGTCGGAGTCCGTGACTTCGCCGCTTTCCGTGTCCTTCGTCGCACCATGCAGGGCGGTTTGTACTTCGTCGGTCTTGTCATCCGTTTCCAGCGCCAGAGAGCCGGACGCGAACATATCGACTTTTTCCGCAAGCGCATCGTCGCCGTACAGTTCGCCGGAAGCGTTCGTAACGGTCAAATCCGCCTTGACCAGCTTGCCGATTGTGACTTTCTTTTCGTAATCATACGTCGGCAATGCACCGTCAGGCGTGGTCTTGATGGGCGCAAAAACAGGGCGTTTTGCTCCAAACTGTGCCATAATGTAACCTCCTAAAGATTCTTGGATTTCAAATACTTGTCATAGACACCCGCTGCCGCTTCAACGGCTGCGTCTGCCGATTTTTCGTTTGCTGTGTTGATGAATGGGCGGGCGGGTTGTCCAGCCTTGCCGTATTCGTTGACGAATGCGACCTCTGCGTTTCGGCGCTTGTTTCCGTCGCTGCGCGTCCCTTTCGGTGAAACGTAGATTGCGCGGCTTGCGCCCTTGACCTTCAATTTTTTGTCGTATGAAATACTGCCCGCCGTTTTGCCGGTCGCATATACGCCCATGCTCTGCGCTTCGGACTGCTGCGCGGCGGCGACCACTTCCGCCTCCGCCGTCAGCATTTCCAAAACGGTTTCGTCTGGCAGTTCCATAAGCGCCGTCATATCGTCAATCAGACCGTCAAGCCCCTGTGTCGATAATTCAGCCATCGTCAACGCCCCCGGAAATCTCGCATTCAAAAACGTAATGCTGCCCGGTTTCGTCGGAGGCGGGCGTGATCGTCGGGCGCGTAAAGCCCCCGGCGACAAGCCGCCGCGTGATCTCCCGCCGGTACGCAAGCGAATTCTTTTCATGCGGCGCGTATAAATGCACCTGCGTCAGATAGCGCCAGTGTTGCGCATCATCGTCCCCGAAATCTTCCGGGATAGCCGTATAGTTGAAAACGATGTATTCCGTCGCTTTGCCCTTGTAGGTATCAGCGGCGACCGGCAGGAGGTCGGAAAACATCGTTTTCAGCGTTTCGTTGACATTCATGCGCTTGCCTCCTTGAATTCAGAGCATTCCAGCGTGTAGAATTCGCGCGCGTCCGTGTATGCCCGCTCGACCTTGTATTCCTTGCCGCTGAACAGCAAACGTTCCTGATTGCCATAATCGCCGTATCGGACTTTCACGGTTATTGCAAGATCAATACCGATCTGCTTTGCGGCGTAGAATTCCGTGCGCTTGACGGATTGCACGTCCGCGAAAACGCGCGTTTCCTTCACGACTTCCGCCGGGTATCCGTCCGCGTCCGTGTCCGTGACTACGGCGCGGAGTATCACGACATCGCGCCAATACACGGGCTAACCTCCTTCCGCGACAATGTATTTATCCGATAGCGTCAGACCGTTCCGCTGCTCTTTGTACGATGCGCGGTATCGCTCCGCATCATCGTTGTCAAGCCCGAATTCAGCCTTTACGTACGTTTCGACCGCTTTCAGAATCAGCGGGTCAGTTTCGTCGTTCGCTTTTTCCTCAACAACGCCGCCGAGCGCAAGGTCTGCGCGGGCGGCGTTGATGAGGTCGGTAATTTCATTGTCGAAATCGTCGGTTGTCAGCCGCAAACGTTGACGGATAGCCGCGACATATTCGCTGCTAACTGCCATGTTCAGCCCTCCGCGTTACGCCGTTGCTTTTGTGAGATGCACGAATGCACCGAGTCCGGCAACCGGCTTGCAGTCAAAGACACACGCGCCGAGGTAATCAATGCTGTTGGTTGCAAGCCCGGAATGCTCAGAGCGGACAACCGTAATGTCCTGCGAATAGTTGCCGATGATGTACTCGAAATCGCCGTAGTACGCTTCATGTGCCGCAAGCGAACCAGTGAAGTAGACCTCTGCGCCCATGATGTAATACTTGCCGCCTGCGAATTCGATGAGGTTGTTCTTCGACTTGTTCATCAGCGGGAAGAAATCAGTAAAGAACGTCGCCTTGTTCATGCACCAGACGGCATTTCGCTCATAGCCGGACGCAAGCATACCGTAAAGCGAAACTACATTTTCTTCTGTCAGGGATGCCGTTTTTGCAACTGTCACCTGATCTGTGCCGTCCGTGTACGCGCCGCTTGTACCCTTGCCCGCGACCTTCACGCCGCCCGGCTGATCGCTGCCCGTACCCGTGAAGATGTAATTTTCAATCTTGCGGGCGATGGATTCGGCAATCACTTCGACAATGTAGCTTTCAAACGCGGACAGCGCCATTTCGGAAGATGCGCGGGATGCCTTGACCAGCTTGACGATTTCGTAGCCCGTCAGGGAAACGGAAGTCAGGCTGTCGGAGGCGGCGGTAATGCTTGCGTTCTCCGTGTGAAGCGCCGCGTCACTGTTCGTGCCTTCGACGGCGAATTTGAAATTGCCGGGGACGTGGAAGATTTTGCAGCGCTGCAAAATCGGGGCGACCTCGTACATTTTCTTGATGATCTGATTCGCGGTCGTTTCCGGGATGATGGGCAGCGCGGAATTTGCAGCGGTCGAATACGCGCGCTGTTCGTAAACGCGCTTTTCATCGTCCGTCAGGGACTTGCCCTGCAAGGTTTTCAGCCATGCGGAACGATACAGCTTTTCCGTATCCTCTACGGGCAGGCTGCGGGCAGCGACGGGGTTTTCGATGGGATTGCCCATAGCCGAGCCGGAATTCAGCATACGTTCGATTGCCTGACGCTTTTCGAGTCCTGCATCTTCCTCATTCAGTTCGCGCAGTTCCTTTTCCAGCGCGTCAATGTCGGCGTTCTTGTCATCAGTAAGCAGCTTGCGGATTTCAGCCTTGCGCGCGGCGATTTCGGCGCGTCTTTTCTCAATGTTCATGTTTTTACCTCCATAAATTCAAAAAATGTTGGTTTTCAGTATGTCAAAGCTATCAGACGTTTCCTGCGCGCGGCTTGCTCCAAAGCCGCCAGTTCCTTTGAATGCTCCACTTCAAAGAAACTGCGCGCGGAAATTTCTGTGTCTTTGTACGCGGGAATATCCACCGCCGACACGTCGTATAGCTTCTTGACCTTTGTGATCGTGCGGGTATGCGTTACGCTGTCATACTTGGATTCGCGCACAGAAAAGGAAAAGGACATTTTATCGACATACCCGCCGTCGATTTCCTCATACAGTTCGCGCCCCGCCTGTGTGCCGCCGAGGTCGGCTTCCATGTGCAAGCCGCGTTCGTCGATGGTCAGCGTAAGCGTTTTATTGCGCAGACGGGCGACCACCTTGCCGCCGTGATTGTAGTTAAAAATCACGTCGGACATATCGCATTCGTCAAATGCGTTGCGGTCAATGACCTCGGAATACTTCACGCCGTCGTATTCAAAAAGAACCGTCGGCGTATCAAACACGACCGCCGTACCGCGCACGCGGTATTCGTCCTTTTCTTCTGCGCGTGGAACGAGGGAAAAATCCTGCACGGCGCGGTATTCGCGCCCTTGTTTCATACCCATAACGTCAAGCCTCCTTCGCTTCTGCGCCGTCCGGCTCTGCGGGCGGCGGGTCTTTTTCCTTCTTCGGGTCATCCGGCGGCGTTTCGCCGTCTGCGCCCGTCTGATACTTGTCGGCAAGTTTTGCATTTACCATGTTCAACGTCTGGACGCGGCGCGCACCTTCTTCGCCGCCGATTGTCGGCATATCGAACATCGTCAAAATCTGGTCAAGCGTCGCCGCGCCGATCTCCGTCAGGAATTTCGCCGCCGTCACCTTTTCGGGCAGCGTTGCAAACTGCACGGAATTTGCGGCGAAAATGATGCGGTTACCGTGTCCGATCTCCCGTTCTGTAAACAGCACGTTCGTGAACGCCTGCGTTAGCTTGCGGAAGAACGGCGCGATTTCGCCGCTGTAAAAAGCCTGTTCCTGCTGCGGGGTAGCCGTGTTTTCGACGATCTCTTTTGAAACGCCGAGGTAGTCATAAATTTCCGTCTTGATGTATTCAAGCTGATTTGCTGGAATCGGCGTTGTCTTGTCGTTCAGCGGCGTATAGTCATACTTGGAATCCGTGACCACGATGCCCGCGCCGTTGTTCTCCATGCGCAAATTGTCCCGTACGAAATCGTCACGGCGGCGGTTCAAATCCTCATTTTTCACGGCGTTTGAAACTTTCAGGATGCCGCGAATGACGGCGACGAGTTCGGCAAACTTCGACATAGACTGATTAAACGTGTTCGCCGTTTTCAAAACAGGATTCAGCGGGCGGTTGTCATCCCCGAAAATATCGTTTTCGAGGAAATGTCTGCGGATGTGGATAATGCGGGAATACTCGCAGATATACGACGCGCCCGTTGCGAATTTGAACCGGCAATACAGCGTTCCCATATATTCAAGCAGTTCAAAATACTGCGCGTTGATGGGATAGATCGCCACAAGCCGCCGTTGACTATCAAAGACGGGATATGCGACGGCGTTGTTGTAGACCTTGTATTGTGCCGCCAGCTTGTAATAAAAATCAGCCGCCGTCATGTACGGATTCGGCTGATACTGCAAGATGCGGTCAACGTAGTCATTGACGGATACCGTCGTTTCCGGGGACTGCCGGACGTGGCGCGGCTGCGCGGTCGATGCGCGGCGGGCGAATGCGTCCACGGCGGAACGAACCGTGTTAATATCCCACATATTGCCGGAATACGGCGAAAAGGTCGATTCCCACGAACTAAGCAGCTTGTACGCATGAAAATCCTTGTCGCTTTGCTGCTTCTTCCCGAAGATCGACTGAAATAGCCCTCGTTTTTCTGCCATGTTGTCACCCCACCAAATACATATAGTCCTCGAAATCCCGCACATAGATGACCCACGCATTCAGGAGCGAAACCGCGCCGTCAATGCGGCGCTTGTCGGAAATCTTTACGGGCTGGATATTGTTGACCCCGCTTTTCTTGACTGCCGTGTTCGTCAGACACCAAAGCAAAACGGGGTTTTTGTTGTAATTCACTTTTTTGTCTGCGAATGCTGCGCCCATTTCGCGCATCGGCTGCGACCATGTAAACGGACCCTGCGCAACGGCGACCATTTCAAAGCCGTTGGAGGTCATTTCATCGACCCAGTAACCCGCGAGGGCGCGGTCATATCCGACTTTGTACGTGTCGATCTTGTATTCGTCGCGCATCTGGCAGAACCACGCCGTAACATCGGAATAGTCCACGCGCACGCCGTCGCATACCGTCAGCAAACCACGGTCAGCCCATGTTTTATAGGGCGCTTCCTGCGTGTTGTGTTCGTCCAGCATTTCCAGCTTCTTCGCCGGTAAAAAGTAATGCTGTAAAACGTAAATTTGCGGGTCATCCCCGGATTTGCGAATCAGGAGCGTCGCGCACGTCAGGTCAGTTGTCGCGGATAGGTCACAACCGCCGATTGCGTACGTGTTATACACGTCTTGCATGGTAAACGTCGCGTCGCTCTTTACTTCGTCGTAGCTTAACCACGCCGCCGCTGTCACGGATTTTACGTTGAAATCCTTGCAGAGAACGCCGGGTAAATCTTCCGGGTTCTTCTTTGCCCGCTCTACGAATGATGCCAGTGTAGAATAACGCTTGATCGTGCCGAGTCCCGGATTCGCCTTTATCCACGCTTGCGGGTCTGTCCATTCGGCGCGGTCATCCAGTTCATACAGCACCGGCAAAAACGTATCTTCCGTGATCTTGCCGTCGGCTATGTTGCACGCCAATTCGTAAATGTTATCAAACACGGATTCGCGTACCGTGCCGGATGTGGTAATCATAATCACGATGGGCTGTCGGCGGCTGGAGGTCGATTGCTTCATAACTTCGTACAAATTGCGGTCACGAATGGCGTGCAATTCGTCGATGATAACCGCGTGGGAGTTTAGACCGTCAAGCGTGTTGGAATCCGACGCGAGGGCTTCAAAGATGGATGCCGTCGCCGGAAAATAAATATCGTTCCGGCGCTTTTTGATGATCGCGCGCAGTTCCGGCGACTGCTTGACCATGTTGACGGCTTCGGTCAGCGTCTTTTTTGCCTGATCTTTTTTCGTCGCTACGGAATAGATTTCCGCCGCGCCCTCATAGTCCGCGACAAGCAGATACAGCGCGATAGCCGCAAGCAGCGTCGTTTTGCCGTTCTTTCGGGCGACCAAAAGCAGCGTTTCGCGGAATCGCCGGTATCCCGTATCTTTTTCAAGCCAACCGAATAGCGTCTGAATGAACGCCTTTTGAAATAATTCCAGCTTCAACGCCGCGCCGAGTGTACCCTGTGACTGCTTGCAGAATTGCTCAATGAACAAAATCGGTCGTTCCCCGGTTTCTTCGTCGAAATAGTACGCCGAATCATCCGAGGGCGCGTCCATTTCCTGCATCAGCCGCCCGTAAACAGCTTTGACGCGGCGGCTTGTGACGATCTCGCCGCTTGAAATCCGCCCCCAGTATTCGCGCACATAGTTCATTATCTGCCCGCCGCTTTCGGCTTCGTAATAAACTGCATCAGTTCATCGCCCGCCGTTTTCTTTTCCTTTTCCGGCAGCAGGCTGATAAGCTGATTTGTCAGCGTCGAAAACGATTTGATCGTCGTGTTATAGGCGCGTAGGGCGGGGGACTCCCGACGCATTTTCTGTGCGCCCTGCACAAAATCTTCGATAAGATCGCCGTTGTTGATCGCGTCGGCAAGGCGTTCCAGCGTAACCGACGTGACTGCGAATTGATTGATTAAGCCCTCCGCGAATTGCTTCTTTTCTGTGGGTAAATCACGGAAAAGTTTTTTAATTTTCCGCTTTTTCGCGTCAATTTTTTCAGGGTTTGACATATCTTCGTATGTCTTTTTTTCTTCCGCCATATAATGTATGCCACCTCCTGAATTTTGCGTTACCCCCCCCTCATGTGCGCGACCGGGGCGGTTCTAAACGTGGGTGAAGCGCGGTTACGCCGCCGGAAATTTTCAGCGGCGCACCGGGGGGGATATTGCGGATTCGATGACGTTTCCGTCTGCATCAAAAGCAAGACCGTCTGCAAGCGGCGGCGTTCCTTCGTGAATGATCGCGTGACACGTCCGGCAGACGGTTTCAAGATTATCTTCGTTCAGCGTAATCATGGGGTCATCTATGTTTCGCGGCGTTAATTCCGTCTTGTGATGGACGATGCAACCGGGCGCGCCGCACCTGACGCATAGCCCCGCGTCGCGTTTCAGGATGTACGCCCGCGTCCGCCGCCATGCTGCCGATTCGTAGAATGCTTTGGCAAATGCTTTCATTCTGCTGCCTCCTTGCAAAATGGTAAAGGGAACGCCCTGCGCATAAGCGCAAGGCGCACGGCGGCGAGGTTTCCTCGACCTCCCTTTACGGCTATCAGCATAGCACGGATTTCCGAAACTTTCTGTTCAGACTTTTTTCAAAAGCGTCCGGCGTGGTCAGAGCAGCGCCCCAGCATCCGCGCCGAAGTACAGCACAGCAAAGCCCGCAACGGCTTTATTGCGCAAATCGTAGATCGACGTGCGCGACGCATAGTTCACCTGTTCTGCAATTTCTTCCTTGCTTTTCCGCTCTATGTACCATAGGCGCAGTAATTCCGCGTCTTGCGGGTCAAGCTGCTGCAATACGCTGTCGATTTCGTCGATCTTGTCTTTCGTGCGGTTGATCTCCCGCGCAACTTCGGCAATCTCAATGCAATCTGTCAGCGCATCGTTTACACTTTTCGTGCTTGTGTACGGCTTCGACGTATCTAACGACGGATAGCCCGACGGCGCATTGTGGCGCATGATTCTTTCCTGCCGCCGCATCAGGTTTTTCAATGCCTTTTCAAGCATTGAACGTGATCGCAACGTGTTTTCCGCTGCGTCGAAATAGTTAATCATAGCCCGCCTCCTTATGCGCGCTTCCCGCCGTGCCGGTATTCGCGCCCTTTGTTGTATTCGTGCTTTGCCATAAGCACGGCTTCAATGTCTACGCCCATGAACGCAAGGAAATCCATGATGCGCATGACCGCATCGCAGAGTTCGACCGCAACGCCCTCCGGCTTGCAGTTCCCCTCCGTATCAGCGCCCGAAGGATGCCCGACGTTATCGCAGATTTTTGAAAACTTGCAATTCTCCGGCGACAACGCACATGTGCCGTAGATAACCGGGTTTCCGCTCCGCCATTCTTCCACGGCTTCCGAGATTTCAGCGTGTATCATAACCGCGACTTCCGGGAACGTGATAGGCGCATCATACCAACCGTGCGCAACGGCGTTTTTGTGGACATCCTGTGCAAATTCGTTTACCGTCATTCTTTCCGCCTCCGATTCGTTTTTGTTTTTCGCTGTGGCTTTATAAATTTACCGTCCCGGCGGTAAAACCGGGCGACGATATACCGTCCGCCGTTCACGTCGTTATGAAATGCGCCAGCTTCCGCAAGGAAATAGCCGGGGTACAGCTTTTCATATTCGGCGTTGTTTGTCGTGTCCCGTGCGAGTTCTTCCGCCCGCCTGCCGGAAATGCGTCCGTCACGTGTTTTCGGGTCAGGGTCAATCAGATTCTTTGACGCATTCCAAGCCTTTTTTCCGACGGGCTTTTTGACGATGTAATGCCCAAGACCGGCAAGCCCTGTTTCCGTGAATTGCAGACGGCGGCTATTCGCATAGCCCAAGCCCCAAGCCGCCTCCGCCGCGTCACGATCTAACCCACCGTTGATCGTGATGTGATGATGATAACGCCCGGTCTTTCCGCCGCGTTCTGTCACGACGATGTATTTCAGCGGCGGCAATCCGGCTTTCTTCCGCATCCGCTGAATGCGGCGTATGTAATTGCGGGCATTCCGGGCGGCTTCTTCTTCGCTTTCCGGCTGGACGGTATATGTCAGGTGAATTTCAAGATCATCCGGTGTGAAGTTCGCGTGAAGCAGTCTGACAAGTTTTTCTTCCCTGTGGCGCTGATTTAATTTCTTCTGCGCGTCGGTTGTCGGCTTGCTCCGGCTGCGCCGTCCGTTCGATTGCCGATATGTGGGAAAAATATATACGTCGAGGTACTCCCCGCAGTAGTAGCGCTTTTCCCGATAGATTGTTTTCATGCCTTTACCTCCGGCGGCTCTGTGGTCGTTAAGTTACTATCCCATACAAGCCCGAAAATAGCGGTTTCCCGCCGCTTTTCGCTTGCATATCGCCCCGGAACGTGATATTATATATAAGGTATGAGTAACCTTGTCTTTTCCGAGGCAAGCACCGCCGACGTTCTGCGAAAACGTCGGCGGCTTTTTTATGCGTCCGTTTCCGCCGCATCCGTCCAGTCAATAGCCTGTCCGCATTGCCCGCAGAATGCGTTCTGCGCGCCGTCTGCATTGTGCAAGTGTTTGACGCTGCCGCACCGCTTGCAGGCTAAAGCGGGCGCGTGGCGTGCTGGAAGGTATTCCGGTTTTTTCCGAACGCGGTACGACAACGCCGCAATCCCCATGCGGCAGGCTTCGTTTACCGGTTCAATGCTTTCGTAATGTTCCCGATGCGCGGGATTCAGAATTTCAATCGCACGTTCAATTTTCACCGTCAAACACCATCCATCTTTGCCCCGCATAGTCTGCAATAATAGCTGTCGTTAGATTCTGCGTTGCCGCATTCACTACAAGTGAATACACCGTCATCATGGTAAATCCACCGCCCATGTCGCACCGGCGCAACGTCGGCGGCGGGCGTGTACACGGCGTAAGAAATCATCTTGATTGCATCCTGAATTGTGCCTTTTTTCCGGCGATAGTCCCGACTGCTCAGACTTTTGAGCAGTTCCAGCGTCTTTTCCCGGCTTATGTATTCATCAGTCATTGCTATCCCTCCCGATCATGTGAAGCGGGCAGTTTTTCAGCCGTTCTTTTGATACCCGAATGCCGCGTGTGCTGTAAATCGACGCGCCCGCTGTGCAAATGCCGTCGTTGTAGCGCCCGCCGGGACGGTTTCCCATGCCGTCATAGTATCCGCATTCCGCGCACGAACGCGGGATTTTCCGCATATTTGTGACGATGATGATTTTCCCGATGTACTTGTTCATTTTTGCCTCCTTGCGGCTACTTCCCCGGCATTGAGCCGGGGAAGTTTTGAATTCCGAATTTTACAAATCAAAGCCGGGGGCAAAGCCATACGAGTAGTTCGCGCCGTCGTAGCTGACCGCGCCGTCAGTACCCACAAGCACGAAATACGCGGAATGGCTGGCAAGCGGGGAACGGAGCCAGTACGGATATGTGCCGTTTCCGGGAACTTCCTTCACGCGGTCGCGTTCCGCTTTGAAAATAGGTAACTGGAAGCTGTCTGTTTCTTCTTTCCACCATCCATCCGGGTCATTGCCGAAAACGTCCGTTGCCGACGGCAACCACAACGAATCAAAATATTCGTACGTTTCGCCGTCGATTTCCTCGCATAAGTGTCGCGGCGTGATCGCTTCTCGCAGTTCGGCGGGCAAATGCGGCAGAATATCTTCGAGGACGTGTCTGCGGGCTTCGCTTCTGAAATATCCGCCCTTGTTGGTCATGGTCTTGTTCATCTGCCACATTTCGCGGAGGCAATCTTTGAAAACAAATCGGGCGCTATGCTTGCCGACGTAGCCGCAAACCGGCGTAATCGTTTCGCCCGTGTCAAGCGCAAGCGTGATTTCGTCGTGCGGGCGGATGACCTCCAGACCGCGCCCCTCCTTGATCGCCGCTTTCAGTTCCGAAATATTGATTTCCTGCTCTGTCCTGCGTGTGATTTTCATTGTGTGACCTCCTCAATAGAACAAAAGATGTGATTTCCGATGACTGCAACGATATTGTCGTTGTATGCCTTTGTGCTGAAAAATACCGCTTCGGCGGGAAGAATGTAATCTGTGTCGTGCAGCGCGGTATAAACTGCGTCGTACTGCGTCTGTGTCGGTTCTGCTGTCCAAAGATACGGCGCGGGGCTGAATTGCCAAACGTCCCCGTACTTTTGGAAAACGACCTCTTCGACCGTATCCGGGAATTCCGGCGACAAGCAGCGGTTCAGCGCAGTCAGGACAACGGCAACTTGCCCGTCAAACGGTTCGCCGCGCGCTTCGTGCCATGCAAGCGCTGCCAGCATATCAATATCGTCCTCCGTGACGTTCAGCGCCGCATAACGGTTGATTTCTTCCGGCGCTTCCTCCGGCTGTTCTTCCGGCTCTGTTTCTTCCGGCGCTTTCGGCGTGATCGTTTCCGGCGTTTTCGTGATCTGCTCCGTCGCTTTTGTGATCGCAGGGGCGATTTTTGTTGCTGCGGCGACTGTTTCCGTGTTTGCTGTTACCGGCTGTGTGTCCCGCTCTACCGGGCGCGCCAGCGCGCAGACACAAGCCGCCGCAATGATTGCAATGACGGCGCACAGCGCGACCGTCGGCGCGAACCGGCGTATCATGCGGCGTTTCCGCCGCTGCTGCGCGGTCATTGCTCTGTGCTTGCCGGTTCTTCTTCGGCAAGCACAATAAATTCACATTCGCGGGCTATCTGCGTCCAGCGGGCGCGCCATTGCCGCGCGGCGGCGATGATCGCATCATATTTGCAGCGCCCGTTTGCGGTTGTTTCGCCGTATTCGGCGTGTCTGACGAGGTATAGCTTCATAGGTCTGCGTTCCATGTAAGCCCCTGCCTTTCTCTATTCGGCAATTTCGCCGTCTATCAGTTGGAATGATTCGCGGAGAATGCCGCCCCGCACGGCAAATTCAAGAATGCAATAGCGGCGCGCCGGATGGATGTACGAAACCGTACCCCGAACGGCTTTATCTTTGCCGTCTTTGCCTAAGACGCTGAACGTGACGGGCTTGACCGTCCTGCCGCATCCGATTGTTACCATGATGTACCCTCCTTGCGGCGGTCATAGGAATAACCGCTGCTGCGCTGTATGTTCTTCAAAACGTTGTTCTTGCTTCTGAAAATATTCTGCGTCGATCTCGCACCCGATGAAATCAAGCGCCATATCGTAAGCGGCAATTCGGCTTGACCCGCTCCCAAGGTGTGAATCAAAAATCTTGTCGTACGGATGCGCGTATTTTGCGAAAAGCCACAAATACAGCGCAACCGGCTTTTGCATGGGATGAATCCGCACGTCATCCGCGCCGACGTTCCCGAAATACGCATGGTCAAAGCATTTTGCCGTTTTATTGAAACTCGTCCATGCTAATTCGCCGTCGGAATAGCTGTCCACGGGCTGACGCTTGTACCAGAAAATGAATTCCTTCGTCGGCGGCAGCAAATCCGACAAATGATTGTAGCCCCAAATAATCTGATTCTTGCTGACACGGAACAGTTCGGTGAAGTATTCCGCCGTCGGTTTATCGTCGTTCGCGGTCTTTGTCTGCCCGTAGCGCCTAACCCGGCTTGTCTCCTTGAATCCCTTTTCAATCCCGTACGGCGGGTCTACAACCGCCAAATCGAAATATTTACTCGGAACGCGGCGCATAAATTCCATGCAGTCAATGTTATACGCTTCGTTCATTCGCCGTCATTCCTCCAACTGGTACGTTTTCGTTTCGCTGCGCTCGACCTTGATTTTCTCTTTTGTGGTCATCGTGATTTTCGCCTTGCAAAGCCCGCGCACGTTGATCGTAGCCGACGTAATAAACCCGCGTGCGGTCTGCTCCGCGATAGCGTTCAGGAGTTGCAGCGGTTCTTCGGCAGCAATCGGGGCAAAGCCCAGCTTTGCAGCATCGTCCCCGAAAATCTTGCGAATGCGGTTTTGCGCCGCCGTGATCTGCTTGCGCAGATTCCGTTCATGCCGTGCGTCGTAGCATTCGCATTTTTCGGAAGCGGCAATATCGGCTTCCGCCTGCGTTTCTTCTTCGTAGTCCAGATTCACGACTTGCCCGCAATACCTACACGTGCCGAATGTCATTCCGTTACCTCCGGGCTTTCCGCCGCTGCCTGATCGCCGCCCGCGTGCGCTTCGCCGGTCGCCCGCCTGATCGCCGCCGTCAGCGCCGCGACCGCCGACGCGATTTGACCGCCCGACGCTTCCGGCTTCTGTCTATCCGGGTCAGCGTTTTCCGCCAGCTTGCAGACGATAGCCGCTTGCACGACCTCACCGACGAACGTGCCGACTTCCTGCATCGTCATCGTTTCGGCGGACGTGCGAACGACAAAAGCGCCCGTCGTGAATTTGAATACCGCATACGCGCGCTTTCCTACCGGGGGAACGATGCGGATAGCGCCCGCGTCTGCAATGACGGCTTCCGGCGTGGGGACTTCGTACCCGCTCGATGCGAATACTTTCAACTGTTCCGGCGCAAGCGCGTAGACCTCGCTGCCGAGTTGCTTTGAATACAGCTTTTTCATGTCTTTTGTACCTCGTATCTTTCCGGCGGTCGTAAGCAGCCGCCCATTTTTGGACACCATGCCGGGACGTACGGCAGAAACCGTTCAATGCCGACGATGTAACCGCACGTTTGCCCCGGCTCATAGCATCTGAAACACTTTTGACCATTTACCCAATCTTCCGTTACGACGCTGCCGCATCCGGCGCACGTCCGCGTATAGTCCGCGCGGGTCATTCGTCATAGTCCTCGTCGGAAAGAAGATCGTCGAGTTCAATCTGCCCCGGTAAAACGCCGTCCTCTATCCACCAATGAAACACGTCCCGCCCGGTTTCCCAACTTTGCTTTGTTGTCCTTCCTCGCCGCTTCCGTTCTTCCAGCATTCGCCCGAACGCTCGTATATACGCTTCCTGATATTTCGGATAGCGGGCAAACTCTGCGTTCCTGCCTGCTTTTCCAGCCATAGGGCAGCCGACGCACCCAACGCGGGAGTAACCACACTTGTAAAGCGGGTTTACCGGTATTTTTTCGGATTCGATATAGTCCCAAACGTCCGAATCCTTCCAGTCAATAATCGGATTGCAAACCGCTTTGCGCTGGCGCATACATGATTCAAAGAGCCTGCGGCGGTCATCATTATCATTGTTAATAATCACCTTTTCGCTCTTTTTACTTGCTATGTCCTCATAAATGCCCCTTTGCTTGCGTTTCGCGCTTTCCGCCCATCGCACGCCCGTTGTAATGTACCGCCCCTGTCCGCCTTGCTCCTTTAAGATTGAACAGCAATACCGTACTAACCGCGTCGGCGGCATAAGTTTTTGCGGAATTAAGCTCCACATTGTAACCCGTTCGCCCTTGTAATACGGGTAATTCAGAAAACATTTAACGCCTTTTTGCTCCAATCTTTTTAGTTCATTGCGAATGAAATAAACTGTTTCCGGCGCGTCAACCGTTGTGTGATTGTGCATGACTTCAAATTCGATTCCTGCCCGCTCTGCGAGGGCGATGCAAACCGAGCTGTCTTTTCCGCCGCTTGTCGTGACGATCAACGGCGCTTTGTAGAACCGCTCAGACATATTCGCGGCTTCTTGTAGCCGCATGATCGCCGTACGTTCCAAATCAGCCCCCATTTATTGACCCTCCTTGCAGCTTTCCACCGGAAGCGTCAAATACCAAAGCGCGCTGCCCCGAAGGGCTTCATTCGGGCAGTTGTCGCAGTTTTCCGCCGCGCACTGATCGCAGTAGATGCGATGAAACGCATTGTCCCACGGCGCATTGATCGCCGGAATCGCTTGCAGGAAATCCGCCAACGCCTGCGGGCTTGCCGTGATTCGGTCGAAAACGTTCATTTCACGCCTCCAGAATCCCGATGATTTCCGTTAGCTTCGTTTGGAGTTCCCGCCAATACTGCGCATTTGCCGCCGCGTGACGGAAGCGCGGCTGTCCGCCTGCGGTCTTTTCTTCGGCTAATTTGTCCCACGCCGCCGCTTCTTCTTCGCGCATTTTCGTAGTCATCAGGATATAGGCTATCAGGGTCGCGCGCTGTTCCGAGGTTAATGTCTTTTCGTTCATGGTATGAGCCTCCTTTTTCATTCTGTCGCTTTCCGGCAACCTCTTTTGCGGTATGCTTCGGTCACGCGCTTTTCTGCGACTTCTGCCCGGTATGCAGGGCGGCAGCGCGCGTTCAGTTCCGGCACTTCTCCGCGCTTGATTTCCCGGTAAATCGTCGCTTGACATTTGCCGATGCGCGCCGCGATTTCGCACGGCTTCGCGCCCGCGTTATACATTTCTTCGATGATTTTCCGATCTTCAAGCCCGATATTGTAGCTGTTCATTCCGTATCGCCTCCGTTTCCTGCGTTTTTGGGGATAAAAAATAAGCGCGTCAGAAGTAATAACTTCTTTCGCACTTAATAATAAACGGCGCAAAACATGGCGAAAATACAAAAAATGATTGACAAATCAAGGGGGTATCGGCTATAATACCACTTGTATGCTCCATGGGAGCAGCTAAATTCTTGACTCGCTGCGGCGGAGGCTGTACCGGCGTCCGCTGTTGAGCATATTTTTACAGGAGGTGTAGATTTCATGGCAACTGTTCGTACCTATCAGCCCAGAAAGCGTCACAGATCCAAGGTGCATGGCTTCAGAAAGAGAATGGCTACCGCCAACGGCCGCAAGGTCCTCGCCCGTCGCCGCGCCAAGGGCAGAGCAAAGCTCTCTGCGTAATCTGACGCGCCTACACCGCAGCACACATACAATTCGGGGTGAATGGAAGCAGTTCTGTTCGCCCCATCTGTTTATCAGCAGCTATTCAAAGGTGGGCGTTTATGCAGTTTTCTTCCTCGTTGAAGCTCAATCATATCTTCCGCCGTCTCTACCGCAAGGGAAGCAGCGCGGCCAACGGCTATCTCGTGCTCTACTGCCGGAAAAACGGTTCGCAGGCGAACCGCGTCGGTCTGACCGTCGGCGCGAAGCTGGCCCATGCCGTGCAGCGCAACCGGCTGCGCAGGCAGCTGCGTGAAATTTACCGGCTGCACGAGACTTCGTTTGCCCGTGGATATGATCTTGTCGTCGTCGCCCGGTCGCGCGCCATCGGCGCGGATTACGCGGCGCTGGAGCACGCCTATCTTTCGCTTGCCGCAAGGCTCGGCCTGCTGACGCAGAACACGCCGTGAAGCGCGTGCTCCTGTTTCTCATCCGCCTGTATCAGAAGTATCTCTCCCCCGGGCTTCCGCGCCGGTGTCGGTTCTCGCCGACCTGTTCGCAGTATGCGCTGGAGGCGATCACGAAATACGGCGCGGTGAAGGGCGGCTGGCTGGCGCTGAAGCGGCTGCTGCGGTGCAATCCCTTTTATAAGGGAGACTATTTTGACCCGGTGCCGTAGGGCAGCGTGGTTTTTCCCGTTGTCCGAACGCGTACCCCCATCACATTTGGAGGAACACAATGAAGAAAAAAGTCCTGATCTGGGTCCTTGCCGCCGTGCTTGTGCTGTCCATGGCCGGCTGCGCCGCCGGCGCTGTCAGCTCGAACGACAAATACGTGGGCATGGAGCCTACCGCAGCAGCTGAAGCTGCCGCCGCCGAGACGAAGGATACGACCAGCATTTCTGACCTGATCCGCGTCCCGTTCGGCTATCTGCTCGACTGGCTGTATACCTTCACCAACAACTACGGTCTGGCGCTGATTCTGTTCTCTCTGATCGTCAAGCTGGTGCTGCTGCCGATGTCGGTCAAGAGCAAGAAGAGTATGCTCAAGATGTCCCGTCTGTCGCCGCAGGTCAAGGCCCTTGAGGCCAAATACGGCGACGACAAGCAGAAATACCAGCTGGCCGTCCAGCAGATGTACAAGGAAGAGGGCGTGTCCATGGGCGGCGGCTGCCTGTGGTCGTTCATTCCGCTCCTCATCCTGCTGCCGCTTTACTACGTCATCCGTGAGCCGATCACGTACATGATGCACAACTCCCGCTCCATCTCCGAGGCCATCGTCGCCTTCCTGCAGGCCAGCGGCGAAAATCTCGGCAAAAACGCGTACTATGCCCAGCTGGCCGCCGCCGGTCATATCGGCGATTATGCGGACAAGCTCCGCGAAGTGCTCCAGAGCATTATGGGCTCGGATGTGAAGATCAATCTGCAGGCCATGAACTTCCAGTTCCTTGGCATTGATCTGGCCGCTATCCCCACGTTCCGCTTCTGGGACTGCGAGGGCTGGAGCGAGATCGGTCTGTTCCTGATCCCGGTCGTTTCTGCCGGTCTGCAGGCTGTGTCCATGTGGATCAGCCAGAAGATGAACAACCAGGTCGCCACGAACGCCGACGGCGAGCAGGATGTGGACGCCGCCAAGACCGCCAACCAGACCAACGCGACCATGATGCTCATGATGCCGCTCATGTCCCTCTGGATCGGCTTCTCCATGCCCGCCGCGATCTCCATCTACTGGATCGCGCAGGCCGTGTTCGGCGCTGTGCAGGATTATTTTCTGACGAAGCACTACCGCAAGGTCTATGACGAGGAAGACGCCGTCAAGCAGGAGATCGCCGCCAAGCGCCGCGCCGAGGAGGCCGAAAAGGAGCGCCAGCGCGCCCTGCGCCGCGAGCAGAACCCCGACGGCATCACCGACAACGTCAGCAAAAAGAAGATCCGTCAGCAGGAAAAGGAAGCCGCTGAAAAGGCGGCCAAAGCATACGAGGCCAGGAAGAACCCTGTGCAGGAATCCGAGGAAAAGAAGCCGCTTTCCGGCGACCCGGAGCGCCCGTACAGCCGCGGCCGCGCCTACGATCCTGCTCACTACGGCAGAAAGCGTCCTGCCGGCTCTGACGCAGAACAGACAGAGGAGTAATTATGGAGAAATTTATTACCGCAACCGGCAAAACGATCGATCTGGCCATCGCAGCGGCTCTGGAAGAGCTGCATATGGACCGTGACAGCGTTTCCGTTGAAGTTCTGGAAAACCCGAGATCCGGATTCCTTGGCATCGGTGCACAGCCCGCGCGCGTCAAGGTCACCTACGAAGCGCCCGACGAGGCCCCCAAGCCCGCCCTGTCTTCCGCGTCGCGCAGCAAGCCGAAAAAGCCCGCTGAGTCCAAGCCCGCAGACGGCGCAAAGGTCATCGCGCCCGCCGCCCCGAAGGTCATCGCGCCTGCCGCGCCCGAAGCGCCCCGCCCGCAGGATACGCGTGCTGCCGCGCCCAAGGCTCCGCAGCAGCCGCGTCAGGACCGCGCGCCGAAGCAGCGCGGCCCCAGACCGGAACGCCGCGACCAGAAGCCGCGCCAGCCGCAGCAGGCTGAAAAGCCCGCTGTCCCGGCAGAGCCGAAGGCCTATGCCCCCGCAGAGCCGGGCTCCAGGGAGGAGCGCATTGAGATCTTCATCAAGGGCCTTCTCGAGCACATGGGCTCCGATGCCGTGCCGCACGCCGTCAAGACCGGCGATGATACCTATCTGGTCGACCTCGTGGGCGAGAACCTCGGCATCCTCATCGGCCGCCGGGGCGAGACGCTCGACGCGATCCAGCATCTGACCAACTATGCCGTCAACCGCGGCCAGAACAAGCGCGTGCGCATCAACGTTGACGCCGAGAGCTACCGCCTCAAGCGCGAGCAGGCGCTGCAGCGCCTGGCCCAGAAGGTCGCAGGCAAGGTCACCCGCTACCGCCGGAACATCACGCTCGAGCCGATGAACGCCTATGAGCGCCATGTGATCCATGCCGCGCTGCAGGATCATCCCGACGTGACCACCTTCTCCACCGGCACCGAGCCGAACCGCCGCATCGTCGTGGCCTACAGCCGCTACAAGTCGGCAGAGGCCGCCGTCAAGAAGGATTTCCCGGAAACAGAAGAGGAATAAGCAAAAGTCAGGGGCTGCAGCGAGTTTATTTCGCTGCAGCCCCTTTGTTGTTGATTTTGCTATTCCTCGTCCCGTTCGCGCAGACCTGCGACGGAGCTGACGGGCAGCGAGAAGCAGATTGCACCGGCCTTTGTGCCGGGGCCTGCATTTTCGTTGATCGCGCGCATGATCGCGGCCTTTTCGTCCGCGTAGGCGATGATGTAGACCATATCCTTTTCGTCGGCCAGACTCACGCCGAAGAATTTCTCTCCGCGCTTCGAGCCTGTGCCCTTGGCGTGCAGCACCGTGCCGCCGCCTGCGCCTGCGGCCCGTGCGGCGTCCATGACGAGATCGGCGTAGCCCTCGTTCAGGATCACGACGATCAGCTCATGATTGAATTCCATATGCGGCGTTCCTCCTGTTTTCAGATCGTTGGTCAGATAGGCGAGCGTTCTGCCGCCCGCCACGCTCTTGAGCGGCACGGTCAGCAGAATCCCGTTGCCGGGAATGTCGAGAAACAGCTTGCGCTTGGCGGCCTTGACGAGCTGCGCGGCCTCCTGCGCGCTTGCGACGGAGGTGGTGACGGTCTTGGGCGTTTCATCCAGACCGTAGACGGCCAGATGCTCGTTTTTGGCCGTGCCCCTTCCGGGGGCGCTGAGGATCATCGGCAGACCCGTCTCGCGGAACAGGGCGTTCATGGCCTCGCCGCGGTCGGAATCGGTAACGGCAATGATATAATATAATTCCATATCAGCAGGCCTCCCACAGTTCGATGATCTCGTTGTCGCCGAAGTCCGGCAGAGCCGGTTCCTTTTCGGCGCGGCGGGATTTGATCACGTAGATCGCACCCATGACCTGCACGGTGATGAGCGGCATCATCGCGACCAGCGCGACAAGGCCGAATGCGTCCGTCATGACATTCCCGCCCAGCGCTTCGCAGGCCCCCATGGCGAACGGCAGCATGAACGTCGCCGTCAGCGGGCCGGAGGCTACGCCGCCGGAGTCGAACGCGATGGCCGTAAACGTGCGCGGCACGAAGAACGACAGGGCCAGCGCGATAAAATACCCCGGCACAAGGAAGTACATGATCGAAACGCCCGTGATGACGCGCAGCATGGCAAGTCCGCCTGCGGCGGAAACGGCGATGGACAGGCTCATGCCCATAGCCTTTGCCGAGATCGCGCCCGCGCTTAAATCCTCGACCTGCCGGTTGAGGATGTGGACGGCAGGTTCGGCGTTGATGATGAACCAGCCCATCAGCATGGCCAGCGGAATGAGCAGCCACAGCTTCCATCCCTCCGTCAGCGCCGCGCCCAGCGCATAGCCGACCGGCGAGAAGCCGACGTTCACGCCCGTCAGAAACAGGACGAGTCCCGCGTATGTATACAGAATGCCCACCATGACCCGCAAAAACGGCAGCCTCCGCAGCCGCAGCGAGACGATCTGGAAGATCAGGAAGAACACCACGATCGGCAGCAGCGCCAGCGTGACCTCCTTCAGATATTCCGGGAAGGCGTGCAGATAATCCCGGCCCAGCGCGACGGTATTGGTGATGGCGGCGGCAGTCTCGCTTTCCGCCTGTGCGGGCTGCGTCTTGTAGATCGCGCCCAGCAGCAGCACCGACGCGATCGGCCCGATGGAACACAGCCCGACAAGGCCGAACGAGTCCGCTTTCGCATTTTCGTCGGAACGGATGGACGCAACGCCAACGCCGAGCGCCATGATGAACGGCACGGTCATCGGCCCGGTCGTCACGCCGCCGGAGTCAAACGCGACAGCGAGAATGCCCTGATCGGACAGGAACGCCGCGAGAAAGACCAATACATAGAACATGATCAGCAGCAGCCGCAGCGAAATGCCGAACAGAATACGCACCATGCAGAGCATCAGGAAAATACCCACGCCGACGGAGACGGTCAGGATGAGGACCGTTTTGTCAATCTCCGGCACGTTGGCTGCCAGCACCTGCAGATCCGGCTCGGCCACCGTAATGGCGACGCCCAAAAGGAAACTGACGATCAGGATCAGCCCAAGCCTGCGCGATTTTGTCAGCTTCGCGCCCATGTAGTTGCCGATCTTGCTCATGGACATTTCCGCGCCGAGCGTGAACAGTCCCATGCCCAAGATCAGCATGGCCGTCGCCAGCACGAACGAGAGCATCAGCCCCGTATCGACCGGCACGAGCACGAAGCAGATCGTCAGCACGATCAGGCTGATCGGCAGCACGGAGGCCGCAGCCTCCTTCAGTTTTTCCAGTAACACCTGTTTGCGGTACAAAGCCTCACTCCTATTTCAAGAATTGTTCTTATTTTATCAGAAAAATCCCGTTCTGAACAGAGCGGAAATGTAAAAAGGCTGTTAATTTTATGCACCGTGTATTTTTATGCAGTTTCACCAAAGAATCATCGATTTACTTGACGAAAGGACAGAAAGCCAATACAATAAGAAAGCTTATGCGCAGACTCCTGGCTGCATACGCGGCCGGGGGTGAGATTTTATGAAGAAGAGAGAGTATTTTATGGAGAAGAAACCCGCGCGCGCCATTGCCCTGCTGCCCATCGGGGTGTTCCTTGTTTTGTATCTGGGGCTGGGCTGCCTGTTTGAATACGGCCTGAAAATTGAAATGGGCTTTTACAACATTCCAATCGTCGTGGCGTTTCTGGCCGCGATCCTCGTCGCCTGCCTACAGAACCGGGCGCTGTCGTTTGACGACAAGCTGGAGGTCATGGCAAAGGGTGTCGGCGATAAGAATATTATGACGATGATCCTGATCTTTCTGGCCGCCGGTGTGTTCGTCGGCGTCGTGGGCCGCAGCAGCGCGGAGTCCGTCGCGTATTTCATGCTTGCGCATATCCCGGCGCGATTCGCCGTTGCGGTGCTGTTCATCGTCTCATGCTTCGTCTCGACGGCCATGGGCACGTCCTGCGGCACGATCACGCTGATCGTCCCCATCGCCGTCGCCGTGGCGAAGGCGTCGGGGTTCCATCTGGCGCTGTGCATCGGCTCCGTCATGGGCGGTGCGATGTTCGGCGACAATCTCTCGTTCATCTCCGATACGACCATCGCCGCCTGCAGCACGCAGGGCTGCGAAATGAAGGACAAATTCCGCACAAACTTCCGCATTGCGCTTCCGGCGGCGCTGGTGGCGCTGGCGCTGATCCTCGTGTTCTCGCTGAAAAGCGATATTGGCGCGGTAGAGATCCCGGAATACCATCTGCTGCAGACCGTCCCGTATCTGCTGGTGCTCGTTGGCGGTGTGGCGGGCGTTAACGTGTTCCTCGTGCTGCTGACCGGCATTTTCTCCGGCGCCATCATCATGCTCGCCACCGGTGCGGTGCACCCGACCGAGCTGCTGGGGAACATGGGCTCCGGCGCGTCCGGGATGTTTGAGACGATCATGGTCACGATCCTTGTCTCGGCCATGTGCGGCCTCATCCGCGAATACGGCGGCTTTGAAGCGCTGCTCGGCTTTATCCGCCGCATTTTCCACGGCAACAAGGGCGGCCAGCTGGGCATCGGATTGCTTGTCGGCGCGATGGACATTGCCACGGCCAACAATACCGTCGCCATCGTCATGGCCGGTCCCATCGCGAAGCAGATGAGCGAGGAATACGGCATCACGGGCAAGAAGAGCGCGTCGCTGCTCGACACCTTCTCATGCATCTTCCAGGGCATCATCCCCTACGGCGCGCAGATGCTGCTGGCGATCTCCGCCGCCGCAGAGCTTGGCGAAACGCTCACCGCGTTCCAGATTATCCCGTTCCTGTTCTACCCCTACCTGCTGCTCATCAGCTCGCTGGTGTTTATCTTCCTTGTGCCGGAAAGAAAGTAAGTGGATCGAGCACAGGCAACCACAAAACTGAACGGCTTTCGGTGAATACGCTCCGCCCCTACGAACGCATTGCTGCCTGAAACGGGCAGCAATGCGTTTTGATCGTATAAGCCGAGGCCCCGCAGACGGCGGGGCCTCGGTTTTTGCGTTTATTGTTCTGCTGCGTGCAGGATGACGGTCAGCAGCTCGTCGCGGCCGTCGCCCTTTTCGGCGGAGAAGGGGATCAGGCGCACGTCATCCGGCAGGGACAGCACCTCGCGGATGCGGGCAAGATTTGACTCGATCTCGCTCTTTTTGAGCTTATCAAGCTTGTTGGCCACGACCACGAAGGGCTTGCCGGACTGCAGAAAGTAATTCGCCATGACCACATCGTTTGCTGTCGGCGCATGGCGTGCGTCGACGAGCATGACGCCGAAGGTAAGCGTATCCGGCGCGGCAAAATAGGCCTCCATGAGCCTGCCCCAGCGCTCTTTTTCTTTCTGTGGGACCTTGGCGTAGCCGTAGCCCGGCAGGTCGACGAGGTACATGGCCTCATCAATGCGGAAAAAGTTGATGTGCGTGGTCTTGCCGGGGGCCTCGCCGACGCGGGCGAAGTTCTTACGCAGCAGAAGCTTGTTGATGACGGAGGACTTTCCGACGTTGGACTTGCCCGCAAACGCGATCTGCGGCAGGCCGTCCTTCGGGCAGTCGGCGACGGAGGTGACGGAGCGGACAAATTCCGCGTTATGCAGATTCATGCAGGCCTCCTCACTGCCGGATGCCGGGCTTGCGGCGCGTTTTGGGTGCGGGGATCGGCAGCGCGGGCGCGGCGGGAACCGAAATTGTCCCCGCTGCATCGTCTGCGGGCAGAAGGGCAGCCTCCAGCACGCGGTCGGCACTGGAAACCGTGATGAATTGCAGCGCCTGCCGCACGGTCTGGTCGATCTCCTCCAGATCCTTTTCGTTTTCCGCCGGGATGATGACGGTCTTGACCCCGTGGCGCAGAGCAGCCATGGTCTTTTCCTTCAGCCCGCCGATTGCGAGCACGCGGCCCCGGATGGAAATTTCACCCGTCATGGCGACGTCGCGCCGCACGGGGCGGTTCGTAAGCGCCGAGACGATGGCGGTGCAGATCGTGATACCGGCGGACGGCCCGTCCTTCGGGACGGCTCCCTCCGGGAAGTGGACGTGAATGTCCTTTGTCTTGTAGAAATCAGGAGCAAGGCCCAGCGCCTTTGCGCGCGAGCGGATAAAGCTCATGGCCGCGAAGGCGGATTCCTTCATCACGTCGCCCAGATTGCCGGTCAGTTCCAGCTTGCCGGTACCGTCGACCACGTTGACCTCGACCTCAAGCGTCGTGCCGCCGACGGCTGTCCACGCAAGGCCCGTGACAAGCCCGACCTGATCGGTCGTGACGTTTGCCTCCGGCAGGAATTTGCGGACGCCGAGGAAGTCTTCGAGATTGCCGCCGGTGATGGAAATGCGCTTGGGCGGCTCGTCGGAGACGAAGCGCATGGCGCACTTGCGGCAGAGCGCGGCGATCTGCCGCTCAAGACTGCGGACGCCGGATTCGCGCGTGTAGCAGGCAATGATCTCGCGGATCGCGTCGTCGGAGACGCGCACCTGCGTGCGCTTCATGCCGTGCTTTTTCAGCTGCTTCGGCAGCAGGTGCCGCTTGGCGATCTGCAATTTTTCCTCGTCCGTGTAAGACCCCAGCTCAATGACCTCCATGCGGTCGAGCAGGGCGCGGGGGATGGTGTCGGTCGTGTTGGCAGTGGTGATGAACATACAGTGCGACAGATCGAACGGCACCTCAATATAATGGTCGCGGAAGCTGGAATTCTGAGCAGAGTCCAGCACCTCCAGCAGCGCGGACGACGGATCGCCCTTATAATCGCTGCCGAGTTTGTCAATTTCGTCGAGCAGCAGCAGCGCGTTTTTGCTCTTGGCCTGAATCAGAGCCGTCATGATGCGGCCCGGCATAGCGCCGATATATGTCTTGCGGTGGCCGCGAATCTCGGCCTCGTCACGCACGCCGCCGAGAGACAGGCGGGCCAGCTTCCGGTTCAGCGCCCGGGCAATGGAAATCGCGACGGACGTTTTGCCCACGCCCGGAGGGCCGACAAGGCAGAGGATCTGCCCCGGCAGCTCCGGAGCCAGCTGGCGCACGGCCAGCGTTTCAAGAATGCGCTTTTTGACCGTCTCAAGGCCGAAGTGATCCTCGTCGAGAATTTTCGCAGCGGCCTTTACATCCAGCCGCTCCTTCGTCTCTTTGTTCCACGGCAGGTCGAGGATCGTGTCGAGATAATTGCGCAGAACGGAGGCCTCGGCGGAGCCGGGCTGCTGGCGCGCGAAGCGCGAAACTTCACGCAGCAGCTTTTCCTCCGTCTCCTGCGGAAGCTTCAGCGCCTGAATTTTGGTGCGGTAGCTGTCCGCGTCGCTGTCGTCGTCCTCACCGAGTTCTTCGCGGATGACGTGCAGCTGCTCGCGCAGATAATAATCGCGCTGGTTCTGGTTGACATTCTGCTGCACCTGATCGTTGATCTCGCTTTCCAGCCGCAGAATGTCAAGCTCCTTCGCCATCATGCGGATGCACAGCTCCAGCCGGTGAACGGGCGGCAGCGTTTCGAGCACGCGCTGCTTGTCCTCGTAGCCGAACGTCGCGTTCTGGGCGATGAAATCGGCCAGCTCGCCTGCGTTGTCGGTAGCGGAGCCTTGCAGCAGGTTTTCCTGCCCGGATTTGACGGCCAGATCGATAAACTGCTCAAACAGCTGGTGCGCCTGCCGCACGAGCGCCTGCGTGCGCGGTACGGCGGCGTGATAGCCCGGCTCGTCCAGCTCCATCGCGCGGGCGAAGAGATACGGCTCGGCGTGGATCATGTCGGTCAGCTGCGCACGGTATTTGCCCTCGACGAGAATGCGCATATTATCGCCCGGCAGACGCAAAATCTGCCGCACATAGGCCACAGTGCCGACGGAATACAGGTCGGTCTTCTTCGGCTCGTCGCACTGCACGTCGCGCTGGGCGACAAGGAAGATCATCTGATCGGCCCGCATGGCCTCCTCAACGGCGCGGGCAGACCGGCTCCTTCCGACGTCGAAATGCGTCACGCAGCCGGGGAACACCACGATCCCGCGCAGCGGCAGGACCGGCAGGCAGGCAAGGGGTTTATAGTCGCTCATAAAAGTTGTCTCCTTTCGCGGAGGATAAAAATACGCAGGAAGGGAGCGCACGCTCCCTTCCTGTTTGTTGTGTTACAGCGTTACGCCTGCGTTCTTGATGGGAGCGCGGGGTTTTGAAGCGTCGCGGGTGATCTGGGGCGGTTCGCCTTCGCACACGCAGCGCTCGGTGATGCAGACGGACTGGATGGTGGGGTCGGACGGGATCTCGTACATGATCTTCGTCATGATCTCCTCCATGATCGCGCGCAGGCCGCGCGCGCCGATCTGGCGCTCGATGGCCTTTTCCGCGATGGCCTCCAGCGCGCCCTTTTCGAAGCTCAGCTCGACCTGATCATAGGACAGCAGCTTGTGGTACTGCTTGCAGAGCGCGTTTTTCGGCTCCGTCAGGATGCGCACCAGATCGTCCTTGTCAAGCCCGCGCAGGGACGTGATGACCGGCAGGCGGCCCACAAGCTCCGGAATAATGCCGAACTTCAGCAGATCATGCGGCTGCACGAGCTGGAAGAGCTTTCCGACGTTGTGGTCGCCCTTGCTCTTGACCGTGGAGTTGAAGCCCACGGCGGAGGTATCGGTGCGCTGCTCGATGATCTTGTCAAGCCCGTCGAACGCGCCGCCGCAGATGAAGAGGATGTTGGTCGTGTCGACCTGAATGAACTCCTGCTGCGGGTGCTTGCGTCCGCCCTGCGGGGGGACATTTGCGACCGTGCCCTCGACGATCTTCAAAAGCGCCTGCTGGACGCCCTCACCGGAGACATCGCGGGTGATGGAGGTGTTCTCCGACTTACGGGCGATCTTGTCGATCTCGTCGATATAGATGATGCCGCGCTCGGCCAGCTCTACGTCGAAATCCGCCGCCTGCAGAAGCCGGAGCAGGATGTTTTCGACGTCTTCGCCCACATAACCGGCCTCGGTCAGCGTGGTCGCGTCCGCGATGGCGAACGGCACGTTGAGGATCTTGGCCAGCGTCTGGGCAAACAGTGTCTTGCCGGAGCCGGTGGGGCCGATGAGCAGAATGTTGCTCTTCTGCAGCTCCACGTCGGAGTCGTTCTGGAAATAAATGCGCTTATAGTGGTTATAGACCGCCACGGACAGGGCGATTTTTGCGTCGTCCTGACCGATGATATAGTGGTCCATGTAGGTCTTGATCTGCTGCGGCGTGGGGAGCGTGTCGGGCAGTTCAAGCTGCTGCTCGTTCAGGCCGTTGTGCATTTCATCGTGCAGGATGGACGAGCAGAGCTCGACGCATTCATTGCAGATGTAGACATTGGGACCGGCGATGATGCGGCCGACCTGCTCCTGTTTTTTGCCGCAGAAGGAGCAGCGGATGGAGTCTCTTGCCAAGCTGGACTCCTCCTTTCAGGGATTATTGTCTCTTGTAGATGACCTTGTCAACAAGGCCGTAGGCCTGCGCCTCTTCAGCGGTCATGAAGTTGTCGCGCTCGGTATCGATCTTGATCGTCTCAAGCGGCTTGCCGGTGTTGGCGGCAAGGATCTCGTTCAGACGCTGCTTGATCTTCAGCATCCGTTCGACCTGGATCTGCATGTCGGTCGCCTGCCCCTGCGTGCCGCCGGAGGGCTGGTGGATCATGATCTCCGCGTTGGGAAGCGCAAGGCGCTTGCCCTTCGTGCCGGAGGACAGCAAAAACGCGCCCATCGACGCGGCCATGCCCACGCAGATGGTGGACACGTCGCACTTGATGAACTGCATGGTGTCATAGATCGCCATGCCGTCGGTCACGCTGCCGCCGGGGGAGTTGATGTAGAACTGAATGTCCTTATCGGGGTCCTGTGCCTCAAGATAGAGCATCTGCGCAACGATCAGACTGGCAGTGGTGCTGTTGACCTCTTCGGACAGGATGATGATACGGTCGTTGAGCAGGCGGGAGAAGATATCATACGACCGCTCGCCGCGGCTTGTCTGCTCGACAACATACGGAACCAAACTCATAATTTGGGATTCTCCTTTCAGACGGATGTCAGGTTGGCTGTAGGATTCTACCCAACGGGCCGGAGAATTATTCCTCGGTCTTGGCCTCTTCGGCGGGAGCCTCAGCGGCGTCTTCCTTCTTGGCGGCCTTCTTTGCCGTCTTCTTTTCCTTCTCGACGGGCTTTGCATTGTCCACGATCAGCTTGACAGCCTTGCGGCCCTTCAGATCGGACTTGACGGCCTCGACATCGACCATTTCCTTGATCTTGTCCAGCTCCATCTTATACTGCTCGGCCATCTTCTTGAGTTCTTCTTCGACTTCCTCTTCGGTCACGTCGAGGTTCTCCTGATGGACGATCTCGCTGAGCAGGATGTTGCTGCGGACGGTCTGCTCGGCCATCGGACGCATGGAATCGCGCATACCCTTGACGTCGCCGCCGATCATCTTGAGGTAGTCATCCATCTTCATGCCCTGAGACTGCAGCTGATAGGCAAACTGCTCAAGATGCTTGTCGACCTGCTCGTCGATCATGCAGGCGGGAATGTCGCAGGTCATGTTCTTGCCTGCGAGGACGACGGCTTCGTTTTCAAAGTCGCGGTCAACAGCTTCCTGCCGCTTTGCGGCGAGGTCGGCCTTGATGCTCTTCTTGAGCGCGGCCAGCGTGTCGTATTCGGAGACATCCTTGGCAAACTCGTCGTCGAGTTCGGGCTTGATGGTCTCCTTGACCTCGTGGATCTTGCACTTGAAGGTTGCTTCCTTACCGGCAAGCTCCTTGGTGTAGTTCTCGGGGAAGGTCACGACGACATCCTTCTCGTCGCCTGCCTTGAGGCCGACAAGCTGATCCTCGAAGCCGGGGATGAACGCGCCGGAGCCGAGCGTCAGGGTATAGCCCTCGGCCTTGCCGCCGTCAAACGGCTTGCCGTCTACGAAGCCCTCAAAGTCCAGAACGACGGTGTCGCCGGTCTTCGCTTCGCGGTCAACTGTCTCGATGCGGGCGTTGCGCTCCTGCATACGGGAAAGCTCTGCGTCGACCTCTGCCTTGGAGATGGAGACGGTTTCCTTGGGAACCTCGATGCCCTTGTATTCGCCGAGGGTGACCTCGGGATAAAGCTCGGTGGAGACAGTCAGCACGACGCTGCCGTCTTCGGGGGTCTGCATATCGGTAACGGAGGGCTGGCCGACAGCCTTGAGCTCCTGCTTGACAATGGCAGCCTCGTAAATGTCGGGGAAGATCTCGTTCACGGCGTCTTCATAGAACACCTGAGAGCCGTACATGCGCTCGACGAACTTGCGCGGAGCCTTGCCCTTGCGGAAGCCGGGGATCATGATGTCCTTGCGGATCTTGGCATACGCCTTGTCCAGCGCGGTCTGGAACTCGTCCTTTGCGATCTCAACGGTAACCTTTGCGCTGCCGTTTTCTTTCTCTACGTTTTTGACGTTCATTGTGGTACTTTCCTCCTATGCGGTGCGGCTTATAAAAGGCCGTAATTCACCATTCTCATTTGAATCCGCTCTATTCTACCAGACTTCATACAAGAAATCCACTGTTTTTTCAGGAATTTATCCGAATTCAGAAAAAATTCAAAATCTTTCCGCCCATTTGCCGTCTATCCGATGCGCTGCGGCTGAAAATCGACGTGATCTGCCGAAACAAGGCGGTACTGCACGCCCTGATAGTCGTCCTCCAGCGCCAGCCGGATGGAGTCGGCGTGCAGGTGGCCATAATAGCAGCGCGTCACGCCGTACTGATTCAGAAGCGCCAGAATTTCCGAACAGGCGTACCCGCGGTAGCGCGGCGGATAGTGCAGGAAGCAGTATTTTTCCGCGTCCCCTGCCAGCTGCAAAGAGCGTTCGAGCCGCCCAAGCTCCCGCCGGAAAATTTTCTCGTCGTGGCTGCCCTCCTTCTGCGCGTCATAGAACCACCCGCGCGTGCCGCACAGGGCGATATCGCCGTAGAAGAAGCAGGAATTATTCAGGACGTGAAAATCCGCAAAGCCGTGCTCCGCGCAGAAGCGGTCAAAGGCCCGCAGCGTCGTCCACCAGTAGTCATGGTTGCCCTTGAGGATGATCTTGCGGCCGGGGATGGCGTTCATAAAGGAAAAATCCTCCGCCGCGTCGTCAAGGCTCATCGCCCAGCTGAGATCGCCGAGCAGAATGGTCGTGTCCTCCGGGCCGATGACCTTCAGATTTTCCCGCAGCTTTTCCATATACCCTGTCCAGCGGCCCCCGAACACGTCCATCGGCTTGTCCGCCGGGCCGAGCGACAGGTGCAGATCTCCAATCGCGTACAGGGCCATCAGCGCAGAAACTCCGTCACGACGGCGCGCATATCGCCCCTGTCCGTGACCTGATCGAAGCGCACGGGCTTGCCTGCAAGGCTTGCCAGCGGCTTCGGAGCCGGACGGCCCGTCTCGGCCGTGAGCTGCGCGAGCACGCCCGTGCCGGGCGCGTGCTCCGTCACGCCGAGCGCGTCCAGAACGCTTGCGCAGAACTTAAACGGGCTTGCCGTGGATTCCACGACGGTCAGCGTCTGATCGCCTGTCCCGGAGCGGTACGCGTCCAGAACCGTGCAGGCCACGGCAGTGTGCGTGTCGAGCAGATAGCGGCTCTCGCGGAATGTTCTGCCGATGGTCTGCGCGCCCTGCGCGTCCGTGCAGAAGCCGCAGGAAAATTCCGCCTGCACCGCCTGAAGCACCCGGTCGGAGACGGTATATGTTCCCGTCTCGGAAAGCTTCTGCATATAACCGCGCACTTCCTCGTCCGATCCGGACAGCAGGGACAAAAGCCGTTCGAGATTCGACGAGATCAGGATATCCATCGACGGCGAAGCCGTCTGGTAAAACGGCCGGTTGCGGTCGTAGGTGCCGGTCTTGATAAAGTCGGTCAGGACATTGTTCTCGTTCGACGCGCAGATGAGCCTGCCGATGGGCACGCCCATCCTCTTCGCGTAGAAGCCGGAGAGAATGTTGCCGAAGTTGCCTGTCGGGACGCAGAAATTGACGCGCGTCCCGGCTTCGATGGTCCCAGCGTTCAGCAGGTCGCAGTAGGCCGAGACGTAATGCACGATCTGCGGCAGGAGCCTGCCCCAGTTGATGGAGTTGGCCGAGGACAGGAAGTATCCGCGCCCGGCAAGCTCCTCGCGCAGCGCCTCGTCAGAGAAAATGCGCTTCACGCCGGTCTGCGCGTCGTCAAAGTTGCCGCGCACGGCGCACACGCCGACGTTTCTGCCCTCCTGCGTGACCATCTGGAGCTTCTGCATCTCGGAAACGCCGCCGTCGGGATAGAACACAAGGATTTTCGTGCGGTCCACATCGCGGAAGCCCTCAAGCGCGGCCTTGCCCGTGTCGCCGGAGGTCGCGACGAGGATGCAGACGGTCTTCTCCTCGCCCGTTTTCCGGAGCGAGGCCGTCAGCAGATACGGCAGCATCTGCAGCGCCATATCCTTGAATGCGCACGTCGGCCCGTGCCACAGCTCCTGAATATACGTGTTTTCCGTCAGCTTTACGACGGGCGCTGCGGCAGGCGTGTCAAATTTCGCCGGGCCGTAGGCGCTTTTCGCAAAGCCCAGCAGCTCCTCCTCGGTAAACTCATCGAGATAGCGCTTCATGAGCTTCGCGGCCCGTTCGGGATAGGAAAGCGCGGCGAGCGCTTTGATCTCGTCCATGGTGAGCTGCGGAATTTCCTCCGGCAGATACAGCCCGCCGTCACGGCTGAGGCCCTCGACAATGGCCTGACTGGCCGTTAAGCGGCGGCCTGCGTCCCGCGTACTTACATAATACATAGTTTCACGACCTTCATGAGAGAATTGCAGAACAGGTTCTGTATGGTTTCATCGGAATATCCGGTAGTTTTCAAAAAATCACCGAGCCGGTTATAATCGTCCAGCCCGGAAAAGCCCTCCGGCAGTAAATCACAGCCGTCCAGATCTGCGCCGAGGGCAATGTGGCCCTCACCGTCCAGCTCCAGAAACCGGTCAAGATGGCGGCGCAGATCGTCAAACGACGCGCGGGGCGCTTGCGTCAGGAACGGCGTGTAGAGGTTCAGTCCCGCTGTGCCGCCAAGATCGCGGATGGCCCGGAACTGGTCGTCCGTCAGATTGCGCGGGTGCGGGCAGACGGCAAACGAATCGGAGTGACTTGCGATGACAGGCTTTTCGGCCAGCCCGATCATGTCCCAGAAGCCCTTTTCGGACACATGGCTCACGTCGACGAGCATCCCGAGCGCCTGCGCCCGCTTAAAAAAGTGCCTGCCCTTTTCCGTCAGCCCTTCGTCCGAGCCGCACGGCGCGGCAAGGCTGTTCGGAAGGTTCCATACAAGCGAGATCATCCGCACACCCATTTCATACGCGCGTTCCAGCAGCCCTTCGTCCTCGCGCACGGCCTCCGCGCCCTCAATGGCGAGAAACGCGGCGCATTTGCCGCTCTGCATGGCAGCTTCGGCCTCACTTGCTGTGCGGCAGAGCGTGATCTTGTCCGCATTCTCGCGCAGCTGCGCGTCAAAATAATCCAGCGCACGGGCGAAGATCTCCGGCCGCGGCAGCTTTGCCTCGACCCATGCGGTGCAGAACGCGAAAAACTGCGCCCATGCGCCAAGCCGCTGCGCCCGTGCGAGTGAAACGGCCAGCGTGTTTTCCAGCAGCGGCTGATTTTGCAGCCAGAGTTCGATGGGCGTGTCGCAGTGGCCGTCAAAAACGCGGTAATTTGTCAAAATGCGTCCTCCATATGGGTGATCTGCGGGCGGCGGGTCTGCGTGCCGTCGGGCGCATAGATTTCGATCACGTCGAAGCGCGGCTGCAGCGGCGTTTCGTGCTGAGATAAATATAAAAGCGCGGTCGTGCGCAGGCGCTGCTGCTTGCGCGCGTCGACAAATTCCCGCGCGGCGGCGAAATCCGCCGATTTTCGCAGTTTGACCTCGCAGAAGACGAGATACTGCCGGTTCGACGCGATGATATCGATCTCGCCGAGCCGCGTGCGGTAGTTCATGGCCTCGATGCGGTAGTGCTTTTTGCGCAGATACTCCGCGGCCAGCGCCTCGCCCCATGGGCCGGACAGGTCACGGGTTCTCATAGAATTTTTTGAGGAATGTTTTTCTGTGGATCGGACTGGGGCCGAATTCACGCAGCGCTTCATAGTGCCGCTTCGTGCCGTAGCCCTTGTGGACGGCGAAGCCGTACTGCGGGTACTGCGCGTCGTATTCCTCCATCAGCCGATCCCGCGTGACCTTGGCCAGAATCGACGCGGCGGCGATGGAGGCGGACAGACTGTCGCCCTTGACGATGGTCCGGACCGGCAGACCGAAATCCTTCGTCCGGTTGCCGTCGATGAGCGCAAGCTCCGGCTGCGGGGAGAGCTTCTGCATGGCGCGCTCCATGGCCAGAAACGTCGCCTGTAAAATATTGATCTCGTCGATCTCCTGCTCGCTCGCAAACGCGATACCGTAGGACACGGCCTGCGCGGTAATGACGTCGTACAGCTCCCGGCGCTTTTTGTCCGTGAGCTTTTTCGAGTCGTTGAGGCCGGGGATTTCCAGCCCCGGCGGCAGCATGACCGCCGCCGCACATACCGGCCCGGCCAGCGGCCCGCGCCCCGCTTCGTCCACGCCGCACACCAGTTTGATGCCTGCGTCGAACGCTTCGCGTTCATACAGCCAAAGATCGATCGGTGCTTCCTGTCTCATTGCATGTCCTCCGGGCTTTCGAGCGTCAGCTTGCCGAGCTTGCCGCTTCTGTAATCGTCCATGAGCGCCTTTGCCATGCGCTCGGTGTTGACCTCGCCGCCGGAGACGAGATAGCCGCGCTTTTTCCCGGCCAGCTGCAAAAGCTCGTATCCGTCCGCATCCTCCGGCGCTTCGAGCTTATAGCGCTCGGAAAGCGTCTGCGGGTAATACTTTGCCAGCAGCGCGATAAAATGGCAGGCCAGCGTCTCGGTGTCGATCACGTCCTCCTTGACGGCGCCCGTGTAGGCAAGGCGCATCCCGACCTCCGGGTCTTCGAACTTCGGCCACAGAATGCCCGGCGTGTCCAGAAGCAGCAGCCCCTGGTCGACCGTGATCCACTGCTTGCCGCGCGTAACGCCGGGGCGGTTTTCGGCCTTTGCGCCCTTGCGCCCGGCGATCTGGTTGATGAACGTCGATTTTCCCACGTTCGGGATACCGACGACCATGAGCTTCAGGGGCCGTCCCACCTGTCCCTTTTCCGCGTACCGCGCCAGCTTTTCCGCCAGCAGCGTGCGCACCGCCGGGACGAAGCCGGAAATGCCCTTTTTCGTCTTGCAGTCGGTCTGCAAAACGGCATAGCCCTTCGCACGGAAGTGCTCTGCCCATTTTTTCGTCAGCGCCGGGTCTGCCATGTCGATGCGGTTCAGGACGATCATGCGCGGCTTATTGCCGCAGATGGCGTCGATATCCGGGTTGCGGCTGGCAATCGGGATGCGCGCGTCGAGAATTTCGCACACGGCGTCGACGAGCTTCACATCCTCCTCGATCATCCGGCGCGTCTTGGTCATGTGGCCGGGGTACCACTGGATATTCATGGTGCTCCGGTTCGTGTCTTCCTGCTTCATGATACCGCTCCGAATCTGTGCCAGCTGCGCCCGCCGGTCACGGCTCCAAATTCATTCGTCTGCCGTCCGGGGAAGACCACGAGCAGAACCTTTCCCAAAACAGCCTCTTTTTTCACACAGCCGACGTCGGAGAACCGGCTGTCCTCCGAATGGTTGCGGTTGTCGCCCATGACAAACAGCTCGCCCTCCGGCACGGTGACCGGATAGTCGAGCGCTTTGCCGTATTCGGCGTAGCTCAGATAGGTCGGCTCAAACGTATACGGCTCGTCCAGCGCCTGTCCGTCGACGTAGACGACGCCCGCGTCAAAATCAATGTCCACCGTCTGCCCGCCGACCGCGATCACGCGCTTGACCAGCAGCTCGTCATTCTCGGAAAACGGCGGCGTATACAAAACGACGATATCGCCCTGCTTCGCGTCCCGATAGAGAAAATTGCTCTCCAGCACCAGATAGTCCTTGTCGACCAGCGTCGGGTACATCGAGCTGCCGCTCACGCCGTTCAGACGGAAAAAGAATACGAAGACCAGCGTGATGACCGCCAGCATCCGCACCAGATCGAACAGGCTCAGATACGCCTCATAGCCCTTGGGAAGCGGCTGCTTTTCCGGCTTTTCCTGCGTTTCGGACGGCTGTGCCTGCAAATTCTTGTCTTCCTGTTCCATATTAAAAATCCCCCATTTCGGAAGAAGCGTAAAATCAAAAATAGTATACACGATTTCTTCCAATAAAGAAAGAGGAAAATGACCTTTTCTTGCGGCTGGACGCCGGGTGTGCTATACTGAGAGAAAAAGAAGCTCGGGAGGCGGACGGATGTACCGTATTTTGCTGGTCGAGGACGACCCCGGCATCGCGCAGGCCGTCTGCGCGCATCTGCGGCAGTGGGAGCTGGACGCGCGGTGCGTGCAGAATTTCCGCGCCGTCATGGAAGAATTCACAGCCTTTGACCCGCAGCTCGTGCTGCTGGATATCTCGCTGCCGTTTTTCAACGGCTACCACTGGTGCACGCAGATCCGCGCCGTTTCGCGCGTTCCGGTCGTGTTCCTCTCTTCCGCGTCGGAGAATATGAACATCGTCATGGCCATGAACATGGGCGCGGATGATTTCATCGCCAAGCCCTTCGATCTGGACGTGCTGACGGCGAAGGTGCAGGCGCTTCTGCGCCGGACGTATGATTTTGCGCCCGCGGAGCCTGTTCTGTCGCACCGGGGAGCCGTTTTGCAGCCGGGCGATCAGTCTTTGCTCGTAAACGGCGAAAAGCTGCCGCTCAGCAAGAACGAGTACCGCATTCTGTGGACGCTTCTGAAGGAAAAGGGCAAAATCGTCAGCCGCGAGAGACTTATGGAGGCGCTCTGGCAGACGGACAGCTTCGTCGATGAGAACACGCTTTCGGTCAACATGGCCCGCCTGCGCAAAAAGCTGGACGGCGCGGGACTTGCGGGCTTTATCGCCACGCGCGTCGGCGCGGGTTATTTGGTGGAATAGATATGCGGTTATTTTTACAGTATCTGCGCGGAAAAGCGGGGAAGATCGTCGCGTTTTTCCTGTTCGCGGTCATTTTTATCGTCTCGTTTGCGCTGTACCACCTGCCGCTGGCTGCGGTGTGGTATCCGTCTGCGCTGTGTGTCATTCTGGGGCTTGCGGTTCTGCTGCTGGATTTCCGGCGGGTCAAAGCGCGGCATGAGACGCTGCGGCTGATCCTTCGCCAGCTGCCCACGCTTCCCGAGACGCTCCCGGCAGCGCACACCGTCCCGGAGGAGGACTACCGCGCGCTGGTGCAGGCGCTGTGCGCGCAGCAGCAGGCGCTCGAGACGCGCATGAACGCGCAGTATCAGGATATGCTCGACTATTATACGCTTTGGGCGCACCAGATCAAAACGCCCATCGCCTCCATGCGCTTATGCCTGCAGCAGGAGGACACGCCGCAGGCGAGGCGGCTTTTGCAGGAGCTTTCCCGCGCCGAGCAGTATGTCGAGATGGTCATGGTCTATCTGCGCCTGAATGGCGGCAGCGATCTTGTCCTGCGCGAATGCCAGTTGGACGGGATCGTCCGCCGCGCCGTGCGCCGGTTCGCGGGGGAGTTCATCGGCAGAAAATTAAAGCTCTGCTACGAGCCGCTGAATGTGTCGTGCGTGACGGATGAAAAGTGGCTGCTGTTCGTGATCGAGCAGGTCTTGTCCAACGCGCTCAAGTATACGCGCGCGGGCAGCATCACCATCGAGCTGGAAGCGCCCAAGACCCTCGTCATCCGTGACACCGGCATCGGCGTCGCACCGGAGGACCTGCCGCGCATCTTTGAAAAGGGCTATACCGGCTACAATGGCCGCGGCGACCAGAAGGCCAGCGGCCTCGGCCTCTACCTCTGCCGCACGATCTGCAAACGCCTCGGTCACACCATCACCGCCTCCTCCGCCCCCGACCACGGCACTGCCATCCGCATCACGCTGGAGCAGCGGCAGGTGCGGGAGTGAAAACAGCATCGCCGGCACCGCTGTAAGACGGTACCGGCGATAATTGTGTATTCGCGCTATCCGAGCGTCAGACTGCGGATCTTCTCCCGCAGCGGGAGAATGCGGGACGGGGCGACGGAAAGCTCGTCCACGCCCAGACGCAAGAACGCTTCGGTCAGCGCTTCGTCTGCGGCAAGCTCACCGCAGATGCCGACGGTGCAGCCCGCCTGATGCGCGCTTTCGACGGTCTGCCGGATCGCGCGCAAAACGGCCGGGTGGTGCGGGTCGCAGAACGGGGCCAGATTCGGGTTCTGCCGGTCCATGGCCAGCAGATACTGCGTCAGATCGTTCGTGCCGATGGAGAAGAAGTCGACCTCGCCCGCAAGCTCGCCGCTCATGAACACGGCGGCAGGCGTCTCGATCATCACGCCGACGCGGTATGGGCCGAAGCGTTCGCCGCGCGCAATGAGCACATCCTCCGCATCGGCCAGCGCCTCCTTCAGCCGGTGCAGCTCGTCCGGGCCGGTCACCATCGGGAACATGATCCCGACGTTTCCATAGCGCGACGCGCGCAGAATGGCGCACAGCTGCGTCTGGAACAGAATGGGCCGCGTCAAACACAGGCGGATCGCCCGCAGGCCGAGCGCGGGGTTGTCCTCCGGCGGCATATCAAAATAATCGGCCTGCTTGTCCGCGCCGATGTCCAGTGTGCGGATGATGACCTCCCGGCCATCCATGGCCTGCACGACCGTTTTGTAGCTTTCAAACAGCTCGTCCTCGGTCGGGTACGTGCTGCGGCCCAGATACAGAAACTCGCTTCTGAGCAGACCGACACCCTCCGCGCCGCTTTCCCGCAGCAGCGGCAGATCGTCCGTACCCGCAATATTGGCGTAAAGCCGGATGGAGTGTCCGTCCCGCGTGACGCTCGGGGCGGAGATCAGCTGCCGGAGCGCTTCGCGCTGCGCCTGCTGCGCGGCGATCTTCGCCGCTGCTTCGGCCAGCGTCTGTTCGTCCGGGTCGAGCGTCAGCGTCCCGGAGAAGCCGTCCAGAATTGCCGTATGCCCGTGCAGCGCCTGCGACACGGGCAGCTGCGAGACAGCCGGAACGCCGAGCGTCCGCGCCAGAATGCCCATGTGGGAATTCGCCGCGCCGCGCGCGGTCAGCATCCCGCGCACGAATTCGCGCGGGAACTGCACGGTCTGGCTGGGGGTCAGCTCCTCGGCGGCGATGAGGCAGGGCTCGGTGATGGTCTGCTCCGCCTCGCCGTTTAAAATGCGGCAGATGCGGGCGGCGACGTCCCGCACATCGGCGGCGCGTTCACGCATATAGTCGTCGTCCATGGCGGAAAACATGGCTGCGCACTGCTCCCCCGCCTGCCGGACAGCCTCGGCGGCCTCCGCGCCGTCCGCAATTGCTTCCGAAACAAGGTCTGTAAAGTCTTCGTCCTCGGCCATGAGCTGGTGGACGGAGAAAATTTCCGCGTCCTTCTCACCAAGCTCCGCTCTGGCCTTTTCATAGAGCGCGCCGAGCGCGTCCGCGGCCTGCCGCTGTGCGCTTTCAAAGCGCAGCTGTTCCTCCTGCGGGGAGACTGCCTGCCGGACGGCGGCCTTCTGCGCGCCGAGAAAGACGATTTTTCCGGCGGCAAGGCCCTGGGAAATGGGAAGCCCTGAGCATACCTGCATGGCGGCGTCCTCAGGCGTTTTCGCGGAACTGCGTCTGCAGCTCCTCAAACGCCTTGTCCTCGTCGGAGCCGTCAATGGTGACGGTGACGGTCTGGCCCTGCTTGATGCCAAGGCCCATCACGGCCATCAGCCGCGTCAGCTGCGCGGATTTTTCCCCGCAGGAGATCGTAATTTTGCTTGTATACGCCTTTGCCGCGCGCACAAGCGCGCCCGCAGGCCGCGCATGAAAGCCCATGGGGTCCTGAATGGTGTATTGAAATTCTTTCATATCGGCTCCTTGTGAAACAATGAAAGTCTGCTGTGTCCATTTTGCGCCGGATTTCCAGAAAATACAAAACAGGTGTGCATTTCACGCTGCTTCTTTTTATCACGACAGCTTTTTCAGCTCCCGCACGTCTGTCAGCTCGTCCATGATTTCCTCGAGGCTGCTGCCTGCGATGGCGCTGACGGTCGCGGCGACCGCGCCCTCGACCAGCGGGCAGTCGGCCAGGACGAGCTTCCGTTCCGGCATGGCCTCGAGCACCATTTCCGCCGTCATGACCGCCGAGCCCATGTCCATGAGCACGATCACGCCGTCGTCTGAGTAAATTTCGTCAATGGCGTTCGAAATTTTTTCATAGCTCGTGCCGAAGCCGCCGCCGTCCAGACCGCCGGCGGCACGGATGGGCACGCCGTCGGCCATCATTTTTGTCAGCTCGACCACGCCGTTTGCCAGTGTTTCGCTGTGCGAAACGATCACAAATCCGACCATGGCCCGCACCTCACACGTGCTCGGCCACGACACGCAGCATCGTGGTGAACGACGTTGCGCCGGGGTCCTGATGGCCGAGACTGCGTTCGCCGAGATAGCTTGCGCGGCCCTTGGTGGCGATGATGGTCTTGGTGTACTCAACGCCCTGCTCCGCAGCGGCCACGCCGTCGGACAGCGCCTCCTTCGCGCTCTTTCCCGCGTCCAGCGCCGCTTTTACCGCATCACGCGCGGGAATCATGGCGTCCAGCATCGTCTTTTCTCCGGCCACGGACTTGCCGCGCAGCTGCACGCCCGCGACGAATGCGTCCAGGATCGTGACCAGGTCCTGCGCATCCAGTTCCGTCTTTCCGGCAAGCGCTTTGCCCGCCTGCATAAACGCCGTCCCGTACAGCGGGCCGGAGGCTCCGCCGACCGTGGACACAAGGGCCATACCGGTAGTTTTGAGCATCGTGCCGATGTCCTTGCCCTCCATCATCGGGCGCTTCTTCTCGACCTCGGCGAAGCCGCGGGCCAGATTGATGCCGTGATCGCCGTCGCCGATGACGTTGTCAAGCTCGGTGAGAAACAGCTTTTCCTCCGTGATTTTTTCGCCGATGGCGTGCAGGATCTCCAGCACCTGTTCCTGATTGACCATAGTAGTTCTCCTTTGCGTTTGGGGTTATGCCTTGAAGGCGATGGTGTCCGCGTGCGCGTCCAGAAGGGCCTTCAGCTCGTCGTCCAGCCGCAGCAGGGACACGGAGAAGCCCTCCATTTCAAGCGACGTCATATATTCGCCCACGTAGGTCTTATAGACCCTGATGCCCTTCGCGGCCAGCACGTCGGCGACATGATTGTTGATGATAAACAGCTCCATCAGCGGCGTTGCGCCGGAGGAGTTGACCATGACGGCGACCTCATGGCCGGTATAGTCGATGTCGGAGAGGATCTTGTCCAGAATATGATCGACGATCTCGTCTGCCGGACGGAGCGGTTCCTTGTGCGTGCCGGGCTCGCCGTGGATGCCGATGCCGACCTCCATCTCGTCTTCGCCAAGCTCGAAGCCGGGCTTGCCCGCCGCCGGGACTGTGCAGGGACGGATGGCGACGCCCATGGTGCGCACGTTGTCAATGACCTTCTGCGCCACGCGCTGGACCTCTTCAAGCTCCGCGCCCTCTTCTGCCTTTGCGCCCGCGATCTTGTGGACGAAGACCGTGCCCGCCACGCCGCGGCGGCCGACGGTATAGAGACTGCCATCGACGGCGACATCGTCATCGACGACGACCTGCGCGACCTTAATGTCGTCCATCTGCGCCATTTCACCGGCCATTTCAAAGTTCATCACGTCGCCGGTATAGTTTTTGATGACCATCAGCACGCCCTTGTCGGTCGCGATGGCCTTGATGCCCTCATAGATCTGATCCGGCGTGGGCGAGGTGAAGACTGCGCCCGCGACCGCCGCATCCAGCATACCCGTGCCGACGTAGCCGCCGTGCGCCGGTTCGTGGCCGGAGCCGCCGCCGGAGATCAGCGCGACCTTCCCTTCCTTCTTTTCCGTCCGCACGACCACGTTGCCGCAGTCCAGCTTGCGCACATACTGCGGATATGCCTTGACCATGCCCTGGATCATCTGATCCTCTACAAGCTCGACCTGGTTGATGAATTTTTTCATGTTTTCGTCCTCCTTGTCAGTTTGCTGCATCAAATTCTGCCAGCCTCAGCTTACCACACTTCTTTGGATGAATCAATAGTTTCCACACCGCAAAACGCGACGCATTTGTCTATGACGCACAATTCTTTGACAGTTTCTGAAAATTGTACAAAAAGTTTTTGCTCCCGCGCGGGGCTTGACCGCAGAGCGGGATTTGTTTATAGTATAGAGCATGAATACCACGCAGGGGGCGGCGGAGATGCACTTCGCGTATTCCGCCGGCGGCGGTTTCCACACTTTTGACGGAAAGGAACCCAGACAGCATGTACGAAATCACCTTCCAATTCGAAAACGGTGCGCAGGAGGTCAAATTCTCCGCCGCGCCCGGCAGCACCATTCTGGAGGCCGCGAAATCGGCCAACGTCGCCATCGACGCGCCCTGCAACGGCAACGGCTCATGCGGCAAATGCCGCGTCAAGCTCGTTTCCGGCGAGGTCACCGGCGTGCAGACCGGTCACATCTCCGACGAGGACTATGCCGCGGGCTGGCGGCTAAGCTGCTCGACGAAGCCTGCCGGAGATATTACCGTGCTCGTCCCCGACATCGCCTCTGCCTATCAAAGCCGCATGAAGACGGCGGACCTGTCCTCCGGCGAGGAGATCGCGATCTTCAACCAGCTGCAGCAGGACGTGCAGGCCGCAGGCGTGGACTTTGCAAACGACTTTGTGCAGGCGGTTCTTACGCTGGACGAGCCGACGCTCGACGACACCATGCCCGACACCGAGCGGCTTGCGCGCTTCGCACAGGACGCATTCGACGGCTGCACAGAGGTCAGGCTTACCTATCACACGGTCAAAAAGCTTGCAAAAACGCTGCGCGAGGCCAATTTCAAGGTACAGATCACCGGCACGCTGACGGACGGCGTGCTGACCATCATGGACGTATCCGAAAAAGAGGACGCGCCGCTCTACGGCTGCGCCATCGATATCGGCACCACGACCGTCACGGGCGTGCTCATGGATCTGAAGACCGGCACGCTGACGGCGAAGGCCTCTGCGGGCAACGGTCAGATCCGCTACGGCGCGGATGTCATCAACCGCATCGTCGAGCAGGGCAAGCCCGGCGGCGTTAAGCGGCTGCAGGATGCGATCTTGAAGGAAACGCTGCTGCCGCTCGTCGCGGCGATGTGCAAATCGGCGGGCATTCCCGTCTCGCGCGTGTTCCGCGTGTGCATCGCGTCGAACACGACGATGAACCATCTGCTTCTGGGCGTGGACGCGAACCCCGTGCGCATGGAGCCGTATATCCCGACGTTTTTCCAGTGGCGCGGCATGACGGCCAAGGATCTCAGCTTCCCGGCCAACCCGGACGCGGAAATCCTGCTGGCCCCGAACATCGGCTCGTATGTCGGCGGCGATATCACCGCGGGCGCGTTCACGAGCCTCATCTGGGACAAGGACGAATTTTCGCTGTTCATCGACCTCGGTACGAACGGCGAGCTGGTCTTCGGCAACCGTGATTTCATGATGTCCTGCGCCTGCTCCGCAGGCCCGGCGTTTGAGGGCGGCGATATCTCCTGCGGTATGCGCGCGACGGACGGCGCGGTCGAATCCGTGAAGATTGACAAGGATACGATGGAGCCGACGCTCGGCATCGTCGGGCCGGAGGGCCAGAAGCCCGTCGGTATCTGCGGCTCCGGCATCATTGATGTCATCGCCGAGCTTTACCGCACCTCTATTATTTCCTCGAAAGGCCAGTTCGTCCGCGAGGGCAAACGCGTCGCGCACGACGAGCACGGCATGGGCCGGTATATCCTCGCGACAGCCGCCGAATCGGAGACGGGCCGCGAAATTTCCATCACGGAAGTGGATATCGACTCGTTCATCCGCGCAAAGGCCGCCATTTTCTCGGCCATCAATATCATGCTTTCCAGTCTCGACATGGACGTGAGCGTTTTGTCTCATGTGTATGTCGCGGGCGGCATCGGCTCCGGCATCAACATGGAAAACGCCGTGCGCATCGGTATGCTGCCGGATATCGACCGGGAGCTGTTCGAGTATCTGGGCAACACGTCCCTCTCGGGCGCCTACGCCATGGCGAGGTCGGACTGCGCAGTCGACAAGGTCGACGAGCTGGCGTCCAACATGACCTATATGGAGCTTTCCACGAATCCCAGATATATGGATGAATTCGTCGCGGCGTGTTTCCTGCCGCACACCAGCCGGGAGCTGTTCCCGTCGAGCATTCAGGAGTAAGTTTTATGCAGGTACAGAACAACAAGGAAGAAGTCCCGTTTGCCCATTATGAGGAAAAATTCGCTTCGCTCGACCCGCAGGAGGCGGCAGCGCGCTGCGGCGTGCCGTTCGAAAACGGCCGGTTCACCGTGACGTTATTGGGTACGGCGTATCAGATCGCGTGGCCGAAATATGCCATTTCGTCCGAAGACGAAGCTGCGTTCGCGCTCAAAAGCCTGCCGTGCCAGACGTTTCTGCTGCGATTCCTGCTCGAGGGGCGCGCGGCGGAGCCGTCCGGCGGCTATAAGACGTTCCGCGAAATGCCGTGGGGCGAGATGTATATCGGGCCGTACACCGGACGGGTTCTGATGCGGGCGGCGTTCACGTTCGGCACGCGTGTGGAAAAATTCCGCGCGGCCTGCGAGAAAATGGGCGCGCTGGCGATCCCGCACGGCGACGCGGGCTTCCAGTTTGACTTTTTGGGCGGTTACCGGATGCAGCTCATGGTCTACGCCGGAGACGAAGAATTCCCGCCCAGCAGTCAGGTTCTGTACTCGGACAACTTCGAATCCGGCTTCGCCGCCGAGGACCGCGTCGTCGCCGGCGATATCCTGATCTCAGCGATCAAGGCGCGGATGTAGGGCAACCGTATGCGCTTGCGCATTCGTTTGTAGGGGCCGATGCCTACATCGGCCCGGCAGTATATGCCGCTTTTTACGAAAATCTTCGGCGAATTCGCAACTTCCCTACGGGCCGATGTGGGCATCGGCCCCTACAATCAATGGGGTGGGTGCTTACGGATTTGCCTGATAGCGCTGATACAAATGAAACAGGGAGAAATAAAAAATGGCATTTCAATATCTCGGCCTGCGGGCCAAGCTGGAGCACGTGGACCTCACGGAGGAAGAGGTGAACCGGCAGCTGGTGCGGCTGCAGCAGCAGAGCCAGCGGCGGACGCCGGTGTTTGACCGGCCCTCGCAGAATGGGGACGAGCTGGTGCTCGACTACGCGGGCTTTGCGGACGGAAAGCAGTTCGCAGGCGGCACGGCGGAAAAGCAGACGCTCGTGCTTGGCAGCGGCACATTCATCCCCGGCTTTGAAGAGCAGCTGCTGGGCAAAAACCCCGGCGACGATGTGACTGTGCACGTCACATTCCCGGCTGCATATCACGCGCCGGAGCTGGCGGGCAAGGACGCGGAGTTCCGCTGCCATATCCATGAAATCCGCACCGTCGCGCCCTATGCGCTGGACGATGTGTTTGCAAAAGAGGTCGGGCAGTGCGAGAATATGGCGGAAATGCGCGAAAATATGCGCAGAAGCCTTGAAAATTATTATGCGGAGCGTGCCGAGCTTGAGCTGCGCGACCGCCTTCTGCGGCAGGCGGCGGACACCATGGAGGACTTTACCCCCGATCCTGCCGAGATCAGCAAGGCCGTCGAGGAGCAGCTGGACACCATGTCCGCGCAGCTGGCGCAGAACAATCTGACGCTGGACGATTACTGCAAATTCTCCAATTCCACGCTCGAGCAGCTGCGCGAGGACGCACGCCCCGGCGCTGAAGAGGCCGTGCGCATCAAGGCGCTCGTCCGCCGCGTCGCGCAGGCGGAGGAGCTGCACGCGCATGAGGAGGACGTCGCGCAGGCGCTGAGCGAGATCTGCCGCGCGAACCACATGACGATGGAGGAGCTTCAGCCGTATTACGACGACGCGTTTGCCGCAGCCGTGGAATACAGCATCCTGCTGGCCAAGGTCACGAAGCGCATCCGCGAAAGCGCCGTTATGGACGCGTAAACGCAAAGCAAACCGCCGCAGCCGCATAGGCTGGGCGGTTTTTGCGCGCTTCCGCGGCGGCAGGCGGCAGTTTTTTTACAAAAAACAGGCATGATGAACAAAATAACTTTGATTTATGCGCCGGTTTATAGTATACTGAATACAATGGTTTCCGTCCTCGCAAGCGCGGGCCATAAAAACGGAAGGAGGGCGAAAGAACTTGGAAACGAATTACGCGATTGAGATGCTGAACATCACAAAACGTTTCCCCGGAATCATCGCCAACGACAACATCACCCTGAGGCTGAAAAAGGGTGAAATCCACGCCCTGCTCGGCGAAAACGGCGCGGGCAAATCGACGCTTATGAGCGTCCTGTTCGGCCTGTACCAGCCGGAGGAGGGCGAGATCCACAAGGACGGCCGCAAGGTTGAGATCCGCGACCCGAACGACGCGAACGCGCTCGGCATCGGCATGGTGCACCAGCACTTCAAGCTGGTCGAGTGCTTCTCTGTCCTCGACAACATCATTCTCGGCGTCGAGCCGAACCAGATGGGCTTCCTGCAGAAGCAGGACGCGCGCAAAAAGGTTCTCGATCTGTCCGAGAAATACGGTCTGCACGTCGATCCCGACGCGATCATCGAGGATATCACCGTCGGTATGCAGCAGCGCACCGAAATTCTCAAAATGCTCTACCGCGACAACGAGATCCTGATCTTCGACGAGCCGACGGCTGTTCTGACGCCGCAGGAGATCGAGGAGCTGATGCAGATCATGAAGAATCTCGCGGCCGAGGGCAAGAGCATCCTCTTCATTTCCCACAAGCTGAACGAGATCATGGAGGTCTCCGACCGCGTCACCGTCCTGCGCAAGGGCAAGTGCATCGGCACGGTCGAAACCGCGAATACCACGGCGGAGGAGCTGTCGGCCATGATGGTCGGCAGAAACGTCAGCTTCCACGTGGAAAAAGGCCCGCTCAAGCCGGGCGGCGAGGTTTTGTCCGTCGAGCACCTGACGGTCGCCTCCAAGGTCCATAAGAACAACGCCGTCAAAGACGTGTCGTTCCGCGTCCGCGCGGGCGAGATCGTCTGCATCGCCGGTATCGACGGCAACGGCCAGACGGAGCTTGTCTACGCCCTGACCGGTCTGGAGCCTGCCGTGAGCGGCAAAATTACGCTTGAGGGCAAGGATATTACCCACGCGTCCATCCGGCAGCGCAGTCTCATGGGCATGAGCCATATCCCGGAGGACCGGCACAAGCACGGCCTCGTGCTCGACTATACGCTTGAGGACAATATGGTGCTCCAGCGCTATTTTGAACCCGAATTCACCGACAAGGCCGGCTTCCTGCGCCGCAAGAACATCCGCGCCTACGCTGAGGGCCTGATCGAGCAGTACGACGTGCGCGCGGGCCAGGGCCCGGTCACACCGGCGCGCAGTATGTCCGGCGGCAACCAGCAGAAGGCCATCGTTGCCCGCGAGATCGACAAGCACCCCGAGCTGCTCGTCGCCGTGCAGCCCACGCGCGGGCTGGACGTCGGCGCGATCGAGTACATCCACAAGCAGCTTGTCGCCCAGCGCGACGCGGGCAAGGCCGTGCTGCTCGTCTCGCTGGAGCTGGACGAGGTCATGGACGTGCCGGACCGCATTCTCGTCATGTACGAGGGCGAGATCGTCGGCGAGCTGGATCCCAAGTCCACCACGCAGGAGGAGCTTGGCCTCTACATGGCGGGCGCCAAGAGAGATGAGGTGAAAGCATGAAAAAGAATCTTCTGAAAAACAGCACCGTGCAAACGCTGGTCGCGTCGCTGCTGTGCATCGTGCTGGGCCTGTTCCTCGGCTATCTCGTCCTGCTGCTGATCAATCCCGACGGCGCGGGCGACGCGATCCTGACGGTCATCAAGAACTTCTGGACGTATAACCGCAAGGCCTCCCAGATCAAATATCTGGGCAACACGCTCGTCAAGACGGCTCCGCTTCTGATGTGCGCGCTGTCGATCCTGTTCTCCTATAAGGTCGGCCTGTTCAACATCGGCGCTGCCGGTCAGTACTGCGTCGGCGCGGCGCTGAGCCTGTATGCGGCGCTGGGCCTCGGCTGGAGCTGGCTGCCGTGTATGCTGGCGGCGATCCTCGGCGGCGCGCTGCTGGCCGGGATCTCGGGCCTTCTCAAGTCCTACTGCAACGTCAACGAGGTCATTTCCGGCATCATGCTCAACTGGATCGTGCTGTATCTGACCAATATGCTCCTTACGCTCGTAAAAGAGGACGCCAGCCCCTATACTAAGGTTCTGGCCAACACCAACGCCTCCGCTGTGCTGCCGTCGCTCGGCCTCGGCGCGCTGTTCAACAAGAACCAGTACGTCGGCCTTGCGATCCCGCTGGCCGTCGTGATGGCAGTCATCGTGTGGATCGTGCTCGACAAGACGAAGTTCGGCTACGAGCTGAAGGCCACGGGTCTTAACAAAAATGCCGCGAAATACTGCGGCATGGCGGAAAAGCGCAACATCATCCTGAGCCTGATGATCTCCGGCGCTCTGGCCGGTATGGGCGCGGCGATGCTGTACCTCACCAGCTACGAGCAGTGGCAGTGCTCCTCCTCCTCCGTCCCGGCCATGGGCTTCAACGGCATCGCGGCTGCCTTCCTCGGCGGCCTGAACCCCATCGGCTCGATCTTCGCCTCGTTCTTTATCCAGCATATCACCGCAGGCGGTGCGTATGTCGATAAGAGTATGTACTGCGCGCAGATCTCCGATCTGATCTCCGCGCTCATCATCTACCTGTGCGGCTTCGTTCTGTTCATGAAGAACGTGATGAGCTCCATTGCCGCCCGCCGGGAGGAAAAGGCCATTGCAAAGGCCAAGGCCCTGGCGGAAGCCAAGAAAGGAGGCGAGACGGAATGATCCTGCTGCTTCAGTATACGCTGATCTTCGCGTCGGTTCTGATCCTGGTCGCCCTCGGCGGCTGCTTCGCGGAGCATTCCGGCGTTATCAACCTCGGCCTCGAAGGCATTATGATCATGGGTGCGCTCGGCGGCGCGCTGACAATGCGCTATGTGCCGAATACTGTCCCGGCGATCGTGATGATCCTTGCGGTCATCCTTGTCTCCGCGCTGGTCGGCATGGTCTATTCCTGCCTGCTTGCCGTGGCGAGCATCAACTTCAAGGCCGACCAGACGCTCGTCGGCACGGCGCTGAACCTGCTCGGCACCGCCGGTGCGACGGTCATTGTCAAGGCCATCAACACCGCTGCCAACCCCGACGACGTTTCGTCCATCGTGCAGTACGGCAGCGCAAAGAATGCGCTTCTGGCGCCCATCGGCTCGTTTGAATTCAACTGGTTCATGCTCGTGGCGTTCATCGCGCTCGTCACTGCCTATGTGACGCTGTACAAGACCCGCTTCGGCCTGCGCCTGATGGCCTGCGGCGAGCATCCGCAGGCGGCTGCCAGCGTCGGCATCAACGTCTATAAGATGCGCTGGGCGGGCGTGCTCATCTCCGGCGTCCTCGGCGGCATCGGCGGCATCGTCTTCATCACCGCAGGCGTTTCGGAGTGGCGGTTCGAATACGGCGTGGCGGGCTTCGGCTTCCTGTCCCTCGCCGTTATGATCTTCGGCCAGTGGAAGCCGCAGCGCATCGCGCTGGCTGCGCTGCTGTTCGGCTTCTTCCGTGCGCTCGGCAACGTCTACACGGGCTTCAGCTTCCTCAAGGCGATGAACCTGCCGAGCTCTCTGTACAATATGCTGCCGTACATCATTTCGCTTATCGTGCTTGCCTTTACGTCCAAGAATTCCCGCGCGCCGAAGGCCGAGGGTATCCCCTACGACAAGGGTATGCGTTAAGCTGTACCCGGTTTCTGTCTCCGGCAGGTTCATACGGACTTGCCGGAGCCTTCATTTCAAGCTCAGGAGGATTTGATTTCTATGCGAATGGTTGATCTCATTGAAAAAAAGCGGGACGGCGGCGTTCTGACCGACGACGAGATCCGCTTTATCATCAAGGGCTTTACGGACGGCTCCATCCCCGATTACCAGATGTCCGCCTTTGCCATGACGGTGTTCTACAAGGGTATGACCGACCATGAGACTGCCGTCCTGACCGACGCAATGATGCGTTCGGGCGATACGGTGGACTTGAGCCGGTTCGGCGATAAATCCGTCGACAAGCACTCCACCGGCGGCGTCGGCGACAAGACGACGCTGATCGTCGCGCCGATCGTGTCGAGCCTCGGCGGCAAGATGGCGAAGATGTCCGGCCGGGGCCTCGGCCACACGGGCGGCACGGTCGACAAGCTCGAATCCATCCCCGGCTACCAGACGACGCTTTCGGCGGACGCCTTTATGCAGCAGGTCGAGGATGTCGGCGTAGCCGTCATCGGCCAGTCCGGCAATCTGACGCCCGCCGATAAAAAACTCTACGCGCTGCGTGACGTGACCGCGACAATCGATTCTCTGCCGCTCATCACGTCGTCCATCATGTCCAAAAAGCTCGCCGCAGGTGCGCATTCCATCGTGCTGGACGTCAAGATCGGCTCCGGCGCGTTTATGAAAACGCTCGAAGACGGGCAGAAGCTTGCCGAGAGCATGGTGCGCATCGGCAAGGCCTGCGGCCGGAATGTTGTGGCAGTCATGTCCAACATGGATATTCCGCTCGGCTTCTATATCGGCAATGCGCTTGAGGTGCGCGAGGCGGTCGAGGTCCTGCGCGGCCATGGCTGCCCGGACCTGACCGGCGTGTGCATCACGCTGGCGGCCAATATGCTGCACCTGTGCAACGGCTGGCCCATCGAAGAGGCCACGAAGCAGGCAGAGGAGGCAATTTCCTCCGGCCGTGCCTTCGAGCAGATGAAGCGCTGGATCGCCGCGCAGGGCGGCGACGCACGCGTGCTGGACGATGTGAGCCTGCTGCCGCAGGCAGCGGTGCAGTATGAGCTGAAAGCGCCGCAGGCGGGCTATATCCACCATATGGACGCGCAGAAGATCGGCGAAAGCTCCGCCATTCTCGGCGCGGGCCGCAAGACGAAGGACGACGCCATTGACTTCGCCGCCGGTATTGTCCTGAAGGAAAAGACCGGCGCGAAGGTCGAGCAGGGCCAGACGCTGGCCGTGCTGCACACGAACCGGCCGGAGACGCTTGCCGACGCGGAGCGCGTCTTTTTGGAGGCCATCCGCTGGGGAACCGACGCGCCGGAGGCGCAGCCGCTGATCTACGGGATCGTAAAGTAAAAAGAGGAGAGATAGAGATATGTCAGATGTGATCGTCATCGGTGTTGCCGGCGGGACCGGCAGCGGAAAAACCACGCTCGTCAAGGCGCTGATGAACCGCTTTGGCGACAATATCAGCGTCCTCAGCCACGACAACTATTACAAGCGGCACGACGAGATGAGCTATGAGGAGCGGACCCACCTCAATTACGACTGCCCGGACGCGTTCGACACCGATATGATGATCGAGCATCTGCGTATGCTCAAAAACGGCCAGGCCATCGACTGCCCGACGTATGACTACACCATCCACAACCGCGCCGACGAGGTGCTGCACGTCGAGCCGCGCAGGGTCATTGTCGTCGAGGGCATTATGATCTTCGTCGACAAGACGCTGTGCGATGAGATGAACATCCGCATCTTCGTCGACGCCGACGCCGACGTGCGCCTGTGCCGCCGCATCCGCCGCGACGTCAAAAAGCGCGGCCGCAGCATCGATTCCGTCATTGACCAGTATCTGACCACCGTCAAGCCCATGCACGAGCTCTATGTCGAGCCGAGCAAGAAAAACGCGAACCTGATCGTCCCGGAGGGCGGCAAGAACCTGATCGCCCTCGAAATGATCATCAACCGCATCCAACGGCACATCGACGGAAACGCGGAATAAACCGCCGGACAAAAAGAACACCCCCGGACAGCAGTCCGGGGGTTCGTTTTGCATTGGGCTTATTCGACCGTGACGCCTCTCTTGACGAATTCTTCAACCATGAGGTCGAGGTCGGGCTTGATGTTGATGGGTTCGCCTGCGGACTTGATGGCGTTTGCCACGTCCTTCAGGCCGTTGCCGGTCACGACGGAGACGACCGTCGCGCCCTTTTCGATCAGACCCAGCTCACAGGCCTTCTTGACGGCGGCAGTGCCGGTGACGCCGGCAGGCTCGCCGAAGACGCCGCAGGTGCGGCCGAGAAGCTTCTGCGCGGCGAGGATTTCCTCGTCCGTCACGTTGACGGCGATACCGTTGGACTCGCGGATGGCCATGAGGGCCTTATCGGCATTGCGCGGCACGCCGACGGAGATGGAGTCGGCGATGGTATTCTCCTCCATCGGCTCCCAGGGCTTATTCTCCTGAATCGCGCGGTTGATGGGGTAGCAGCCGGTGGACTGCGCGGAGATCAGGCGCGGCAGCTTGTCGATGAAGCCGATGGCGTACAGATCCTTCAGGCCCTTCCACACGCCCGCGATGGTGCAGCCGTCGCCGACGGAGATGGCCAGATAGTCGGGCATTTCCCAGTTCAGCTGCTCGGCGATCTCGAGCGAGACGGTCTTCTTGCCCTCGGACAGATACGGGTTGATGGCTGCGTTGCGGTTGTACCAGCCCCACTTTTCGATGGCCTCGGCGGACATCTTGAACGTTTCCTCATAGTTGCCCTTGACGGAAATGACGTTCGCGCCGAAGATCATCAGCTGCGCGACCTTGCCCTTCGGGGCACGTTCCGGAACGAAGATGTAGGTCTTGAAGCCTGCGGCAGCGGCGTTGCCCGCGAGGGAAGATGCCGCGTTGCCCGTGGACGAGCAGGCGATGATCTTCGCGCCCGCCTCATGCGCCTTGGCGACGGCCATGGCGGAGGCGCGGTCCTTCAGAGAAGCCGTCGGGTTGATGCCGTCGTCCTTGACCCACAGACGGCCAAGGCCCAGCATTTCCGCCAGCTTCGGCTCTTCATACAGCGGGCTCCAGCCCACGCGCAGCGGCGTGTCGGGTGTGGTGTCCTCGACGGGCAGCAGCTCGCGGTAGCGCCACATGGTCGGGTTCACGCGGTTTTTCAGCGTTTCCTTGGTGAAATGCGCCTTGATGTAATCATAATCATATACGATATCCAGAATCCCGCCGCAGGAGCAGTTGGTCAGATTCGGGACAGCCTCATATTCCTTGCCGCAGCGCACGCAGCGCGCACATTTGACGTTTTTCATTCAGAATCCTCCTTCAGATTTTCCAGCGCGACACGCACAGCCTCGACCACGAACGCAGAAAATGTGCAGTCCGTTCCCTTGATGGCGTCCTCAATTTCATCGATCACGTCATTGGGGAAGCGGATGCTCTTGTTTGTCGTGGGCGGAATATTCGGGATTCGGAATTTCTTCATCGCAATGCACCTCGCATTATGTTTCGTAATGCAAATTGTATTGCAATTATGCGCCGAACATTGTAATATAAACGTAGCACAAATGTGCAACAAAGGAGGCGCATGTATTATGAATGAAATTCCCGAATATTACACCATTTTATTTCAGGCCGCAGAACAGGCGATTCAAGCGCTGGAACAGCAAAATTACGGGCTTGCGAAACAAATTCTGATCGACGGCGAACAGGCCGCCGAGGAAGCGTTTGTCGCAAAGGATGAATAAACGGGGTGGGGTCATTCCCCCACCCCATTTTGGTTCTATATTGGCTTAATTTCGGCTTACAGCGCCTTCAGCAGACCAACCTCGTCGTTGAATGCGTTGATGAGCTCGTCGAGCTCCTTGGCCTGTGCGTGGACGGCATCCCAGGTGTTCTTGGTGTCGTACCACTGGGCGTTCAGGTCTTCGACGCTCATGCCCTGCTGCTCGACCCAGGTGTAATACTTCAGGTTGTGGACTCTCTTGCGCTCCGGATAGGTCAGCTCCAGCATACTGTCGGTCTTGAGGTTCAGCATATGCAGGTTGTGATCCAGCTCGGCAGCCTGTGCGGAGTATGCGCCGTACATCTCGTTCAGCTCTTCGACACGGGACTTGTACATGACGGCGGAGTCGGTCAGGACGGTGACGACGACGTCATCCTCGGTCAGCTCATAGAACTTGGCAAACTTGATGCAGCAAAGAACGTTTGCGATGCCGGAAATGCCCATCCAGGTGAACTTTTCGATCTGCTCGTCAGACAGGCCGAGGGTCTTGAGGTACTCCTGGCCTTCCTTGCAGTTGAACAGGCGGAGCAGTCTCTGGGAATCTTCGTCGTCAATATCGATGACCATATCGGTGTTCTTGACATTGTGGACCCAGGGGATGTGCTTGTCGCCGATGCCTTCGATGCGGTGGCCGCCGAAGCCGTTGTCCAGGATGGTCGGGCACTGCAGCGCTTCGCCGACAGCCAGCTTCATGCCCGGATAGCGCTCCTTGAGGAGGTCGCCCGCGGACATCGTGCCGGCGGAGCCGGAGGTGAAGCAGGCGCCAGCCAGTCTCTGGCCGGGCTTCTTCACGTTCTCAAACAGGTCGCTCAGAGCGTAGCCGGTGACATTGTAGTGCCACAGGGGGTTGCCCATCTCGGCGAACTGGTTGAAGATCATCATGGAAGGATCCTGCTTGAGCTCCCAGGTCTTGTCGAAGATCTCCTTGACGTTGGACTCGCAGCCCGGGGTGGCGATGATCTGGCCGGCGATGGTCTTCAGCCAGTCAAAGCGTTCCTTGGACATATCCTGCGGCAGAATGGCGACGGAGTCGCAGGCCAGCAGCTTGGAGTTGAACGCGCCGCCGCGGCAGTAGTTGCCGGTGGAGGGCCATACAGCGTGATGATAGGTGGCGTCGAACTGGCCGGTCACAAGACGCGGAGCCAGGCAGCCGAAGGAAGCGCCGACCTTATGGCAGCCGGTCGGGAACCACTTGCCGGACATGGCCAGAATGCGGCACGGAACGCCGGAAACGGAGGACGGGATCTCAACATAGTTCGGGGTCTTCTGATACAGGCCGCCGGTTTCCTTGGCCTCGTTGTGCCAGCTGATGCGGAACAGGTTGACGGGGTCAACGTCCCACAGGCCGGTGTGCGTCAGCTTTTCCTTGATCTTCTCGGGGATCAGATCGGGGTTCTGCATCTGGGCAATGGTCGGGATGATGATGTTGTTTTCCTTGGCCTTCTGGATGTTATGCAGCAGGCCTTCTTTGTTGATGGTCAGATCGATCTTGCTCATAGTTCGTTTGTTCCTCCTGTTTTACTGTTGTCTAAGTATGAATAGAGCGTGTACTTGGAGATGCCGAAATGCTTGGCGATCTTATCGCCGGATTTAGTGATCAGAAGTGCGCCGGAATTACTGAGATAGCGGATGGCCTTGACCTTGTCGTCCTTGGTCATGAGCGCGACAGGCTTGCCGACAAGCTCGTCCGCCTGCCGGATGAGATCGTCCAGCAGATCGGCTACGTTGAGCGTGATGCGCTCCGGCTCGCGGCTGGCTTGCTGGTCGGCAGAAATGAAGTCGTGCAGGGAGTTTTCAAACAGCTGCATCATGGAAATGTCGTAGTTGATCCCAAGGATCCCCGTGACCTTGCCGGTCTCGTCCCGGATGTAGACCGAGGAGGATTTCAGAATCTTCCCGTCCTTTGTGCGCGTCAGATAGCCAAGCTGATCCTCCGCATTGTCGTCCTCATGGCCCAGCTGCTCCAGTACGACGTGGGAAGGCCCGTCGCCGACCTTGCGGCCGGTCACGTGTCCGTTTTCAATCGCCACGATCGAGGAATAGGCGCTTTTGCCGGAAAGCTCATGAAGCACGACCTCGCAGTTGCTGCCAAACTGCGCCGCGATCGCCTTTGCGATCTGCTCAAGCAGTTCCAGTAATTTTGCGTCCAATCTGCTATCACCTCCAAATTTAATACCCGAATGAAGTCTAAAGCTATCATACCAGTATCAGAAGCAGATTGCAAGGAATTTTCAAAAATATTTTTAGGCTAACAAAAATTTTGTTGCTCTTTTCGCGAAATTACCGCGTCAGCTGCGTGAGAATGGACTCGAAGCCCTTGCAGGACTTGAGCAGCTGGTCGATTTCAATGTACTCGTCGCGCACGTGCGCAAGGCTTTCGAGCGACGGGCCGTAGCCGATGGTCGGGATACCGGCCTCGCCGCAGAAGCTGCTGCCGTTGGTGCAGAACGAGAAGTGCGACAGCGGCGCCTCGATGCCCGCGTCCTTCAGGCCCTTCAGCGCGGCCTGCACCAGCTCGCTGTCCTCCTCCGTGACCCAGGCCGGGAAATAGCGCTTGGCGCGGATGGTGTCGCCCGTCCAGCACTTTTCTTCGCCCTCGGCCAGATAGCACCGGGCCTTGAGGCCGGGGTGCGTTTCCTGCGCGCGGGCAATGGCTTCGTTCACCTGCCCGAGAATGACGGCCTCATCCTCGCCCACAAGCGTCCGGCGGTCAAACGTCGCGCGGCAAAGAGACGGCACGACCGACGCGCCGGGGTACGGCTGGGAGATAATATCCGTCAACTCCAGAATGCCTTTGCCGAGCAGCGGATGCTCGTTCGGGACGATCTTCCGGATCTCGTCGATCACCGCCGTCATGGCATACACGGCGTTGACGCCCTTTTCCGGATTGGAGGAATGGCAGCTGACACCCTCCGTCTCGACGACGACCTCCGCCCGGCCGCGCTGGCCGCGCTTGATGGTCGTGCTCGTGGCCTCGCCGATGATGACAAGATCGGGCTTTGCCAGCCGCGTAATTTCGCGGGAGGACACGCCCTCGAACCGCTCCTCATGCACCGTGCACGACACGCAGACGCGGCCCGCGAAGTCCCTGCCGGTCTTTTCAGCAAAGCGCGCTGCGGCCGTGATCATGGCGCAGTCGCTGCCCTTCATGTCGGACGCGCCGCGGCCGTAAATTTTCCCGTCCGCGATCTCGCCGCCGAACGGGTCATGCTCCCACTGCGGCGCGTCGATCACGTCCACGGTGTCGATATGGCCGTCCATCAGGATGGTCTTGCCGGGTCTCTTGCCGTTGATGGTGCCGAGGACGCTGCCGAAGCGGTCGATAATGACCTCGTCGAAGCCGTATTCCTCCATTTTCCGCTTCATCAGCTCCGCCACGCCCTGCTCCTGTCCGGAATAGCTGGGAATGCGCAGCGCCTCCTGACAAAACGCGATCAACTGTTCATTTGTATCAATATCCATGCGGTAAAGATCCTTTCTCTCTCATGATTCTGCTTGAAGCATAGGGCAGCCCCGCGCCGTTGTCAAGCCGCGCACGCAAATTCTGCGTTTTACAAAAAATCCACCGCCCGTTTTGGGCAAAGCGGCGAAGGCTGGATATCGTTGACAGGGACGGAGCGCTGCTACGCCCGGCAGGATGCACCGTTTTTTACGGAACTCTTCGGCGGATTCGCAGCTTCCCAACGGGCCGGCAGAGTCGCCGGCCCCTACAGAACTCCGGCGAATCCGTACTGCCCTGCAAAGTTCGACTGCAAAGCTGATTTACCGCAGCAATTCAAACGCAATTATTTGCAAATCCGTTGTACCGTAACAGGCGGCGCGTACCATAGCGGGAGCCGCCGGAGGCTCGTCGAAAACGGCCTCGACGGAACGAGTCTCCGCTGTTCGCGAAGCCTCTTTTCCTGCTTAGTGCAGGAGAAAAAGCGAAAAATCATGTCTATTATCATAGACATCCGGAAACTTTTATGTTAGGATGTCAAATAAAGTCTCGAAATTTGGAGGGACAGCTGTATGATGGACAACAGATTCGAAGCCGCGTTTTCCACGTTTCTGGACAGACACGAAAAAATCGCGAGAATCAATAAAAAAATATTGATTTCCGCTTGATTTTTTCCTCCGTACACAATACAATAGGCACGAAGGAGAACAGGAAGGACAGGAAGATGTGAGCCTGTCAATTTAACACACAGAGCATGCGTACCCGAACGTTGCATGAGTAGAAATGACGCGTCAAGTACCGGTTGGATGGGAGGTTGCCGCCGGGCGAAGGAGTCTCTCCGCGGTGTCATTTCGCATCCGCTATAGCAAACTGAAATTGTACAGCAGTTTCTTTCTTGTTTGAAAGTCCATATCACCAAACCTCCTCCCATTGACAAAATAGGAGGCTTTTTTATGTCTAATTTTACGAAAAATATGTCTGCCGCGCAGACTGCGCCGCGTCATGGGCTGCAGAATGTGCGCACGCTCGTGTCCTGCGCGCTGCTGGCTGCCGTTTCCGTCGTGCTGGCCCGGTTCATTATCCCGATGCCCAACGAAACGACCCGTTTCTCCCTCGAAGCCGTGCCCATTTTCCTGGCCGGTATGCTCTTCGGGCCGCTGCCCGGCGCGCTGGTCGGCTTTGTGGCCGATTTTGTCGGCTGCCTGTTCTCCGGCTACGGCTATAACCCGATGTTCTGCGTACCGCCCATTCTCTACGGGCTCTGCGCGGGTCTGTTCCAGCCGCTGCTGGTGAAAAAGACGTCTATCCCCACCATTGCCCTGTCGTTCCTGCCTGCCATCGCGCTCGGCTCGATCCTCTATCAGAGCTTCTCCCTCGCCTTTGTCTACGGCGGCGACGCGAAAACGGCGTTTTTCCTGACAAAGCTCGCGACCCGTTCGGTGCAGCTCGGCGTGACGTTCGTCATTGACGTGCTGGTGGTATGGCTGCTTTATAAATCCAAGGTGTTTACCGCCGCCAAGCTCTGGCCGCCGGTGAAATACGAATCGAAATCAAAAGAAGGTAATTGACATGACGCTTGACGAAGCGCTGCATTATATCCATTCCGTCTGCTGGAAGGGCAGTGTCCCCGGCCTGGAGCGCATCAGCGCGCTGCTTGACAAGATGGGCCACCCCGAACGCAAATTAAAGTTCATCCACGTGACCGGTACAAACGGCAAGGGCTCGACCTGCGCGATGCTGGCCAGTATGTTCACAAAGGCCGGATACAAAACGGGCCTGTACACCAGCCCCTATCTCATCCGCTTCAATGAGCGCATCCAAATTGACGGCGTACAGATCCCGGACGAAGAGATCTGCGAGATCACGGAATATATCAAGCCGCTGGCTGATTCGATCTTCGAGCAGCCGACCGAGTTTGAGATGGTCACGGCGTTGGGCTTTGAATACTTTGCCCGCCATAACTGTGATCTTGTCGTCTGCGAGGTCGGCATGGGCGGCGAATTTGACGCCACAAACGTGATTCTGCCGCCGGAGGTTGCAATCATCTGCAACATCGGCCTTGACCACACGGAGGTGCTGGGCGACACACTGGAGAAGATCGCCGCGACGAAGTCCGGCATCATCAAGCCCGGCTGCGACGCGGTCATTTACCGCGAAGCGCCGTCGGTCGAGGCTGTGATCGAGGCGCGGTGCAAGGAGGTCGGTGCAAAGCTCCACAAGGCGGACTTTGCCGACATCCGGCTCATTTCCCACGATCTGACCGGTCAGGCCTTCGACTGGGAGCGCTTCCACGCGCTGAAGCTGCCGCTGCTGGGCGACCATCAGCTGCACAACGCTGCCGTCGCCCTCACCGCGGCGACCGTCATGCAGCAGCGCGGCTGGCACATCACGGACGAACAGATTCGCGAAGGACTTGCGGACGTCCGCTGGCCGGGCCGGTTCGACGTACGGCACAAGGACCCGCTGTTTATCATCGACGGCGGACACAACCCGCAGTGCATTCAGGCGCTCGTCAAGAACATTCAGGACTATCTGGCCGGCCGGCCGCTGACCATCCTGACCGGCGTTCTGGCCGATAAGGATTATAACTGTATGTACCGGAACGTCGAGCCCTACGCGAAGGAATTCATCACCGTCACGCCGGGCAATCCCCGCGCGCTGAACGCGCACGATCTGGCGCAGTACCTGTCCCAGTTCGGCAAACCCGTCACGGCCTGCGACGCAGTCGCAGACGGCGTCCGGCTGGCCGTGGAGCACGCGGGAAAGGACGGCGTCGTCCTCTGCTACGGGTCGCTTTACATGATCGGCGAGATCGAAGCCGGTCTGCAGCGGCTCTGAGCGTGAATCTTTTCTCATAAACAGCCTGCACGAAAGCCGCCCCTTGTCATGCGCATGGAACTGCATGACAAGGGGCTCGTTTTGTCAGCACCGGAGATTCCCGGCGAACCCAGCGAAGCGGTTCGGCGGGAAAGAGGAGGAAACAGGCTCAGAGGATAAGAGGCTCCGCACATGGCGCGGGGACTCGTTCCGTCGAGGCCGTTTCCGACGAGCCTCCGGCGGCCCTATCTTTTCCGTCTTGCCGGAAAAGATAGGGGAGAAAAGGGACACTGGGGTACGGTTTGGTGCGTGCTGCGGGTGCAATTTTAGGTAAGTCCTGATTCCTGGCTGTTACGAACACACAGACTCACCCTACGAGTGCTATGGTACGCGCCGCCTGTTACGGTACAACTAGAATTGCAAATAGCTGCGTTTGAATGGGTGCGGTAAATCAGCTTTGCAGTCGAACTTTGCAGGGCGGTACGGATTCGCCGGAGTTCTGTAGGGGCCGGCGACACTGCCGGCCCGTTGGGAAGCCGCGGATTTGCTGAAGCGTTCTGTAAAACCGGTGCGATTTGCCGGGCGGGGTCAGAACAGCGTCAGCTGGCTGGTGAGGGGGAGGTCGCCGAAGGCGCCGGCGGATTGGAGCTGGTCGATGAGCGTCTTGGACACCTTCGGACAGGCGTCGGCAAATTCCTCGACGGACAAAAACTCCCGGCCCTCGCGGGCGTTCATAAGGTCCCAGGCCGCCGTTTCACCAAGACCGGCCACGGCCACGAACGGCGGGCGCAGCTGCCCGGCCTCGATCTGGAACTTCGTCGCGTGGGAGTGGTAGATATCGATCGGCGCGAAGGTAAAGCCGCGCAGATAGAATTCATAGCAGACCTCAAGCGTCGTGAACAGATCGTCGTCCTTGGCGCTGGAATCCTCGTCCTCCTTGATCTCCTGCAGCTTTTTCTTGACAAGCTCGATGCCGTGGCACATCATGCCCTCGTCGAAGCCGCCCTTCTGGCTGCGGCGGTAGAAATAGGCCGCGTAGAACGCAAGCGGCTCGTGCACCTTGAACCACGCGATGCGGAAGGCCATCATGACATACGCCGTTGCGTGGGCCTTCGGGAAAAGATACTTGATCTTCTTGCAGGAGCCGATGTACCATTCCGGCACGCCTGCGGCCTTCATTTCCTCCTCCGCGCCGTCGGGCAGACCTCTGCCCTTTCGGACGGCCTCCATGATCTTGAACGACCGCTTTTCGGGCATCCCGCACTTGATGAGGTACAGCATGATATCGTCGCGGCAGCCGATGGCGTCGTTGACGGAGGCGGTCTTGGACAGGATCAGATCGCGCGCGTTGCCCAGCCACACGTCCGTGCCGTGGGAGAAGCCGGACAGGCGGATGAGCGTGTCAAATTTTGTCGGCTGCGTCTCCTGCAGCATTCCGCGCGTGAAGCCCGTGCCGAATTCCGGGATGGCGACGGAGCCGACCGGCCCCAGAATGGGGTCGTTTTCATAGCCCAGCACCTTGCTGGACGTGAAGATCGACATGGTGTCCTGATCGTCGAGCGGGATTTTCTGCGCGTCGACGCCGGTCATGTCCTCCAGCATACGGATCATGGTCGGGTCATCGTGGCCCAGCATATCGAGCTTCAGGAGGTTTTCCTCCATGGAGTGATATTCAAAATGCGTCGTGATCCATTCGGAGTCCTTGTCGTCCGCCGGGTGCTGCACGGGGCAGAAGTCCCAGATCTCGTTCTCCTGCGGAATGACGACGAGGCCGCCGGGGTGCTGGCCGGTCGTGCGCTTGACGTTGACGCAGCCGAGCGCCAGCCGGTTCTCCTCCGCCTTGGGGACGGTCTTATTGCGCTCCGACAGGTATTTTTTCGCGTAGCCGTAGGCCGTTTTTTCCGCGACGGTGCCGATGGTGCCCGCGCGGAAGACATGGGTCTTGCCGAACATCTGCACACAGTAGGCGTGCGCCTTGGCCTGATATTCGCCGGAGAAGTTGAGGTCGATATCCGGGACCTTGTCGCCGCCGAAGCCGAGAAACGTCTCAAACGGGATATTGAACCCGTCCTTGTCGAGCTTCGCGCCGCACTTCGGGCACACCGCGTCTGGCAGATCCGCGCCGCAGGCGCAGTCGGCCGGAACCTCAAACGTCGTGAACTTGCACTGCGGACAGCGGTAGTGCGGCGGATAGGAATTGACCTCCGTGATGCCGGACATGAACGCCACGATGGACGAGCCGACCGAGCCTCGCGAGCCGACAAGATAGCCGTGCTCCAGCGAGTTCTGCACCAGCTTCTGGGCCGACATGTAGATCACGTCGTAGTGGCAGGAGATGATATCGTGCATTTCCGTATCAACGCGCTTCTGCACAAGCTCCGGCGGGGTTTCGCCGTAGAGCCGGTGGAGCTTGCCGTAGACGAGGGCTTTCAGGTCCTCGACGGAATTTTCGATCTTCGGCGCGAACAGATTGTGCGGCACGGGCCGCAGCGTCTCGCACCAGTCAACGATGCGGTTCGGGTTCTCGATGACAACCTCATGCGCCTTTTCCGGGCCGAGATAGGAGAATTCCTCCATCATCTCATCTGTCGTGCGCAGATACAGCGGCAGCGGCCGGTCGGCGTCCGGCATCTGCTTGGTGGCAAGCAGGATGTGGCGGAAAATCTCATCCTCCGGGTCAAGGAAGTGCACGTCGCCGGTCGCGACGACGGGCTTTCCCAGCTCCTCGCCGAGCTTGACGATGGTGCGGTTGAAGCCGCGCAGTTCTTCCTCGTCCTCGGCAAGGCCCTTGTCGAGCATGAAGCGGTTGTTGCAGATGGGCTGGATCTCCAGGAAGTCATAGAAGCTAGCGATACGCTTGAGTTCTGCCCAGCTTTTGTGGTTCAGAATCGCCTGGAACAGCTCGCCCGCCTCGCAGGCCGAGCCGATGATAAGTCCCTCGCGCCATTGCAGCAGCTCGGACTTCGGCATGATGGGCACGCGCTTGAAATACTTGAGATTGCCGTAGGAGATCAGCCGGTACAGATTGCGCAGGCCGATGGAGTTTTTCGCAAAGACGATGATGTGCCGCGCACGGCGGTCAAGGATCTTGCTGCCGGAGCGCAGCTGCTCCATGCGCGGGTTGATCTTTTGCAGCGAGTCCAATCCCTGCTCCTGCATCATCTTGAAAAAGCGCATGAGCAGATACCCGCAGGTGATCGCGTCGTCGGAAGCGCGGTGATGGTTGAAATCCGGCAGGCTCAGTGCATCGGCGACAATGTTGAGCTTGTACTTGCCAAGCTCCGGCATCAGGTTCTGCGCCAGAATGAGCGTGTCGACATACGTCGGGTGGAACGGCAGGCCGAGCTTTTCGCACGCCGCCGTCACGAAGCCGATGTCAAAATCCGCGTTGTGCGCGCACAGGGGGCGGCTGCCGACGTATTCCAGGAATTTCGGCATTGCCTCGGAAATATCCGGCTGCCCGGCAAGCATCTGGTCGTTGATGCCCGTCAGATCGACGATCTTCGGCTGTAGGGGCCGGTGCGGGTCGACGAAGGTCTGGAACGTGCTGAGAACTTCATTGCCCTTCATGATGGCCGCGCCGATCTCAATGATCGTGTCATGGAGCGAGGACAGGCCGGTCGTTTCCAGATCGAACGCGACGTATTCCCCGTCAAAGGAGAAATCCTCCTCGCCGTGGACGGCGATGCGGTCGTCGACGTCGTTGACGTAGTAGCCCTCGCAGCCGTAGAGGATTTTGATGTTCTGGTCCGTCCCCGCGACCTTGGCCTTGGACGCGGCCTTCATCGCGTCCGGGAACGACTGCGCGCCGCCGTGGTCGGTGATGGCGATGGCGCGGTGGCCCCAGCTGGCTGCCCGCTTGACGGCAGCGCCGGTATCGGTCAGCGCGTCCATGGAGGACATGGTCGTATGCAGGTGCAGCTCGACGCGCTTTTCGGGATACGTATCGCGGCGCTTCGGGGCCTCGATCTTTTCCATGGCGTTCGGCTGGAGCACCATTTCGTTGTCATAGCGGTCAAAGCTCATCTTGCCCTGTACGCGCAGCCACATACCTGGCTGGACGTTGTCAATGATGGGCTTGGCCTTTGCGGCCTCCATGAACTGGTTCACGCGGACAGAACTGGTATAGTCTGTCATATCGAAGCAGATGACCCACGCCCCGCGCTTTTTCAGCTCCCGGTGCTGCACGGCGAAGACCTTGCCCTCGACGATCACGCGGAACATATCGAGGTTCAGCTCCTCCATCCGCACGGGCCTGCCCGAAAACGGCCTGCCGTAGAACAGCGCGCCCGCCGGCTCTGCCGGTGTGGAGGCAGCTCCGCCGGAGGCTTTTGCGCCGCCCTGCGGTGCGCTGGCCGTGATGGCAGGCGCGTTTTTAAGCGCCTCGGCGCGGATACGCGCCGTCTCTTCAAACAGCGCACGGCCCTCTAAATTGCTGTGCGCCTCGACCTCGATCTTTTTGGAAACGCCGAAGCGGTCGCGCAGGAACTGCTCGGCCTTTTTTGCGTTCTGCAAAATGCTGTCCTTGCCGTTGGCCTTGAGCCGGATGACGACGGCCTCGTCCGTGACCTCGTAGCCTGCTCCTGCCAGAATGGCGGCAGACGGCGAAAAGGCGCGGATAAACACCTGCGCCAGATCGCGGAAATCCATATTCGGAAGCTCCGAGGCGGGATAGCGCACCGAAAGCTTCAGTTCCCGCAGGCCATATTCCTTTTCAATGTCCCGGCAGAGCGCCTGCAGCTGCTTTTCTGCCAGATACTGCTCCGCCTGCGCGTCCAGACGGATGGTGCGCGTTTCCCGGTCAAGCTCCGCGTGGACGACGACAAGGCGTCCGAGCGCCTCCACCAGCTCCTCCGGCAGCGGGAAGCCCGGAAACAGCGCGGGGAAATAAACTTCATTCATATGTTCAAGCTTCCTGTCTGAAATTCACGTTATGTCTTTGTTCGCCTGCGCTTCGGCTGCGGCTTCTCTTCCCGCGTCAGATCTGCAAGCGTGTAGCTGCACAGATACGCGGCGATGACCTGATCAAGCCCCTGCCACAGCGGGAGCGTCCGGCAGTTGACCGCGTTTTCGCACTGCTGCCCGCGCTCCAGACACGTGACCGGGGCCAGCGTCCCCTCGGTCAGGGACAATACCTCAAACGCGGTGTACTCCTTCGCCGGTTTGGACAGGCGGTAGCCGCCGCCCTTGCCGCGCACGGCGTCGAGCAGCCCCGCCTTGCTCAGCACGGCCAGAATGCTCTCCAGATATTTTTCGGAAATGCCCTGCCGCTTCGCGATCGTCTGCAGCGGGATATAGCCCTCGTCTATATGCTCGGCCAGATCGATCATCACGCGCAGTGCATAGCGGCCCCTGGTGGAAATCATCATGTTTGGTTCCTCGCTTTCTTTTAACCCACTATACTATAGGGTAAAAGGATTATCAAGCGGAAAGCCGCAATTTACAAGCAATTCTTTTTGTGCTACAATAACCAAAGCATCGGTTTGGAGAGAACGCGGCATGACGAAGGATCTGACCCGGGGAACGCCCTGGAAGCTTATTTTACAGTTTGCGCTGCCGATCATGGCGGGAAACCTTTTGCAGCAGCTCTATAATACCGCCGACACCATCATTGTCGGCAATTTCAACGGCCAGCAGGCGCTTTCCGCCGTCGGGGCCTGCGCGTCGCTGACAGTTCTGTTCACGGCGCTTGCCATCGGCTTTTCCATCGGCGCAGGCGTGCTGATCTCGCAGTATTTCGGCGCTTCGCGCGAGCGGGAGCTGCGGCAGTATGCCGCGACGGCCATTGTGCTGATGCTGGCAATGGGGCTATTCATGTCGCTTGCCGGCGTTGTGAGCGCGAGATTCCTGCTGGAACGAGTGCTGGGCACGCCGGAGGCGCTGCTGCCGATGACGCTTCTGTATTTCCGCATCTACGCGGCGGGACTGGTGTTCCAGTTCGGGTACAACATCGCGGCGGCCCTTCTGCGGGCGCTGGGCGACAGCAAGGCGACGCTGTATTTTCTGCTCATCTCGTCGATTTTGAACGTCGTGCTCGACCTTGCGTTTGTCGCGGGGCTTGGGCTGGGCGTGGCAGGCGCGGCCGTCGCCACCGTTATTTCGCAGATCGCCTCCTGCGTCATCGGCTTTGCATATATGCACCGGAAATACGCCATTCTGCGCTTCTCGCTCCGCGAGCTGCGGCTGGACGTGAAAACGGCGGGCCGCATTCTGCAGGTCGGCGCGCCGATGGCCATTCAGCAGTCCATCGTCTCCTGCGGCTTTCTGTTTTTGCAGCGGCTGGTCAATCTCTACGGCGAGAGCATGATCGCGTCCTATACCGTCGCCACCCGGATGGAGAACATTCTGATGATCCCGATTCTCGGCGTGCAGAACACCATGGCGACCTTCGCGGGCCAGAATATGGGCGCGCAGCGCCCCGACCGCGTCTCCAGGGGCCTTGGACAGGGCGTGCTGGTGTCGCTTTCCATGACGCTTGTGCTCTGCCTGTGCCAGATCTTCGGCATTTCGCTCATCATCCGCGCGTTCCAGCTGGACGAGGCCGCTGCGGCCATCTGCCGCCTGCATCTGTTCAGCTCCGCCGTCGCGATGCCCATTTTCGCGGTCTATTTTCCCGCCAACGGGATGTGCCAGGGCGTGGGCGAGGGCTTCCACGCCACGTTCTTCGCGCTGCTGGCGCTGGGGCTGCGCGTGATCTTTGCCTATGCGCTGCACAACACGGCTCTGTTCGGCTATACCGCCGTCTGGTGGAGCCAGGCCATGGCGTGGACCGTGACGCTCCTTGTCTGCTATACGCACGTGTTCCGCGGAAAATGGAAGAACAAATCTCTGATCTGATAGGGAGGCATTGCGATGCAGCACCGCTTTTTTGCGCTTATTTCCCGTATGCGCTACATTGGCCGCTGGGGCCTCATGCGCAATACGTTTGAGGAAAACATTCAGGAGCACAGCCATATGGTTGCTGTGCTGGCACACGGACTGGCTGTGATCCAGCGCGACATCCTCGGCCAGCCCGCCGACCCCGACCGCTGCGCGTCTGCAGCGCTGTTCCACGACGCGTCGGAGATCCTGACAGGCGACCTGCCCACGCCGATCAAGTATTATAACCCGGAGATCAAAAAGGCCTACAAGCAGATCGAGGCCGTCAGCTGTGAAAAGCTCCTTGCTCTCCTGCCGCCGGAGGTGCAGGAGAGCTACCGCCCGCTGCTGTTTGAATCCGAACCGGAGGTTGCCCGCATCGTCAAGGCGGCGGACAAGCTTTCGGCGTATATCAAGTGCGTCGAGGAGCTGAAGGCCGGCAACTCAGAATTTGCGGCGGCGGAGAAGCAGACGCGGCAGGCGCTCGTCGAAATGCAGCTGCCGTGCCTTGATTACTTCATGGCGCATTTCCTGGACAGCTTCCGGCTCACCCTCGACGAGCTGGAGTGAATTTGACGGATCTGTCAATTTTCATGTTTTGCGGCGTCCAAAATCGCACAAAACTCACAGTTGTATTTTTGCGGCCGCGCCGCTATAATGTCCTCCAGTGAGTTTACGAAAGGAAGTGCGCGCCATGACGATCTTCAAAACGCCCGTCTGTCGATGTGCTTCCGTTTTTGTTTTTGCTGGGGAACCCGTTGTTCCGGCGTCGTATTTGTTTTTGCAGAAGGAATTGTGAAGCTGGTGTTTCCAGTTTTCACAATTCTTTTTTTATGCACGCATACAGCCCGGACCGCCCGCAAAAACGCCGAAAAGAAAGGAGAACACCATGGGAAAAAACAAAATTCCGGAAACCGGCATCTATGATGCCAGACAGCTCGGCAGAGGCAGAATGCTGCTGCTCGGCTTCCAGCATATGTTTGCCATGTTCGGCGCGACCATCCTCGTCCCCATCCTGACGGGCCTCGACGTTTCGAACACGCTCCTGTTTGCGGGCCTCGGCACGCTGCTGTTCCACCTCATCACCGGCGGCAAGGTCCCGGCCTTCCTCGGCTCGTCCTTCGCCTTCCTCGGCGGCTACGCGACCATCGCGCCGATGCTCGGCGAGCAGCAGAACATCCCTAACCTTGAGATGCTGCCCTATGCCTGCTTCGGCGTGGCCTGCGCAGGTCTTGTGTATGTCATTCTGGCCGGTCTGTTCAAGGTCTTCGGCGCGAAGAAGGTCATGCGCTTCTTCCCGCCCATCGTCACCGGCCCCATCATCATCGCCATCGGCCTGAACCTCTCCTCCTCCGCCATCAATAACTGCACCGGCAGCTGGTGGATCGCCATCGCCGCCATCCTCATCATCGTCGCCGCCAACATCTGGGGCAAGGGCATGATCAAGATCATCCCGATCCTCCTCGGCGTCATCGGCTCGTATCTGCTGGCCGTCATCTTCGACGCGGACGTCCGCGCAAATCTCGTCGCCAACGTCTCCGCCGCCAAGTGGTTCGCGCTGCCCATCAAGATGGAGCAGACCGTCTTCGGCCTGTTCGCCTCCGGCAACGTTGACGCACACAAGCTCCTGACCGCAGTCATCACCATCGTCCCGCTGTCGCTGGCCACCATGGTCGAGCACATCGGCGACGTGTCCGCGATCTCCTCCACCTGCAACCGCAACTACATTGAAAATCCCGGCCTGCACCGCACCCTGATGGGCGACGGTCTTGCGACCACGCTGGCAGCCCTCTTCGGCGCGCCCGCCAATACGACCTACGGCGAAAACACCGGCGTTCTGGCCCTCAGCCGCATCTATGACCCGCGCGTCATCCGCATCGCGGCAGTTCTGGCCATGCTCTTCTCCTTCAGCCCGAAGTTCGCGGCCGTCATCTCCTCCATGCCCGGCGGCACCATCGGCGGCGTCAGCCTCGTGCTCTACGGCATGATCTCCGCGGTCGGCGTGCGCAACGTCGTCGAGAACAAGGTCGATTTCACCAAGTCCCGCAACGTTCTGGTCGCGGCCCTCATCCTGGTTCTGTCCATCGGCATCAGCTACTCCTCGGCAGGCTCTCTCCATTTCGGCGCGATCAGCCTCTCGGGTCTGGCTGTCGGCTCCATCGTCGGCATCGTCCTGAACGCCGTCATGCCCGGCAAGGACTATGTCTACGGCGAAGACAAGCAGGGCGACGAATCTGTCAACTTCATCGTTCAGTAAACGATCTGATCCATATAGAAATACAGCTGCAGTCCGGTGCAGTTCCGCCTTCTCCGCCTGCGATTTCCCCTGAAATTGGCTTACGCGCAGCCCGCCTTTGGGCTGCGCGTAAGTGTTACAGGGGAGAAAACAATGAAGAATTTGGAGGGGTGGAACGGCGATTGTCACGCGCGGGTCTGTCGGCTTATCCGCAGAGCTTTCCACGGCATCAGACGGCGCATCGCCGGATGGGCAAACCATACAAAAGAGAGCCGGCCGGTTTGTTCCCCTTTTGTGCTTTTAGTATAGAGGAAGAATTTGAACAGGATTTCACGAACCGGTAAAGAAACTGTGAACAGTTTCCCGAAAGAATCGCGCCGTAAAAGAATACGCGCAGACAAGTGACCGGCCTGTCTGCGCGTTTCTTTTAAAATATGGAGAAAGGAGAAAAATGAAAAAGACGTTTGCTTCTTGCAAGTATAGAATATCAGGATGGTATTAAAAATCTTAGGGGGCAGTTTTTAAATATCTGTGAAATCCTATGATATTTTTTCGTTTTTCAGCGCACGGCCAGCACCAGCAGCACCGCTGCCGCCAGATACAGCCCCAGCGCTGCCGCGCAGACGAGCAGGACGATCCCGCCGATGAGCAGCGGCGCGCCGCCGCGCTTTTTCCGCAGCACGAGCAGCGCAATGCCGCCCGCAAGCGCCAGAACGAACAAAATCAGCGCCAGATCTGCACGCATACGCAAAGCCCTCCTTTCTCCGGGGATGGTTCAGAAGTAATCGCCCCAGCCGTCTTCGTCGTCCGAGTAGTCGCCCCAGCCGTCGCCGGGATCGGACCACGGATCGTAATCGTCGTAATATTCGTCGTCATAGTCCCAGCCCGCGTCGTTCGACTCCATGTATTCGCCGGTATCCTCGTCGATGTAGCCGTCGCTGCCGTAGCCGATGAACTCGTTCTCATAGCCGTTCCAGTACCAGATGTCGCCGTCCTCGTCGTACCAGTAATACGGCGTGCCGTAATCGCCGGTGTCGCCGGAATAGGCGGGCCGGGCCTTGGGCGCGGTGCTCCAGCCGGCGGTGTAGGACAGGGTTTCGAGCATCCTGTTGCAGATATCGAAATAATTGCGGATGCGGCCCTCAAGCGCGATGGTCGTCGCGACGAGGGCATAGCCCGTCGGCCCGTAATAGCGCACCTCCATGCAGCCGCGCACGGGCTGCGAGGGGCCGTCGGAGAAGACGGAGCCGTCGAGCCACATATAGCCGGTCAGGCTGTAATAATCGCCGTTGTCCTTAAAGTCCGAGCCAAAGGATTTGAGCAGATAGCTGCCGTACATACTCTGCATGAAGTCCTCAAGCATCTTCATCATATAGGTCTTCGCGGTCGCCGCGCCTTTTTCCATGTAGGGATCAAAGCCCTCGATGGGCTGGAAGGCAAGCATGATGTTGGAATAATAATCGTCCGTGCCGTCCTCCATGACCGCGTTGAAGCTCAGCGCATTGGACACGTTCGGGTGCTCGTGCGCCTCCATCTGGATGGGGTAATCGACCGTGACGTTCGTAAAGCCGCCGGGGAAGGCCGCTGTCTGGTTCAGCTCGTCCTCCGGCGTCGGCAGGAGCATGATATACTCCATGGGCGTGAGCGTGCTGCCGTCTGCGTCGCTTAACTCGCCGTAGGCGGTCTGGTACAGGGTGACAAGCTGCGTGTCGTCGTCCATGTAAAGCGTGATGCACCCGCCCTCGTCGACCACGTAGCCGGGCCCGACCTGTTCGCCGTAGAGATTGATGGCGATCCATTCAAAATCCTCGTTGATGACGAAATAGAACGGCTCGTTTTCGAGCTTCCAGCAGCCGGTGTAGCCGCTCAGATCGCCGCCGCTCAGCTCCTCCTCGGTGTAGCCCGTCGGCGCATAGTTCAGTTCATAGTCCGCCGGGTCATAGTCGTGTGCGATCTCGATGGGCACGTCGCCCTCGGGCGGCAGGAAGATGATGTAGTCGCCGTCCTGAATCGCAAAATCCAGCTCATCGACGCTTGTGTCGTACAGAATGGTGTCCTCGCTGTTGTAGACGATAATATTATAGGCATCGGGAACCTCGGATTCCTTATACGTGCCAAGACCGGCGCTGAAGCTCTCGCCGTCTGCGAACGTGCCGTCTACAAATTCCGTGTCCCATTCGGTGCTGGTCGAGGGGGTGATGCTGATGGAGGAAATGTCATGCCCGCTGTGGTTGACCAGCGTAACGGATACCGACACTTCCTTCTCGCCGCAGCCGGTCAGCAGCAGCGCACACAGCGCAGCCGCCAGCGTCACAAGAAGCAGCTTCCTAATTTTTTTCATGATAGTCCTCCTGATCTGATTTGCGAAACGCGAAAAAAACTCCACGATAAACGGTCTGGTACCAGTTTACCGTGGAGCGGTTTGCTTGCATAGGCCCCTCAGGGGCTAATCTTTTCTGAAAGTATGTCCGCCAGCAGGTTCCGCTTGCCGCGTGCGCTGCCGTCAAGCCCCAGCTTGTCAAAAATGCGCTTGAGGTGGTTTTTGACCGTCGCCTCCGACAGATGCAGCTGCGCGGCGATCTCCGCGTTTGTCCGCCGTGCGGCGGCAAGCTGGGCAATTTCCAGTTCGCGTGGGCTGAGGCCGCGATCATCCGGCTTTGCTGTGCAGTGCAGAACGGCCTGCGCAGCCTCGTTCCCGGCGAATGCCTCCGGCAGAAGTGGGCCGAGGGCTTCTGCGTGCTCGGCAAACGGCAGATAGAGTCCGTCCGGCACGGCGAGGGCCAGCGCCGCGTCCAGCTCCCGCCGGGCCGCGTCTGCGCGGCCAAGGCGGTTTTCCGCGCAGGCGAGCTGAATGTGCAGATACAGCTGGGCCAGCGCCGTATGCGCCGACGCGTTCAGCGCTGTGCAGGCCTCCCTGCGCGCAAGCAGCTTTGTGTACGCACCGGCAGCCAGCAGCACCTCATTCTGCACCGTCCGCAGCATGGGAAGCACAGGATCCAAAAACGACGCGTCGGCCTCCGGGGCCATGAACCACGCGTCCGCGCCGGCCCTCCCGCGCTGCGCATCCAGCCAGGCAATGCACAGATCGAGCGTACGCAGCAGCAGAAACTGCCGGTTCTCCTTCAACGTCTGCCGGAGCCGCTCCAGCGCCGCGTCCGTCGCACCGCCGCGAAGCTGCGCCAGCCGGAGGGCCGTGAACTCCGCCGTCAGCAGAATGCTGTACTGCCCGCGAGCAAGCGCTGCGTCCCGCGCCAGATGGCAGCCGATCTCCGCCTCGGTAAAGTCGCCGCGCAGCAGGTCCGTTTCGCACTGCATGGAATGCTCCGCGCCGCTGCCGTGGCCGTCCGTGACCTTGTAATAAAACGGCATACAGTCGCGCATCTGCGCGTTTTCCGCGTCCAGCTGCCCGGCTGCGCGGTGGAACATCATGAGAACGGACGGGGAGCCGAAGGTCCACGTGCCGCCGAGGTCAATGCAGCGTGTCGTGCGCGTCATGCGTTCGCAGGCCGAGCGGTGCAGCACGCTCATGGCGGCGATGTCGTTATAGCGCAGAAAGCTCATCACAAGGTCGCATTCGCCGAGATAATTTTCCCGTTCCTGTTCGCAGAACGCGCCGCCCGGCTGCAGCGCATCCAGCAGCAGCGCCCGCAGACGCAGCAGCTCCGGAATTTCGCGGAAGGAAAAGAGCTTGCGCATCAGCACGCAGACCGCGTCCGGGTGCCGCCGCAGCACATCCTCCGGGCAGTCCCGGCACCAGGAGAGCAGCATCTGCCGGTGCTCGCCGCCAACAGACTTGCCGCAGTCCGCCGCTGCCGCACGCAGCAGCCCGTCCCAGTCGCCCGCCTGCCGGAACAGCTCCGCAGCCGTCAGATATTCCCCCGTGCGCTCGTACCAGCTGCCGAGCCGCCCGCAGGCGTCCGCCTGCGCGCTTTGCGGCAGAAGGGCGAATTTCCGGCGCAGCAGCTGCCGCAGCATATGGTGGCAGCGGTAGACGCCGGGGCTGCTTTCGATGATGAACGCGTTGTTGTGCGTCAGATCGTGCAGCAGCGCGTCCGCGTCCGGCTCCCGCCAGACGAAGGAGGCCTGTTCGGCGGTGAACGCCTCCGCCATGCAGATGTCCAGCAGAAAGAAGCGCCTCCGCTCGTCCAGCGGCTCAAACATGACCTGCTCCATGAGCGCGTCCATGCCCTTCGCGTCAAAGCGCCATACGCCCGTCTGCGCGTAGGCGCGGAACATGAGATAGATCATGGCGATCCAGCCCTCGCTGACGGACAGGAGCGCCTGCGCCTCCCGCTCGGGAAGCGGCAGGCCGCAGCGCCCGGCGTATTGCAGCAGCTCCTCCTGCGTCAGCCGCAGATCCGCCGCGCCCAGCTCCAACAGGCGGCTGCCGAGGCGCAGCTTCTGCGCCTCCGAAAAGATCTGGTTGCGCGAAAGAAGGATCAGATGCGCCTGCGGCGGCAGGCGCTCGGCCAGAAACGAGACGAGCTCCGCCGCCTCGCCGCCGGAAAGCAGGTGCACGTCGTCCAGAATGAACCAGACGGGCGGCTTGCCCGCCAGCGCATCCTGCACCAGCTCCAGCAGCTGCTGCCGCGTGTGCGGGCTGTCCGGGTAGCCGAGCGCACGCAGCTGCGCCGACAGCTGCGGCGCGGTGTGCAGCGCCCGGCAGAGTCCGGCCCAGAATTCCTGCCGTCCGCCGCCGGAGAGAAACTGCCGGAACAGATACGCGTCCGGCGCTTCGGCGGCAATGCGCCGCTGCAGATACTGCGCGGCAGTCGTCTTGCCGTAGCCCGTGGGGGCTATGATGGTCGTGACAGGGTAGCGGGCGGCGTCCGCAAGCCGTGATCGCAGGCGTGAGGAAAGATAAAGCGCGTTTACGCGCAGATCGGCGTCCATGAAAAGCCCTCCCAAGGTGCTTTGTTCAATGATTTTCTATTTTAATCGTTTCCGGCAGCTTCGTCAATGCAGGATTCTCTTGACAAGGGTTTCCCGGACAGGTAAAATTTATTTGTTATGCAGTCACAGACGAACGGTGCGCACACAGCCGGAGGGACAGGCTATGCTTTTTGATTTTCTGAAGAAAAAGCGGCAGGAAAAGGCCGACGATCAGCAGCATTGGCGCGAGCGCTGGCAGTCGCTGGTGCCGGAGGAGAACCGGAGCGTCCCCGTCACGGTGGACGGGCAGACGCGCATCGCCTATATCCAGATCAACCAATTCGTCGTCATGCTGCAGGACGGGCTTCTGATGAAGGCGCATTTTTTTGACGTCTGCGAGTTTTTCCAGAAGGCGGGCTATCACGTCATCTGGCTCATGCGCTGCGTGCAGGACGTGGAGGGCGGCTATCTGAAGCTGGTCAGAATGGAGGACGGCGGAGCGCGCTGCCGCTGGAAATGGCGCAAGCCGACGACGAACTTCGGCCGCTGGACGTCGGATAACTACAATGTCAGCATTCTTATCCAGCACCGGCAGGTACCGCCGGAGATCACCGATCTCAAAACCTGCAAAACGCGCGTGCTGCAGCGGGTCACATGGGCCGAGAGCGACGACAACACGCAGATGATCCCCGGCCGGACGGAATTTCTGACCGTCGGAAAGCCCGCCACGCCCGAGGAGCTGCTGCACTGGCTGACCGGCACGACACTGGCAAATCTGTAAAGAAAGAAAAGGAGCGCCTATGTCTATCACGCTCGAACAGGTCAAGAAAAGCGAGGAGATCACAAGCTATATCCGCAAGGCGGACGAATCGCTGTCCGCGCTGGGCTTTACGGAGCACAGCTTCGCCCATGTGGGCCTTGTCTCGGCACAGGCCAGCGCCATTTTAAAGACGCTGGGCTACGACGACCGCACGTGCGAGCTGGCCGCCATCGCGGGCTGGCTGCACGACATCGGAAACGTCATCAACCGCATCGATCATGCGCAGTCCGGCGCGGTCATGGCCTTCCGAATCCTCGACAAGATGGGCGCAAGCCCTGAAGAGACGGCCACCATCATCACCGCCATCGGCAACCACGATGAAAAAACCGCCTTCCCGGTCAACCCCGTGGCAGCGGCGCTCATTCTGGCGGATAAAATGGATGTGCGCGCGAACCGCGTGCGCGAAAAGACCCGCGCGGCGTTCGACATTCACGACCGCGTGAATTACTCCGTCAAAAAGCACGAGGTCACGCTGACGGAAAAGGAGATCTGCCTGACGCTTGCCATCGACACGGAGGTATGCGCAGTGATCGAGTATTTTGAAATTTTCATGGACCGTATGCTCCTGTGCCGCCGCGCGGCGGAGAAGCTGGGGCTGCATTTCGCGCTCGTCATCAACGGCCAGCGCATGGCATAAAAAAGTTCCCGGACACGGGAACCTTTTCCGGAGCCTGCTCGTCTGAAAAGCAGCGGAGGCTCCGCCCAAATACATAAACAGGGAGAATCAGATATGGAAACTCTGGAAAAGCTGCGCAATGGAATCGACCAGCTGCCGAAATGGCTGCTGCTCGTGCTTGTGATTTTTGTCGACGGTCTGGTGGGCGGTCTGTACCGCGCCGCCGGAAAGACCACTGCGGCCAAGGTCATCGGCTGGATCATGGCGGCGGCCTACGTGCTGTCGATCTTGTCCTTTGTCGAGCTGCCCGCGACGCTTGCGACCGTCTCGCGCATCGTGACCGTCGTGTGTCTGGTCGCCGATATCATCACCGTCATCACCAGCGGCAGGATCACGTTCTTTGCCGACTGAGAAAAGAAAGAAATAAGAAAACGTTTAGGAGTCCCGTCATGAAGCTGTTCACCATCATCCTCTTCGCCGTCACCTACATTCTGATGATTGCGCTGCCGAAAAAGCGGCCCTATGTCGCGCTCATCTCCGCCGTCATCTTCGTTGTCTCCGGCGCGATGCCGCTGGCCTCCGTCTTTACCGCCATCGACTGGAACGTTCTTTTGATGCTTGCCGGTACGATGGGCACGGTCGCGCTGTTCATCGAGTCGAAAATGCCGGAGCGCATGGCCGATCTTCTGCTGCAGAAGACGCCCAACGTCATGTGGGTCGCGGTCGCGCTGTCCGTGTTCGCGGGCGTTGTGTCGGCGTTCGTCGACAACGTCGCGACGGTTCTGATGATCGCGCCGGTCGCGCTGTCGATCGCGAAGAAGCTCAAAATGTCCCCGGTCGCGCTGCTCATCTGCATCGCCGTCTCGTCCAATTTGCAGGGTGCGGCTACCCTCGTCGGCGATACGACGTCCATCATGCTGGGCGGCTACGCCAACATGGACTTTTTGGACTTCATCTTCATGGACGGCAAATGCTCCATCTTCTTTGCCGTTGAGCTGGGCGCGCTCGTGACCGTCCCCGTCATCATGTTCATCTTCCGCAAGGAAAAGGGCAAGGTCACGGTCGGTGCGCCGACCGTCGTGGAGGATCTGTTCCCGACATATCTGCTGGTCGGCACGGTCGCGCTGCTCATTGCGGCGTCCTTCATCCCCGGCCGTCCCGCCATCACGAACGGCCTGATCTGCATGACGCTGTTCCTCATCGGACTCGTCCGCTCCATCCTCCAGAAAAAGCACTTCGGCCCCATCAAGTACGCGCTGGGCGAGATCGACTTTGAAACGCTCCTGCTCCTCATGAGCCTGTTCGTCGTCATCGGCACGCTGACCGAGACGGGCGTCATTGAGGACATCAGCGCCCTGTTTGTGAAGCTCGGCGGCAAGAGCCTCTTTGGCATGTATTCCATCATCGTCTGGGGATCGGTCATCATCTCGGCCTTTATCGACAACATCCCGTATGTCGCGACGATGCTCCCGGTCGTGCAGGGCATTGCGGCCATGATGGGCTGCGACGCGCACGTTCTGTACTTCGGCCTGCTCGTCGGTGCGACGCTCGGCGGCAACTTGACGCCCATCGGCGCCTCGGCCAACATTGCGGCCATCGGCATTTTGCAGAAGGAGGGCTACGAGGTCAAGGCCTCCGACTTCCTCAAGATCGGCGTCCCGTTTACGCTCCTCGCCGTCCTGAGCGGCTATCTCTACTGCTGGTTCGTCTGGGCATAAGCATATACGCGCACAAACGCGGCACTCCCGGCCCGGGAGTGCCGCGTTTGACTGTCAAACCCCTGCTGCCGCATGATTTGTGCATAGTAAAATGAAAAACGGCAGAGGGTGATATCCCCTCTGCCTTCTGTGTACAATTCTGAAATTGTATTTTATTCCTGATCCCAGTTGTGCCAGACGTTCTGGACATCGTCGTCATGGGGCGCTTTATGCGCAAGGAATCATCGAAAAATCCATTGAAAATCAGCAGTTTTCTCTGTTTACGCCGCTTCAAAGTTGCATTTTTTCTTATGTGGTATACGCCATCTTTATCCCCTCCATATTTCAACTATAAACAAAATCCCCGCAAGAGTCAATCTGCTCCTGCGGGGATAAATTCTTATAAGTTATTATCCTAAGTACCCGTTCTTTGTAACACCATAAGCCGCCTGTGTCGGTGTGAATCCTTCGTATTCCAACTGTTGAATAAGTCGGTCTTTCGAGAACGCAGAAATTTTCAAATACGCTTCTGCACTCTTAGCCGCTTGTTCACACCAGTTTGCTCCGCAGCGATCCGCAGCATATGTCGCTTCTTCGCTGCTGTAGCCTTCATATTCTAACTGCTGAATCAATTTCGAGTGAGAAAACGCCGAAATTGCAAGATATGATTCAGCAGATCTTAACGCGTTTTTCTGCCCAAATGTTGGCTCCGTATCATCCGGGCTTAATTTCACCAGCGTTAGATCATCATTTTTTTGCCCGTTTAAGCTGCTGTAAAGAACTACCGTCCCGTCGAGGAAGTTGGAATAGCAATCGATTTCCAGATACTCATGGTTTGAACTTGCAGAATAATTCGTTGAATTTACCAAATCATTGAAAGAGTCAAACCCCATATAGTCAGAAGCCCCGGCAATCTCCATGTTATATGTAAAGGTATTTGTTTTTTCATCATAGAAGCATGAATACTTATTTCCTGTATTCATGTCATTCAGCATTTTACATGTTTCTTGTTGCGTATTGATTTTCTCCAACAATGCGGCATGTTTTTCTTCCTCGCTCAGCTCTGGCTCTTGTTCGGATTCCTCCTTGTTATCCTCGGTGTTTTCCGGCGTGTCAGTATTTTCATCTACAGTTTCTTTTTCTGTTGTGCTACTTTCGGTCGTCTCGTTTTCACTGTCCACACTTACTTCCGTAGAGTCATTTTTTATCTCTACATCTACGGCATCTTTTGTCGTAGCCGCACATCCCATCATCAGTAAAATTAACAATACTACAAACAAAGCGCAAATATTCTTTCTCATTTTAATCCTTCCCTTTTTCATGTTAATGTCTTAATGATATTGTCATCAATACAGCCTGTTGCTCGGAATCTGTAGTGCGTTTTCTCTCCCTCCCCCAATAGAAATCCTAAAAGCCTTTTCTCCTGTCTTTCTGCTGATTGTAAATGAGTCTTTCTGTTCATCGAAAAGCCTAATTACTTCCTCTCTGTGCAGTACAGCATATTGGCTTTTGTTTAATTGATCTTCGCCGCACACCAGTCCAACACTGAGATGCTTTTCGTCAGACATAAAAAGCGTCAATTCCCGCTTATCATCATCCGAAAAGTGAAACTGCCAACTCGAATACTCCGGTGTTTTTGTATTGATTGGCCTTGAGCGATATTTTACAAAAAGCCTGAATTCTTTTTTATTCGTCACGAAATCATATATCTGACGATCTTTTCCACTTTCGACAAGTGCAGGACAAATTCCCCGGTTTATCAATGTAGAAAGCACTGCACCATAATAAAAGTCTGCTTCTTTCAAAATAGACATACTCCACCCTCCTTAATGTTAATGTCCAAGATTTGAATGATACCATTGCGCATGTATCTATCTAAATTTGATTATAACATATTTATATTTACTATTTCAATGGAAACAACAATTATTTTTGGACTATTATTTGAAAAAATATGACTATCATTGTGTTGTGAGGTGATAGCCAATGTATGAATCTTTCGTGCGTGATAGAATAACCCGGCTCAGACTTCAAAAGGGTGTTTCCGAGTATCAAATGAGCTACGACTTAGGGCATAGTCGTGGATATATCTATAATATATCTTCTGGGAAATCACTTCCGCCGCTTTCGGAGTTTTTCTCGATCTGTGAATATTTTGGTATTACTCCGCTGGAATTTTTTGACGAAGCGCACAACTATCCTGCACTTGTTCAGAAAACGCTAGATGGACTAAAAGAATTACCTGACGATGATTTGTTACTGGTTCTGAATTTAGTAAATCGTCTCACAAAAGACAATTCTATATAACAAAAGGAGGCAGAGGATACATTTCCCCTGCCTTCTCTCTTTCTCAGATTTTCCTGATTATTAACATACGCAACTTGCACTTGCAATTTGCGTTTTGTATTGAAATAATTTTATTCTTCCTGATCCCAGTTGTGCCAGACGTTCTGGACATCGTCGTCCTCTTCGAACAGGTCGAGCATTTTTTCCATGTTGTCGCGGTCTTCCTGCTTGTCGAGCTTCTGGTAGGACTGCGGGACCATCTCGATCTGGGCGGAGTCGAACTTGTAGCCCTTGTCTTCGAGCGCCTTGGCGACGGTGTTGATGTCGTCGGGGCTTGTGTAGACGGTGAAGCAGCCTTCCTCGGGCTGGAAATCGGCCGCGCCTGCGTCGAGCGCGTCCATCATGACGGTGTCCTCGTCCAGCTCCTCGTCCTCGTTGTCGATGACGATAACGCCCTTGCGGTCGAACGACCAGCTGACGCAGCCGTTGGTGCCGAGACTGCCGCCGTATTTGTCAAAATGGTGGCGGACACTGCCTGCGGTGCGGTTGCGGTTGTCGGTCATCGTCTCGACGATGACAGCAACGCCGCAGGGGCCGTGGCCCTCGTAGGTGATGGTTTCGTAGTTGTCGCCGCTGCCGGATGCCGCTGCTTTTTCCAGCACGCGCTTGATGTTGTCGTTCGGCATATTGGCGGCCTTGGCCTTGGTGATGACGGTCGCGAGGCGGGAGTTATACGCGGGGTCGGCGATGCCGCCGCCCTCCTTGACGGCTACGATCATTTCCTTGGAGATCTTCGTAAAGGCAGCCGCGCGCTTTGCGTCCTGCGCGCCCTTGGTTTTCTGAATGTTATGCCACTTGGAATGTCCGGACATGAGGTGTTCTTCCCTTCGTTACAATATCTCTTGTCATTTTATCACAGAGAACGGGCAGAGGTCAACTGTTTCATAGAAATTGCGTCTCATCTTTATGCGCCTTCGCCCGCAGAACGGTCAGCTCCGGCAGCGCCTCGCGCACAACGCGCTCCAGAACGGCGCAGACGGGGTTCTCCGTCTCAAAATGGCCCGCGTCGATGAGATTGAGGCCGCGATATTTTGCCTCTTCAAAGTGGTTGTATTTGAGATCTGCCGTCACGAGCGTATCGCAGCCTGCGGCCAGCACGTCGTCGATCGCGCCGCCGCAGCTCCCGCCGCCGACAGCCACGCGCCGCACGGGCTTTCCCGCGTCCGCGAACCGGAGTCCAGGGCAGGAGAGTGCCGACTTTGCAAACGCGGCAAATTCGGCAAGACGCTGCTCCCGCACCGTGCCGGTGCGGATGAGGCCGTAAGGCCGGCCCCGTGCATCTGTTCCGGTTGGGTTCAGAACCGACACCTCCGTCAGCCCCAGTGTTTCTGCCAGTACGTCGTTGACCCCGCCGGGGCAGACGTCGAGATTCGTGTGCAGATTGATCACGGCGATCTTCGCTTCGGCCAGTTCCAGAATGCACCGCCCCTCGTAGCTTGCATCGTTGACGGCTCTGGGCGCGTCAAAAAACAGCGGGTGGTGCGTCACGATGCACTGTGCGCCGGTTTTCTTCGCCTCGTCGATCACATCCGGCATCGGGTCGAGCGCAACAAGGACGGTATCGACCGGCGCGTCGAACCGCCCGCAGAGCAGACCGACGTTGTCCCAGTCCATTTTCATGGACGCGGGCGCAAAGGCAAACAGGGCGTTATAAATGTCACGAACAGTCGTCATGCTGCTTCCTCATTTCTCTGATTTCCGCAAGCGCGGTTTCGTAATAGCGGAGCTTTTCCGGCTCGTCGGCTCTTTGCAGGCCCAGGACTGTGCCCGCGAGGGCTGTTTCGATCCGGGCCAGATACGGCCCCAGAAACGGCCCGCCCTCCCGCAGCAGCTGCGGCGAGGCGTATTGCTGCCCCGGCGAAAGCGGGGGCATATGTCCCTTTTTTGCGCGCAGGACGGTATAGAAGAAGTGGCCGTCTTTTGCAAGCGCTTCGTGCTCGATCGCAAAGCTGTGCTCCGCCAGATACTGCCGCAGCGCCTGCCCGGCGCTCTGCGGCTGCAAAATGAGCGTATAGCGGTCATCGCAGACCCATGGCGCGGCCTCTAAAATGCGCACCATCAGATCGCCGCCCATTCCGGCCATAATGATCGTATCCGCCGCATCGGGCGGGATGCCCTGCAGGCCGTCCGACAGGAAAAACCGCATTTTTTCGGACACGCCGAAGTGCGCGGCGTTTTCGCGGGCCTTCTGCAGCGGCTGCTCGCGCAGGTCTGCCGCCGTGACGAACGGGCAGATGCCCTCGCGCAGCAGGTATATGGAAAGATACCCGTGATCCGTGCCGATATCGGCGGCGCGGGAACCGCGCGGGACAAATTCGGCGCACAGCAGCAGCCGGTTGGAGATCGGAACCTTCATCGCTTCACGCAAAAGGGCGGCCATCAGGCCGCCCTTTCCTTTCGGTTTGTTACTTGGCCTTCTCGGCTTCCTCGGAAGCCTCGATAAAGCGGTTGACCTGCGCCAGGAACGCGTCGGCATCAACGCCGTGCACCATGCAGGCCTCCTCGACCGTCTCGCCGCGCGAGGACGGGCAGCCCAGGCAGTGCATACCGATGGCCATGAACAGCGGAGCAGTCTCGGGCGCGATATCCAGAACATCGCCGATAATGGTGGTCTTTTCGATCTTTGCAGCCATAAAAATGACCTCCTGTGTGTATTTTATAATCGTATTATACCCAACTGCGTCACAGTTTGCAACAGAAATTATAGCGACGCGGCCAGCTGCGCGGCCTCCTGCATGGCGCGGCGCAGGGACGCTTCCGCGTCAAAGCCCGCGACATTCATGCCGTCAGCGGCGATGCAGGTATACTTGCCGAGGCCGAAGAACGTGTGAAGCGCCTCCAGATACCGGCTGCCCATCTCCATGGCGTCTCCGGTATAGAAGCCGCCGCGCGTGGTGAGAAAAATCATATGAGACGCGCGGCAGAGCCCCTTGAGCCCTTCCTCCGTGGAGCCGAACGTGATCCCGTCGACGGACACCTGTTCAATATAGACCTTCAAAAGCGCCGGGAAGGACAGATCCCAGAACGGCGCGGCGATCACGATCAGATCGGCCTGCGCAAACTGGTGCGCGTACCGGAAGCGCGGATGATCGCGCCGGTTTTCCGCCAGCAGCGCCTCGCGCTGGTCAAAATAGCTGTCCTTGAAATAAGAAAGATTCTCCGCCATCAGATCCAGCCGCGTCACAGCGCAGTCGGACGGCAGCGCGGACAAAAACGCCTCGGCCAGCTTTTTCGTGTTCGACGCTTCGCGGCGGATGCAGCAGTCGACAAACAGAACGTTTTTCATCGCGTCCGCTCCTGTTCCAGCCGGTAAAAGGCTTCGAGCGCGGTCAGAATTTCATTGCGCTCGCCGATGGCGGTCAGGCTTTCGCCGTTTACATAGCCGCCGATGGCGTTCGCGGTATCCTCGCCATATACGACGACATTATTGAGAATGGAAGCTGTCTTCATCCCGCGCAGACGGCCGATGGTAAACAGCGCGGCGGATTCCATATCCGCGCCCAGCGCGCCCTTGTGCGACCAATAGGCGCTCTCCGCGTCGTTTTCCTCGTGATAAAAGCTTTCGTGGCTGTGGATGATGCCGACATGATACGGGCAGCCGAGCGCCTTCGCGGCCTCCACGCACAGTCCCAGCAGCTGATAGTCGGCGACTGCCGGATATTCCGGATAGACATACGCTTTGGAAGCTCCGTCGTCGCGGATCGCGCCGCAGCCGAGGATCAGATCGCCCAGCGCAATGCCTTTTTGCAAGGCTCCGCAGGAGCCGATGCGGATGGCGGCCTCCACGCCGATGTTGTGCAGCTCCTCCACGCAGATCCCGGCGGACGAGCCGCCGATGCCCGTGGAGACGGCCAGAACGGGCACGCCCTTATAGGTGCCGGTCAGACTGCGGAACTCGCGGTTGTACGCAAGCTCCCGCACGGATTCCAGCTGCGCGGCCACGCGGTCAAGCCGGGCCGGGTCGCCGGGCAGGATCGCATAACGCACGCCAAGCGTTTCGTCCAGACAAATATGCGCCTGTTTCATCTGCATATGCTCCTTTTATAGTTATATCGTCTGAATTTCAATATGGTAACGGTTCCGGCTGCAAAGCGCGTGCTCGACCTCCACGCGGTAGTCCAGATCGAGAACGCCTCCGTGTTCGTTGAGCAGGACGGTCATGTCTTCTGTTACGACGCTGATCATCATCGCGCCGAAGCCGACGTCGTACAGCGATTCATGCGCCTGTCTGCGGTCGAAGACCATCTCGGCGTTGACCTTTCCGCTGCGCCGCAGCGTGACGGTCTTCCCGTCTTCGATCTGAAAGGAGGTCACAACGCCCTCAAGCCCGGTCATTTCCGACTCGACATAGGACAAAAGCGCGAAGCCCGGCTCATAGCAGTACGAGCCGTCTGTCACCAGCTCGAGCGTCTGCGGCCCGCCGTCCTCCATGGTCTGCGTGCCGGTGATGGCAATTCTTGCGGCCTGTACCATCACGCCTCCAGCGCAAGCGCGATCAGGTCGTCCAAGAGCTCACCGTAGGGGATGCCGCTGGCCTCGAAGAGCTTGGGGTACATGGAAATGGACGTGAAGCCCGGAATGGTGTTGATCTCGTTGAAGACGACCTCACCGTCGGATTTTACAAAGAAGTCGACACGGGACAGGCCGCGGCAGCCCATGGCCCTGTAGACGCGGACGGCAAGCTCGCGCACCTGCTCGGCGGTCTGCTCGGAAATGCGGGCCGGGATGTACAGGCGTGCGCAGTCGGAGATATATTTTGCGTCGTAGTCATAGAATTCCGCGCCGGAGTCAATTTCGCCGCAGATGGAGGCGAACGGATTGTCGTTGCCGAGCACCGCGACCTCGACCTCCTGCCCGCGGATGAATTCCTCGACCAGAACCTTGCGGTCGTATTTCAGCGCCGCCTCAATTGCCGTTTCCAGCGCGGCGCGGTCCTTTGCCTTTGCAACGCCGACGGACGAGCCGGTTCCGGCGGGCTTGACGAAGACGGGATAGGCGAAGCGCGCCTCAACGGCGCTCAGCGCCGCTTCCCGGCTGCGGGCAAAGCCCTCGCGCGTGACGAGCTGCCACGCTGCCTGCCGGACGCCTGCGGCGTCGGCGATCAGCTTCGTGGTGGTCTTATCCATGCAGGCGGCGGAGGCCGCGACGCGCGGGCCGACATAGGGAATGCCCGCGATCTGGAGTAAACCCTGGATCGCGCCGTCCTCGCAGTTTTCACCGTGCATCACGGGGAAGACCACGTCGATGCGCTCGCGCACGACGCAGTCGTTTTCAAAGCTCAAAAGCCCCTGTCCGCGCACGGGGGAAAGCGCCGCGCGGCGGTTCTCCTCGCAGTTCTGCCACGTTCCGGCGGGAAGCATCCCGTAATCCTTGCCGCCAAACAGGATCCAGTCGCCATCCTTCGTGATGCCGACCGGGAAAATATGATATTTATCTTTGTCCAGGCGGTTCAGCACAGATTCTGCTGACCGCAGCGAGACCTCATGCTCCGACGAAACGCCGCCGAAGAGCACACAAACGCTCAGTTTTTTCAAAGCAGGCTCCTCTTTTCCGCCGCCGCAGATCAAAAAGCGGTCAGCATACATATCATATGCGAAACTGCCCCAGAACACAAGCATCTTTTTCCGAAATCCGGTGATTTTGCCTATGCTGCCTTTGACTTCTCTGCGCAGGGCGGATAAAATAGGGGCAGAAACGGGGGCAGAGCCTATGCAGGAGCGTGTACGCATCTGTGATATCGCGAAGGAGCTGGGCCTGAGCACGGCGATCGTCTCCAACGTGATCCACGGGAAGACGAACAAGGTCTCGGACGAGACGGTGCAGCGCGTGACGGCGCTGCTCGAAAAGCGGCGGTACATCCCCAGCATGGCGGGCATCCTGCTGGCCCGCAACAGCTCCGGGATCATCGGCGTGTTCGTCAACGACCATCCGAAGTACGCGGGACATACGCTGCGCGACGGCTTTCTCGCGTCCGTGCTGCTGCCGCTGTTCGTCTGTGAGGCGAGCTGGAGTCTGGGCGAGAGCGTTTACGCGGCCATCTATGGCCGCATGGGCACGGAGCAAAGCGCCGCCATGACGCTGACCGCGCCCATACAGGGACTGGTGATCGGCGCGCTGTGCGGCCTGTCGCAGGCTGCGGGCGTGATCGTCGGAAAGCGTCTTGGCGGCGAGGATTACGATGGGGCTTACCGGGCGGCGAAGCGGCTGATGGTCTATGGCGCGGTCGGAGCCTCCGTGCTCTGCGCCGCGAGGTGCCGCGCGACATAGACGCCGCTGGCGGAGGCGTGGGACAGGGAATGCGTGATGCCGCTGCCGTCGCCGATGATGAACAGGCCCTTGTGCGCCGTCTCCAGATTCTCGTCGACGGAGACCTCCATGTTGTAGAATTTGACCTCAACGCCGTAAAGCAGCGTATCGTCGTTCGCCGTACCGGGGGCGATCTTGTCAAGCGCGTAGATCATCTCGATGATGCCGTCGAGAATGCGCTTCGGGATGACCAGCGACAGATCGCCCGGCGTAGCCGTCAGCGTGGGGGTGACGAAGGATTTGTCGATGCGCTTCTGCGTCGAGCGCTGGCCGCGGATGAGATCGCCGAAGCGCTGCACCATCACGCCGCCGCCCAGCATATTCGAAAGCCGTGCAATGGACTCGCCGTAGCCGTTGGAATCCTTGAACGGCTCGGTAAAGTGCTTGGAGACGAGCAGGGCGAAGTTCGTGTTCTCGGTCTGCTTGGCCGGGTCCTCATAGCTGTGGCCGTTGACGGTCACGATGCCGTTCGTGTTTTCGGTCACGACCGCGCCCTTCGGGTTCATGCAGAACGTGCGCACGAGATCCTGATATTTTTCGGTCTTGTAGACGATCTTGCTCTCATAAAGCTCGTCGGTCAGGTGCTTGAAGATCTCGGCGGGCAGCTCGACGCGCACGCCGATGTCGACGCGGTTGGACTTCGTCTCGATGTTCAGCTCGCGGCACACGCTCTCCATCCATTTGCTGCCGCTGCGGCCGACGGAGACGATGCACTGCTTGCAGGAGAAGCTTCCGTTATCGGTCACGATCTCATATCCGCCGTCCGTTGCCAGCACCTGCCGCACGGGCGTGCGGAAGTAAAAGTCGACCTTCGGCTCCAGCTCGGCAAAGAGATTTTTCAGCACGACAAAATTGATATCCGTCCCGAGGTGCCGGACGGACGCGTCGAGCAGGTGCAGATTGCACTGCAGACAGCGGGTCTTGAACGCGCTGTTGGCCGTGGAATACAGCTTCGTGTTCTCGCCGCCGTGGCTGACGTTGATCTCGTCGACGTAGTGCATCAGCTCCATGGCCTGCTTCTTGCCGATATATTCATAGAGCGTGCCGCCGAAGTCATTCGTCAGGTTATATTTTCCGTCGGAAAACGCGCCCGCGCCGCCGAAGCCGTTCATGATCGCGCACGTCGGACAGCCGACGCAGTGCTTGACAGTCTTCCCGTCAATGGGACATCTGCGCTTTTCGAGCGGCTGGCCCTCTTCAAATACGGCGATCCTCTTCTCCGGACAGAGCTTCGACAGCTCATACGCCGAGAAAATTCCGCCGGGGCCTGCGCCGATAATAATGACATCATACTGCATGAAAAATCATCCTTTCTGTAGGGGATATCCTGAATCCGCTTATCCGCATTCCAAAACACGCACGATCCCGGCAGGCAGCTGTAAATCTGCGCAGTATTTCTGTAGGGGCCGACGACTCTGTCGGCCCTTAAAATGTTGCGAATTCATCGGAGATTTCCGAGAAACCACTGCATTCTGCGGGCGGACAGAGTCGTCCGCCCCTGCGGGTCGCCCGCCGGTGCATTATATCATACCGCCGTCCGCATCTGCAAGCGAAACGGCCATAGAAAGCGCGAATGGCCGTTATAAGCGCATAAAAGATCCGCACCCGGTCAGGTGCGGATCTCTGGTTGACAGATGGAGCTTAGCCCTGAGCCTTCATGCGGGCGAAGCAATCGCTGCAGTAAACCGGGCGATCGGACTTCGGCTCGAACGGGACGCGTGCCTCGCCGCCGCAGGCAGCACAGGTAGCGGTGTAGTACTCTCTGGGGCCGCGGGTTGCGTTCTTGCGGGCATCACGGCAGGCCTTGCAGCGCTGCGGCTCATTCTGGAAGCCACGCTCTGCGTAGAATTCCTGCTCACCGGCGGTGAAAACGAACTCCTTGCCACACTCTTTGCAGACCAACGTCTTGTCTTCGAACATTTTTGTTACCTCTCTTTTGCGATAAAAAATGGATTTGCCCTGCAATTGCGGCTTGCGCTCGTATGCGATCGGGCTGTATATGCGATCAGGCCGTGCCTGATTTCGCCGGGAAAAGCGCCAGTCAATCTTGCCAGGGTCCATACACGAAGAGAGGGTGCAACGGAGTGATGAAAGATCTGCGTGGCTCTGGTTGGAAATTTTTATTACCCAACACTAGCGATTATATGCGATATTTTTCCGGTTGTCAATAGTAAATAAAACTTATTTTATTTCTCTGATGATTTTTGTAGATTTTCGACGTGCTGCACAAGCGCCTGCGTGACCGCCTGCGCCTGCTGCTCTGTCCCGGCCTCGACCATCACGCGGATGAGCGGCTCCGTGCCGGACGGGCGGATCAGCACGCGGCCGTTTTCCCCAAGTTCAGCCTCTGCCTTTTGGATCGCTTCGCGAAGGGAATCCGACTGCATGATGGCCGTCTTCTGCTCGTTGGAGGTCACGCGGACATTTTGCAGCAGCTGCGGGTACTGCCGCACGGAGGCGGACAGTTCGCTGGCCTTTTTGCCGCTGTGGGAAAGGATATCGAGGAATTGCAGCGCGGCCAGCTGGCCGTCGCCGGTTGGCATATAGTCCAGGAAGATGATATGGCCCGACTGCTCGCCGCCGAGGCGCATCCCCTCCTTCTGCATGAGCTCCAATACGTTCCGGTCGCCGACCGACGCGCACAAAAGCCGCAGGCCGTGCTCTGCGCAGTATTTGTGCAGGCCGATGTTCGACATGACCGTCGCGACGAAGCCGCCGCCGTGCAGGCGGCCCTTTTTCTCCATCTCTGCGGCGCAGATGGCCATCATCTTGTCGCCGTCAATGACGCAGCCCTGCTCGTCGACGGTCAGGCAGCGGTCGGCGTCGCCGTCGAACGCGATGCCGAGGTCATAGTCGCCGGCTTTGACCGCGTCACAGAGCGCTTCCAGATGCGTTGAGCCGCAGCCGCTATTGATGTTGACGCCGTTCGGCTTGTCGTTCAGATACTCCGCTTCCAGCGGGAAGCGGCCGAATAAGTACCGTGCCGTGGTCGAAGCCGCGCCGTTGGCGCAGTCGATGAGCACGCGCAGCGGCTCAAGCCCATCGACGGTCGAGGCCAGATGGTCGAGATAATATTCCGCCGCAAAGCTGCCGGACATGACCTGCCCGATCTCCCCGTGCGTTTTGACGGGCAGCTCCCCGTCCTGCAAAATCAGCTCCTCGATGCGCGCTTCGAGCGCGTCGTTCAGCTTGAAGCCCTCTGACGAGAACATTTTGATGCCGTTGTGCTCATACGGGTTGTGCGAGGCGGAAATGACGACGCCTGCGTCCGCGTGCAGATAGATTGTCAGATATGCGACGGCAGGTGTCGGAACAACGCCGAGCAAAATCGCGTTGCAGCCGCAGGCCGTCAGACCCGCGACGAGCGCGCCCTCCAGCATATCCGAGGAAATGCGCGTGTCCTTGCCGATGACGACGGTCGGCTTCGTGCCGGAATCGTCGCACAGCGAGATCGCCGCCGCCTGTCCCACGCGGTAGGCAAGCTTCGCGTCCAGCGTTTCATTGGCAACGCCCCGGATGCCGTCAGTTCCAAATAATTTACCCATAGTATGTATTGCTCCTCAAAACTCAGAATGAAAGCTGCGTCCCGGCAGGCTGCACGGGAGACGGCAGATGCAGGTGCTCATAGGCCAGCTGCGTGACGCAGCGGCCGCGCGGCGTGCGTGTCAAAAAACCGATTTGCAGCAGATACGGCTCGTAAACGTCTTCCAGCGTGACGGCCTCCTCGCCGATGGTCGCGGCCAATGTCTCAAGGCCCACAGGGCCGCCGCCGTAGTTTTTCACAATGGCGGTGAGCATGCGGCGGTCGATGGCGTCAAGCCCCAGACGGTCGACCTCGAGCTTGCCGAGCGCGTGGTCGGCAGCCTCGGAGGTGATCACGCCGTCGTGGCAGACCTGCGCGAAATCGCGCACGCGGCGCAGCAGGCGGTTCGCGATACGCGGCGTCCCGCGCGAACGGGACGCGATCTCCCGCGCGCCGGAGGGCTCGATCTCAATGCCCAGCAGCGCGGCCGAGCGCATGACAATGCGCTGCAATTCCTCCGTGGTGTACAGCTCCAGACGCAGCTGCACGCCGAAACGGTCGCGCAGGGGGCTGGAAAGCTGCCCGGCTCTGGTCGTTGCGCCGATGAGGGTAAAGCGCGGCAGATCGAGCCGGATGGAGTTGGCCGACGGGCCCTTGCCGACGATGATATCGATAGCAAAATCCTCCATAGCCGGATACAGAATTTCCTCGACCGCCCGGTTGAGGCGGTGAATTTCGTCAATGAACAGAATATCGCCCGGCGCGAGATTCGTCAGCAGCGCAGCCAGATCTCCGGCCTTTTCGATCGCCGGGCCGGAGGTCACACGGATGCCCGCGCCCATTTCGTTGGCGATGACGCCTGCGAGCGTCGTCTTGCCGAGACCCGGCGGGCCGTAGAGCAGGACATGGTCAAGCGGCTCATTGCGCCGCCTGGCAGCCTCAATATAAATGGCAAGGTTGCCCTTGGCCTTTTCCTGTCCGGTATAGTCGGCCAGCAGCTTCGGGCGCAGGCTGACCTCGCCGTCGTCCTGCGGGGTCAGGCTTGTGGTGACGATGGGCGCATCGTATTTCTGCGAAAAATCCAGGCTCATGCCGGGCCCTCCTTACTGCTGCGCCGCAGCGCGCAGCGCCCGGCGGATCACGTCTTCGATGGAAAGGTTCTCAATGTCGATGCCTTTGAGCGCAGCCGCAGCCTCCGTCTGCGAATAGCCGAGGCCGACAAGCGCGGCGGTCGCCTCTGCGGCCTTGCTGCCGCGCACCGGCGCGCCGGAGCCGGCGAATTCCGCCGTGTTCAGCTCCAGCTGGCTTGCACCGAGCTTGTCCTTGAGTTCCAGAATGATGCGCTGCGCGAGCTTTTTGCCCACACCCTGCGCCATGGTGATGGTTTTGTCGTCCTGCGTCATGACGGCCAGCGTCAGCTGCTCCGGCGAGACGACGGACAAGATCGCCAGCGCCGCCTTCGGGCCGACGCCCGTGACACCCAGAAGCCGCTCGAAGCAGTTTAATTCCTCGCGTGTGGAAAAGCCGAAGATGTCGAAGGCATCCTCCTTGATGTTGCAGTATGTAAAAAGCTTCGCGGGCTTTCCGAGCTGCAGCCGGGCAAGCGTATAATTTGTCGTATGGCACGCGTAGCCCACGCCGCCGCAGTCCACGACCGCGAGATTGGCGTCGAGCAGCGTAATTGTCCCGTTCAGATAATAAAACATTACCGGTATCCTTTCTGCGCCAGAAGCGAGGTGGAGCTTCGCGCATGGCAGAGTGCGATGGCGATGGCGTCCGCCGCGTCGTCCGGCCGCGCGACCTTTTCCATTTTCAGAATGCGGCGCGTCATTTCCATGACCTGATGCTTGTCCGCGCCGCCATAGCCGACGACGGCCTGCTTGACCTGATTGGGCGTATACTCGAAAAGCGGCGCGCCTGATTTGCAGATCGCCAGCAGAATGACGCCCCGGCCATGGCTCACGCCGATGCCGGTCGTGACGTTATGCCCCCAGAACAGCTCCTCGACCGCCACGGCGTCCGGCTTGACTGTCTCGATGAGCTGCACCATATCGTCATAGAGCACCACGAGCCGTTCCGGGAATGTAAGCGTTGTGGGTGTCGTGATGGTGCCGTAGTTGAGCAGCTGGACGCTGCCGCGCCCGGCCTCCAAAATGCCAAACCCGGTTGTGGCGTAGCCGGGGTCGATGCCAAGAATGCGCATATCAGAACTTCCCGAAGATTTCCCAGTAGCACATGCCGAGGACGCCGAGCACCACAATGGCGATCAGCACCCACGCCAGCACGATCTGGTGCTTCGGCCGGGGCGTATACTCCCCCCGCTGCTCTTTTTCGTTCCGCTGTCCGCTCTGGTAGTCCAGCTGCTCGGTGCTGTGGTCGTTGTTCATGGGAGTTCTCCTGTCTGGTTTGGTACTTTTGTGGGAATATGATACTGCGGGATGTCTCCGACGGCCCATTCTTTTCCGTCTTGCCGGAAAAGAATGGGGAGAAAAG